>Ga0070727_10002687_pt1 | contig 16813 bp, 15 predicted proteins | sample tdAd472_FD_66722 | JGI IMG/M metagenome (GOLD analysis project Ga0070727, IMG submission 66722) | Marine sediment microbial communities from the Atlantic coast under amendment with organic carbon and nitrate - tdAd47.2 | ecosystem: Environmental > Aquatic > Marine > Coastal > Sediment | place...
ACCCATGCGGGCACCGAGAAGGCGAGCAGGGGGGGCAGGACGTATCTCGGCCTGTTGCTGGGTACGTCCATCGTGTGTTTTTTGCCCGCCATGATCGGCACCTGGGCCACGGCCGGAACACTGACGTTCACAGAGGGCGGCGTTTTTGGCGACGATATTACCCCCGTATTGCTGTCGCTGTTGCTCGTGCTCTTTGTGTTCGGTATCGGCAAGGCCGCGGTGATGCCGTTCCACCGCTGGTTGCCTGCGGCAATGGTCGCACCCACCCCCGTAAGCGCGCTGTTGCACGCGGTGGCGGTGGTGAAAGCCGGGGTATTTGCCCTGGTCAAGGTGGGCGTTTTTATTTTTGGTCTCGATACCCTGGGGTCGTTGCCGGTGACGGAGTGGTTGCTGTACCTGGTGGCCTTCGGTGTGCTGGCGGCCTCGCTGGTGGCCATGCGCCAGGACAACCTCAAGGCGCGGCTGGCCTATTCCACCATCAGCCAGCTGGGGTATATCAGCCTCGGTGTCCTGCTGGCGACCAGTTCCGGCCTGTTGGGCAGTACATTGCATATTGCCATGCATGCTTTCGGCAAAATTACCCTGTTTTTCTGCGCAGGCGCCATCCTGGTGGCCAGCCACAAAACCGAGATCAGCGATATGCGGGGACTGGGTCGCGCCATGCCGCTGACCATGGCCGCCTTCTTTATCGCCAGTCTGAGTATCATCGGGCTGCCGCCGACGGGTGGTTCCTGGAGCAAGTGGTATCTGATTCTGGGCACTCTGGAAGCGGGCCAGTGGCTGCTGATGGGGGTGTTGATGGTCAGCTCTCTTCTCAATATCGCCTACCTGCTGCCCATCCCCCTGAAAGCATTTTATCCGGGCAATGGCGCCGATGGTGCCGGGCGGGAAGAAGCCGGCGGAATGCGGGAAGCGCCGTGGCCGTCACTGTTGGCCATTCTGGTCACCACAATGATGTGTGTGCTGTTGTTCTTCTTCCCACAGCCACTGTTCGACCTGGCCAGAAGCATCGGATAGGGGAGTAGCATGAGCACGGAAAAAACCTATTTCTTCGACAAACCCCGCAACGTGCGCCTGATATTGCGGGTGTTGTATGCCGGCTGTGCGCTGTTATTCGCACTGGATTTTGTCATTCACCGCCACATCTATCATTCCTGGGAGAACCTGTGGGGCTTTTACGCCCTGTACGGCTTTGTCGGCTGTGTGTTGTTGGTGGTCGTGGCCAAGTGGATGCGTACCTTTCTGATGCGAGACGAGGACTATTACCTGCGTCGCGAGCAGGCGGCGGACGGCGACAAACAGGGCGGGGAGGGTCGCGATCATGACGCCCATTGAATTGCCGCCTTTCCTGTTCTTCTATGCAGCGGGCCTGCTGGCGCTGTTGCTGAGTGGCGGGCCCCGGGCCGTGTTGATGCTGCTGATTCCGGTGGTCAGCGCTGCGAACCTGTGGCTGACGCCGGAGGGCAGCTACGGACAACTGGCTTTCCTCGATTTTCAATTGACCATTCACCAGGTCGATCGCCTGAGTGTGCTTTTCGGTTATCTGTTTCATATCGCCGCGCTGATCGCCATTATCTATTCCCTACATGTGAAAGACAGACTGCAGCAGGGCGCGGCGCTGTTTTACGCCGGCAGTGCCCTGGGAGCGGTCTTTGCCGGTGACCTGCTGACGCTGTTTGTGTTCTGGGAGATGCTGGCGCTGACGTCCGTGTTCCTGGTCTGGGCGCGGCGCTCCGAGCGCTCTTATCGGGCCGGTATGCGCTACCTGGTGATCCAGGTGTCGTCCGGTCTGTTATTGCTGGGCGGGATTATTCTCTACAGTCGCGAGACAAACTCCCTGTCCTTTGTCGAGATCGGGTTGAATGGAGCCTACGGCTGGCTGATCTTCCTGGCCTTTGGCATCAAGTGTGCCTTCCCATTCTTTCACAACTGGCTGACGGACGCCTACCCGGAGTCCACGCCCACCGGTACCGTATTCCTCAGCGCCTTCACCACCAAGGTGGCGGTATACGCCCTGGCACGGGGCTATCCGGGCACCGAGTTGCTGGTATACATCGGTGCGGCCATGACCTGTTTCCCGATTTTCTATGCGGTGATCGAGAACGATTTGCGGCGGGTACTGGCCTACAGCCTGATCAACCAGCTCGGCTTTATGGTGGTGGGGGTGGGCATCGGCACCGCCCTCTCGATTAACGGCGCGGTGGCCCACGCCTTTACCGATGTGATCTTCAAGGGGCTGCTGTTCATGTCCATGGGCGCTGTGCTGCACATGACCGGACGCATCAATGGCTCGGAGCTCGGCGGTCTTTACAAGACCATGCCGAAAACCACGGTGCTCTGTATCATTGGCGCCGCCTCCATTTCCGCATTCCCGCTGTTCAGCGGGTTTGTCAGCAAATCCATGGTCATGACCGCGGCGCTGGAAAATGACTTTCCGTGGATCTGGCTGATGCTGCTGTTTGCATCCGCCGGCGTCTTCCACCACGCCGGGATCAAGATTCCCTATTTCGCCTTTTTTGCCCACGACTCCGGTATTCGCGTGTCCGACCCTCCGGTGAACATGTTGCTGGCCATGACCATTGCCGCAGCGCTGTGCATGACCATCGGTATTTTCCCGGAGGTGCTCTATCAGTTGCTGCCCTACGACACCGGCTACAACCCCTACGATGCCACCCATATACTGGCCCAGACACAGTTGCTGTTCTTCTCCGCCCTGGCTTTCGCGTGGCTGAATCTGCGCAACTTGTACCCGCCGGAGCTGCCCTCGGTGAACCTGGATGCGGAGTGGTGCTATCGCCGATTGGCGCCTTCCGTGCTGGAGCGGATCACCCATGGGGTGGTCACTGCCAATAACGCGGTGCGGAGAATGGCAAGACAGCTGTTTAACCGGGTTCTCGCCTATATTTCACGGCACCATGGCCCGGAGGGCATCCTGGCGCGAACCTGGCCCACCGGCAGCGTGGTGACCTGGGTGGTCGTGCTGCTGGCGGTGTACCTGTCCCTGAGCCTTTACTAGCGCCTTTCCTGCTGTGTCGCTGTCTCGGATGGCCGGGCTCCGACAGGGGTGGCGTCACTATTTGCTTCGCAGTCGGCGCTATCAGCCCTCTCTGTGCCACACTCTTCCGGCGCAGTGGGGTGAGCTTGCTCTTCTTTCAGCCTCTGTGCTTCGCGCTCGGATTCTCTCAGCAGCAGTTTTTCAACGCGCTCGTGCAGCAGTTGCTGTTTTTCCTCCCGGCGCCAGAGTTCCTGGCGCAGGTCGCGGTGCAGGGATACCGCCATCAGCACCATCAGCAGCATAAAGGGGAATGCCGCCAGAATGGACAGGGTGCGCAAACCATAGAGACCACCGCTGAACAGCAGCACAGCGGCCATCAAAAGTTGCAATGCGCCCCAGAGGATGCGCACAAAGCGCGTCGGATTGAGGACGCCTTTTGAGGTGAACATGCCGAGGACAAATGTCGCAGAGTCCGCCGAGGTAATGACAAACATTGATACCAGTGCGATCGCTGCGATAGCGGCGTAATGTCCCCCCGGCAGCAGATCGAACAGGGCGTAGAGTCCCGCCGGTACCTCCTGCTGGACCGCCTCGGCAATACCCGCGCCGTCAAACAGTTCGAAGTGAATGGCCGAGCCGCCAAAGGCGGAAAACCAGAGAACACTCAGGCCCACCGGCACCAGCATGACGCCGGTGACGAACTCGCGGATGGTACGGCCCCGGGAAATACGGGCGATAAAGCTGCCCACGAAGGGCGCCCAGCTCAGTCCCCAGGCCCAGTAAAACATGGTCCACTGCTCGACCCAGTGTGCGCTGGAATAGGGGGTGGTCACCAGGCTCATTTCCACGATGTTGCCCAGGTATTCCCCCAGCGTCTGGGTCAATTCGCTGAAAATAAAGGCAGTGGGACCCTGGGTCAGCACGTACAGCAGTAACCCCGCGGCCAGCAGCATATTGAGGTTGCTCAGATAGCGGATGCCGAAGCTGAGCGGCGTCATGGCCGACAGGGTAAAGAGGGCGCCCAGGGCGGCGATAATCGAGAACTGTGCGGTGACGTCATAGGCCATGAAATCCAGTCGGGCCAAACCGCTGTTGATCTGCAGCGCACCCAGCCCCAGGGTGGTCGCCACCCCGAAAATAGTGGAAATGACCGCCAGAATATCAATGATCTTACCTGGCCAGTGGTCTACCCTGTCGCCGAGCAGTGGCCGGAATGTCTCGCTGATGAGGCCGCGGCTGTTGTGGCGAAAGCGCACATAGGCAATGGCCAGGCCAACTAGGGTGAAGTTGGCCCACTGGTGCAACCCCCAGTGAAAAAACGCGTAGCGCATGCCCAGTTGCGCCGCTTCCGGGGTCTGGGGCTGGCCGATGCCCAGCGGCGGCTGGTTGAAGTGCATCATGGGTTCGGCCACGCCCCAGAACACCAGTCCCACACCCATGCCGCCTGAAAAAATCATCGCCAGCCAGCTGTTGTAAGAGAATTCCGGCGGCTCGTCTGGGGGGCCCAGTCTAAAGTTGCCGTAACGGGAAAGCGCCAGAAACCCGGCAAACAGCACAAAACCACTGGTGGCGATCAGGTACATCCAGCCGACGTTGGTCGCGGTGGCATCGAGCAGATTCTGTGAGTATTGTTCCACTCTGTCGGGGTAGAGGGCCGCGGCGCCCACAAAGCTCGCGATGATCAATACCGAGAGATAGAAGACCGGTCCCACGTCTCCGAGGATGCGCTCGATACACGCTGTTATCTTCTGCATGCGGGTCTCCCTGATCGTCATCGCACCTGCTCACCACGGTGGACCGGCGTGGTGGCGGAAACGTTAACACATCCCCGCACGACTTGTTTCGCCGGTTGGTCGGGAATGCCGGTAACGCGCACATACCGAAGTGCGCCAGTTTTTGCTAGCCTGAGTGAAGCGGGGGCGGTCATGGGGTCGCCAGAGTTGACGGTAGCCGATGGGGTGTCATGGTGAAAACAGCGCGTAGGGGGTTCCCTCTTATTTTTTTGATGCTGCTGGCGGGCTGCGATGTCGGGACCAGCTCGGGGCGCGGCCTGGTGCTACCCCCGGGGGATGTGGCGTCGGGTGAAGAGGCGTTCGTGCGGTTGCACTGCAATGACTGCCATCACATTGAAGGGCGAAAGGACCTGAGTGTGCAGAAGCCCATCATGACCGTGACGCTGGGGGGGCCAACCACGCGCATTTCCACCTACGGAGAACTGGTGACCTCTATCGTCAATCCTTCCCACAAAATTTCCCGGCATTATCGCAAGGAGCCCTACGCCAGGGATGGGGTTTCGCAAATGCGCAATTACAATGACCTGATCACGGTGTCGGAGCTGGCCGATCTAGTGGCCTTTGTCCAGGGGCAATACGACCTGCAACCCTATGCCGGCCCGTCCTACATTTCCTACTACCCCGATAACCCGGGACCAGCAGATCAGAAATAGGCGGCACCGTCGTCGGAATACTGCGCCGGGGCCGAGATGAGTACGAGGAGTTGTCCGGCAGCGAGTTCGTTGTCGAATATAACGCTTACCTTACCGCGCACCATGGGCGAAATGGCCTTGAGCAACTTGTGGGTCATGGCGATATCACTCTTTCTGGCGTAGACCGTCAGGGGGTATTCGGAATCGGGGATTGTTTCCGGCACGCGGTCTTTACTGAGGTTGTAATGGGCCAGCATGCCTTCGAGGGTGTTGACCAGTCGGTTATTGGCCGGATTTTTGCCAGTGCTGACTATCGTGATGCCTGGTCCCACGATTTTGTATGTCGCTCTGAACTCAGACAGATTCTGCAGTGTGGCCTTTCTGATGTCTGATGAGGGAGGGACGTAGGAGGGGGAGGTGCTGACACCGTCTTCTCCCAGACGAATGACCTGACTCAGTTGGCTGTCCTCAATGACGGCAAACGACGGACTGGGCAGTGTTTTGTCGTTGCCAAATAAAAACACCAGAAGCAGGGCCAGGGCCACGACGGCGGGAGCCATCCAGGCGTATTTGCTCGCGGACCTCATGCCAAATCTGCGTTGATAGATCAAATCGTACCTCCTTGGCGCATTGCCGTTGAGACTTAATGGGCTTGTTTGGAACGCTCACACTGAACAGTCTAGTTCATGGATGGCGGTGTCTGTGTCGGCTTTACTTCGTCGGATATTGGGGCGCGGTCGGCGGACGGGGTTGTTTCAACTCTGATGTTTGGGGACTTGGATCAGGTGAAGACCTGGTTGGCTTCTGTTACCTCGATTGCCTCTCTGAATTTCACTCGGACAATGACTTTGGCCTGATAGGTGAGTCTCCCTGGCCCCGCCAATGCTTCTGCGAACACGGGCCAAGCTTGACCACACGATGGATCACTATGCCCCTGCAGTTCCCAAAGGGCACAGATCGGAATAGCATCAAACTAACCGGCATCGAAACCATCAGCATCGAAGGTCTTTGCGGAGATATCCAACACGGTCAGACACTTACCATGACCGTTGCTTGCCCCTATGGCTCGCGATCAAGAGTCGTGAGCTGTTATCGCGCATTGACGCTGCGAATGTAACCTCTCGCTTTAAGCATGGTGGCATTATGTAGTGTGGGAGATATTGAGAAAGGCCTCGTGATTTTTCCGGGAGTGAAGGGGGGCGGGCCGATGTTTTTTCCGATTCCGCTGTGTGCTGTTTTGGATGTGGTGTGTTGCTTCAGAGGCTTTATTGTTTAACCGATACCGTTTGTTGGGCGGATCGAGGCGGACAAGGATTACTCGCATTCACGGCATAACTGCAAACGAGCAGAAGTGGCCGGTTCATATCACAGATCTTTGTCGGTGACGGCGCCTTCCGAAGCCGATGACACGGTTTTCGCATATTTGGCCAGTACGCCCCGGGTGTAGCGCGGCGGTGGTGCTTGCCACTGTGTCAGGCGTGCCTGAATGTCCGATTCGGAAAGATTGATGCTGATCCGGGCGTTATCCGCATCAATGGTAATCTCGTCGCCATTTTCGATAATGGCAATCGGCCCGCCGTCCATCGCTTCCGGTGTGATGTGGCCCACCACAAAGCCATGACTTCCGCCGGAGAAGCGGCCATCGGTTATCAGCGCCACATCGTTACCCAGGCCCTTGCCCATGACTGCCGAGGTGGGGCTGAGCATTTCGCGCATGCCCGGTCCGCCCCGCGGCCCTTCATAACGGATGACGATCACATCGCCTTTTACCACGGAGCCATCCAGTATGGATGCCAACGCTTCCTCCTCGGAATGAAAGACTCGCGCTTTCCCGGTAAAGGTCAGGCCCTCTTTTCCGGTGATTTTTGCCACCGCGCCATCCGGCGCCAGATTGCCCCTGAGCACCACCAGATGACTGCTGTCTTTAATGGCATTGTCAAAGCTGTGAATAATGTCCTGATCAGCAGGGTACGGGTTAACGCCAGTCAGGTTCTCCTCCAGTGTTTTGCCGGTGACGGTCAGGCAATGGCCATGGAGCAAGCCTTTATCCAACAGCATTTTCATCAAGGGTTGAATGCCACCAATGGCGATCAGTTCAGACATCATGTATCTGCCGCTGGGGCGCAAGTCCGCGAGCACGGGAACTTTTTTGCCAATCCGCACAAAGTCATCCAGTGTCAGTTCCACATCAATGGCGTGCGCCATGGCCAACAAGTGCAACACGGCATTGGTGGAGCCTCCCAGTGCAATGATGACGGCAATGGCATTTTCAAAGGCGTTGCGGGTCATGATATCGGTAGGTTTGATGTCCTGTTCCAGCAATGCCATAACCGCTGCGCCGGCGCGACGGCTATCTGCCGCTTTTGCAGATGACACCGCTTCTTGTGCCGAACTGTTCGGCAGGCTCATTCCCAGTGCCTCAATTGCCGAAGCCATGGTGTTCGCTGTATACATGCCACCGCAGGATCCCGGACCGGGTATAGCGGTCTCCTCGATCTGTTTGACGTCGATGGTTGAAAGGTCTCCGCGAGCATGCTGCCCGACGGCCTCGAATACCGAGATAATATCGGTATGGTTCTCCCCGGGTTTAATGGTGCCGCCGTAAACAAAGACCGACGGGCGATTCAGACGAGCCAGTCCGATAAGACAGCCGGGCATGTTTTTGTCACAGCCGCCAATGGCCACAAGCCCATCGAAGCCTTCGCAGCCGGCTACCGTCTCGATAGAATCAGCGATCACTTCTCGTGACACCAGAGAATATTTCATGCCTTCGGTGCCGTTGGATATGCCATCGGATATGGTGATGGTGTTAAAGATAACGCCTTTGCCGCCGGCCTGGTCTGCGCCATGGCGGGCTTCATCCGCCAGTTCATTGATATGCATATTGCAGGGCGTGACCATACTCCAGGTAGAGGCGATGCCGATCTGGGGCTTTTTAAAATCATCATCGCTGAATCCCACTGCCCGGAGCATGGCTCTGGCTGGCGCCTTTTCGATACCGTCGACTACTTTGGAGGATTGTTTGCGTTTGTCAGTCATTTGTCTGTCTGTTTTTGTAGGCTGTTTGCCTGTGTGTATTGGATAAGCGCTGCTAAGTTTCTGGCTCTTTAGCTGTGTCAGCTACCGCGCCGACAAGGTGTCCGCTAAAACCAACTTGTGGCTTGTTCTGCCGGATGTGCCGGATAACGATGTGAGTGTAGTCAAGAGGGTAGACTGAGGCATTGCCGAGCTGCCTGCATCCTCGTATGTTAATCCAACATCAGTTCGCCGATCGGGTCGATATGATGAAGGGCATTATGTTTGCTCTGATATAACCGGATATGGCTGGGGGTGATCAATAACACCTTGCCTTCTGACAGGCCGACATAACCCGCTTTATGTTCCTGCATGATTTGATTGTTTGACCAGGTGAGCTGTTGTTCTCTTGGCAACTCGGCATAGGCCATGCAGCCGCTACCCAACGGGTCAAAGAAGGCATCCAGTGAACGGTAAAGGGCAATGGCATCCGGTTTCAGAATCAGGGTTAGTCCGTCCCTGAGCTCCAGCGCCTCGGCGGTTTCGCCGCTTTCCAGTTCAATCAGCCGTCGGTTTTGAATAATATCGGAGTTGGAAAGTAGCATAAGGCGTTTTAATGCATCAAAGCTTGCTTGAGAAGCACCTGCAGATGCTCGGGTAGTTCATCCAGCATGGACAGTGCCAGTTTATGTCCACGCTCTGACATTTTGTCCCAGGTGCGGGTGATGATGTGTATCCATTTCTCCGGGTCGTAATCTGTGTGTTCCCGATAAAACGGCTCCAGGTAACGCTGCAGGAACACCAGGCAGGCGGCGTTCTCCATAACCTGTGTCACAGCGTTTTGCTTGATTTGCTTCTTGCTGAGGATAGATTTGATGGCCGCGCAATCCTGTTCACTATAGCCGTTTTCTGCCATCAGCTCGGCGGCGCGCTCGCCATGAAATAGTCCGCAGGCCTGGCGCCAGCGGTAATAGCCGGATCGACCTTCAGGGTATTCATCGCGCGGGATGGTCCAGCGCTCAATATGCTGTGCGCGGCAGGCGATCTGTGCCAGGTCCGAAGGTTGTTCCTCCAGGCGAAACAGCCATTGGCTCATGCGAATACTGTAGGCCAGCTCTTTCGGCAACGATTCGCCGTCCATTGTCTCCCGGCGCGGATCGGCGCTGTTGGCACGGTCGATCGCTGCCAGCACCCGCGCCAGACTGGAGTCAGCAGCCAGCGCTACCGGGTAGTTAATGATATTGCTGTCAGGTTTCTTCATAGCCTGTGATTATGCCGGACAAAAGCCGTGCAGGTGACCGATTGACGTTGCCGTGGCGCTTCATCGCATCAAGGTGCATGCATATCCCACTAGCGTTTCATTATAGTGCTGAAGATCGTAGGTATTTTGGCCCCCAGCGCTGATAATGCCAGGTACCATCGTTTAAACGGGTGAGGTGAAGAGAGTTTTTTCTTGCCATAATCCTAACGATCAACCTGATGAGTTGAGAATCAATCGGGCCGTGCCGCATCTTGAGGCTGCCGGGATTGATACGATCAGCCGGTTGGCGGCGAGTAACCCTGATGATATTCCCGATGTGCCCTATCTCAAAGGGGCCAAGAAGAGCAGGGCGGTATCGCAGGCCAAAAGCTGGTTTGACGGGAAGGTTTATCAGACCGGTGAGGTCGTGCTGCCCAAGGGGCAGTGGGTTCATTTTGATATCGAGGATAATCCGCTCACGGCAAGCGGTGAAAAACATGTCTATCTTTGGGGCTTTCTCGTCCCGGATTACGGTGATGAGGCCTTCGAGGCCGTCTGGACGGACCATGACAGTGAGGATCGTGACGGCTGGCTCCGTTTTCTGGAAAAGATTGAAGAATACCGGGCCCGGTATCCGGAATTGATCCTTGCGCATTATTCCTCCCATGAGAAAACCACGATCCGGAAATATGCGAAGCGCTACGAAATGGAGGATCATCCGACGGTACACTATTTACTGGCGGAGGACGGGCCGCTTTTTGATATGCAGAAGCCGGTCCTTGATAATCTTGTGTTGCCGTTACAGGGTTACGGGCTCAAGGATATCTGCAAGCATATGGCGCTCGTGAATTTCCAGTGGGAAGATGAGGAGTCCGGGTCGCAGTGGTCGGTCGTGCAGTTCAACCGTTTTTTGGATGAGACCGATCCGGCAAAGAAGGAGCACCTTAAAGCAACGATACTGGGCTATAACCGTGATGACGTGATTGCCACCAGGCGGCTTGAAGAATGGTTGCGCCGGGAGTTTGTCGGGCGCGCCCTTCCTTCGTCCTAGACTCCGTATGGGCCGGGCTCTTGTATATGCTGTTACAGCGAGTTAGCTGCCATCACTTCAGCGTTCTATGCAGACGCTCCCCCCAGCCCTTTGAATGGATCAGGCGGTCTTTCTGGAAGTTGTTGTTCAGGATTTCAGCCTTCGTCAACATAGAGAACTCTTCCCAGTTTTCATCAAATACGTAGGTCGCGTTCCCGTATTCGGTGCTTTCCAGAAGTACGGTCTTTTTATCCTTGAACACATACGCAATATAGGTACGAAAGCCGCCCGTCCCTATATAGACTTCGTCAGGCTTGAAGTGACTTACGGCTTCCTGTCTCTGGAGAATGATATTTCCGTATCGAGGGTCTTTCTGCCTGACGAGTTCTTTGGTGTGCTTGTGGACTCGATCCCAGGGATGTTTGCCCGGAGGAAGAAGCTCCCAATTAAGCCGCCTCACTTTGGGTGATGCAAAAGAAGTCAGATCGGCACGACGGATTTCACATTCGCCGAATATGGACAGGAATAAGTTTATGGCATGTCTGATTGTCTCCGGGTCTGTTTTGCCAATTACAAACTCTTTCGAAACGACGTAATCGTCACCATCTTTACTTATCCATGTGAGTTCTTGTCCGGGCGGGGGGATAAAATCCTGCTGATAACAGTCCTTGTAAATGTCTCTTGCTTCGGTGATCGTTCTGGTCCGGCCGCGGCCTTCCCATTGCTCCCAGCTCCATTCAACAGTCGTGATATAGCGCGGCTCTTTCGGGAGGTCTTTACGGGGAATATGCTTCCCTTCGGCATTAAACGAGGTTACCGTGTTGATGGCTTCGGGGAGAATTGTATCGCCGTTTTCCGGGCTTTCAGGAAAACCGGCGGCAATAGTCTTATTTTTATTTTGCGCTTTAATCAGCTCGGTTAGTCGTATTTTCTGTCCAGGCTTGAATGCCTTGATGTACTTGTCGATGGAGCGCACGGATTTTTGCTTGATAATCATGTATTGCCTCCTAATGTTTCTTGTCACGAGGGGGAAAAGGGTCGTTGCCGGGGCCAACGGTATCGGAGTCCCGCCACTTGCCCTGCCGGTTCTGGATGCGGACTTCGCCGCCGCCACGGTTATGGACGATCTCTTTGGCCCTTGATTCGGCCTCTTTCTGGGTCCGGTGGACGCTGCTGGAGCGGCTTGCGCCAGGCCCTTTGACCGCCCATCCGTCCCGATGCTTGGTGACATATCGGTCGTTCTTTGACATTGCTACCTCCTTCAAGGCATTGTTTCCAAGTTGACAAAAACTACATACCAGGTTTACAATTAAAGTATAAATATAAAAAATGTAAACCGTCAAGTCCGAAGGAGCGAAAAATGTTTGGTGATCGGTTGAAGCTGGCCAGAAAGAAGGCAGGTTACTCGTTGCGCAGCCTGTCCGATGCGCTGGACAATAAGGTGAGTGCCCAGGCTATCGGGAAGTACGAGCGCGATGAAATGATGCCTGCTTCCGATGTTCTCACTGCTATGGCGAAGGTGCTTGATGTAAAGCTGGAATACTTGCTGAGCAATCAGGTCAAAGAGCTGCAAGGCGTAGAATTTCGAAAAAAATCAGGGACTTCCGTCAAAGATCGGTCGCGCGTCGAGGCGACCGTTATCGAACGTGTCGAGCGGTATCTCTCCGTCGAGGAGATTCTCGATCTCGATAGCGCCGAATGGCATCAGCCGTTCCCTCCCGTCAGGCTCGATAGCCTTGAGGCCGCCGAAGAGTTGGCGGAGCGGCTCAGAGAAGAGTGGGATCTCGGTATCGACCCCATACCCAATATGACCGAGCTTCTGGAAGAGAAGGGGATCAAGGTCCTGGTGATCGAGTTGCCGGAGAAGGTTTCCGGTCTTACCTGTATGGTCGAAAGGGGGGAGGGTAAACCTCCCGTGCCCGTGATCGTCGTCAATATAAACTTTCCGCTCGAAAGAAGGCGTTTCACTCTCGCTCTCGAGCTGGGGCATCGTCTTATTGACGAGTCTTCGGCGGTTGACCACGAAAAGGCTTCCGATATCTTCGGCGGCTCGTTTCTCGTCAATCCGGAACATCTCAGGCAGGAGATCGGCATTCAGAGAAACAGTGTCAGCTTCCCCGAACTCATAGATTTAAAGCGTTTATACCGCGTTTCTGCGGCGTCTATGCTTATGCGTTTCAAACAGGCAGGGATATTGAGCGAGTCTGCCGTTTCCTATGCTTTCCAGACTTTTGCGCGTTCCTGGAGAAGGGTGGAACCCAGGCCGCTAGAAACCGAAGAAAACCAGGGGAAATTTGAAAGGCCGAAACGGTTCGAGCGCCTTTGCTATTGGGCGCTCTCTGAAAAACTGATATCGCCCGCCAAGGCGTCGGAGTTTTTGCAGTTACCGTATTACGAGTTGGAGCAGGTATTACAGGGAAACGTAGAAGTCAATGAGAATAATCATTAGTGACAGCTCATGCCTGATCGACTTGCATAAGGCGGGCCTCCTGGAGGCCATATTCGATTTGCCGTTTTCCTATGCCATCCCTCAGCCATTGTTTGACGAAGAGCTTCTTTCGATATCGGACGATGAAAAGGCGATGTTGGTTGAAGCCGGAATGGACGTGACGGTTCTGCCTGGTGAGCATGTTGTCCTCGCGCAGACATACTACAACGATAACCGGCGTTTGAAGTTGAATGACTGTTTTGCCCTGGTGCTGGCAGAAACGACCGAAGACGCCATTCTCTTTACCGGTGATAACCCGCTCAGGCAGCTTTCCGAAAGCAAGGAAATCGAAACACATGGCGTGCTCTGGGCCATCGACCAGATGTTGGAGCATACGAATATCGATCCGCAGCTATTGCTCGATGCGCTTTTGCTATATGAACGTGACCCGCTTGTGAGGCTGCCCGATGGCGAACTCAGGAAGCGGATCAGGCGTCTTAAAAAGATGGCCGGGGGTTAAAAGAGGTCAATGAATATCACGCCACCACTCTACATGATCGGTAAGAGGATACCGTGTTGGCATTGCGGTGAGAAGATGACCGTGATCGGTTTTCTTGCTGTGAATACAGATCAGTCTGAGCTGGATGGAGAGCCCTGTGTCCTGTCTGATATTACCGGGATGCCGGAGGAGCTATTATCCTATGTCCAGTTACGGGTTCCGAATTTTCGGCTTCAATATTCGCGTACTGCCGGTGACAGATATTCCGGCTCATCCTGTCCGTCTTGCGGAAAGCTCTATGGCGATCATTATTTGCACCACGATCCGGGCGTTGCTTTCTTTCCCTGTAGTGAAGAGGATGCCAGGGCGCTCTATATTACCGAATTGCCGTTAGCTGAATCTGTGGAGGTCTATGCTGGCTGTCACGTGGGGACGGCCGATATGATCCTTGAATGCGCCAAGAGGATCAGTTAAGGCTCTAATCGGAAGAGGTGGCAGGGACGAATGAAAACACCAATAGGCATAGACAAAACAACCGGTGAAATCCGGTCCATCCGGGATGTCGAAACCAACGGGCTAGCCTGTAATTGCCGCTGTCCGAACGAGGCATGCGGGGCCGACCTCGTTGCCCGCTTTTGTAAAGAGAAAGAAAATCATTTTGCCCATCATCGCAAGAAGGGCGGTACGGCCTGTCAGGAAAAGGCGCTTCATCTGCTTGCCAAGCACTTGATCGTAACGAGGGGCGCGTCGCTGTTTCCCGTCCTGACGCTGGATTCAACACAGTGCTATTCATATCTGAACGAGCTCTATGAGGACAGTGAGGAGTATTTCGGCACGGTGACGACGTTGCGTCGGGCCCGTGAAGAGGTCAATCTTCCGGAATTCGCTATTAAGCCCGACATTTTCTGTGAGACCACGCTTAACGGCGTTGAGGTCCAGCTCGCTATCGAAGTGAAGGTTACCCATGAGGTTGACGATGAGAAGCTCTCCAAGATCGAGAAGGCCAATCTAACGGCTTTCGAGATTGATCTTTCCAATCTGGTGTCTTTAAGCGAGTTGACAACGGAGCAGGTGGAGCAGGCGCTGGCTGAAACCTATCGTTATAAATGGCTTCATGTAGAGGCAGAGGTAAAGGAAGGCTTACAGAGAGCGCTTGATGAACGGGTGAGATTGATGGCGCGCAAGCGCAATGATGAAATCAATGATTGGCAGAATTCGGTGACTGCGTTTTTAACGGAGAAAGGCCACATCTCTTTACCGCGTTATCAATATCCCGAAATTCGTATCAAGCCTGAAATTACCGATCTTGGCGGGTTTACCCATAAGGTACGATTACCAAAGCCGCCGTCATTGCAGCAAAAAATCACCGTCAGTGATATAGCGCCGCTCAAAGACGGCGTCATGGTGCTTGAAACAAGAGCAGGTAACCGGCGGTTCCCCTTGCCGGTGATATTTGTTGAGGGACCTTTTGTCGAGGGTCCACTGACGGGGTCGTATCTTCAACTTGATTACGGACGCGGCTTGCCGGACTGTCATAAATTCGAGTCCCGCTTGCAGTGGGGCCGGTCCGAAAAAGCGGAAAGGTATGTTTCGAAGGTCACAAGGCTCAAGCACGAAGCCAAGGTCAGGAAGGATCGCGAGGTCAAGACCAGGATTGAAAGGCGTCTTAAGGAGTATCAGCAGATTGTAGAGAGTGGCAGCTACCCGCGTTCCGGGAACGCCCCGCAGATCGCGAGGGATTACGAGACGGCTTGCGAGGAGCTTATGCAGCGCGGCATTAATAGAGAGGCCTATATGGCCGATCTGCCGGAGAGCTGGATATTCGGCTGTCCGCAGGAGCACTGGCAAACTCTGTTATTACGCGCACTCTGCGTTGTCAATAACGAGCTCGCTGACGTGAAATACTTTGCGAATTCCTTAAAAAACTACCACAGTATCGAGGCGCTGGAGCCGGTAAAGTCATTGGGGTATCTCAAAAGAGCGATGGAGCAGCTCAAATACCCTCCTAACGACGTTCCGACGACATTCGGGGTGATCATAAGCTATTTTGATGCGCTGTGCCGGAAGGGGTATATGCGCTATGCCGGTCGGGGCAATTATCTCAAATCTACTATGCCTTACGGTCCGGCCTACAGGCAGGTGCAGCAATATTACCGCTCGTGAGGCGTGGTTTGTCAGGGCGCACCCTTCCTTCGTCCCTGACTCCGAAAAGGGCCGGGCCCTTGTGAACCGAGCCTCTTGTTCTTCGGTCTCGGCCGGTCGGCGGCCGGACGTATGCAGGCGTTCGAACCCTGTCTGACATTGTAGCCAAAACGCCAGGGACAGTCGCTTGGCTTGCCGCTTGTCCGTGGTGTTGAGGGACAGGCGCAGCTCGCGGCGCTGATGGAAGAGGGGGCGTAAGCGTTGGGGGATGATCACGCGTCCGTACCACCGGTTATGATGGCGGTTGCGGACGAGAAAATGGCCGTGGGCCATGATGCACCTCGCACGTGTATCACCAAGGTGTACCACCTTCGTCTCAAAATGCTTTGCGAGGATTTAACCCTTTGGGAAACAACGGGTTAAGGGAAGAGTGGTGCCCAGGAGAGGACTTGAACCTCCACGACCGTAAGGTCACTAGCACCTGAAGCTAGCGCGTCTACCAATTCCGCCACCTGGGCATTCCGGGGAGCAAGGGCTGCTCCGTCAGAGGTGGCGAACTATAGAGACCGTTTTGGCGATTGTCAATTCTTCAAATTAAAATTGTTTACTCGGGATGTTGGTGGGCCAGATCGTCACATTGCCGTCTCTCAATAACTCGCTTTTCTGTGTGTCGGCTTCGCTGCATTGAGTCTGCTCTTTTGCCCGCTGGCGGGACGTCCCCTTTGTCTACAGTGGTGGTCTATTCTTGTACCAGTGGAGCCCCGGGTTGTTGCGATTCCGGTGTTCTGAGCCCAATTGAGCCCAATAAAGTGGGCCCCAGTGTAAAAACCATTGGTCTGTCCTTTTGGATATGTTTCTATTGCGACAACACGTCGGGTTTGTTCCCGCAACCTCTAGAGAGCCTTAATGAAAAAGCACGTTCCCCATGACCCCTTCGCCGAGCGCGAAGCCGCCAAATATGATCGCCCAGTCCCCAGCCGCGAATACATCCTGGACTTCCTCCGTGAGAGCGTCGGCCCGCTGACTTACGAAGAGTTGT
>Ga0070727_10002689_pt1 | contig 16806 bp, 15 predicted proteins | sample tdAd472_FD_66722 | JGI IMG/M metagenome (GOLD analysis project Ga0070727, IMG submission 66722) | Marine sediment microbial communities from the Atlantic coast under amendment with organic carbon and nitrate - tdAd47.2 | ecosystem: Environmental > Aquatic > Marine > Coastal > Sediment | place...
CGTCAAGTATCTGCTCGTGACCGGCTGCCAGGACGACTCCCTCGACTGGACCTCGGGCTGGACCGGGCGGGCCCAGTTCGTGGTGCTCCAGCAGTGGCCCGGCGGCGGGGACAACGGGATCGAGGCCGACAACCTCGAGGCCAAGAACGACGCCACTCCGCGCTCGCAGCCCCTGATCAGCAACCTCACGATCGTGGGCCCCAAGGACGGCGCGGCGCTCTCGGACGTGGGGCTGGTCTTGCGCCGCGGCACCGGCGCCAAGATCTACAACTCGATCGTGTTCGGCATGAACGAGTACGCGCTGGATATCGACGACACCGCGACCTTCGACAACGCCTACACCGACGCCCCCGCGAGCTACACCACCCTCTCGGGCAACCTGACCCTGGAGAACTCGATCCTGTTCGGCAACACCCTGGGGGACTTCCGCGACGACGCGGGTGACCCGCAGACGGACACCGTGTTCAACGGACAGCAGGCCAACGCCAACCAACTCGTCGACCCCCTGCTGACCCGGCCCCAGGACGAGGCCGACCCCGACTTCCGCCCCCAGGGCGGGAGCCCGGCGCTGGGCGGCGCCTGGATCGACCCCGGCGACTCGTTCTTCGTGCCGGTGACCTACGTCGGCGCCATGGACGGGACCAGCGACTGGACCGACGGCTGGACGACTGCGGAGGCCCAGTAATGAGGATCGCGATCGCACTCCTGCTCGTCGTCGGCGCGTGCTGCGCCGAGGACGGGCCCGTGGAGAACCTGGCCAAGCAGCTGGTCGAGAAGCGCGCCACCGTCGAGAAGCTGGCGACCGACGTCGACCTGAAGAAGACCGAGCTCAAGGACGCCTTGCGCTCGCGGGCGCTGCAGCGGGCCGACCTCGAGCGGCAGCTGCATGCGCTGCGGTTGCAGCGCGAGGAGCTCGAGCTCAAGCGCGCCACGAGCGTGGCCGCGATCGAGAGCAAGCGCGCGGCCGGGGTCGCCCTGACTCCCGTGGTCCGCGAGCAGATCGAGGCGCTCGAGCAGCACGTCGCGAGCTCGCTGCCCTTCAAGCGCGCCGAGCGGCTGCGCGACCTGGAGACCCTCGCCGCCGACTTCGCGGCGGGGCGCGCGTCGCCCCACGAGGCGCTGGGGCGGCTGTGGCGCAGCTACGAGGACGAGCTGCGCCTGACCCGTGAGAACGGACTCTATCGCCAACAGGTCGAGATCGCGGGGGAGTCCCAGCTCGCCGACGTGGTCAAGCTGGGCACGGTGCTGCTCTACGTGCGGACCCTCGAGGGCAAGTACGGCGCGGCGCTGCCCAGCCAGAGCGGCTGGGTGTTCCGCCTGCTCGACCCGGCGGACCAGGAGCGCGTGCGCGTGCTGTTCGACGCGCTGGAGAAGCACGTCCGTCAGGGCTTCTTCGAGCTCCCGAACCCCTACGCCACGATCGGCGGCGCGAAATGAGCGCTCTCCGCACCCTGGCCCTCGTCGGGCTGCTGACCGTCGGCCTCGCCGGCGCTCAGGACCAAGGCCCCAAGGCGCTGCCCGCCAGCGCCCCAGGGCCCAAGCCGCTGCCGGCCGCTGACCGCGACGCCGGCCAGGCGAGCCTGGTCAAGGCCTACCAGAAGGAGTTCGCCTTCCTCGCCAACGAGGAGCGCTCGCTGAGCGAGCGCCTGGGCGAGCTCGATCGCGAGCGCGAGCAACGCCTGACGAGCGAAGACGCCGCGCTGGAGGCCCTCGAGGCCGAGCTGCGCGCTGCGCAGGGCGAGGTCGAGGGCCTGCAGGGCGAGCTCGAGCAGCTCGACGAGCAGCTCCTGGCCCTCGAGGAGGGCGGCGACTCCGTCGACGCCCTCGTGTCCCAGATCGAGGCGACCCGCTCGCGCTACGAGCGGCCGCCGTTGGCCCAGGCCACGGACCCGACCGACGTCGAGGGGCGCACGCGAGTCGTGCGCGAGAGCCTCGACGACGTAGGGTCGCTCCTGCGTGAGCTGAGCTCGGTCCGGCGCAGCAAGGGCACGTTCTTCCTCCCCGACGGGCGCTCGACCGAGGCCGAGCTGCTGCACGTGGGCGCGATCGCGACCCTCGGCGTGTCTCCAGACGCGGCGGGTGTCCTCGCTCCGGCCGGCGACGGTGGGCTGATGCTCTGGCCGGTGGAGACCACCGAGCGTGCCCGCGAAGCCCTCGCGGGCCCGTTGCCCGAGGTGCTCCCGCTCTACCTCTACGAGAACACCGACAAGCTGGCCGAGGTCCCGCAGGAGAAGACCCTGGCGGAGCTGGTGGAGAAGGCCGGGATCGTGGGCTACGTGATCGTGGGCCTCGGCGCCCTCGCCGCGCTCCTGATCTTGCTGCGGTTCCTGCTCCTGGCCTTCGCCTCGGGCAGCCCCGACCGCGTCCTCGAGCAGCTCGAGGAGTTCGACCTCGATGGCGCGCAGTTGGTCCTCCGCCGGCAGCGAAGCTGCGCGAGCCGCGTGCTCGCCGCCATGCTCCCGCACCTGGAGGCCAGCGCCGACGAGCTCGAGAGCGCCGCCTCGGGCGCGATCCTGCGCCAGACCCTGCGGATCGAGCGCTTCGACACCGCGATCCTCGTCAGCGCCGCCGTCGCGCCGTTGTTGGGGCTGCTGGGCACGGTGACCGGCATGATCAGCACCTTCGACGTGATCACGGTGTTCGGCACCGGGGACCCCAAGCTGCTCTCGGGCGGAATCTCCGAGGCGCTGATCACCACCCAGCTCGGCCTCTCGGTCGCGATTCCGGCGCTGCTCGGAGGGAACCTGCTCTCCGGGTGGGCCGAGCGGATTCGGTCGGGCATGGAGCGCGCTGCGCTGCAGGCGGCGCTCGTCGCCGCCCAGCTGCGCCCGGAGCCCAGCCAGCACCGCCCGATTTCGGGGGTCGAGGAGCTGGACCGGATGGGGATCTCGTCGGACGAGGACGCGATCAGCGACCACGCGATCCTCGTCGTCGGCGAGGACTCGGCGAGCGAGATCGACGCCATCGAGGGGGTCCAGCGCGTGGGCGCCAACCCCGGCAAGCACGTCTCGGCGCACCTCCCGGCCAAGGGGCCGGTGGCGGCGACCACCGAGGCCACCGCGTCGGCGGTCGGCCCCCTGGCGCCCGCGCCCGAGGAGCAGGTCCAGCCGTGAGCCTCCTCGCGCGACTGAGCGACTACCTCGCCCAGGGTGGCTGGGTGATGGTGCCCCTGATCGGGGTGACCTTCGCCCTCTGGTACGCCCTCGGCTACCGCCTGCTGCACCTGCGCCGTGGCAAGCGCCAGACCGCCCACGACCGGCTGGCGCGCTTGCGCCAGCGGACCAGCGCGCGCGGGTTCCTCGACGCCGCGATCAGCGACGCGGTGGACCTCGCTCGCGTGGGTGGCCCGGGGCTGGCCCTGCGGCTGGAGGCTTGGCTCGCCGGGGCGCGGGAGGAGCTCTCCCGCGGCGCGACCCTGGCGCGGACGATCGTGGTGATCGCTCCGCTGTTGGGCCTCCTGGGCACGGTCAACGGCATGATCGAGCTCTTCGACTCCCTGGGGAGCGGGACGGTCTACTCCCAGGGCGGAGGGATCGCGCAGGGGATCGCGCAGGCCCTGTTCACCACCCAGCTTGGGCTCGCGGTCGCGATCCCGGGCTTCTTCGTCAGCCGCATGCTCGAGCGCCGCGAAGAGCAGCTGCTCAGCGAGCTCGAGCAGGCCAAAGGGCTGCTGGACGGGGCGTCATGAAGTTCAACCGACCGAAGAAGAAGCCCCAGGACATCGACATGGGGCCGCTGATCGACATGGTGTTCATCCTGTTGATCTTCTTCGCCGTGTCCTCGACCTTCACCAAGGACATGCAGCTGGAGCTGCAGCGCCCCAGCGCCAAGAGCGCGGCGCTGGCCTCGACCAAGGCGATCCGGGTGTTCGTCGACCGCGGGCAGCGCGTGTTCGTCGACGAGCAGCCGGTCAAGACCTGGATGCTCCAGAGCCGGGTGCGCGACCTGTTGACCTCGTCTCCCGACCGCAAGGTGCTCGTCGTCGCGGACCGCCTGGTCCCCGCGGAGCGCTTGATCGAGGTCGTCGACCAGTGCCGCCTGGGCGGCGCGTCCGAGGTCGGGGTGGCCACCGAAACCAGCCTGTAGGCCCTGCGTGAGCTCGAGCTTCAAAGCCCACCTCCTGGGATTGGCGTTTAGCCTCGCCGTGCCACCGTTGACGGTGGCCGGGGTGCTGGGCATGAACAGCCTCATCTCGGCACCCGAGGTCCCGACCTCCCGGGAGGTCAGCTTCGAGGTCGAGCCCCAGGCGCCCAAGCCCAAGCCCAAGCGCCGCCAGACCCGCAAGCCCCAGCGGCGCAACCGGTCGACCCAGCGCATGGCCGCGCCGCCGCCGCCGAGCCTCAGCGCTGCGCTCTCCGGAGTCGCCTTCGACCTCCCGGCCTACGAGCTGGGGAGCCTCGAGGCGGTGGGCGACGAGGTCCTCGGCGACCTCGACGACGTCGTCCACACCGAGGAGACCGTCGACACACGGCCCGTGGCACGCAGCACCGTGCCCATCGACGTCCCGGCCCAGGCCAAGGCCAAGCACCTCAAGGGGCGGCTGGTGCTCAGCCTGCTGATCGGCGCCGACGGCCGCGTGCGCCAGGCGCGGGTGCTCGAGGCCGAGCCGGCGGGCGTGTTCGAAGAGGCGGCCCTGCGCTCGGTGCAGCAGTGGGTGTTCGAGCCCGCGACCTACCAGGGCCGCAGCGTCGAGGTGTGGGCGACCCTGCCCGTGGAGTTCGCGCCGTGAGCGGCGCACACTGGATCTTCGCCGCCGCGCTGCTCGCGCTCGTCGGCTGCGTGACCCCCGACACGGGCGGCGCCGCGGGGGACGCCGAGCAGGTCGACCACCTCGGCCTGGCGGCGCTGCTGATCAAGGACGGCCACGCGCTGCGGGCGGACGCGGTCCTCGACGAGGTCGACCTCCAGCAGGAGGGCTTGGACCTGGGGCGCTACTGGACCCTGAGGGGCCTCGTCGCCTTCCGCCGCCCCGACTACCCCCGGGCGCGAGAGGCCTTCACCCAGGCCCTGGCGCAGCCTGGCGCGTCCCCCAGCCTGCGGCTCTACCTCGCCCAGAGCCACTACGCGCTGCAAGACTTCGGCGCCGCCTTGAGCGAGCTGGAGGGCTGCCCCACGGTGTGGGCCGACGTGGCCGACGTGCACCGCCTGCGGGTCGACGCCCACTGGCGGAGCGAGGACCGTGTGGGCGCCTTCGCCGCGCTGCAGGTCGCCGAGGAGCGCTTCCCCAAAGACCCGAGCTTCGCCAAGATCCGCCTGCTCTATCTGCTGGAGCTCGGGCTCTACGGCGAGGCGAGCAAGGCCGGCCGCGCCTACGTCGAGCGCGCTGGGCAGAGCCTCCCGGCCTACCTCGCCTGGGGTGAGGCCTTGCGCCGCAGCCGGCGCCATGACGAGGCGGCGCAGGTCCTCGAGGACGCGCGGCTGCGCTACCCGGGCGAGGCCAAGCCGCTGATCGCCCTCGCCCACGCGCACCTCGGCGGCGGGCGCCCGCTGGCCGCGGGCTTCGTGATGGAGGAGGCGTCGCGCCTGCAGCCCGAGCTGGCCTCGGAGTCCGCCGAGCTCTATCGCCGCGGCGGCGACCTGGTGCGCGCGCTGTTCCTCAACGCCCAGCTCGAGGATCAGCCGACCAAGACACGCCAGCGGCTCTCGCTCCTGCTCGAGCGCGAGGACCTGGAGCAGGCCACGGCGCTCGCCCCTCGGCTCTCGCGTCTGGGGCTCCTCGAGGACGACGACGTGCGCTACGCCCTCTCCTACGCCTACTTCCGCAGCGGTGAGCTGGAGCTCGCCGAGGGCACGCTGAAGGGGATCACCACCAGCGAGCTCTTCAGCCGCGCCACCGAGCTGCGCAAGGCGATCGAGGCCGAGCGGGCTCGCCGGGACGGTCACCCATGAGGGCTCGCAACGCGCTCTGCGCCCTGAGTCTGATCTGCGCGCTGGGCGCCGCCGGCCAGGAGATCGAGTCCGGGCGGGTCGAGGTCTACGCCTTCGACGCCGACGGACGCGCGCTGCCTGGGCTCGAGCTCTGGATCGGCGCGCTGCGCGTCCACACCCGCGAGGACGGCAGCGCGCGGGTTCCGCTGGGTCCAGGGATTCATGAGTTCAGCGCGCGCCGGGGGAACCACGTCCTCGGGCGCGAGCACGTGCCGGTGGTCGCCGACGAGGTGACCGAGGTGCTCGTGCGCCTGACCCTCCGGGGCACGGCCGAGATCGACGTGGAGGGCGCGGGCTGGCCCAGCCCGCGCTCGGTGGTCGTGGGGAACCGGGCCGAGGTCGCCAGCGGCAAGCTGCTGGGCGCGGTGACCGACGCGCGCAACGGGAAACCCGTCGCCGGGGCGCGGGTCCTCGTCCGCGGTGAATCCGCCGAGGCGGTGACCGACGTTGCCGGGCGCTTCGAGCTCGAGCTCCCCGCCGGGGAGCACACGATCTCCATGATCCACGCCCAATACTCGACCGCGACCCGCTCGGCGGTGCGCGTGTTCGCCGAAGGCGAGACCACCGTGTCCCTCGAGCTGACCCCCTCGGCCATCGAGCTCGACACCCTCCGCGTCTCGGGCTACAAGCTCGAGGGCGGCCTGGCCTCGCTGATGGAGGAGCGGCGCGAGGAGAAGTCGGTGACCGAGCTCCTCGGCGCGGAGCAGATCTCCAAGTCGGGGGACTCCACCGCGGCCGCCGCGCTCAAGCGCGTGACCGGGCTGACCGTGGTCGACGGGAAGTACGTCTACGTGCGGGGCATGGGCGAGCGCTACTCGAGCACCCTGCTCAACGGCGCGACCCTCCCCAGCCCCGAGCCCGAGCGCCGGGTGGTGCCGCTGAACCTGTTCCCGGCGGACGTGATCGAGTCCATCGCCGTGCACAAGAGCTACAGCCCCGAGCTGCCGGGCGAGTTCGGCGGCGGCACCGTCAAGATCAAGACCAAGGGGATCCCCGAGAGCTTCTTCTTCAAGGCCGGGATCTCCACGGCCTACAAGCCGGACATGACCTTCGAAGACGGGCTGAGCTATCGCGGCTCGGGCACGGACTGGCTGGGCTACGACGACGGGCTGCGCGGGCTGAACCCCTTCGTGAAGACCGCCAGCGCCCGGCAGCCGCTGGTGTTGCAGGACCCGGTCTCGGGGGAGGGCTACCCCCCCGAGGTCCTCGAGGCGCTGGGCGAGAGCATGCCCAACCACTGGTCGACCCGGCGCGAGGAGGTCGACCCCGACCTGGGGCTGAACCTCTCCATCGGCGAGCGCTTCGAGCCCGCGGGCATGCCCATCGGCGTGCGGGCGAGCTTGAGCTACGACAACTCCAACCGCCTGCTCGAGGGCAAGCACCGCGCGCTGGGCGTCGGCTCGGGCAGCGACCTGGTGCGAATCGTCGACTACCGCACCGAGTCGTTCACCAACACCGTCGACGTCAGCGGTCACCTCAGCGTGGGTGTCGAACCCGCCGAGGGCCAGGAGATCACCCTCAGCACCCTGCTGGTGCGGACCACCGACGACGAGACCGAGGTCTACCGCGGGCTGTTGAGCAACGACGACTCGCTGATCGAGGTCAGCCGGCTGAACTACGTCGAGCAGCAGCTCTGGAGCACGCAGCTCCAGGGCGAGCACTCGCTGTTCGCCGACCTGCAGTTCGACTGGAGCTACACCTACTCCCTCGCCAGTCGCTACCAGCCCGACTACCGCCAGACCCGCTACGACTACGACGAGGCCCTCGACGTGTTCCGCCTCTCGGACCGCCCCGAGGGCAACCAACGGCTCTACGGCGACCTCGAGGACCAGACCCACGACCTCAGCGGGTCGCTGGAGATCCCCTTCGACGTGTGGAGCGACCTCGAGGCGGTGCTCGCGGTCGGCGGCGGCTACCTGCTCCGCGAGCGGGAGTCCGAGATCCGCCGGTTCAAGTTCATTCACCGCGGCCCCCTCAGCCGCGACCCGTCGATCCTCGCCAACCCCGCCGAGCAGGTGTTCTCGCGACAGAACATTGGGGCCACCGGGTTCAGCTTCGAGGAGATCACGCGCAACACCGACAGCTACGACGCCGAACAGAGCATCGAGGCCGTCTTCCTGCGCCTCGACCTCCCCCTCCACGCGGACGTCGACCTCTCGGCCGGCGCGCGGGTCGAGCGCTCGCGACAGGAGGTGCAGACCTTCGACCTCTTCGCCCGCGGGAGCCAACCCGACGCCGCCGAGCTGGAGAAGACCGACGTCCTGCCCGCGGCGAACCTCTCCTGGCGCTTCGTGACCGACATGCAGCTGCGGCTGGGCTATGCCCGCACGGTCTCGCGCCCCGACTTCCGCGAGCTCTCGCTGGCCCCCTTCGATCAGGTCGTGGGCGCGGGCGTGTTCGTCGGCAACCCCGAGCTCGAGCGCACCCTGATCGACAGCTTCGACATCCGCTGGGAGTGGTACCTCTCCGCGGACGAGTCGATCTCCCTCGGGCTGTTCTACAAGCGGCTGCAGGACCCGATCGAGACCGTGATCCTCGGCGGCTCGAACCGCACGATCACCCTCGCCAACGCCGACGCGGGCCAGAACCTGGGGATCGAGTTCGAGTTCCGCAAGCGGCTGGGCTTCCTCGGTGGGTTCTGGGACAAGGTCTTCGTCGCCGGGAACGTGGCCTTGATCCGTTCGGAGGTCGAGCTCTCCAGCGTGGGCGTCGCCACCAACGACAACCGCCCCCTCGAGGGTCAGAGCCGCTACGTGCTCAACCTCTCCTGCGGCTACGACGACCCCGAGACCAAGACCTCGGTGACCCTGCTCTACAACGTTGCCGGCGAGCGGATCGTGGGGATCGGCACCTTCGGGCTCCCCGACGTCTACGAGCAGCCGTTCCACCAGGTCGACTTCGTCGCCTCCAAGACCTTCTACGAGCGCTGGTCGCTGACCTTCAAGGCGCAGAACCTGCTGGGCGAAGAGGTCCGCTTGACCCAGGGCGGCGAGACGGTCAGCAGCTACGAGAAGGGCCGCACCTTCAGCCTCAGCGTCGGGGTCCAGTTCTAGCCTGCGCGCGCTGCCCTCCCCCTCGACTCCCTTGCAGGGGTGCGTAGGGTGGCGGCATGAGCGACCTCCCCGACAGCGACGTCCCGGCTCTGCGCCTGCGCGCGCTCAACTCCGACCCCGTGCGCGCCGACGGTGACTACGTGCTCCTGTGGCTGACCTCGGCCCGCAGGTCGAGCCACAACTTCGCCCTCGACCGGGCGGTGGAGTGGTGCTGGCAGCTGGGCAAGCCGCTGCTGGTGTTCGAGGCCCTGCGCTGCGGCTACCGCTGGGCCAGCGACCGGCTGCACGCCTTCGTGATCCAGGGCATGCGCGACAACGCGCGCGCCTTCGACCGGCCCAGCGTGAGCTACTACCCCTACCTCGAGCCCGAGCCGGGGGCCGGCAAGGGGCTGCTGCAGGCGCTGGGCGAACGCGCCTGCGTAGCGGTGGTCGACGAGTTCCCCTGCTTCTTCCTCCCGCGCATGCACCAGGCGGCGGCCGAGCGGCTGGACGTGCGCCTGGAGAGCGTCGACACCAACGGGCTCGTGCCCCTCCGCGCCCCGGAGAAGGTGTTCGCGCGGGCCTACGACTTCCGTCGCTGGCTGCACAAGGAGCTCGCGCCGCACCTCGAGCAGGTGCCTCGCGAGCACCCGTTCCAGGGCGCGAACTGGCCGGACGCCCCTGAGCTGCCGGCGACGCTCCTCGCGCGCTGGCCGCGGGCGTTCCCCGCCGACGACCCGGACGCGGCGATCGACCTCGGCGCGTTGCCCATCGACCACGACGTAGCGCCGGTGGCCGAGACCCCCGGCGGCCCCGTCGCCGGCGAGGAGCGCCTGGCCTGGTTCCTCGAGCATGGCCTCCCGCGTTACGCCGACGATCGCAATCAACCCCAGCAAGAGGTCGCCAGCGGGCTCTCGCCTTACCTGCACTTCGGGCACGTGGGGGCGCACCACGTGTTCGCCGCGATCGTCGAGCGTGAGGGCTGGAGCCCCGATCGCCTGGAGCCCGGGGGCAAGGGCCAGCGCGAGGGGTGGTGGCGCATGTCGCGCGAGGCCGAGAGCTTCCTCGACGAGCTGATCACCTGGCGTGAGGTCGGCTACAACATGACCGCGCAGCGCGACGACTACGCCAACTACGGGTCACTGCCCGAGTGGGCGCGCACGACCCTCGAACAGCACGCCGCCGACCGCCGCGAACACGTCTACACCCTGGAGGACTTCGAGCGGGCGCGGACCCACGACCCGCTGTGGAACGCGGCCCAGACCCAGCTCGTGCGCGAAGGCAAGATCCACAACTACCTGCGCATGCTGTGGGGCAAGAAGGTCTTCGAGTGGAGCCGCACGCCTCAGGCCGCGCTGGATGTGTTGATCGAGCTCAACAACAAGTACGCCCTCGACGGGCGCAACCCCAACTCCTACTCGGGGATCTTCTGGTGCCTGGGGCGCTACGACCGCGCCTGGGGCCCTGAGCGCCCGGTCTACGGCAAGATCCGCTACATGAGCTCCGAGAACACCGCGCGCAAGGTGCGGGTCAAGGACTACGTCGCCCAGTACACCCCGCGGCAACAGGCCTCCTTGTTCCAGGGCTGAGCATGCCCGCCAAGGTCGCCTACTTCGCCGGGCCCTGGGACCTCAACCGCGAGCTGGCCTGTGTGCCCGCGGACCCCGCGGACGGGACCGTGGTCCTCGTCGAGTCGGTGGGCAAGAGCAAAGCCTTGCCCTACCACCGCAAGAAGCTGGTGCTCGTGCTCTCTGCCCTGCGGCACTTCGCCCAGGAGCTGCGCGAGGCGGGCTACGACGTCGACGTCGTGCGCGCGCGGAGCTACGTGGCCGGGATTCGCAAGCACCTCGCGCGCACCGGTGCCGAGCGGGTCGTGGCCCTCCAGCCGCGGGAGTGGGGGCTGGCGCAGTCCTTGACCGCCCAGCCGCTCGGCGTCCCGCTGGAGCTGCGCCCCGACGGAGGGGAGGGCGGGCACTTCCTCCTCACCCGCGAGGAGTTCGCCGCCTGGGAGGCCGAGCAAAGGGCCACCCTGCGCATGGACGTGTTCTACCGCCACGTGCGCAGGCGGTTCGGGGTCCTGCTCGAGGAGCGCAAACCCGTCGGCGGCAAGTGGTCCTACGACGCCGACAACCGCAAGGCGATCCCGTCCGACGCCGAGCCGCCACGTTGGCCTGGGTTCACCCCCGATAGCCTGACCCGGGGCGTAATGGCCGACGTGCGCACCTGGGACGGGCACTGGGGAGAGGTCGACGGCTTCGACTGGCCGGTTACCCGAGCGCAGGCGCTGAGCCTGCTCGACGACTTCGTCACCCACCGGCTGGGGCAGTTCGGCGACTACCAGGACGGGATCCGCGCGGGGGACCCCTTCCTCTGGCACTCGGGGATCGCGGCGGCCATGAACCTCAGCCTGCTGCACCCGCGGGAGGCGATCGAGGCCGCGGTCGCCGCCTGGGAGTCGGGGGAGGCGCCGCTGAACGCCGTGGAGGGCTTCGTGCGCCAGGTCCTCGGCTGGCGTGAGTTCATTCGCGGGGTGTACTGGACCCGCATGCCGGACATGCGCGAGGCCAACACCTTGAGCGCCCACCGTCCGCTGCCACGCTTCTTCTGGGAACCCGAGACCACCGAGTGGGCCTGCCTGCGCGATAGCGCTCAGTCCGTCCTCGACCACGGCTACGCGCACCACATTCAGCGGCTGATGATCCTCGGCAACTTCGCCTTGCTCGCCGGGATCCGCCCGCTGGACGTCTCCCACTGGTTCTGGGCGGGGTTCGTCGACGCCTACGAGTGGGTCCAGCTGCCCAACGTGCACGGCATGGCCCTCTACGCCGACGACGGCTTCACCACCAAGCCCTATGCCGCTTCGGGCTCCTACGTGAACCGGATGTCCGACTGCTGCAGCGACTGCCCCAAGAGCGTCAAGCAGCGCCACGGCGAGGGCGCCTGCCCGTTCAACCCGCTGTTCTGGCGCTTCATGGTCGAGCACCGGGAGCTGCTCTCACGGAACCCGCGGGTCGGCGTGCTCTACCGCAGCTGGGACCGCTGGGACGCCGACGAACAGCAGGCGATCCTGCGGACCGCCGAGGGGATCCTGGACGGGCTCGAACCCGCGGCTCACGGCTGGACCTTCGCCGACGACGCCGGGTAACGGTGGTTGACAAGCAGGCGCGGCCTGGGACCCTGGCTGCGCGGAGGGCGCCATGACCTACGAGTTCTACAAGTTGCTGCACGTGATCGGGATCATGCTCCTGTTCTTCGCCCTCGGCGGATACACGCTCAAGGGCAACCCCGAGGGGCCCGGCGCCAAGCGGGCCAAGATCCTGCTCGGGGTCAGCCACGGGCTCTCGCTGTTGATCTTGCTCGTCGCAGGGTTTGGGCTGTTGGCCAAGATGCAGCTGATGTCGAGCTTCCCGGCCTGGGCGATCCTCAAGATCGTGATCTGGGTCGCCTTCGGTGCGGCGCCGGTGCTGATCAAGCGCTCGCCGGCCCTCGTGCGTCCGGTGTGGGTCGCCCTCGTGCTGCTCGGCGGAGTGTCGGGCTGGCTAGCGATCTTCAAGCCCTTCAGCGGAGCGTGAGCGCGCCGGCCTGGGCCACCCCCTACAGCCGCGGGCTGCTCGCCCTCAACGGCGTGCTCTACCTTGGGCTGGGGCTCGCCTTCGCGCTGGACCCCGTGGGCTGGGCGGCCAAGGTCGGGCTGAGCCTCGACGCGCCGGGGCCGGTGACGGAGGTCCGCGCCATCTACGGCGGGCTCGAGCTTGGCCTTGGCGTGCTGTTCGTGCTCTGCACTATGCGCGGCGCCTGGCTCATGCCCGGGGTCGTGGGGCTGCTCTGCACCTACGGCGGGTTGGCCACGCTGCGCGGAGTGAGCCTGCTGGGTGCAGGGGATCACGGGGACCTGCACCCCAAGCTGCTGGCGATCGAGCTCATGGGGACGGTGCTCAGCGGGGTCGCGGTGTGGGGGCTCGGCTACGGCGGCGGGGGTGAGGCACCTCCTCCTGAGGACGTCGCGCGGTCGACCCACTCGGGCTAACGCTCCCCACCCCGGCCGGTTGCGCACGGGTGTCACTCCTCTGGGCAGGGCGGGCAGCGGACGAGCTCGGCGGTGCCGGCGACCTGAAACAGGTTCAGCGCCAGGGCGACCACCGAGAACCACAGGGTCAGCACGCCGGCGACGACGATCGCCTCGCCGTCGACGCTGCCCTTGGCGAACAGGGCCAGCGCCAACAGCGGCGACACCAGCAGCAGCAGCGAGCGGGTCGCGCGGGGGCTCCCCGACCAGGCCACCCGGCGCAGGGAGTTGGGGATCCGCCGCAGGGCGGCCCAGCCGCTGCTCACGGGCAAGGGGAAGGCCCAGGCGGCGACCTTCAGCCCCTTCCAGCCGTGGGGCAGGGCGCGGTGGAAGAACAGGCCCACGAGCACCGGGAGCCCGACCATCCAGGCCAGGTCCCCAGCCGAGAAGCGGATCGAGCGCACGAGCTCGCCGCGCTCGCCGACGAGGGGCGACCGGCAGGCGAGGCTCGGGCAGCGCTGGCGAAGCTCCTGAGCGCAGGCCTCGTGGAAGTAGGCCGCGCAGGGGGCGCACGCGCGGAGCGGGGTGTCGAGGGGATCTCGGCAGTGGGCACAGGACGGGGTCGGGGTCTCGGACAAGGGCGCGCTCCTTTCACGAAGCGAGCCTCCGTGCACATGGAGTGCCGGGGCCAAGTCACGCGATCCCTTGGGGTGCGTGTCAACGCCGTTGTCGAGGTCAGCGGAATGCGGGGTGGGTTGCCACAGTCGCGAGGGCAACCCCGCCGAAGACCATGAGCATGGCGGACACGACCTCGACGGCCAGGACCAGCCCGTCGAACCTCGAGGGCGGCTCTGCGTCGGTCGCTTAGAGACTGGGCAGGCGCCGTTCGCAGCTCTCACAGCGCACGCTGTCGAGTTGCCCGAGCTGAGCGTACCAGTGCTCGAGTAGGTCCATATCCTCTGCGGGCAGCTGGGCAGCGCAGTAGGGGCAACCGTAGACGATCGCCCTCCTCAGGTCACGGCTGCGGCAGCCGATGGTCGGGCACCCTCCGGCGCTCAGCTCCAGGAAGCACTCCGAGTGCACCACGCAGCCGCAGCCGCAGTGCACGACACGTGCGCCGAGCTGCGGAGCGTGGCAGAGCACACAGCGGGGGTCGTCAGCGCAGCTGTGCGTGGAAGAGACGCCGGAGGACGAAACGGTCGGGGACGGCTCGAGCAACGGCGGCTCCTTTCGCCCTCATGCGAGCAAGCGGAGTGCCGGGGCAAGCTCCAAGGTCGGAGCCCGAGCCCTCGAAGTCTGTATGCGGCGTTGGCAGGCGTGCACGGTCGCCTGGGGCGATTCGCCGCCAGGTCGAGCGCGGCAGCGGCGCAAGGGAGACCGCGCGGGAGGGTGGCCTCCCGACGCGATCCAGAAACAAGGCCCTCAGAGGTTCATGAGGATCAGGACGAATATGAACGAGAAAATCCCGAAGATCACGAACAGCACGATCGCGTTCTCCAACTCCTGCGCTTCGCGTGAGGTCCGTCGGTCGCACCCAGTACTCGCTACTGTGGTGGGAGGACGGAGCTGCGCCTGCAGCTGCGCGCCAGCGCACCCGAGGGTCGGGCAACCCGAGCGCACGAGCTCGCGGGCGCAGGCAACGTGCAGCCAAATCCCGCAGCTGCAGCCCATGCGCGGAGACGCTTGGGACGCGTCTCGACAGAGGACGCAGCGAAGGAGCGGGCCCACGCTACGCGGAGTGGACAGCTTGATCCTTACGAACGACGTCATGGAGCACCTCCCTTCGCGTGACCAAGGTGCAAAGGAGGTGCCGACCCGAACTCGGGACGTCGAGATCGCGGCGCTCCGCGGCTGCAAGCGGCGTTGACGGCGAAGGCGCCAACGCGGGCCGATTCGAGCTCGCCCGTCCGCCGGGCGACGCTAATCCAGCTCGCGGTGGGTGAAGCTGCGCTTCCCCGGGCCGTAGTCGCTGGCAGCCTGGCCCTGGCCGCGGAGCAGCCAGCGGGTGGTCAGCAGGCCTTCGACGCCCACGGGGCCGCGGGCGTGGATCCGGCCGGTGGAGATCCCGACCTCGGCGCCGAGGCCAAAGCGGAAGCCGTCGGCGAATCGCGTGCTCGCGTTGTGGAACACCGAGGCCGAGTCGACCTCGCGCAGGAAGCGCGCCGCGGCCTCGGCGTCGGCGGTCACGATCGCGTCGGTGTGGGCGCTGCCGTAGCGGTGAATGTGTGCGATCGCGGCGTCGAGGTCGTCGACGACCTTGACTGCCAGGATCAGGTCCCCGTACTCCGCGCCCCAGTCCGCGTCGCTGGCGGGCTCGGCGTCGCCGAGGGCCTCGAGGGCCTCGGGGTCCGCGCGGAGGGTCACCCCGGCGGCGCGCAGCGCCTCGCCGACCGCCGGCAGGTGCGGGAGGAACCCGCGGTGCACGAGCAGGGTCTCGGTGGCGTTGCAGGCGGCGGGGTAGTCGCACTTGCCGTCGACGGCGAGCTTGGCCGCCATGGCCGGGTCGGCCTGGGCGTCGAGCACCAGGTGGCACACCCCCTCGGCGTGCCCGAGCACCGGGATCCGGCTGGCCCGTTGGATCTGGCGCACGAGCTCCCCCGAGCCGCGGGGGATCACGAGGTCGATCAGGTGGTCGAGCTCGAGCAGAGCGGCGACGGCTGCGCGGCCTTCGACGCCCTGCACCGCCTCGGGGTCGAGGCCTTCGCCGGCCAGCGCGTCGCGCAGGCAGCCGACGAGGGTCTGGTTGGAGCGGGTCGCCTCGCTGCCCCCCTTGAGCAGGACCGCGTCGCCGGCTCGCAGCGCGAGCGCGCCGATCTGGATCACCGCGTCGGGGCGGCTCTCGAAGATGATCAGCAGCACGCCCAGCGGGCTCTTGACCTGGGTCAGCTCGAGGCCCTCGTCGAGCTCGCGGCGGGCGAGGGGCTGGCCGATGGGGTCCTCGAGGGCGGCCAGCTGCTCCACGCCTTCCCTCAGGGTCGCGAGCTTGGCCGGGGTCAGCGCCAGGCGCTTGACCAGCGGGGTTGCGACCCCGTCGGCCTCGGCGGCGGCGAGGTCCTCGGCGTTGGCGGCGAGGATCGCGGCCTCGCGCTCGACGAGCAGCGCGGCCAGGCGGGTGAGCACGGCGCTGCGGGTGGTGCCCGGCGCGCTGCCCAGCGCGCGCTGGGCGTCGCGAGTGGCGCGGGCGACGGCCTGCATGTCGGTCACGGCGGTCTCCTAGCTGGGCTCGAGCACCAGGTGTCGGCGGTGGACGAGGGCGTCGTGGTTGCGGATCCCCTCGGGCGGGGTGCCCGCGCACCAGGCGCGGGCCGCCGTCGCGTCGCAACACATCAGCCCGCGCCCGATCAGCTCGCGGGTGGGCCCGCGCAGCTCGACCACGTCGCCGTCGGCGAACTCGCCCTCGATCTGGCTGACCCCGGCGGCGAGCAGGGAGGCGCCGCGCTCGGTCAGCGCGCGCACGGCGCCGGCGTCGAGGTGCAGCACCCCGCGGGGGGCCGTGGCGTAGGCGATCCAACGCCGGCGGGCTTGCAGGCCGTCCTCGCGCGCGGGAAACCACGTCCCAATGCTCTCGGCGGCGGCGGCGCGGGCGACGACCCCTGGCGTCCGGCCGCACGCGATCACCGCGTGGACCCCCGAGCGGGCCGCGATCTGGGCCGCGCTGACCTTGCTTCGCATGCCGCCTCGCCCGCTCCCCGACGTCGACTCTCCGGCGCCGCCGAGCTGCTGCAGGCTGTCGATCCGCGACTGGAGCACGGCGTCGGTGTTGGCGCGGGGGTCCTTGTCGTAGACGCCCTCCACGTCGGTGAGCAGCACCAGGAGGTCCGCGTCGAGCTCGGTGGCGAC
>Ga0070727_10002691_pt1 | contig 16801 bp, 14 predicted proteins | sample tdAd472_FD_66722 | JGI IMG/M metagenome (GOLD analysis project Ga0070727, IMG submission 66722) | Marine sediment microbial communities from the Atlantic coast under amendment with organic carbon and nitrate - tdAd47.2 | ecosystem: Environmental > Aquatic > Marine > Coastal > Sediment | place...
CCGCGACTGCCCAGCTCCCGGCCCTTGCCATGCTGCGTGCGGTCATGGCCCGGCAGGCCGATCTGGTGGCACAATGGATGTCGGTCGGTTTCATTCACGGCGTGATGAATACAGACAATATGGCGATTTCCGGGGAAACCATTGATTTCGGCCCCTGCGCCTTCATGGATCAGTTTGACCCTGCAACAGTCTATTCTTCGATCGACCGGCATGGCCGTTATGCCTGGGCCAACCAGCCGGGGATCGTGCATTGGAATCTGGCGCAACTAGCGCAAAGCCTGTTGCCACTGATCGCCGAGAACCCGGATGACGCAGTCCGCCAGGCGACCGAGGTAATCGACGATGTCCCGACCCTGGTCCAGGCCGCCTATCAGCAGCGTTTTGGTGCGAAACTTGGGTTTTCTGTCGCAGGTCAGGTGGAAATGACCCTTTTGGAACAGCTTCTGACGGCGATGCAGACGGCAGGTGCGGATTTCACGCTCAGCTTCCGGCATTTGACCAAAGGCTTGAAAACCGGCGACTTTTCAAAGTTCGATGCACTGTTTGGAACGCAGGACATGACCGGCTGGCGTGGCGCCTGGCAGGAACGGCTGCCGTCCGATGCCCCTATGGTCATGGCCGGGGCCAATCCGGTTTTCATCCCACGGAACCACAGGGTCGACGCCGCACTGAAAGCCGCCGAGACCGGCGATCTGGCCCCGTTCAAGACCTTGCAGACCATTCTGGCGCGCCCGTTTGAGGAACAGCCCGACCACGCCGAGTATGAAGCGCCGCCCGAACCGCATGAGGTGATCGAGGCGACGTTCTGCGGCACCTGAGCCGGTCCTGCCGACAGAGGCGCGGCAAAGGCGTGGGTAGGCGCCGCGCCCTAACCCTCGCCAAACAGCAGCACGAGGATGGCAATCACGACAATCGCCGTGATCACCGCGAAGGTGATCTTGACCCAGGACCATGGCCTCTCACCCCGGACCTGACCTGAGCGGGCGTTCACCACGAACCGGTAGGTCTTGCCGCGAAATGAATAGGCGGCCATCCAGACCGGCAGAAGGATGTGTTTGAAGGTGACGTCCGAGATCACGGTCTCGACATGCTCGACCTGTTGCCGGTCACCGCCGATATCGCGGCGGACATCGCTGTCAATCACCCGATCCATATGGTCACGCGCCTCGCGATACCCGGTCTCCAGCGGGATGGTATAGCCTTCGGCCTGAAACCCGGCGAGGTAATCGGGGCGATACGGTTCCAGCGCCTCAAGGTCCCAGGGCTCCAACGCGTCGATATAATCCCTGGGGAGGCTTTTTGACGCGACCACAAGAATGTCGTCGAAAAACCGGGCAACCCGGCCCCGCGCCGGGGTCCAGCGGATCTTCTGGACCTGTTCCTCGCGGGTGACGGTTTTGCCGTCTTCTTCGACCTGAACCATGCGCGTCTCATAATAGATCGTTCCGCGCTGACCCCGGTATTTGCTTTTGGTATCCGCGTCATAGGTCCAGAACGGCACGTAGATCCCGGTCATCGCGCGGCCCTTCTTGGCGTAGTCCTGAAGTCCGTTAGGTGCGAACCAGAGTCGCCCGAGCCATTTGGTCATTGCGGCGCGGACCTCTTTCTCGGACTTCCTGAAGGGCAGGAGGGCGGCGGGTTTTATCCGGCGATGGGTCCCGGTATCGGTCACCAGGGGCGCGGCGCAAAACGCGCATTCGGTGGCGTGGATCTGTTCGTCATATTCGATCTCGGCACCGCAGTTTTCGCATTTGGAAAACCGGGTTTCCTCGACCTCGCCACCGGCCTCACGCTCCGCCAGAGCCGCCGCGAAATCCAACTCTTCCAGATGGTCGCGCCCGGTCTCTTCCGGAAGGGCGTTTTCAACCCCGCAATGGTCACAGACAAGGGCAGTCGTACCGGGCTGGAACCGCAGATCCGCGCCGCAGGAGACACATGGAAACTTATGTTCAACCGAGGCCATGCCGCGCGCCCGTCACGTGCCCGGCAAGGGCGGCGGCAGGATCGTGAACAGGGTCGCAAGCTCTGGCAGGTCACCCGCCGCCAGCCAGCCATCCTGCCCCGCCGTCCAGACCAGCGAAGCACGGCCGAGCGAGCCGTCGGTCACCATGCGACCCATCGCGGCGCGGGAATAGGGGCCTTTGGTTTCGCCGTTGATCGCCACATGCCAGACTTTTTCCGGCGGTGGCGGAGGCGGAGGCGCCATGGCGGGCGCTGCGGCCGGTTGCGCCGCCGGATGGCCCGCCGGATTGCCCCATGGCCCGGTCGCACCCGCCATCTGCTGGGCCATGGCCATCCCCATGCCAAGCCCCATACCAGCCCCGGCTTCGCTGCCGGGGGTCTTGGCGGCGGTGGTCATCGCCTCGGCGGCGGAAAACTGGGTATAGCGGCCAAGATCGCCGATAATCCCCATCGAGGTCCGCTTGTCCATCACCTCTTCCACGGCGGGGGGCAGCGAGATGTTCTCGATATAGAAAGCGGGCATTTCCAAACCAAATTCGGCCAGCTCGGGCGAGACTTTGGCCGCGATCATATTGCCCAGGTCGATGGTGTTGGCGGCCATATCCAGAACCGGGATGCCGCTGGACGCAATGGCGGCCGAGAATCGCGCGACGATGATGTTGCGGATCTGGAAGCTGATCTCATCCATGGTGAACTCACCATCCGTACCGACAATCTCCAGCAGGAATTTGGCGGGATCGGTGACCCGGATCGTATAGCTGCCAAAAGCACGGATGCGCACCGGCCCGAATTCCGGGTCGCGGCACATGATCGGGTTCTTGGTGCCCCATTTCAAATCCTGGAACCGGGTCGTGTTGACGAAATAAATCTCGGATTTGAAGGGAGAATCGAACCCGTGATCCCAATGCTGCAAGGTCGTCATGATCGGCATGTTGTTGGTTTCGAGCATATAAAGGCCCGGCGTGAACACATCCGCCAACTGGCCTTCATGCACGAACACCGCCGACTGGCCTTCGCGAACGGTCAGCTTGGCACCGTATTTGATCGCGTGGCCTTCGCGTTCGAACCGCCAGACCAGCGTGTCCCGTGTGTCGTCGATCCAATGGATGACGTCGATGAACTCACCCTTCAGAAAATCGAGAATACCCATTGTTCATTCCCCCTTGAACATATTTGGCTGGTCAACTTCCGCCCAGCGCATTCGCCGCCACACGCGGCAGGATTGGACGTGCCTCGGCCGGGGTCATCCCGATCCGTAAACGCGTGTCATAGAGCATTTTCAAAAGCACTTCATCATGATGGGTCAACAGAGCAAATTCCTCATCATCGTTGAAGATAGAGGGCCGCGCTTTCGGGCTGTCATTTGCCAGCCCCATGGCCTGGGCCATTTCCTCATGAATGCAGGATCTGCGCATCAGGGGCTGATGCTCGGCCTTGATCAGGATTATCGCCGAAGAATAGGCGCTGTCGTTTTTCGGATCGGAAAAGGCATAGGCCACGCAGAAATTGTTGCGGGGGCTGTTGGCGATCTCGTCCATCACGACTTGGTTGATCTGCGGCACCTGGGTCTGCAATTGCGGACCAACCGTGCGGGTATCGTCACGATGGAGGAACAGAATGTGGAAATTGGCGTTGTTGTTGCTGACGCTGATCGGCACACCGGTCAGACGAGACAGGCGTTTGGCATAGGCCACCACCTCGGCCCGGTCCGCGGCCCGTTGCGCGTCGCTCACATAGGCGCCGAACACCAGACCGATCCGGATCGGCCGGTCCCAGCGCCGCAATCGGCTGGGCGTTTGCTGGGCGACGAAACGACCGTTGACGATGGCATATTCGTCATAGAGAGCGATCCGTTCGAAATTCTCGACCAGTGCGGCCTGACCAAAGGGTGTGTCCGCGCCGCCGCCATCAGTACGCAAGAGCCCTTGTGACACCAGCCGCTGTTGCACCGAGGCATAGTATTTCTCAAGTCGCAGACTTTCGCCTGACCTTGCGGTGGATTCGGCGTCGGTGCTGGGCCGCGTTGTCGTGGGCGCGATGTCACAAGCCCCAAGCAGGACAACCGCCGCCAGCGCCGGGGCCAAACCCGGTCGCACGGCTTTGCGCAATCGGTGCATCCATCCTTGCCCGGCATACGGTTTATTGCGTTGTCCCAACCGGTTGCTCCTTGTCCCGTTCCCCCAGGTCTTGGTCCTGTCTAACCACAAAGCCCGCCACCATCCAGCCGAATTCCCGAGCCTGAGCGGGCATGTGCCGACCGGCTCACTGCTGTGAGCGGCCGCGTTCCCGTTCGACCGAGAGTTTACGCGAATAGCCGGACTGGACAATTTCGACCAGAACCAGAACCACGACCGAGAAATAAAACGTGGTTTTCGACATCGGGATCAGGGCGTAGCCGAAGATCTGAAGGTGCAGACTGTCATCATGCATCGCATGGGCGGCGGCGGGGCCGGCCTCGCCCAACAATACCACCCCGACGATCAGCAGGATGAACAGACCCAACACTTCATACATGCGGTTCTTTTTCAGGAATTCCGTCACATTGTTCGCCAGCGCCAGCATGGCCACGCCGGACAGGAGGATGGCAATGGCCAGCACCGCGAACACCTTGGTGATGGCGATGGCCGACAGGATGGAATCAAAGCTGAAGATCAGGTTCATCGCGACGATCAGCATGATCACCTGAAAGGCGGATTTCGGGGGCCTTTTGGTGGCACCATGGGACAGATCCTCGATCGTCAGCATATGAGAAATCTCGCGGACAGCCGTGTACATGATGAACACGCCGCCGACGAGGAAGACCACCGTCGCGAAATTGACCCCACCTTCGAGAATACCCGGCATATCGAACACATAGAACGGGGCTTTCAGCGCATCGAGCAATTGCAACGTCACGAATAAAAATATGACCCGCAGCGTCACTGCGATCAGAATGCCCCAATAGCGCACGCGTTTCTGGCTGGCGGCCGGTGCGCGTTGCGATTCGATCGAGATATACAAAAGGTTGTCAAACCCCAGCACCGCCTGAAGAAAAATCAGGACCACAAGGTCAGAAAGGTTCGAAAGGGTCAGAAGGTCGGCCATGGAACAGAACACCCGATATGTCGTTGCAGATCTGTGGCAACGGTAAAAACCATGCGCCGTGCTGGCAAGGGGTCAACGACGCCGTTTTACACCTTTGCGCACGCCGCCGCGCGGGGCGGTGCCGGTTTTTGGGGCGGGCGGTGCCACGCCAAGCTGATCCGTCAGGATTTTTTCGCGCACTTCCTCGACCGTGCCCGCGGCCAGATCGCCCAGTTGGAACGGCCCATATGAGACCCGGATGAGGCGATTCACGGCAAGGCCCACCGCCTCCATCGCGCGGCGGATCTCGCGGTTTTTGCCTTCGCGCAGGGCCACGGTCACCCAGGCATTTGCGCCTTGCTGGCGATCCAGCGTCACCTGCATCGGCTTGAACCGCTCACCGTCCAGCACCAGGCCCTTTCGGATCGGTGCAAAGGTTTCCTCGGCAGGGGTGCCCTTGACACGGACCCTGTACTTACGGCTCCAGCCGGTTGCGGGCAGTTCCAGCTTGCGTTTCAGCGCGCCGTCATTGGTCAAAAGGATCAAGCCCTCGGAGTTGATGTCAAGCCGGCCGACGCTCAGAACCCTTGGCAACTCCTCGGGGAGATCGTCAAAGATCGTCTTGCGACCCTTTTCATCGCTGGTCGTGGTCACCAGACCCGTCGGCTTGTGATACCGCCAAAGCCGGGTCTTTTCCGCCGATCCTATGGGCTTGCCGTCAACCGTGATCAGGTCACTTTGCGAAACATTCAAAGCCGGGCTGTCGACCGGCTGACCGTTCAAGGTGACCCGGCCCGCCTCGATCATCCGTTCGGCTTCGCGTCGCGAGGCGAGCCCCGCGCGGGCAATGACCTTGGCGATCCGGTCGCCTTTGTTTTCTGCTGTACTCATTATGGTGGTTTAGCCGCCCGCGCGCGAAACCCCAAGCGGGAAACACCCGACCCGCGTGATTAGTCCGGGCTTTGCCGATAGAGGATGAACAGGCCGTTCTGCGTCACCTCGCGCAAGGGATGGCCAGCGCGGGTCTTCAACCGCTCGAGCACCGCGCGCCGCGCCGCCGGTGTGACCGGGCAAAGCGGCACCAGGATGAAATCCGCCTGCGCCATCCCGGCCTTGTCGCCGTAATACCAGGGCGCTCCGCCAGGCAGCGGACGGGTCGAACCAAACAGCCAGAGATTGGAAAACGTGTCGGCCACAAAGACGGTTTTCCCCGCAACCCCCTCGACCCGGTCGAGATCGCGCGCCATCTGATGCAAGACACTGACCAGCCCCATATGCAATTTGCACAGCCACAACTTCTGGCCCATCACTTCATCCACCTGACGGCCGGGTACGGTGTCGACCAGGGCCGCAATCTCTGGGTCGCGCAGCTCGAATGTTTCACGCCGGACAGGAGCGTACATCCGGTCCGTCTTCATCGCGATATCGTCGTTCTTCTGGCCCGGCAGCACCTGAAAAAACGCGGATCTATCCAGTTTCGCATGTCGCAGATTGGCGAAGGTAAGATTCAGAAGGGACGGGAAAATCAATGCCACCGAAACCAGCGCCACCAGCGACATTTGCCGCCCTACATCCCAGCCAAACGCATTGTTCACAGGCCGATCCGGGCGCAATTGGACCAGCAAAATCGCCAGTAAGATCAGCCATTTGGGGTCATTTCCCCAATTTTGATAGGTGGCATAGACAAAGGCCGGCGCGAACAGAAGCACAACGATCCCAGCCGGTCCCGGCCCGGCCTGGCGCACCAGGACAACCCCGGCCAGAAGAACGAAATTGGCCACAAGATATTCCGGCCCGATCAACAGGCTGATCAAGGGCGCGCTGGGGGCATCCCGCAGGCCGGACGAGGCCACAAAATCAAGATCCCCAAGATACGCCGCCCAGAAGCCGACACCATATGCCAGCGTGACAAGACCGGCCACAACCAGCCCGGCGAGCACCCCGATCAGCAATGTCGGCAGGCGCCGCGTGATCAGCAGTGCCACCAGAATGCCCGGCAGAAACGCCACGAAAAAAGTGACCTTGGCCAGCGCCAGAAACGCCATGCCTAGCCCCAGTATCAGCCCGTCCGGCCAGTTGCGGCGTGTGTCACCGGGCAGCACGGCAATCAAAACCAGCAAAAAGGCCACAGCCCAGGCCCAGCGATTGTAATACATCGCAATCGAGGCCGCTTGCGTTGCACCTCCATAAACCAGCGCGGTACAGAGGATGATCATGAAACCGCCAAACAAATAGGCCACCAAACCTTGCAGGCGCGACCAGCCGACCCACCAGATTGCCGGTAACAGGATCAGGGCGAAGAGGCTCATCCCCATCATGATCGACATGCCGAGGCCAAGCCCCAGCGAGGCCGGCCAGGACATCGGCAGCATGGCAAAGACCCCGACGGGGGTCATGAAATCAAGATGCGGCCTTTGCCCCTCGGCCATGCGCAGAATGATCTGGATCAGATGCAGGGCATCACCCTCATGCTGGTCGATCAGCAGGATGCCTTTCAACGACATAAGGCCGGTCTGAACCGCCAAAACCAGCAGAAGAAATCCAAGATAGAGCCCTGCCGAAACGCGCTGCATGCGAAACCTCGTCGTTTTTGGCGATCCTACAGGCTGATGCGATCAGATGCAAAACGAGGTTTTCGCCCCATTTCCTGCCATTTTCTTGACCGATTTTTCGCGGATAAACAAAGCCACACAGGATTTATCGACAATTTCCGGGGCATTTGACATGAATATGCAGGCAATCGACGTGAAAGCACCGCCACAGCCAATGTCGCTGGCGGATTCTGGGCTGTCCAAGGTCATGCTGCGCGATATCGCGATCAAAACGATCTTTCGCCGACATCTCAGCACCGCTTCGACGATCTCTGAGGCGATTGCCCTGCCGCCCAATCTGACCGGCGACCTGATCGAGATCCTGCGCGAACAGAACATGCTGGAAACCATGGGCAACCGGGAAGGCGCCGGCACCACGGAAATGGTGTACCAGATCACCGAGACCGGCAAAGCCCGGGCTCTGGATGCCCTGCAACAATCGGAATACTACGGCGCGATGCCGGTGCCGCTGGAAGATTATCGCCTGCAAACCAAACGCCAGGCGGTGAAGGATATCGACATCTCGCGCGAGCGCCTGCATGACTCGATGAGCCACCTGATCCTGCCCAACGGTCTGCTTGATGAGTTGGGCCCCGCGATCAATTCCGGCAAGTCGATCCTGATGTATGGTCCGCCGGGCAACGGCAAGTCCTCAATTTCCAATGGTATTCGGGATGCGTTGGGCGACCTGATCTACGTGCCGCGCGCCATCGAATATATGGGCCAGGTGATCACGGTTTATGACCCGATCGTCCATGAATTGGCCGCCTCGGAAGAGGCCGCTGAAACCAGCCTGCGCCGATCTGGCAATCGTTATGATTCACGCTATGTGAAATGCCGACGCCCGACGGTGATAACCGGCGGCGAGCTGACGCTGGATATGCTGGATCTGAAATACAACGCGGTCAGCCGTACCTATCAGGCATCTTTGCAGCTGAAATCAACCGGCGGGGTGTTCATTGTCGACGACCTTGGCCGTCAGGCAGAGCCGCCGCAGGCCCTGATCAACCGCTGGATCGTGCCGATGGAAAGCGGATATGACATTCTGGCCCTGCAATCGGGTGAAAAATTTATCGTGCCCTTTGATACGCTGGTGATCTTTTCGACCAACTTTCTGCCGTCGGAAATGTTCGACGGCGCAGCACTTCGGCGGATTGCCTATAAGGTCAAGATCGACGGACCCGACCAGGAGGATTTCCTGAAGATCTTTGCGCTGGTCTGCAAGGCAAAGCGCCTGCCGATTGCCGAGGACGCGGTCGTGCATCTGTTACGCAATCTTTATCCGCAGGTCGAGCATGTCTATGCGAATTTCCATTCCCCGTTTCTGGTCGACCAGATCCTGTCGATCTGCGCCTATGAAGGGGCGGAACCGCATATGACACCACGCCTGATGGACCGCGCCTGGGCGAATCTGTTCGTCGATGAAAGCGGCGGCATCTGAAGGGGAGTTCCCCCGGCGCACGCCGCAGGATAGGGTCGGACCATGTCCGCCCTGCCCGCCCAATTCGCCGACTGGTTTGCCACCAAAGGTTGGCACCTGCACCCCCATCAACGCCTGTTGCTGGAGCGCGCCGAAGACCCGGCCGCGCTGCTGATTGCGCCCACCGGCGGGGGAAAGACGCTGGCCGGGTTCCTGCCTTCGCTGATTGAAACCGCGGCTGCGCCGGGCCGAGGGTTGCACACACTTTATGTTTCGCCTCTGAAAGCCTTGGCCGCGGATATCCGGCGCAACCTGATGATCCCGAGCCGGGATATGAACCTCCCCATCCGGATCGAGGACCGGACCGGTGACACGTCATACAGCCGCCGACAGCGCCAGCGGGCCGATCCGCCGGATATTCTCTTGACCACGCCTGAAAGTCTGGCGCTGTTGTTGTCCTATGAGGACGCGCCGCGCATTTTCCGCGGAGTGTCACGTGTCATTATCGACGAAATCCATGCCCTGGCAGACTCCAAACGCGGTGATCAGCTGATGCTGTCGCTGGCCCGTGCAGAGCGGATCGCAGGCCCGTTTCGCCGAGTCGGTCTGTCGGCCACTGTCGAAGATCCGGCGGCGCTGGCAGAATTCATGGCGGCAGGCGCCGCGCCAACCCGGATCTTGCAGGCGGATCCGGGACCCGATCCCGACCTGTCGATCCTGGAAACCGAGGCGGTACCGCCCTGGAACGGCGCCGGGGCGCATTACGCGATCCCCGAGGTTCTGGCCGAAGTCAAAAAGGCCCGTACGACGCTGATTTTCATCAACACCCGCGCCCAGGCCGAGCTGTTCTTTCGCGCCCTCTGGATGGCCAATGACGAAGGGCTGGCGATCGGGCTGCATCACGGCTCACTTTCGCGGGAAGCGCGCCAGAAAGTCGAAGCAGCGATGCAGACCGGCGCGCTTCGGGCAATCGTCTGCACCGGAACGCTGGATCTTGGTATTGACTGGGGTGATGTCGATCTTGTGATTCAGATCGGCGCCCCGAAAAACGTGAAACGGCTGGTGCAGCGGATCGGCCGCGCCAACCACCGCTACAACGCGCCCAGCCGTGCCATTCTGGTACCCGCAAACCGCTTTGAAGTGGTCGAATGCCGGGCAGCACTTGAGGCGGTTTACGCCCGCGAACTGGATGGCGAGCCGCGCGGCCCGGGCCCCAAGGATGTCATATGCCAACACATTCTGATCGCCGCTTGCGCCGGAGGGTTCGACCCTGACGCCCTTTATGAGGAAGTCACCGCCGCCGGCCCCTATCGCGAATTGGGTCGCGCCGAATTTGACGATTGTGTCACCTTTTGTGCCACCGGCGGCTATGCCTTGCAGGCCTATGATCAATGGCAGAGGCTGAAACAGGGGATAGATGGCCACTATCGCTTGCGTGATCCACGATCCGCCGGACGTATCCGGATGAATCTCGGCACGATTGTCGACACGGAAACCCTGAATGTGCGCCTCAAGAACCGGCGCGGCGGCAAGCCCTTGGGCGAGATCGAGGAAAGCTTCGCGGCCACCTTGTCGCCGGGCGACACCTTTCTGATCGGCGGCGAGGTCGTCCGCTATGAGGGGTTGCGTGAAATGGTGGTGGAGGTCAGCCGCGAAGCGACGAAAAAGCCCCGGATCGCGGTGTTCAGCGGCACGAAATTTGCCGCATCGACAAGCCTGTCGCACCGCGTTCTGGACTTGCTACAGGCGCCGGACTGGCCCGACCTGCCCGCCCACACCCGTGACTGGCTGAACCTGCAACGACGGATGTCCAAAATGCCCACAGCCGGGCGGTTGCTGGTTGAAAGTTTTCCCTGCGACGGACGGGAATTCACCTGTTTCTATGGCTTTGCCGGGCGGAATGCCTTGCAGACTCTGGGCTTGCTGATGACCCACAGGCTGGAGCTGGCGGGTTTGAACCCTTTGGGATTTGTCGCAACCGATTACGCGCTTTTGATCTGGGGGCTGGATGCGATCCACGATCCTCTTCCCTTGCTTGGCGCTGACGGGCTGATGGACGGGGTGGAGACCTGGCTGGCCGGAAATGCCGTGATGAAACGCGGGTTCCGCAATGTCGCGACCATCGCCGGTCTGATCGAAAAGAACCTGCCGGGCAAACGCATATCCGGCCGGCAGGCGACATTTTCGTCGGATATTCTGTACGACACCTTGCGGAAATATGACCCCGACCATCTGTTGCTGCGTCTGACCCGCGAAGAGGCGATGCGCGGCCTGGTCGATTTCGGCCGCATTGAAGAGATGTTGTCCCGGATCGGCGGCCGGGTGGACCATGTGCGGGCCGATGGCGTCACGCCGCTCGCGGCACCCTTGCTTTTGGAAATCGGCAAAGTGCCGATCCGTGGTCAGGCCGAAGAGCATTTGCTGGCCGAAGCCGCCGAACAGATGATGCGCGCGGCGGGCCTTTCATGAGGTCCCGGGAATTTCCCTTGCGGCCGGTCGGAAAGCCGTATTCTGTGAGGATATGCGAAGCTATGAATTCATCCTGTCAGGCGCCCGGCTGAGCGCCCTGTCCTCGGGCGCTCTTTGGTGGTCGGAGACAGGTATTCTAGTGGTCAGCGACCTCCATTTCGGCAAATCTCTCAGGGCGGCACGCCAGGGCGGTGCAATGTTGCCGCCCTATGAAAACCGTGACACGCTGGAACGCCTGGAGCGTGACATTCTGAAACAGAACCCGGCCATTGTGATTTGCCTTGGCGATTCCTTTGACGCCCTGCAAGCCGCCGACGAGATGGAACCCGCCGAGCAATCCTGGCTGACCTGTCTTATGGCCGGGCGGCAGTGGATCTGGATCGAAGGGAACCACGATCCCGGCCCTGTGGGTCTTGGGGGGGCGCATATGGCCGTGCTGCGGCAGGGTCCGCTCAGCTTTCGCCATATTGCCGACCCTGACGCCAGCGGCGAAATCTCAGGCCATTTTCATCCGAAAACCCGCATTTCGGTGAAGGGACGAAACCTGTCGCGCCCCTGCTTCCTGATCGACGAAACCCGTGTGATCCTGCCAGCCTATGGCACATTTACCGGCGGCTTGCGCAGCGACGCCGAGATCTTGCAGGAACTGATGGGACCGGACAGCGTCGCGGTTCTGACGGGTAAAAAGGCCCAGCCGGTGCCGATGCATCTTTAGAGGCCCGAATTAGAGGCCCAATTTAGAGGCCCAATTTAGAGGTCTGACAACAACCCCAGCTTTTCCGCCTCGGGTCGATAGGTGCGGCTGACCGGCACCTCACTACCGTCCTTCAGGACCAACCGCAATTTGCCCTTGCCACGGCGCACGTCGACGACGGCGTGCCGGCTGACCCAATGGGACCGGTGCACCTGGCATCCGCCGGTCCCGGATAATTCCCGCACTGCATCGGAAAACCGCATCAGAACCAATTCGCGGCCGCGCTCGGTCACGACCTCGACGTAATGGTCCTGGCTGGAAATCCGCACAAGGGACCGGCCGAGTTTCGGCGGCAACCTCCGGAAAAATACCGGCACCGCGTCAAGATCGTCGCCACCGGGTTCAACGGCATGCCCGCGCAGAAAATGATAGGCCAACAGGATCGGAAAACTGATCAGCAGGGCGTGCATGAACATGACGCCATATGCCGTGACCTGACCGTTCACAGCACTGTAAAACGGATCGGCAATCAGCCTCAGATAGCCGCCATAGACCATGCTGAAAGTCAGGCTTTTCAGGGGGACCCGGATATACCAGCGCAGTTTCGTCAGGTGCAGATCAACCTGGACATCAATGGCAATCGCCAGCGCCATGGCAAAAGCCACTGACACAAACCAGAACAGAAAATTGCCGACAGGGCCAAAAACCGCCAGCGAGTCATAAGGACCGGACAAACCGCAGATAACTGTCACTGTCGCCAGGATCGCCAGACGGCTTGGCATGGTGAGGCGCTTGAAAATTTCGCGAATCGTAAAATGCATGGTCGATTCCTGCTGCATTTCACGAAAAAATTCTACTGGATACGGAGTCTCGGTTGAACTCTGTTGCTCAATATCATGAGTTTTTTACTGATTGGACGTCAGCAGCAAGACACCCCAATCATGTGGCCGGCAGGTTTAGTACGTGAGTAATTGGTTCCCTCACCTGCCGGTCGCACCAACTCCTTCAAGCAAGGCAACAGGCACCGCGCAAGTCTTTTAGGCCGTCAGCCCATCAGGCTCGGCTAGGCCGTTGGCCCGGCAGCACGCGGTGACCGTATTGGCCAGAAGACAGGCGATGGTCATCGGCCCGACACCACCGGGAACAGGCGTGATCGCACCGGCAACCTCGACAGCACTGTTGAAATGAACATCGCCGACGATCCGGGTCTTGCCTTCGCCTTTTTCCGGGGCCGGGATGCGGTTGATCCCAACATCAATGACCGTCGCCCCCTTGCCGATCCAGTCGCCCTTGATCATCTCGGCCCGTCCCACAGCAGCAACGAGGATATCGGCGCTACGGCAAACCTCTTCGATGTTCTTGGTGCGGCTATGGGCGACAGTGACCGTGCAACTGTCTTTCAACAGCAGATTCGCCATCGGTTTTCCGACGATATTCGATCGCCCGACAACCACCGCGTTCAACCCCGAGAGCGACCCAAGGCGATCGCGCAGCATCATCAGGCAGCCAAGTGGCGTGCAGGGCACCATGGATTTCTGCCCGGTGCCCAAAAGCCCGACATTGGAGATATGGAACCCGTCCACATCCTTGTCGGGCGCGATGGCGTTGATCACGAGATCCTCATCCAGATGGCCGGGCAGCGGCAATTGCACCAGAATGCCATGGATCGTCGGATCCGTGTTCAATTGGTCGATCAGGGCCAGAAGGTCGGCCTCGGACGTGTCGGCCGCCAGCTTGTGCTCGACGGATTTCATCCCCACTTCGACCGTTTGTTTGCCCTTGTTGCGGACATAAACCTCGCTGGCGGGATCCTCACCCACCAGTACAACAGCTAGCCCGGGGGTGATGTCGTGATCGTGTTTCAGCCGGGTGACATGATCGGCCACTTTGGCACGCACGGTGGCGGCGAAGGCTTTGCCGTCGATGATCTCAGCAGTCATTGCATTTGCCTTTTCAAATTCGTTTCGATCGCGTGAAGCGACGCGGTCAGCCCGGACAGCGAAAACACCAGATCGCCGTCGCCGCTTTCGATCCTCAGGAAAAATCCGCGCTTCATCGCCGTGAGCAGGTCGGCCACAAGGACCGGGTCACTCACGCTAATCGTTTCCGCGACGTTGTAACCTTCCGGAGAGATCCGGACCCAGGCCGTCTGTGGCAGATCAAACCCATGCCCATCGACGCTGATCGCGAACGGGCCCGACGGGTCATCCGGCCAGGAGGCGTTAAAGATCTCCAAGCCATAGCCGCCACCCGGCAGACGATGCACCGCAAGGCGCGCCTCACCGAAGAACCCTTTGCCGAATGGCGAGGGGGCATTCTTGTCGAACAGGTACTGCACGGTGCGGCAGGGACCCGCGCCGTCATTGGCACAGACGGTCAGAAAATCCTGATGATAAGCGCGCAATTCCCCGAATTCGTGGTGGAACCAGGGACCGGCCATCACGGGTGCGGCACAAAATCCCAAAATCGCCCCCAAAACCATTCTCTTGCCAATCATTGCCGTCCCTTTCCTTGTATGCGCCATAGGCAGGTGCCAGGCAGCAGCAGCGCTGCCAGCCGGTAGTTTTTTCAGAACAACCCTTCGACCTGGCCGAGATCATTCAGCCGGATCGATTCCGCCGCCGGTGATCGGGGCAAGCCCGGCATGGTCATGATCTCACCACAGATCACCACGATGAACCCGGCCCCGGCGGACAAACGCACCTCGCGGACCGGAACGGAATGGCCGGTGGGTGCGCCGCGCAGGTTCGGATCGGTCGAGAAGGAATATTGGGTTTTTGCCATGCAAACTGGCAGGTTGCCATAGCCGGCATCCTCCCATTCCTTCAGCTGGTTGCGGATCTTGGCATCGGCCAGAACCTCATCCGCGCGATAGATCCGCTTGGCAACGGTCTCGATCTTTTCAAACAACGGCATGTCATCGGGGTAAATCGGCGCGAAAGAGGCCATGTCGGCATCTGCCAATTCGGCCACCCGACGCGCGAGATCTGCCGAGCCTTCCGAGCCAAGTTCCCAATGGCGGGACAGGATCGCCTCGGCCCCGTGGGTCGCCACATAGTCGCGCACTGCCTCGACCTCGGCATCTGTGTCGGTCACGAAATGGTTGATCGCGACGACAACCGGCACACCGAAGCTTTTCAGGTTCTCGATATGACGGCCGAGATTCGGGCAACCGGCCTTCACGGCGGCGACGTTTTCCTCACCGAGATTGGCTTTGGCAACGCCGCCATTCATCTTCATCGCTCGGATCGTGGCCACGCATACCACGACCGAGGGCGCAAGTCCGGCCTTGCGACATTTGATGTTCAGGAATTTCTCAGCCCCAAGATCGGCGCCAAAACCGGCTTCGGTGACCACATAATCAGCCAGTTTCAGCGCAGTCTTGGTGGCCACGACCGAATTACAGCCATGCGCGATATTGGCGAACGGGCCGCCATGGACAAAGGCCGGGTTGTTTTCCAGCGTCTGGACCAGATTCGGTTGCATCGCATCCTTCAGAAGGACCGTCATTGCCCCATCCGCACCGAGATCGCGGCAATAGACCGGGGTCCGATCGCGGCGATAGGCCACGATAATGTCGCCAAGACGCTGTTGCAGATCGGCAAGATCGTTGGCCAGGCACAAAATCGCCATCACCTCGGAGGCAACGGTGATATCAAAGCCGGTTTCGCGCGGGAAACCATTCGACACGCCGCCCAGCGAGGCCACAATCTGGCGCAAGGCGCGGTCGTTCATGTCGACCACCCGGCGCCAGACGACCCGGCGGATGTCGATTTCCAGATCGTTGCCCCAATAGATATGGTTGTCGATCATCGCCGACAGCAGCGAATGGGCCGAGGTGATCGCGTGAAAATCGCCGGTGAAATGGAGGTTCATATCCTCCATCGGCACCACTTGGGCATAGCCGCCACCGGCCGCCCCGCCTTTCATGCCGAAATTCGGTCCGAGCGAGGCTTCGCGGATACAGATCATCGCATCCTTGCCGATCTTGTTCAGACCATCGGCCAGACCGACGGTGGTGGTCGTCTTGCCCTCACCCGCAGGGGTCGGGTTGATCGCGGTCACCAGGATCAGCTTGCCATCGGCACGGTCCTTGACCGACTTGATGAACTCGGCCGAGACTTTGGCCTTGTCATGACCGAAGGGTAATAGGTGCTCATTCGGAATGCCAAGCCCTGCCCCGATCTCCTGGATCGGTTTCTTGGTGGCTTCGCGTGCGATTTCGATGTCGGACTTATAGGCCATGTCTCATGTTCCTCTTCCCAGGAATGATCTCTCTTTTCGGGTAATAGAGGGTTTCGGCCCCTGAAGAAGCCGCTTTCCGACCTAATACAGCATGGATTCGGCCAAGCCGGGCGCAAAGTTTTCTTTTCGGAAACTCCGGGCCACGATTGGCGCTCAGACTTGCCCGGCCAGCGCCCATGGGGGTTGGTCGGGGATATGCAGGCTGAACAGGTCGCCAAGGCGAATCGCCCCTTCGCATTCGACCCAGGCCGTGACGCCGCGCCGCGCCACTGCGGCGGCTTTGAACGCTTTGCCAAATCCAGGGGCGGCGGCTTCGATCACGGGGCCGGGCAGCACGCATGGACGGTTTTCCATATC
>Ga0070727_10002692_pt1 | contig 16800 bp, 15 predicted proteins | sample tdAd472_FD_66722 | JGI IMG/M metagenome (GOLD analysis project Ga0070727, IMG submission 66722) | Marine sediment microbial communities from the Atlantic coast under amendment with organic carbon and nitrate - tdAd47.2 | ecosystem: Environmental > Aquatic > Marine > Coastal > Sediment | place...
GGACGATACCCCACCGGTGGGGCTTGCGGCCTTTGCCGCCGCGGCCATATCGCAGGGCGATCCCATACGCACGGGCATTCAGGGGTTCACCTACGATATCCGGACGGCCATTTTGCCGTTCCTGTTCATCTTCAATACCGAGTTGCTGATGATCGGCATTGATGGGGTGGTCCATTTCGTTTTGACCGTTCTGGCGGCGATCACGGCCATGCTGGTTTTCGCCGCGGCGACACAAGGGTTTTTCTTGGTCAAAAGCCGGCTGTGGGAAACGGCCGCTTTGCTTTTGATCGCCTTTACGCTGTTTCGTCCCGGCTTTTGGATGGACATGATTGTGCCACCTTTGGAGGAACGTGCTCCGGCAGAGCTGATCGCTTTGGCCGAAAAAGCGCCGGAAAACGGTAAGCTGACCGTTGAGGCGTTTGGCATGACCATCGAAGGCGATGAAGTGACGCGGATCATCCCAATCGACCTAGGGGCAAAAGCTTCAGGCGCAGAGCGCCTTCGGGAATTTGGCGTCGAGTTTAGACGGGAAAACGGCAAGCTTTTGGTCGACCAGGTCGGCTTCGACAGCCCTGCCCAGAAGGCCGGGTTGGATTTCGACTGGGAAATTTTGAATGTGCAGGTTGAGGCCGACAGGCTGCCTAAGCAATTGTTTTACCTTCCGGCGATTATACTGCTTGCAGGGATTGTGTTTTTGCAGCGTAGACGGCGTCCGATCACGGCTTAGCTCACCTATTGCTGGCACGATCAACGTTCTGTGCTTTTTGAAGTTGCGCGTTAGGGGTAGAATAGCGTTCACTGAAGACTAGATTCAGATTGAGTGAGCCGCTTGTTTTCGGAGATTTATCAAGACGATGTCAGCCGGTAAATTGTCAACACAGGACGTTGAAGCGCTGCTGGGAAATCCTTCTGCCGACCTAAGGGCAGAGACGGCCGCTAAAATCGCCAACCAGTTCAAAGGCAGCGCGCTGACCGATGCGGAACGGAAAATCGCAACCGATATTTTCAGGTTGATGGTGAACGATGCCGAAATCCGGGTCCGCAAAGCCCTGGCCGATAACGTCAAAGACAATGGAAGCTTGCCGCACGATATCGCCCGCGCATTAGCTGATGATGTGGAATCCGTCTCGTTGCCAATGTTGCAGTTCTCCAAAGTGCTGACCGATGAAGACTTGATTGAAATCATCCAAAGCCAAGGGGAACAAAAGCAGGAAGCCATCGCCAAGCGTGAATCGATAGATGAAGCCGTTTCCGGCGCGTTGGTCGAAAAAGGTTCGGAGCAGGTTGTTTCGACCCTGGTGTCAAACGAAGGCGCACAGATTACCGAAGGCGATTTCTTAAAGGTCGTCAATAAGTATGGTGGCAAGGAAAGCGTCCAAAAGGCCATGGTCGGACGCACCAAATTGCCGGTTACGGTTTCTGAAAAGCTGGTGACGTTGGTCTCTGAAAACCTAAAGGAAGCCTTGGTCGAGCGCCACGAATTGCCAGCCGATCAGGCGACGGATTTGATCCTGAGCAGCCGTGAGAGAGCGACCATCAGCCTATCGACGGAGTCCAACGAGGACGACGTCGAACGTCTGGTGCATCAGTTGAATAAGAATGGCCGTTTGACCTCCTCCATTTGCCTCCGTGCTCTCTGCATGGGCGATCTGGTATTTTTCGAGGCGGCTTTGGCTGAGCTGACACGGGTGCCCCTGGTTAATATTCGGGAATTGGTTCACGACGGTGGACGTCTCGGGTTGAAGGCGGTTTACGAAAAAGCCGGTCTACCGGACAAATACTACCCTGCCGCCCGTGCCGCCGTCGATGTGGCCCGCGACACCGAATACGATGGACGCGACAAGGACCGGGAGCGGTTCTCCCGGCGTGTGCTTGAGCGGGTGCTGACCCAATACGATGACTTGGGGGTCGAACTCTCGGGAGACGATTTGAACTATCTGCTCGAAAAGCTCGACAGTCTGCCGAGCGATATTACGGCCTGATCAGCGCCTAAGATAGCCAAGGTCCTGCCACTGGCCGTATCCCCGGTGAAAGTCTTTCAACGACGCATGAATTTTGGCGAACGCGGCGTCGTTCTCCGCTTCGTTTTTTGCCACGGCTACCCAAGCTTTTTTGAGGTCCCGTAAAACCTCGTCGGGCCAGCGGCGTAATCGGGCTCCTTCTTTCTGGAGCGCTTTCAGGGCTCCCGGCTGTTCCGCCTCGCCGCTCGCCAGGGCCTGGCGCACATTGTCGCTGCAAACGGTTTCAACGGCTGCCTTTTGGGATGCGGGAAGTTCTTTCCAATTGTCTTCACGGACAACGAAATCCAGCAAGCCAGCCTGGTTTTGCCAGCCGGGGAGATAATAGTGCGGGGCAAATTTTTGGAACCCTAGGCGCTGATCGATCACCGGTATCGAAAACGCGACGGCATCCAGTTTTCCGGCTTCCAGAGCGGCAAAAACTTCTCCGCCCATCAATGGGAGAATTTCAACGCCGAGCGACGCAAGGACCTTTCCTCCGAGCCCTTCGAAAACGCCTCGGACGCCTTTTAAGTCTTCAGTGGCGACGACCGGCTCTTTGAACCAACCGCCGGCGTTGGCCACGGTCAAACCACAAGGGATGGCGCGCAGTCCCAACTTTTCATAGACGGGCTGGAAAAGCTTTTCCCCTTTTTGGTGGAGCCAGGCCAAAAACTCCTTCGGGGCGGGACCAAAAGGAATTCCGGCACGGATTTGCAACGCAGGTGCCTCTCCGCCCAATAGATTGGGCGAGATAAATGCGCCCTGAATGGCATTGTTTTTTAAGGCATCGACGATTTCGGCAGGTTTGGTGAGCGTTCCCGGCTCGTAGTAGCGAAGATCGAGCGCGCCGCCGGTCACCTTGACCACCTGATCTTCCAACCGTTTTGCCAGACTGCCTAACGTTGGCAACGTGGAGGGATAGGGACCGGTGATTTTCCAGGCGGTATCGATCTGGATTTTGGGGCTCGGCAGAACGGTTTCGGCTTTTTGATTCTTGTTTTTCTGCGGAACGGGAAGGCTGGGCGCAATGAGGGTTGCGCCGACCACAACGCCTACCACTAGACCGACGACTGCTCCGACGATGGTATCACGCATAGAATTCTAGGGTCCGTTCTCAATTAACTCGCCGCAAGGCTACCCGAGTTGAGAAATTCGGGCAAGAAGGACCGGTCATCGGATTTTGTTTCTGACGATATGTAAAATTTTCAGCGTGACAACGTCTTACAGCATTGCCATCCTTCAATAGGTTTTGGGCTTCTTTAGGATGGTTGTAAGGCATGAGTATCCGTACGGCATTGGTGGCGACCGTTGCTTTGCTCTTGTTCGTGACGGCCGGTTTCACCATTGCCTCATCCTACATCACATCCGAACGCGTCCTCATCGGTCAAGCTCGCCAGATTTTGGAAAACCTCTCCGAGGACGTCCTGGGCAATACGGAAAACTTTCTCGACCCCGCCGAAAGCGCTGCGGCCCTGACCCAGAAACTGGCTTTGCACGACGTGGTGCGCAGCGACGATGTTTCCGGAATGGAACGGTATTTCTTCGAGCAACTCCAGATATATCCGCAGTTCGCCGGCATTTATTTCGGAACGCGTAAAGGCGCGTTTTACTTCGTTAAGCGCGACGATACGGTTGCCGAGGGAGGATACCGGACGAAAATCATAACCGAGCGTATGGGACGGGCCGGTGCGACCCTTATTTGGCGCGATGCCGATTTCAAGGTGGTCAAGCAAACGTTCGATCCGACCGACCGCTACGATCCGAGAGTCCGGCCCTGGTACGAAAAGGCCGTCAAACAGGGAAAGCTCATTTGGACCAACCCCTATATTTTCTTTACCTCACAGAAACCTGGAGTGACGACGGCCAGTCCGGTTCTCGATAGGCATAACGACATCAAAGGGGTCGTGGGGGTCGATATTGAAATTGACCAGATATCGAGGTTCCTCGCCGACCTTAGGATCGGCAAGCATGGATCGGCGTTTATTTTGAACGGCAACGGCGATGTTATCGCCTTTCCCGAGTCCGAAAAAATTAAACGGGTCGCCGACGAAGGCGCCAAGGGGCTCCGGTTTACCCGGATCGACGAGTTGGACGCGCCGGTGACGCGAGCGGCTTACCAGTCCTTGCTGGCGGCGGGCGGCGTTAATTACAGCCGAACCTCGACTTTTACGTCGTTCGAATTTCAAGGGACTGCGCACCACGCCATTTTTGTCCGTTTCCCCAACCCCGATTGGCCGTGGTTGATCGGTATTCATATGCCCGAAGACGATTTTCTGGGCGATGTCAAACAAGCCCTGTTGACCAACATTCTTGTCGTGTTGGCGATCTCCTTTATCGCAGCGGGCATAGGGTTTGCTCTCGCACGAAGCATTTCCAAGCCGGTCGTCCAATTGCGCGACACCGCCTTGGCCCTCAAAGAAGGGGATTTCAGCCACGATATCGACGCCGAAAGCGCCTTTCGTGAAACGCAGGACATGGTCGAGGCCTTCAAGGAGATGGTTGAAGGGCTGCGGCGCTATGAGGCCAGCAACCAGGGGCTGACCGATAGCCTGCGACGGGCCCAGGCGGGGCTTGAGATGAAGGTCGAGGAGCGAACCCGGGAACTTCAAAAAGCCAAGGAAACGGCCGAAGAGGCGACCCAGGCGAAGAGTAAGGTTTTGGCGGCGGCCAGTCACGATTTGCGTCAACCGTTGCAGGCTCTGACGCTTTTCGTCGCTTCTCTGGCGCAAAGAAACCTGGATGAAAAGACGCTCGACCTTGTCGAAAAGATTGAAAGGTCCGTCGAGGCTTTGGACGATCTGTTGAATTTGCTACTCGACATTTCCAAGCTGGATGCGGGGTTGGTTGTCCCGCAAATGGAGCCTTGCGTTTTAGGCGACGTTTTCGAGCAATTGCGGGCCGAGCATGTCTCGCAAGCCGAGGGGAAAGGGCTGGAACTACGAACCGTGATCCCGGCCGATTTGAAGATCGTTACGGACAGGACGCTTTTTGAGCGGATTTTACGGAACCTCCTCAGCAACGCTCTTCGTTACACGGAAAACGGCAAAATCCTCCTTGGATGCCGGAGAAGCAGCGATCATATCCGGGTTCAGGTAATGGATACGGGGCGGGGCATCCCCGCAACTGAAGTAAAGAGCATCTTCCAGGACTTTTACCAAATCGGCAATGTGGGCCGGAGCAGGCATCAGGGACTGGGGCTGGGGCTCTCTATCGTCGGGCGGTTGGTTGAGCTTCTCGATCTGCGGATTTCCGTGGAATCCAAGGAAGGGAAAGGAACGGCCTTTACCCTTGAAATCCCATTCACCGAACCGTTTTCCGGTGGCGAGAGGGAAGTCCTTCACGTTGAGGCGAAAGAGACTTTGCCAGGGCGGTTGATCTTGACCATCGACGACGATCCCGAGGTCTTGGCCGGATTGAAGGAATTGATCGGGGCCTGGGGACATGAAGTGATATCTGCTCCCGACGGAAAAAGCGCGTTGGGCGCCTTTGAAGGAAAAACCCGCCTGCCGGATTTGATCATTGCCGATTGGCGGTTGGCCGATGGCGAGTCGGGCGATCAGGTGATTTCGCAATTCAAGGGGCGTTACGGTAAAAACGTCGCAGCCGTATTGTTAACCGGCGATACGGCCCCGGAGCGGTTGGCGGAAGCCGACCGCAATGGATTGCGGCTGCTCCATAAGCCGATAAAGCCCGAAGATCTACGCTCGGCAATCGCCGAAGCGGTGAGCGTGCTATGAAGCCGCAAACGTTTGAAAAGGGGAGCCGTGTATTCTCTGAAGGCGAGAAAGGAAACTGCGCCTATTTGATCCAATCCGGAAAGGTGAGTGTCACCAGGGAAAGCGGCGGCAAAGAGAGTCTGCTGGGAGAAATCGGCCCTGGAAAAATGTTCGGTGAAATGGCGTTAATCAGCGATGCGCCAAGGATGGCCACGGTGACGGCTTTGGAAGATAGCGTTCTCATCCCGGTACCGCCCGAAGTTTTCGACAGCCAACTAAAATCGATGGACGCCATGACCAAAGCCTTGTTGTTGAGCATGATCGGGCATGTCCGGTCCCTGTCGGCAAAGGTTGAAACCCTTGAGAAGGAATTGGGCGAGGCCCTGGAACCGGAGCCCGAAGCGATCTTTTTCAAGCCGACCGGATTTAATCAATACCAACGGGACGGTGAAAAATAAAAGCCGGTGCTTACCCGTCTGCAAGCGCTGCGATAAACTGATCTCTCACCGCTTTGAATTCTTCCGGTTCATACGCAATAGCCTTGCCTACTCCCCAAACCGGACCGGGCCAAGCGGGATCGTCGGTCCGGCGGCCGATGATGTGGATATGAAGCTGGGGCACCAAGTTGCCCAGTGCGCCGATATTGATTTTATCGGGTGCGAACAGAGTTTCGATGGTTTGAGCGCAAAAGGCGATTTCTTCCATCAACAACGCGCGCTCCTTTGACGGCAAGTGATGGATTTCCGTGAGGCCGTTTTTTCTCGGCGTCAGAATCAGCCAGGGATAACGGGCGTCTTTCATTAGTAGAACCCGGCAGAGCCTGAGATCGGCAACTTTGGCGGTATCGGCGGCCAATTGGGGATGGAGGTCAAACATGGCGATGGCGTTCGGCGCTGTATTAGAAAAAAGGAATGCGCAGATTAGTCCGGTCAGCTTGGAGCGCCAAGCGCAAAAGAGGTTTTGCCAAGAGCTGGGTCGGATTATGCCGCCTTTTTGTTGAACGCATCGCCATCGAAGGTCAAGGCGGTGGTTTTACCGTTGAGTTCCGTTTCCAGCCGGATGGTCCGCCCCCAGAGTTTATGAAGGTGATGCATGGTTTCTTCGGCGTATTTCAGGTCGAGTTCCCGCCCGTCGAATTGATGTTTCAGATAAAGCGTCCGGTTGCCGCCGTGGTCGGCGTCGAAAATGCGGATAACCGGAAAACTTCCCATGCCGGTTTGGGCGATCAGGGTGTGTTTGACCTGCTCCCAGTTTTCTTGATCGGACACTTTATCGATCACCAGTTCTTCATTGCCGTTCGATCTGTACTCGAAAAGATCCATTTTCCGCATTAGGTCTTCTGTGAGGAAGCGACGGAGGAAGGAGGCGTCGCGGTCGACCTCGCGAATGGCGAACAGGGTTTCGTCTTTTTCGGTGCCCGGCGTTTCCGCGCCGTTTTTCCGGGCGATGTCGTCCCAGATGGTCAGTCCTAGGTGGTACGGGTTGATGTTTCCCGGTATGGGGCGAACCACCTGATTGTGCCGGACCAAAAACTCCATATAGAGCTCTTGCGGCAGGTCGAGCGCATTCATGATGGCCCGGTGCCAATAACAGGCCCATCCTTCGTTGATCGCCTTGGTCTCGATTTGCGGCAGAAAATATTGTGCGCGGTTGTGGGCGATGGTGAGAAGGTCCCGCTCCCAACTTGTCAGCCGTGGGTTATTGTCCCGGATAAACAGCAAGATGTTTTCTTCGGGCTCCAATGGAACGCGGTGTAGGTCGGGTTGTTCGTATTCGGGCCTGACGTGCAATGAGGCGAACGGGTCGTGCGGCGGCCGTGCCGCTTCAAGGGCGCGTTCCACCTGCTCGTCTCTTCTCGTTAAACGGATTGCCGGATTGCGGCGGCAATTGTAGGCAAGCGCGTGGGCCGCATCGAGAATGGGCTCGACTCTTTCCAACCCGATGGAAGGGTCTTCGACATAGTCGCGCACCCGTTCGGCTTGGGATTTAAACATGGCGATCACCAACTCGGCGCGTAGGAAGGAAAAGGTGAAATTCCGTTTGAAGAAGTCGTTGTGGCCGTAAACGTGCGCCATGGTCAGGACTTGCAGGCACAACGAATTGTCGCGCATCAGGTAGGCGATGGCCGGGTTGGCGTTGATCACCATTTCGTAGGGCAGGCCGGAGACGCCGTGGTCGTAGAGTGTGCGGGTGCGCTCGTAGGCCTTGCCGAAGGACCAGTGCGGGTAATGGGACGGCATGCCGGAATAGGCCATGAGGCCGAGCATCTGATTTTGATCGCAGATCTCAAATTCCTGGTCGTAACAATCGAGGCCGAAGGCTTCGACTTTTTCCCGAATGCGCTCATCCCAGGCTTTTAGATCGTCCACGGTCCAACTGGTCATGGCTTACTCCGTTTCCGCTTGGCGTTCGGCCCTGAGCATGCGTTTGAAGGCGGGCCAAATATCGTTTTTCGACTCGATGGATAAGGCGTGGAAGTTGTTGAAGCCCAGGCCCTCGAAGTGATGCATCATGGAATCGCCCCAGGAAGCGGAGCCATGAGGACGGACCTCGGCGTAGCCGAACAACTTGCAGACTTTGGACAGCTTGCGCGCCAGCTTCAGCGTGTCGGCATTGTCGTGGGTGAAATTATCGCCGTCGGAACAATGGACCAAGTAGACGTTCCAAAGGCCCGGGTGATACCGGTCTTCAATGATATCGAGCGCTGCTCCGTATCCCGATGAAATCATCGTACCGCCGGATTCTCCCTTGGTGAAAAATTCATCCTCGTTGACCTCGCGGGCTTTTGTGTCGTGGGCGATGAAGACGATTTCGACCATGTCGTATCGGGTGCGGACGAATTGATAGAGCAGGAAGAAAAAACTACGGGCCAGATATTTCTTTGTCGTGTCCATGGACCCCGACGTATCCATGACACAGACCACAACGGCGTTTGATTCATAAGCGATATCCGGTTTGCGGCGGCGGTAGCGGCGGTCTTCCTTGTGGAAGGGGAAACGGTCTTCGGAGGATAAGTGAGCTTCACGCTCGGCTCGCCCGGTTGCCAGCTTGCGGGCGATCCGCGCTTTGGCGGTCCGTTTGCGGTCGAGGTGGGCTCTGATCCCGAAGCGCTTGTAGCCGAGGCGTTTGGTGTGGCGTTGGGCGAGGGTTTCCCGAAGCGCTTTTCGTTCCATGTCGGGAAGTTCCAGATCTTCGAACATCAGATCGATCACTTCGTCGATGGTAATATCCGTTTCGTAGTAGTCCGTCCCAGGTTCATTGCCGCCTTGCCCTTGCTCTGGCGGTCCCTTGTCGTCGCCGGCCTTGCCAATCACCTGGCCGGGTTGGCTATCGCCGTCGCCTTGGCCGACGCCCGGTGTGTTCTTGCCGTAAATGAAGCGGTATTCCTTGATCCCGCGGATGGGGACCTTGACCACCGTATCGCCGGATCGTCCGATGATGGCCTGTTCGGCGACGATGTCGGCAATGTTGTCGCGGATCGCTTCCCGGACCTTTTCGCGGTGCCGCTGGCGGTCGCCGGTCGAACGGTCGGATTGCAGCGATTCGGACGGTGAATGGGGCCGGAAGACGGTGCTCATGGCGATTTACTCCCTCCGGCTCAATCCTTCCAAAGATGGTTGGCGGCGTATTTCAAAACCACTTCGGCGGTGTGTTGGTTGTAACCGTTCTCCAACAGGTTGCCGACCAGGGCGTTGAACTTGTCCTTCTGCTCTTCGTCCCGGGTCCGCGACTTGGTGATGATCCGGCTGATTTCCCGGACCGAGCCCATGAGCTTCTTCTCAAGCGCTTCCTTTAAGGGCTCATAGCTGGAATAGATGATTTTTTCGCCGCGCCGGGTGGCCGACCACAGGTAGGCGATAACCTCCTGTCGGAAGCCTTCGGCGGCCGAACCGACGATGGCGATTTGCTCTTCGATGGATTTGAGGAATTCCTCGTCCGGTTCCAACTCCTCCTTGGTGTTGCGGTCGGAAACCTTGGTTTTGTTGACGTAGGCCTCGGCGTGGTCGAGATAGTTCTGGAACAGGGTTTCGGCCTGCTCTTCGTAGGCGTAAACGAACGCCTTGGTGATTTCCCGCTCGAGAATTTCAAGGTAGGCCTTATGGATGGTGTCTTGAAGGAACTCCAAATAGGTCTTTTTGCGGTCGTCCGGCATATCCGTTTCCTTGACCATCTTGATCAGGACGTCGCGGATATGGATCGGCGTGATGCCGTCCGGGCTTTGTGAAAGCGCCGTGTCGATGGCCTTCATGATGAAACGCGGCGAAATGCCCATCATGCCCTCGACCTTGGTGTCTTCCTTTAGCTCAACCAGATCGACCTTCTTGGTCTGTCCCTTCTCAACGACTTCTTCGCCGTTGTAGATTTTCAGCTTGGTGATCAGGTCGCACTTAGGCGTTCTTTCAAGCCGCGAGAGGATGGCGAACATCGCGGCGATTTCCAGCGTATGTGGGGCGATGTGGGCTTTGAAGCCGGACCGCCCGAGGATCTTTTGATAGATTTTCTGCTCTTCGGAGAGACGTAGATTGTAAGGCACCTTTACCGTGACGATCCGGTCGAGAATGGCTTCGTTGGTGTGATCGGATTTGAACTTGCGCCATTCGGCCTCGTTGGAATGGGCGACGATGACCGTATCGACATAAATGGTACCATGCCGTCCCGGCGCCGGGACGAATTTTTCCTGGGTGGCCGTGAGGATGGCGTGCAGGTATTCGGTTTCGTTCTTGAAAACCTCGATGAACTCGACCAGCCCGCGGTTGCCCGCGTTGAATGCGCCGTTAAGGTCGAGGACCCTGGGGTCGCCTTCGGAGTAGCGGTCGAGTTTCGAAATGTCTTCCGAGCCAATCAGAACCGAGGTGTCCTGGTTGTTGGGGTCGACCGGCGGCACGACGGCGATGCCGCGGCGGTGAATGGCGGAAAAACGGATCGTATTGACCGGCACCGCTTCGTATTTTCCTTTGAACTCGTCTTCCAGGCGGTGACGGCAGATTGGGCAAAGCTCGCCTTCGATCTGCACGTCGAGCATCTTCTCGAACTCGCGGCGCAGATGCTTAGGGATCAAATGAAGAGGCTCTTCGTGAATCGGACAGCCTTCAATCGCATAGATAGGCGGCGCTTCTTCCAGGCCCTGTTTGAGCCGCTCCATGATTGAGCTTTTACCGGCGCCGACCGGACCCATGAGGTAGAGAACCTGTCGGCTTTCCTCGCCTTTAAGCGCTGCTGAATGGAAGTAGCGGACCAGCTTGTCCAGAATGTCTTCGATGCCGAAGAAGGTGTCCTTGAAGAAGTTGTGAATTTTCGGCGGTTCGTTGTTGAACAGCTTGGAAAGCCTGGGAAGATCGCTCTCCTCGGGGTCGGACTGTCCGGCCGCCGTAATGACGTCGTAGAGATGGGCGTGTGCCAACTTGACGGTTTCCGGTTTTTCTTTGATCAGTTCCAGGTAATCCAAGAAAGTTCCGCGCCACTCCTCCGCCTTGCGTTGTTCGTGGTCCTTGCGGATGATCTCTGAAAAACGCTTCTTCTGCGTCGCCATCTGCTATCTCCCTCTAACGATCTATTACGCTAACTGCCGCTCCTTTTGCTGCGATGTCCCCATCGGTGTTTTTAATCTTGTTCTCTTTTTAGGTGGAGGTGAGGAAGAGGACTTTCAAGCCCGATTGATCGCTTCACACGACACTGTGAAAGCGTCGCCTTCAAGCAGTCTGCTTGGCTAAGGTTTTGTTTTTTAAAGAGGAAAAATAGCGATCTCGGTAGGCCTACCGGCGGCGAAATACACACAGCCAATGGGTTGCTGCGTTAGATAATCGTAGGAATTTTAAGAAAGAATGGTCGGGAAGAGAGGATTCGAACCTCCGACCCCCTGCTCCCGAAGCAGGTGCGCTACCAGGCTGCGCCACTTCCCGACATATTTGGTGGGCGGTTTATACCGTCAGCCCCTTTTAAGGGCAAGAGGGATTTGCAGAAAGTTTTCGGCTGTTCTTAATAAGCCCGGTCGATACAAAAATCGATGGCTTCGATCAGGGCCGCTTTCTCTGGGCTGTCGCCGAAAATCCCGAGGGCGTCCCGGGCGATGGCGCCGTAATGGCGGGCCCGCTCCAGGGTATCTTCCAGCGCTTTATGTTTATCGAGCAGTTCCATCGCGTGCTCGAAATCGCCGTCATTTTGATCTAGGTCTTCCAAGGTGCGCCGCCAGAAGGTGCGTTCCTCGTCGTTGCCCCGGCGGAAGGCCAGGATGACCGGCAGGGTGATCTTGCCTTCGCGGAAATCGTCGCCGATGGCCTTGCCCAGTTCGGCCTGTTTGGCGGAGTAATCAAGCGCGTCGTCGATAATCTGGAAGGCGACGCCTAAGTTCATCCCATAAGCGTCGAGCGCTTCTTCTTCCACCTTGGGGCGATCAGCCACCACCGCGCCGATACGGGCGGCGGCGGCGAAGAGTTTGGCGGTTTTGCCTTCGATGACTTCCAGATAGGCGGTTTCGCCGGTTTCGGTGTCGTTGGCGGTCATCAACTGGTGGACCTCGCCTTCGGCGATGACGGCGGAGGCGTTGGAGAGGATCGCCAAAACTTCCAGCGATCCGTCGGCGACCATCAGTTCGAACGAGCGGGAGAACAGGAAATCGCCCACCAGGACGCAGGCCTTGTTGTCCCAGATGGCGTTGGCCGAGGGCCGTCCGCGCCGGAGGTCCGACTCGTCGACCACATCGTCGTGCAGAAGGGTTGCCGTGTGGATGAACTCGACGCAGGCGGCGAGGCCCATATGGCGTTCGCCGTCATACCCACAGAGCCGGGCGGCGGCCAGGGTCAACATGGGGCGCATACGCTTGCCGCCGGCGGCGACGATATGGGCGGCCAGTTGCGGGATCAGCACCACCGGGCTTTGCATGTTGTCGATGATAAGCTGATTGACCTTCTTCATGTCGTCGCCGGTCAAGGCGACCAGCGCGTCCAGCGAAGGCTTTTTCTTCCGCTCACCGTCCAAATCTACAACGACGCCCAAGTTCATCTCCTTAAATATGCCGCAAGGTCAATTTTCATTCTAAGCCTAGGCCTACTTGACAGAAGGCTGATTGACCCTGCTCAATTCGGGCGGAGAATAGGAGTTGTCGAACTCAACGGTCAAGTCCGGGCTATCGGCGCGTTACGTTTGTCTGGCTGAAATGTGGCATATTAGAAACAAATGATTGAACTGATAAGAAGCAACGACCCGGTTTTTCTGTCCTGGCTCCAGGCGATGCTGGGAGCCGAGGGGATCGAGGTGTTGGTGCTTGATACCCATATGAGCATCGTTGACGGCAGCATTTCGGCCATCCCGCGCCGCGTGATGGTCGATGAAGCGTACTACGATCTCGCCAAGCGTTTGATGGAAGAGACGGCGCCGGCATGACGAAATCCGCCAAAATTAGCGAAGATGGCCTGCTCGGCGGAAAAGTGCGGTTGCTCCAGCCGGAGGATGGTTATCGGGCGGCGATTGATCCGGTCCTACTGGCGGCGTCCATAGAGGCCAAGCCGGGGGAGGCCGTGCTTGATGTCGGCTGCGGGGTTGGGGCGGCGTCGCTGTGTTTGTCGTCCCGTCTGCCCGGAGTTCATGTGACGGGCCTTGAAATTCAAACCGCTTTGGCGGAGCTGGGAGAGCGCAACATCCAAATGAATGCGGCGTTCGGGGCTGTGGCTATTGTTGAAGGAGACCTCCGCAACCCACCGCCCAATTTGGGGCTTGGAACCTTTCAACATGCCATGGCGAACCCGCCGTTTATGGAAACTTCAACCGGCAATCCGCCGCCCAATGCCAGCAAGGCTAAGGCGCATACCGAAGAAGTAGGAAGTCTGGAGGATTGGGTGACGTTTTGCGCCAAGGCGGTTAAGCCTAAGGGAAGTGTAACCTTCATCCATCGTGCCGACCGGATCGATCATTTGTTGAGCTTGATGCGGAATTATTTTGGTGAACTGGTGGTGTTTCCCCTGTGGCCTGCCGCACCGGGGTCTGCCGCCGCCAAACCGGCGAAGCGGGTGATCGTTCGGGGGCGCAAGGGGCTGAAGTCGCCGACGGTTTTTTCTCCCGGTCTGGTCTTGCATGATGCTCAAGGCGCTTACACATCAGAAGCCGAAGCCATTCTCCGCAAAGGCGGCGCGCTAACCCTGAAATAAAGGCGACACATGAAACTGAAAAAAGTTCTGGGTTTCTTGCCCATCAAAAAATTCCGCCATCCCGATCCGGTGGTGCCGGTGGTCCGGCTTTCCGGAGCGATCATGGAGCGCGGGATCGGGCGCAAGGGACTTTCCCTGGCCGGGCTGGATAAAACCCTGGAAGAGGCGTTTGAGACCGATGACGCCGTGGCGGTCGCTTTGGCGATCAATTCGCCCGGCGGTTCGCCGGTTCAATCGGACCTCATCGCCCGGCGGATTAAAGAGCTTTCAATTGCCAAAAGCCTGCCGGTCATCGCCTTTGTCGAGGACGTTGCGGCGTCCGGGGGCTACTGGCTCGCCTGCGCGGCGTCTGAAATTGTCGCGGCCCCTGCGTCGGTCGTCGGCTCAATCGGCGTTATCTCTTCCGGTTTCGGCATGGTGGAGCTTCTCAACAAAATGGGGATCGAGCGCCGTCTTCATACGTCGGGCGACAGAAAAGGGATGCTCGATCCGTTTTCTCCTGAAAAGCCGGATCACGTAAAACGGTTGAAAGCCCTTCAATCCGAAATCCATGAAATCTTTAAAGAGCATGTCCGCCAGTCGCGCGGCGACAAACTGAAAGGGGCGGAAAAAGATCTGTTTAGCGGCGAGTTCTGGACGGCGACGAAGGGTCTGGAACTGGGGTTGGTCGATGAACTGGGCGATATGTACTCGGTGCTCAAAGAGCGGTTCGGGCATAACGTGAAGCTCAAGCCCATGGAGCGCCCGAAGTCCTGGATTCAACGCCGGTTGAATCTTGGTGAGGAAGTCGGTCAGGATTTAAAAAACGGGTGGGCCGACGGTCTGATCGGTGCCGTCGAAGAACGTGAGCTCTGGGGACGTTTCGGCCTTTAGGAGATTACCTACCCGTATGGTGGAACGCCCTACCCAATCGGGGGTGGATTTTAATTTTGTCTTTTTCTAACCTAAGCCTGTCCCGAAGGCCTAGTGGGGAGGTTGCTGGCGACGTTTTTTTATGAAAACGCAGGGAGGCAGGCTTATGAATTCAACTAAAATTGCTGGAATTGTGGCGGCGTTAAGCGCGATTGTCGTGCTCGCGGCAACGTTTCAGGAAGAACTGAAAGCCGTCACGTTGGGAAATTAGTTCCCATAAGTTATCGGGCCGGGATGGCGTTTTGAGAAATAAAGCGCCTTCCCGGTTTTCATTTGAAAGCTTAGGGTCATATTAAAATGAGTCCTGACCCTAGTGCCCAATCCCCCTTGACCCTTTCATCGCAGCCCCTTACAAGGTCTTCCCATGTTTGGATTCAGCCCGATGAAAATTCTCGTCACTGCCGCGATCATTTTGGTGATCTGGTATGGCTTCAAGTGGATCGGCCGCGTTGCCGAAGTTAAAGAGCGTGACGGGGCCTCGAAGCCTTCTTCGAAGAAAAAAGCGTCTGACGACGGCAAAGATGCCGTGGAATTGGTCGCCTGCAAAGTGTGCGGCGACTACGTCTCCTCGGCCAAATCGGTGTCCTGCGGACGCGACGATTGCCCTTATCCGGGCTGATTGATCAAAAAAAACGATGATAAGGCCTTTCGGCAGGCGCATCCGCTTGACCGGCTTCCGGCGCAGCCTGTATGTTTTGCCGCGCTGCAATATCGTGGGTACTAGGGACTTTAAAAAATCCGATGGGACAAACCGCCGACAAGTCGAAGAGCTTCCAATCGCTCATTCTGACGCTACAAAAGTTTTGGGCCGATAAAGGCTGCGTGATCCTCCAGCCTTACGATATGGAAGTGGGCGCGGGAACCTTTCACCCGGCGACGACATTGCGGGCCTTGGGGCCGGAGCCGTGGAAGACGGCCTACGTGCAGCCGTCGCGCCGCCCGACCGACGGCCGCTACGGTGAAAACCCTAACCGTTTGCAGCATTACTATCAGTTCCAGGTCATCCTGAAGCCGTCGCCCGACAACATTCAGGAGCTTTACTTGGAAAGCCTGTATGCGCTGGGAATCGACCCCGAGCTTCACGATATCCGCTTCGTTGAAGACGACTGGGAAAGCCCGACGCTCGGCGCCTGGGGGCTTGGTTGGGAAGTCTGGTGCGACGGCATGGAAGTCAGCCAGTTCACCTATTTTCAGCAGGTCGGCGGGATCGAATGCAATCCGGTCGCCGGTGAATTGACCTACGGGTTGGAGCGCTTGGCCATGTATATCCAGGGGATCGAGAACGTTTACGATCTCGACTGGAACGGCGAAGGCGTTACCTACGGCGACGTTTATCTGCAAAACGAGCAGGAACAGTCGGCCTATAACTTCGAACACGCCAACACCGATGTGCTGTTCAAGCGCTTTACCGAATCCGAAGAGGAATGCCAGATGTTGCTCGGCCTGGACAAGCCCTTGCCGCTGCCGGCCTACGAGCAGTGCATCAAGGCGAGCCATGTGTTCAATCTTTTGGATGCGCGGGGGGTGATTTCGGTCACCGAGCGCGCCGCCTATATCGGGCGGGTCCGGGCGCTGGCAAAGGGTTGCTGCGAAGCTTGGCTGCGCTCGCGCGGTCACGACGTTTAAGGGGAGGGCGAGAAACATGACCGAACTGCTGCTCGAACTCTTCTCCGAAGAAATCCCGGCCCGTATGCAATTGACGGCAGCGGGCGATTTGAAACGCTTGGTGACCGACGGTTTGAAGGCTGCCGGTCTGGAATTTTCAAAGGCTGAAGCTTACGTCACCCCGCGCCGCTTGGCGCTGGTGGTCGACGGCCTGCCCGATGCTCAGCCCGACGTGTCGGAAGAACGCCGTGGCCCGCGCACTGATGCACCGGAAAAAGCCATTGAAGGTTTCCTCGGCTCCATCGGCATGACGCTCGATCAATGTGAACAGCGCGAAACGCCTAAGGGCACGTTCTGGTTCGCGGTGATTGAAAAGAAGGGCCGTCCGGCCGCCGAGGTCTTGAGCGAGATTATTACCGACGCGAT
>Ga0070727_10002693_pt1 | contig 16792 bp, 16 predicted proteins | sample tdAd472_FD_66722 | JGI IMG/M metagenome (GOLD analysis project Ga0070727, IMG submission 66722) | Marine sediment microbial communities from the Atlantic coast under amendment with organic carbon and nitrate - tdAd47.2 | ecosystem: Environmental > Aquatic > Marine > Coastal > Sediment | place...
GCCTTTCGACTCGAGGGTGGGTTCGGCGTCGCCAACCTGAAGCAGGTCGAGCTCCCCAACCCCGCCCCGGGCCCGCTCGACGTGCGGGTCAAGGTCAAGGCGGTCTCGCTCAACTACCGCGACTGGCTGATGGTCGAGGGGCACTACAACCCCAAGCAGCCGCTGCCGCTGATCCCCTGCAGCGACGGCATGGGCGTGGTCGACGCGGTCGGGCCGGCGGTCACTCGGTTCGAGGTCGGCGACCGGGTCATGGGCTGCTTCGCCCGCGACTGGCTGGAGGGCGAGCCGACGCCGAGCGCCCTCGCCTCGACCCTCGGCGGGCCCCTCGACGGCTGGCTGGCCGAGGAGGTCGTGCTCCCGGAGTCGTCGCTGGTGCGGGTGCCGACCCACCTCCACGACGCCGAGGCCGCGACCCTGCCCTGCGCCGGGGTCACCGCCTGGAGCGCGCTGATCACCCACGGCCGGATCCAGCCGGGCGAGACCGTGCTCGTGCAGGGCACGGGCGGGGTCTCGACCTTCGCGCTGCAGCTGGCCAAGCTCGCGGGGGCCACGGTCTACGTGACCTCCAAGAGCGACGCCAAGCTCGAGCGCGCCAAACAGCTGGGCGCCGACCACACGATCAACTACGTGACTCACCCCAAGTGGGCGCGGGAGGTCGTACGCCTCACCGACGGTCGCGGCGTCGACCACGTGGTCGAGGTCGGCGGCGCGGGGACCCTCGCCCAGTCGCTGCGCGCCGTGCGCGTGGCCGGGACGGTGAGTGTGATCGGCGTGCTCTCCGGGCGTGAGACCGAGCTCGACCTGGCGCCGGTGCTGATGCGCAGACTGAAGCTGCAAGGGATCCTCGTCGGCAGCCGCGAGGAGCTCGAGGCCCTCGCCCGCGCGCTGGAGGCCAACCACGACCTGCGGCCGGTGGTCGACACCGAGTTCCCCTTCGAGCAGGCGCCCCAGGCGCTGGAGGCGCTGGCCAAGGGCGAGCACCTCGGCAAGCTCGTGATCCGGGTGGGGTAGACACGCCAGGCCGTCGATCCTCACGCGCTGCGGCGATTCGACGCACGGCGTCCCAGCCTGCCCCACTCGCGTCGACGACACGCCAGGGGATAGCGCTGGCACGCGGGGTGCACTCGAACGCGGCATGCAGATCAAGACGACCGTGGCCCGCTTGCTGGGCGCCTCCTCCTCCGACCCCGCCCACCAGCTGAAGCAGTCGATCCGCGAACTGGAAGACCAGGTGCCCCGGCTCAACGACGGGCTGGCCCACCTCAAGGCCCAGGTCACCTGCAGCGAGCGCGAGCTCGCCGCGCTGCGCGAGCGCGACGCCGAGCTAGAGGCCAAGATCCTCGACGCCTGGGAGCGCGAGCGGCCGGACGTGGCCGCCAACTACGCGCTGACCCAGGACGAGCTGCGGCGCGCGATCGCCCGCGAGGAGGCCCAGCTGACGTTGGCCCAGACCGCCTTCGCCCGCGGGCAGCGGCTGAAGCGCGCGTTCATGCTGCACAAGGAGGAGACGATCCAGCTGGCCAAGGACGCGCTCTCCGCCCAGCGCCAGGCCGAGTGGAACCGGCGGGTGGCGACCACCCTCGGCGGGCTGCAGCTCGAGCTCGGCACCCTCCCCGATCCGCTGGTGACCCAGCTCCAGGCCGACGAGGCTCGCTCGCGGCTCGAGCTGTGGCAGGCCCTCGAGCGCGTGCTCGAGGCCGACGACCTCGAGCGCGACCAGCTCCAGGCCCTGGTGGCGGTGACCCGCCACGAGCTGCGGGGGCTGGGCGAGCAGCTCGCCCACGCCAGCGCGCGGCTCGAGCGCCTCGAGGCGCGCCTGGGCCGGCTCGACGGCTAGCCCTCCGCCAGCCCCCAGTGGTAGCGATACACCGGATCCCCCTGGCTGAGGTGCCAGGCCTCGCGGTTGGTCTGCACGCGCTCGGGGTCGGGCTGGGCCGGCTGGCGCGGGCCGAAGCGGTTCACGTAGCGCGGGTGCGCCTCGACCAGGTCGAGCACCTCCTCGGCGTAGTCGCGGTAGTCGGTGGCGAACTGCAGCTCGCCGTCGGGGGTCAGCCGGCTGGCGACCGCGTCGAGGAACTCGGGCTTCACCAGCCGCCGCTTGTGGTGCTTGGTCTTGAACCAGGGGTCGGGGAAGTGCACGTAGACCCGCTGCACGCTCTCGGGCGCGAAGAGCTCGCTGAAGCTGGTGTTGGCGTTGCAGAGCACGACGTGGGCGTTGGCCAGCTCGTCGCGCTCGATCCGCCCGCGGACCTCCTCCACCAGGGGCACGCGGATCTCGAGCCCGACGAAGTTGTGCTCGGGCACGCGCCGGGCGCGCTCGAGCATGAACGTCCCGTGCATGCAGCCCACGTCGACCTCCAGCGGTCGCTCCGGGTGCGCGAACACCTGGGTCCAGTCGGGGATCTCGACCGGGCGACGAAAGCTGAGCGGGTTGACGTGGTGGCGGACGCGCTTCTTGGGCCGGGAGGCCACGGCGGGTCTAGGTCTTGAGGACGTCGACGTACTTGCCGTCGCCCTGCTTGACCAGCTTCTTGAAGCCGTTCTTGCGCAGGTTGTCGTCGCTGAGCAGCTTCTTCTCGTTCCAGCGCTGGCTGGTGACGCAGGTCGCGCCGCCGATCACACGGCGGATCGCGGTCTTGCAGTCGGGGCACTCGCTGAGCGCGGCTTCGGAGAGCGGCTGCAAGACCTCGAACCCGTCCAGGCAGGTCTCGCACCCGTTGGCCTTGGCGGTGTAGCGATACGTAGGCATGGGCTTCCTCCTCCTTTCAGGGGGCCTCTCCGAGGCCCCCTCGCGGCAAAGGCCGCTCGGGCTCACCCCCAATCGGTTGAGGGCTCTGGCTTCAGGGTAGCCGAGAGGTCCGCTCCGTCCAGCCCAATCCCTGGGGCGTCCGAGGGTTACCCGTGGTGGTGGCAGGGCCCGTGGCAGTGGCAGACCACGACCCGGGTGCGCGTGCGGCGCCGCGGGCGCTTGCGGGTGTCGACCCCGACCGACGCGTCGAGCAGGTGCTGCCCGTAGGACTTGCTCGGGTAGTTGCCCCGCCGGCCGTCGTCCCCCGAGCGGAGGCCGGCCTCAATGAACATGCAACCCGAGCTGGTGCACAGGATTGCGGCGAACAGCAGCGTGGCGAAGACTCTCATGGGACCCCCTGGCGCGCTCCCCTGCGCGGTTCGGTGGGTAGGAGTCGGGGTCCAGCTTTGGTTTCGCGTCGGACCCGACGACCCCCCCTAAGTCCCTGCCAGCCGCTACCATGCAGCCCATGGAAGAGAACGAGGCCTCCCGAGAGCTGCAATGGCTGCGCGCCGTTCGCGACCTCTCGCACCTGCTGGCGACGGAGCACGAGCCCAAGCGCCTGCTGTCCTTGATCCTCGACGCCGCGATCGAGATCACCAACGCCGAGCGGGGCTACCTGGTGCGGGTCCGCGGGCGAAAGCCCGACGGCAGCTACCGCTTCCGGGTCGAGGTCGCCCGCGGCTTCGACCGCCTGAGCCTCGCCAGCGAAGAGGGCGAGGTCTCGCGGACCGTGGTCAAGCGGGTCGTCGAGTCGGGCCAGGGCCTGGTCACGACCCACGAGCACGACTCCGACGTGCTCCGCGTCTCGAGCGTCATGGCCCGCAAGGTGGTCGCGATCCTCTGCGCGCCCATGGCGCTGCGCGAGGAGATCTGGGGCGTGCTCTACCTCGACCACAAGCGCGAGCGCGACGTGTTCAACGACAACGACCTCCAGATCCTGGGGACCTTCGCCAGCCAGGCCGCCCTCGCCATGGAGACCGCCGAGCTGCGCGCGGGGATCAAGCCCGAGGCCCAGCCGGTGAGCGCGCCGCCCGCGCCGCGCGCCGCGCTGCTGGGCAACTCCCTCGCCATGCGCACCCTCCGCGAGCAGATCGAGCGCGCCTCGCGCACCGACCAGGCGGTGCTCGTCGTGGGCGAGAGCGGCACGGGCAAGACCCGCGTCGCCGAGGAGATCCACTCCGCCGCCCGCGCCGGGGCGCCCTTCGTCGTCGAGCGCCTCGACGCCCACGACGAGAAGGAGCTCGAGCTCCTGCTCTTCGGCTGCGAACCCGGCGTGCTGCGACCCGAGCTGCCCTCGCGCACCGGTCTGTTCCACAAGGCCGGCAAGGGGACCCTCGTGCTGCGCGAGGTCTCGGGGCTGTCCCAGCGCTTGCAGTCCAAGCTGCTGCGCGTGCTGCAGACCAACGCCGTCAAACCCGTGGGGGCCGACCGCGAGTTCCCCCTCGGCTGCCGGGTCGTGTGCACGACCACCAAGGACCTGCGGGAGGAGGTCCAGGCTGGCCGCTTCCGCGAAGACCTGTTCTATCGCCTGGACGTGCTGCGCCTGTTCGTGCCCGCGCTGCGCGAGCGCTCCGAGGACGTGCTCGAGAGCTTCCACGCCTTCGCCGCCGAGGTCGACCCGCGCAAGCTGACCCTCACCCCCCGCGCCCAGGAGCTGCTCATGAGCTACCCCTGGCCGGGCAACGTGCGCGAGCTGCGCAACGAGGCGCGCCGGCTGGCGGAGTCGCCCCAGCGCACGGTCTCGGCCCAGCAGCTCTCGAACGCGATCCAGGAGGGGCGCGGCGTGAGCGCCGCCCGCGGCACGCTCTCGGGCAAGACCCTGGCCGAGGTCGAGCAGGCCATGATCGAGACCGCGATCAAGGAGTGCCGGGGCAACAAGAGCCGCGCCGCCCGCCAGCTGGGGATCCCGCGCACCACGCTCTACCACCTGATCGAGCGGTATGGGATCAATTGAATTGATCCCACACCGCTCGATCCGGTGCTGAAGTGTTCCGAGGGGGCCTCTCCGAGGCCCCCTCGCCCTCGCAAGTAAATTGCTCGGGCTCACCCCACAGGAGCGGGCGCTTCGCGCCCGCGGCTCCGCTGGGCAAGACGCCGCGCGCTTCGCGCGCAGTGCTCCGCCGACGCGCCCACTCCCCTGAAAGGCAGTGCTCCGCCGACGCGCCCACTCCCCTGAAAGCGCGAGCCTTCAGCCCGTTGGGGGTGAGCCCGAGCAGCTCTGCTGCGAGGGCGAGGGGGCCTCGGAGAGGCCCCCTGAGAACATCAGACTGCCTGCGACGGCGATCACCGAAGGTGATCGCCGTCGCAGTCAGTCCAGGCTCATGGACGCGAACAGCGAGTGCAGGTCGACGTCGTCGCGGATCCGGTGTTGGACCAGGCTGAGGAAGTCGTCGTGGCGCAGCTTGAGCTCGCGGAACATGGCGCGCACGTGGGCGTTGCCGGCCTCTCGCTCGCGGGCGTCGATCTTCTGCAGCGACTTGTTGAGCGCGTCTGGGATCTCTTCGCTGGGGGCGCCGTAGACGAACTCGGGGTCGAGGAGCTTGAACACCGTCGGGGTCTCGTAGCCCAGCTCGAGGGCCAGCTCGTCGAGGATCTCGCGCGAGACGCGGAGGTTGCCTTCGAGCAGTTGTTGGGTGTTCTTCTTCTCCGCCTCGGTGGCGCCGCCCATGAACTCCCCCTGCTCCAGGCGCTTGAGCATGGTGTGCGACCACACCCGCTTCTCCTGGATCAGGAACGCTTGCTCCAGGAGGTTGCAGCGGGTCTCCAGCTCACGAATGTGGCGGGCGTCGCCGGGAGAGGTCATGCGGGAATCCTCCAGACGGCTCAGCGACTCGCGCGGGGCCTGTTTTCAGCATAGCGGCTGGATGCAGAAAGGCACGATGGCAATGCCCGGGCGGTTCACGAGAAATTTGCCAGGGCCCGATCCCGCCCCTCGAATCCGCGTAGAATCCGGCCATGAACAGCTTTGCAGTCGGTGACGTAACCCTAGGCGAGCCCGGGACCTTGTTCCTGATCGCGGGCCCTTGCGTGCTCGAGGACGCGGAGATCCCAATGCGGATCGGGCGCTTCGTGCGCGACGTGTGCGCCGAGCTCGGCGTGCCCTACGTGTTCAAGGCCTCCTTCGACAAGGCCAACCGCTCGTCGTTCAAGGCCTTTCGCGGACCCGGTCTCGAGAAGGGGCTGGATATCCTGCGCGCGATCAAGACCGAGCTCGGCGTGCCGGTGCTGACCGACGTGCACTTGCCCGAGCAGTGCGCGCCCGTGGCGGAGGTCGTGGACGTGCTGCAGATCCCGGCCTTCCTCTGCCGCCAGACCGACCTGATCGTGGCCGCCGCCGAGACCGGCGCCGCGGTGAACATCAAGAAGGGTCAGTTCCTCGCGCCCTGGGACATGAAGGGACCCCTCGACAAGGCCCGCCTCGCGGGCTGCGAGAGGGTCATGCTCACCGAGCGCGGCGCGAGCTTTGGCTACAACAACCTGGTCAGCGACCTGCGCGCGCTCCCGATCATGCGCGCGTTCGGCGCGCCGGTGGTCTTCGACGCGACCCACTCGCTGCAGCTCCCGGGGGGTCACGGCGACCGCACCGCGGGCATGCGCGAGTACATTCCGCACCTCTCGCGCGCGGCGGTCGCGGCCGGGGTCGACGGGATCTTCGCCGAGGTGCACGAGGACCCGGCCTCGTCCCCGAGCGACGCGGACAACATGCTGCAGCTCGAAGAGCTGCGCCCGCTGCTCGAGACCTGGCTGAAGATCAAGGCCCTCGTCCCGTGAACGCTCCGCGGGTGGTCGTCGTGATCCCCGCGCTCGACGAAGAGGCCTCGCTGGGCCAGGTGCTCGACGCGATCCCGCCCACGGTGGAGGCGGTGGTCGTGTGCGACAACGGCTCGCGCGACCGCACCGCCGAGGTCGCCCGCGCCCACGGCGCGCTCGTCGTGCACGAGGCGCGGAGGGGCTACGGCTCCGCGTGCCTGCGCGCGCTCGACGCCGTGCGCGCGCGGCCCGAGGGGCCGCCGGACGTGGTGTGCTTCCTCGACGCCGACTACTCCGACTACCCCGAAGACCTCCCGCGCCTGATCGAGCCGATCGCCGCCGGGGAGGCCGACCTCGTGCTCGGCTCGCGCATGCTGCTCCCCGAGGCGCGGGCCTCGCTCCTGCCCCAGGCGCGCTTCGGGAACCAGCTGGCGACGTTCTTGATCCGGTTGCTGTGGGGCGTGCGCTACACCGACCTGGGCCCCTTCCGCGCGGTGCGCTGGGACGCCCTGGAGCGGGTGCGCATGCGCGACCCCGACTTTGGCTGGACCGTCGAGCTGCAGATCAAGGCCGCGCGCCACGGGCTGCGCGCCATGGAGGTCCCGGTCCGCTACCGCCGGCGGGTGGGGGTCTCGAAGATCACGGGCACCCTGCGCGGGACCTTCGCCGCGGGCACGAAGATCCTGACCACGATCGGGCGCTACGGGCTGTTCGACCGTGGCTGAGCCGGGGCTCACGCGCAGGCTCCGCAGCTGGCGAGCCGGCGAGCGCGCGCTCCTCGGGCGGGGCGACGTCGAGGACCGGCTCCCCGGGCGCACCCCCGCCGGGGTGGCGCCAGAGCCGCTGAGCCCCGAGGACCGCGCGGCCTGGAACTGGTCGCTCTCCTGGCCCACCCTCCAGCGCGACCTGGAGGCGACCCTGATCGAGGTCCTGGGTCGGGAGCGGCTCGAAGCCAGCGGCGTCGACCTGACCCGCACGCTGGCATCGATCCGCAGCTGGCCCGAGGCGCGCCGCAAGCTGCGCCTCGCGCGCGCCGTCGACTACCCGAGCGAGCTCCTGGCCGAGCTCGTCGACCCCGCGCGCTGCGAGGCCCTGCTCGCCGACTGCGCCGACCCGCTGGCCCACGGCGTGCGGCTCGGGCGCTATGCCGAGCGGGTCGCCGAGCTGGCGCGGTTGGCCCCGGCGGGGCCCGCCCTCGACGTGGGCTGCGCCAGCGGCGAGGGCGCCTGGGAGCTCGCCGCGGCGCGGGGCGGCCCGGTGCTCGGGACCGACGTGTGCCCGTTGCTGATCGAGCTGGCCCGCGCGCGGCGCGTGCCCCACGACCCCGAGCGCGAGCGCGCCCTGGTCGAGCTCGCCGCGGGCGTCGATCCGGCTCGGGTCTCCTTCGCGGTGGCCGACGTGCGCCAGCCTCCGCCCGGACGCTTCGCGCTGATCGCCTGCCACGGCGTGCTCGGCGAGAGCGTGCGCGGCGACGACGTGCCCCTCGCCCTCGACGCGTTGATCGGCGCCCTGCTCCCGGGCGGCGTGCTCTCCCTGGCGCACCGCTTCCGCGAGGATCGGGCCGCCGCCTTCGAGGCCGACCTCGCTGCCGCGGTCGAGCGCCACGGCCTCGAGGTCCTCGCCCCCGACCTCGTGCGCGCCCCTTGAACCAGAGCCTCCAGCCCATTGGGGTGAGTGCGAGCAGCTTCGCTGCGAGCACGAGGGGCCTCGGAGAGGCCCCGGGAACCAGCAACACGGCGCCCGTGGGTGACCACGGGCGCCGCGCAGGGATCGGAACTGAAGGGTGCAAAAGAAGACGAGGGGCGACGAGCCCCTCAGAACGGGTGGGTCAGTTGGCCTCCGCCGTGGGCAGGGGGCCCAGCTGCATGCCGTCGGCGGCCCAGCGCAACACCACGTCGCGCCGGAGTGAGGGGTTGGGGATCCCCTGCGCCGGGTGGGGCAGGGTCGCGGAGGTCCGCAGCAGGAGCTCGGAGTTCTCCACGTCGTCGGGGTCCATGTAGGCGACGGTGATTCGGTAGTCGGCTTCGAGGTCCCCGGTGGTGGACATGAGGAACGGCCGCTGGCTGGCGAGGTCGTGGCAGCGCACGCAGTTGACCGCGGTGTAGATCGGCGCCACGTGCTCGGTGTAGTTCACGGGTCCCGCCTGCTCGGGGGCGCCCTGCTCCACCCACTTCAGCAGGTCCTGATAGCGCGGATCCTGCGGGGTCAAGATCGCGCCCCCGCCGTGAGGGGTGGACCCGGTCGCCTTGGTCAGGAGGGAGGAGGCTGCGGGCGCGGCGGTGTCTACGAAGGACAGCGTCGAGCCCAGGTCGGCGGCCGGATCCACCCCGAGCCGGAAGGAACGGGAGGGATCGGAGTGACAGGGGGTGCAGGAGGAGGAGAGCAGGTCGTGGATTCCGTCCCCGAAGCCGCGGGGGAGGTCGGCGAACTCGTCGACCGCCGGCGCCTGGGCGAAGAGCCGCGCGCCGTTGGGGCCTCGCGCGGCGACCCACAGGGTCTCGCCGTCGGCGGCGAGGGTCTCGATCCCGAGGGTCGCCGGGAGGCCGGTGACCTCGCGCCAGGTGCCCTCGGAGGTGGTGAGCAGCTTGCCGTCGTCGAAGCCCACGTAGGGTTGGTCGCCGATCCAGGCGGTGCCCTGGGGTTCGTGGTCGAACCGGGCGGCGACCTCGACGCTGAATCCGTCGCTGACGGCGACGTAGCCCCCCAGCGCCTGACCGCTGGCGCCGTCGTGCTCGCCGACGACGATCACCAGCTCCTCGCCGCTGTCGGTGGCCCGGACCCCGAACCCGACGATCCGCTGCTCGATCGCTCCGGAGTGACTGGCGGCCACCGGGAGGGCGAGCACGGCGGCCTGGGGTTGGTCGGGCTCCATACGGGCCAGGCGCGCCCCGGCGACGCCGCCGCTGAGGGGGGTCACCCCGACGACGTAGAGCGCGCCGTTGAAGCCCACGGCGCCGGTGGGCTGTGTGGAGGGGATCGTGCCCAGGGATTCGAGCGCGCCGTCGAGGCCGACCCGCAGGACCTCCCCGTCGAAGGGCGCGCCGCCGGTGAGCACCAGCGCCACGCTGCCGACGCTGGCCACCGAGACGCTCTCGGCGTCGGTCTCCAGCAGCGGACGCCAACTGACCTCGCCGTCGACGTCGTCGCGAACGAGGAGCGCGCCGCCGGTCGCCGCGCGGGTCCCCATGAACACCTGCTCGCCGACGCTGGCGAAGGAGGTCGGCTGGCTGCTGAGGGTCACCTCGTGCTGAGGCTCCTCGCCGGTCTTGACCCGCAGCACGTCGGTCCCGCGGGCCGCGAGCACGGCGCCGTCGCCGGTCACGCCCAGGGCGCTGACTTCGCCGCCGAGCTCGGTGCTGTTGAAGCCGATCGCGACCGCGTCGCCCTGGTCGGGGTTGACCGTGGCCGGCGCAGCCGTCGACCGCGGGGCGACCACGAAGGGCGCCCCCGAGCCTTGGCTGCACCCGGCGACGATCGTGCTCAGCCCCAGGGGGAGAGCAACACTCACAGCATGAACCCAGCGCAGCGCCTTCACGATTCCGTCCTCCAGGGGTTGGTGCCCCGACGGCCCCCAGCGCTAACCGGAAAAAGTGAAGGCGAGGCCCTCTCCTCGGGCTAGCCGCTGCCGAGAAAGGACTTAGGTCGGCTGCCCTCGGCTTCGTTACACGAGCTGTACTCGCTGGCCGGCGGCGCGCTCCCGGCCCCTTAGAATCCCGGCCGCGAGGAGGCCCCATGCTGCACGTCGCCGTTTCCCTGGGCTTGTCCATTTGCGCCACGTTCTCCGTCGGCGAGCACACCTTCCACCACCGCGAGCTGCCCAACGGGCTGCACGCCATGGCCGCCGACGACGGCGACCGCTCGCGGACCTCGGTGTTCGTGATCTACGGCGTGGGCAACCGCATGGAGACCTCGCGCACCACCGGCATGGCGCACCTGACCGAGCACGCGCTGTTCACGGGGACGGCGACCACGCCGGCCGGGCAGCACGACGCCAAGGTCAAGGCGCTGGGCGGGGAGAGCAACGCCTACACCCGCGACGACTTCACCGCCTACTACGCGCACAACTTTCGCCCCGACGCGCTGGCCGAGGTGTTGGCCCTCGAGGCCGACCGCATGCGCGGGCTGACCTGGGACGAGGGGGCGTTCCTCCACGAGCGCGAGCGCCTGCGCGTCGAGGAGCAGCACTCCTACAACGGCGAGGTCAACCTCTCCGGGCTGCGCGACCTGCTGGTGTGGGACGGCCGTGACTACGGCGCGGGAGTCGCCGACGAGAAGGGCAACACCTGGGGCCCCGAGCTCGGCCTGGCCCAGGTGCGCGCGTTCTACGACGCCTGGTACCACCCGCGCAACGCGGCGGTGATCGTGGTCGGCGCCGACCCGGAGCAGGCCCTCGACGCGATCGAGGCCGCCTTCAGCAAGCTCGCCGCGGGTCCCAAGCCCGGCAAGCGTCAGGGCCCGCCCACGATCGACGGCCGCGAGGAGACCCTCGAGCTGCCCCTCTCTCGCGACCGCCTGGAGTACCTGTTCATGGGGCCCTCCCTCGCGTTCCCCGAGGACCGGGTGGCCTTGTTGCTGCTCGCCGAGCTGCTGGAGGGCAAGAAGACGCCCGACGGCGCGCCGGTCAGCGTGTGGCAAGGCGGCCGCGTCGGCCACGACCTGTTCGTGTTCGCGGCCACGGGAGACGGCGCGCAGTCGAGCCTCGACGCGGTCTACGCCGAAGCCCTCGCCGCGAGCTTCGACGCCGCCGCGCTGGAGAAGGCCAAGGCCAACCTCCGCGACGCGTTCAGCAGCTCCCCGCTCCGCAGTCGCCCCTACTTCTCCCTCGCCGTCGACGTGGCCGCCCTCGCCTCCTCGGGCCAGATCGAGTGGCCGGAGGGGTTCTCCGCGCGTGTGGACGCGGTCACGGTCGCGGACCTGAAGCGCTGCGCGAACCGCTGGCTGAACCCCAAGCGGCGCATGACGCTGACGATCGAGGCCACCGGTGAGGTGCTGCCCCTGCCGGACGACCGCGAAGGGCTGAAGCAGGCGGCCGAGGCCGCTGCCACCAGCGGTGACCTCGACCGCGCGATCGCCGCCTACGAGAAGCTGCTCGAGCTGAAGCCGGGCCGGATCGACCTCGTGATCTACCGCTACACCCTCGGCGCGTTGAACCGCGACCTCGGCAAGCTCGAGGTCGCGCGCGAGCACCTGCTCGCCGGGCTGAAGGTCGTGGAATACCCCGCGCTGCGCGAGCTGCTGGAAAAGGTCGAGGCCGACATGAAGGCCAAGGGCATGCAGCTGCCCGAGGCGCAGGAGCCCGCCGATCCGCACGGCGGCGGGGCGAACCCCCACGGCGGCGGGGCGAACCCCCACGGCGGCGGGGCGAACCCGCACGGGACGAAGCCGGCCAAGCCGCCCGCTCCGCCCACCGGCGCCGGCACGATCCCCAGCAGCTACAAGGTCGTGGGCACCACGGGCGAGGACGCGCCGGCCTGGGCCGCCGAGGGCACGCAGATCATGCGCGACCTCGAGCGCTGGCGCGGGTTGCCGTTCACGTCGGACCTCGTGGTCGAGTTCCGCGAGCCGACCCCCGACGGCCCCGCCGGCTGGTACGAGCCGGACACCAAGCGTCTGGTGGTGACCCTCAAGGGCACCGAGCGCTTCGGCCGCGGGACCATGCTCCACGAAATGCACCACGCGTTGCAGGACCAGCAGTTCGACCTCAGCGCGGCCCACGCCAAGGTCGAGGGCGACCCCGACGCCGAGCGCGCGCTGCAGGCCGTGATCGAGGGCGAGGCCATGCTCGCGGTCCAGGAGCTGATGGACTACGACTTCTCGCGGCACACCGCGCTGCCCGCCGAGGGCGAGCTGAAGGAGGATCGCTTCGAGAAGGTGTTCCACTACGGCCAGGGGCTGCAGTTCGTGCTCGCCGTGCGCACGGCCAAGGGCTGGGACGGCGTGGGTGAGCTCTACCGCGACATTCCTCAGGCCACGAGCCTGATCCTGCACCCCGAGCGCTACCTCGAGGGCGGGCCGGAGCCGGCGGAGGCCGAGCTCCCGTTGCTCGTGCTCGACCGCGACGAGGAGGTCGCCGAGTCCGCGGTCGAGGGCGCTCAGGCGCTGCGCCTGTTCGTCGCGCGCTCCCCGGAGACCCGGTCTCGCACGGCGGCCCTCGCCGCTGCATGGCGCGCCGACAAGCGCTTCCGCCTGCGCACGCCCCAGGGCGAGCGCTACGAGTGGCAGCTCAGCTTCGACTCCCCCGAGGCGGCCTACGACTTCGCCGCGGTCGCCCCCCGCGCGCTGCTCCTGCTCCCCGAGCTCGAGGGCCAGCGCCCGGCCCGCAGCAGCTGCGAGGTCTACGGCTCGTTCGTGATCCTCCGTTGGCAGCGCTGAGGCAGGGGCGGGCGTCCCGAGCTCCCTGAGAGCCTCGGAGAGGCCCCCTGCGTCAATCGCTGCCCTTGAGGTAGAGGATCTGGTTCAGGCGCGGGGTCTCGCGGAAGGCCTCGAGGCTCAGGTGCTGGGAGTGGGGCATGCGCCCGTCGAAGATCACCAGCCGGTTGAAACGCATTTTCACCAGGTAGAGCAGCTCCCAGTAGTCGTTGCCGTCGTCTATGTAGCGGTTCTCGTCGGCGGCGAAGAGCGGGTTGAAGACGATGAAGTCTTCGAACTGCTTGTTCCCCTCGGGGGTGTCGAGGAGCGCGGGGTTGTAGCCGATCTTGGCGGCGAGGGCCTGCAGCTCGGGGGTGACGCCGATCGGGACGCGCTCCAGCCCGGTGGGCTTGTGGCGGTAGATCCCGGTCCCCCCGTGGGCGTCGGCGTTCTGGTTGAGGTAGACGATCGCGCTCACCCCGGCGTCGATATGCGGCTGGCGTTGGTCGACGTTGAGCACGGTCTCGGGGGTGTTGACGATCTGCGAGAACACCATGGCCTGATAGGGCGCGTAGGACTCGAGGGGTTCCCCCCAGGCGGCGCCGAGGGCCGAGATCAAGGGCACCGTGTCGAGGGAGGCGAAGGCGCGCTTGCCGGGGAAGTTCCCGTGCATGCCGCCCTCGTTGAAGTAGTAGAGGCTCTGGGCCATGGCCAGGACCTGGTCGGGGTGCTGGTAGAAGTCGTCGACGATCACGACCTTGTGCTTGCCCTTGCCGATCCGCTTGGTGGTCACGATCGGGCGGGGGTTGAGCGCGAGCACGTCGGGGGTCCAGGACATGGCGAGCCTCCACTCCGGGGATCGTAACGTGCCAATCCGCCCAAATCCGCCGCGTTCGGCAGCCGCACGGCGCGTCTCCTGCACGCCTCAGGTCTCCCTGGCTCCGCGAAACGAGAGCTGAAATCGAGGGCAAGGGACCAGGTAAACCCTTTGCTGCATAGCTGGCGTGGGGCTTGCACGCCTGGGGACGAAGGAAGCTCCCATGCGTCTCACCACCCAAGAGCTCGATCGCCACGGACGCACCCAGCAGCTGACCCTCAAGCCCCTGGTGCGCGCGATCCCTCGCGACTGCTACCGGCTCTCGGCCTGGCGCGCCTGGGGCACCCTCGTCCGTCAGTTGAGCGTGATCGCGCTGCTGGCCTGGGCCACCAGCCAGCTCACGGTCCACGGCGACTGGCGCGCGCTGCTCGAGCTGCCGGCCCTCCTCGCGCTGTGGTGCGTCCAGGGCGCCGCGTTCACCGGGATCTACATTCTGGCCCACGACTGCGGGCACTACGCCTTCTCTCGCCGGAGGTGGGTCAACGACGCCCTCGGGCAGCTGATCATGGCTTCGCTGATCGCGAGCTACAGCGCCTGGAAGCTGGTCCACAACCAGCACCACGTGTGGTCCAACGTGCGCGAGAAGGACGTGGGCTGGCACGACGGGCTCAAGACCCGCGCCGAGCTGGCTCAAGCCAGCCGCGGTGAGCGCCTGGTCAACTGGATCGCCTACGAGAGCCCGGTGGGTTTGCTGATCGGGCCCTGGCTCCTGCGCCCTACGCAGTTCCAGATCCAAAACGGCTCCATGCACCAGCTCCCCACGGTCACCGAGCGCGACGCCCGCGCCCTGCGGCGGAGCCTGCTGTGGGTCGCCCTCTGCACGGGCTCGATCCTGGGCGGGCTCTTCCTCTGGGGCGGTGTGTGGGCGGTGCTCTCGCTCTACCTCGCCCCGGCGTTCGTCGGCGCGGCGCTGGGCGGGCTCTTGATCCTGATGCAGCACTCGTCGGAGGACGCCCTGGTGTTCGATCCCGAGGAGCACACGCCCTTCCGCAGTCAGGTCGTGGGCAGCTACGACACCCGCTTCCCGCGGCTGCTCGAGTGGCTGGTGCTCGACGTGAACATTCACCTCGTGCACCACCTGACCCCGCGGGTGCCCTGGTACCACCTCCGGCGGGCGACCGCGGCGGTCAAGGCGGCGTTCCCCGAGTGCGTGCAGGAGCGGCGCTTCAGCCTCAGCCTGCTGCGCGAGCTCTGGGCGCACCCCGCGATCGAGCGCCACCCCGAGGGCTACTACGTCCGCGTCGCGCTCCCGCCGGAGCCTGCGCGGGAGCCGACCCCGGCGCTCCCGGAGTCCCTCCTGGGCTCGCGGGCGTGACCCGGGCCCCCTGAGCGGGCCGTAACTCCTGGTCACACCAGCGCAAATCCCTCGTGAGGTGGGAATCCGCGGGGGTCGGGACCCGTTGAGCTGTTAGAGTTCGCGGACGTGCGCGCAATTCGGCGCGGACCACCCGAACCGAGAAGGAACTGCGTCATGAAGCGCGTTGCTGCGAGCCTGCTGGGAGCCTTGCTCCTCGTGGGTGGGCTGGCGACTCCGGCCGCAGCCCAGGATGACCTCCAGGGCAAGCTGGACAAGAAGCTCGCCGAGGCTTGGATCAAGGATCCGGCCTGGATTACCGACTACGACGAAGCCAAGAAGAAGTCTGCAGAGACCGGGAAGGTGATCTTCGCCTACTTCACCCGGTCCTACTCCTACTGACCCCCTTGCGCCAGCCTGGAGAGCGGTCCGCTCTCCACCCCTGAGTTCAAGGAGTTCGCCAAGGGCGTCGTCCTCTTCTGCCACATCACCACCCGGATCAAAGGTCGCAAGCACGACGACCTGCTGGGCAAGGTCGGAGGGCGGGGCTTCCCGCACCTCGTCGTCATGGACAAGGAAGGCGCCGTGCTGAGCACGGTCAACCGCCGCAGCGTCGACGGCTTCAAGGACGCGGTCATGAAGGCCCAGGCCTACGTCGACCTGGTCAACAAGGCCGATCGGACCCCCGCCGAAGAGCTGAAGCTGATCGAGGCCCAGCTCGGCATGGGCAAGATCTCGGGCGACGAAGCCCTGGGTCGGCTCGACGGCGTCGAGGGCGCGGACGAGGCCGCGGTGAGCCAGCTGCGCGCCGCGATCGAGGCCAAGGCCTTCGACGGCGAGATCGCGACGGCGCTGCAGAGCGCGGGTCGCCCGACCTCGCAGGCCGAAGCCGACGCCACGATCGCCAAGCTCGGTGCCTCCTTCTGGGAGAGCTACGAGGCTGGCAAGCGTCCCTCGAGCGGTTCGGAGATCGAGACGCCCTTCTACAGCGTGCTCATGCAGTACGGGATCAACGCCAAGCTCGCCGGGCCCGCCCGCGCCGGCTTCGACAAGATCAACGCCCTGCACGGGAGCAACCCGCAGGCGAAGCCGCAGATCGACAAGTTCCGCAAAATGGTCGAAGAGGTCGAGGCCGCCGGCAAGTAGCCGCAGCGCCGCTCGGACACTCGACGAGGCGCCGGGGACACCCGGCGCCTCGTTCCTTGGTTCGGACGGCTGACTCGATCCGTGCCGATCGCGCAGGGCTGGGGCATACTCGGAGCATGACCCGCTTCGTCCTCTTCACCCTCGCGTGCGTCGCGCCCCTGTTCGCCCAGGACGGCGGGTGCGGCACCGTGGGGCCGATCTCCTCACCGCTCGTCTCAGGGGGCCTCTCCGAGGCCCCCTCGCCCCCGCAGCAAAGCTGCGAGGGCTCACCCCCAACGGGCGGCAGGCGCCCAACAGGAGCCAGCATGCCGAGCACCGAGCCCGCCGCGCCGCCGGCCCTCGACCAGAAGCTCCCGGCCACGATCGAGACCGCGACCTTCGGCCTCGGCTGATTCTGGGGACCCGACTCCCGGTTCGGGGGTCTCGATGGTGTGGTACGCACGCGGGTCGGCTACACCGGTGGCGACGAGGAGAATCCGACCTACTACCGACTGGGCGAACACACCGAGTCGATCCAGATCGACTTCGATCCGACGAAGACCACGTACGAGGCGTTGCTGCAGGTCTTCTGGAGCGAGCACCAGCC
>Ga0070727_10002694_pt1 | contig 16786 bp, 13 predicted proteins | sample tdAd472_FD_66722 | JGI IMG/M metagenome (GOLD analysis project Ga0070727, IMG submission 66722) | Marine sediment microbial communities from the Atlantic coast under amendment with organic carbon and nitrate - tdAd47.2 | ecosystem: Environmental > Aquatic > Marine > Coastal > Sediment | place...
GGCCGCCAAGCTCGTCGCTGTCCTCATCCTGACGATCACCGGCTTCGTGCCCAAATTCACGGGCATGGCCGGCCCGCTCGCCGACAAACTCCCCGGCGGCTGGCCCGTCGTAATCGCCATCGGTGTGATGGAACTGATCACGGTGATCGCCATCCTGATCCCGCGCACCGCTTTCTTCGGCTCGCTGCTGGCCGTATTTACGATGCTCGGAGCGATCGCCAGTCACATCGTCGGCCCGGTCGGCATCGAGGGCGATTTCCTTGGCGTCTTCATCGCTGCCCTCATCACACTGGCGGCATCGGTCACCGCAACGATCCTCGAACTCCGCAAGGCTGGCGGCGTGCGCAAGCTCATGCCCAAACCAGCCGCCGACACCCACGCCAGCGACCCGTAAAGCAACCCGCATTCAGCCCGTCGATTGCATCGCCGCCGCGATGCCGTTGATCGTCGACTGGATCACCTCGCGGAGCTGCTCCTCATCGCCCCGGCCTGCGCGCTGCCGGCCGAGCAACTCGATCTGGATCAGGTTGAGCACATCAGTCCACGGGTTGCGCTCGGCGATCGCCCGCTCGATCGCCGGCGAATGCGCCAGGAGCGTCTTCCGCCCCGTCAATCCGAGCACCGCTTTCGTCGTCAAATCGTATTCTGTTTCGATCCGACCCATGATTTCTGCCTGCTCGGAAGAAAGAACCGCGTACCGCCGAACGATCGGCATGCGGGCGCGGGCCAGTTCCTGCGAGGTGTTGGCAAGCAGCGTGCCCAGGAACGGGCTGTCCGCGAATCTCGCCGCAGTCTCGGCCGCCTTTTTTCCCTCCGCATCTTCTGCACAGAGCGCTGAGCCCACGCCGAACCACCCCGGCACGAGCGCCCGGATCTGGATCCACGAGAACCCCCACGGGATCGCTCGCAGATTCTTGAACTCCATCGTCTTGCCCGCGCGTGAGACAGGCCGACTGGCGATCGGGAGCGATCCGATCTGCGCGATCGGCGTCGTCGAAACGAACCAATCCCAGAACGAAGGATCGTCGATCAGCTCGCGGTAGCTCCGCATCGCGCGCCCTGCCAACACGCCGATGGCTTCGATCAGCTCCGCCTCGTCGGGGTCAGCCTTGCGAGGCGTGCCCTCGCAGAGCAGGGCCGCGTTGACAATCTGCTCGAGGTGTCTGTGCGCCATCTGTGGCAGTGCGTACCGGAACGAGATCACCTCGCCCTGCTCGGTAAACCGCAGCGAGCCCGACCTCGCGTGAGCCGGGGCTGCCAGCATCGCCCGGCCGGCGCGGCCGCCGCCGCGTCCGACCGTGCCACCGCGGCCGTGGAAGAACCGGATGCGCACACCAAACTCATCACCCACGCCCGCGATCGAATCCTGCGCCCGCTGCAGCGCGTAATTAGCCATCAGGAATCCGCCGTCCTTGTTCGAGTCCGAGTACCCGAGCATGATCTCCTGCTCGGGGACAGACTCGCTCGATGTCGCCCGCGTGTGCTGCGCATAGAGCTCGTCGGTCAGCATCTCGGTCACAATCCCCGGCGCCCGCTCAAGGTCGTCGATCGTCTCGAACAACGGCACGACCTGCACCTCGGCCCGCAAACCACCATCCGGCTCGAGCCAAACGAGCCCGGCTTCTTTCATCAGAAGCAGAACCTCATACAGATCACTCAGGCCGTGCGTCATCGAAACAATGTACGAACGCACCGACTTCGAATCGCGTCCGAGTGATTCCTTCACCACCACCAGCGTGTCGAAGAGTTCCTGCGTCTCGGGCGAAAGTTCCGCGTGCACCGGCCTGAGCGGGCGCTGCGTCCGCAGCTCCCTTCGCAGCAGCTCAAGCTTGGCTTCTTCATCCAGCTCTGAATACGCGTCCTCGGCGCCGCCGAGCCTGAGCATCTCCCCTACCGCATTCTCGTGCACCGCGCTGTGCTGGCGGATATCCAGCGCCGCGATCCGCAGCCCGAATGATCGCGCCCGAACGATCGCATCGACCAGAGGGCCGGAGTTCGCGTTCTTGTCGAGCCCCGCACGCAAAAGCGCCTTGCGCAGCAGCACGAGATCGTGCTCAAGATCCGCCGAGGTGTACGACGCGTCCTCATGCATCGCCTGGCGGATCTCCAAGATCCGCAGCCGCAGCGGCTCGAAACGCTGATGCTCGGCGACACTCGCCGAGTCCGACAACGGCTTGCACCGGCCCACCGGCAGCTCAATATCAACCAGACGCTCAGAGATACTCAGCTCCCGCTGGAGCGCATAGAGCGACGCATCCCAGAGCCTGACCGCGCTGCTGCGCATCTCCTTGAACGCACGCCTCGTGACGTCGGCCGTCACCTTCGGGTTGCCGTCGCGATCCCCACCGATCCATGTGCGATAGCTCAGGAACGCCGGCAAGTCCGCCGCCGATTGCTCATCACCCATCGCCCGCGCCAGATCGCTTGCCAATTTGGGAACGATGTCCCAGATCGTCGTCGTCAGGAAATAGATCCCGTTGCGGATCTCGTCGAACACATCGAGCCTGCGAGCCCGCACAGTGTCCGTCACCAGCAGCGACGAAACCAGCTGGCAGACCCGCTCATGAATATCGCGGTGCTCCTCCGGAATCAGCCTCTCGTCATCGAGCCGGAAAAGCTCGAGCGCGATCTGCGTCTGCTTGTCGAGCACCGACCGCCTCCGCGCCTCGGTCGGATGAGCCGTCAGCGTGGGTTCGATATTCAGCCGTTTCGTGGCGTCTCTGAGCGCTTCGTCTGACACACCCAGCTTCCGCAATTCATGCACCGCAGCCGCGACCGATTCGGGCCTTGATGCGCCGGGTGACGCGTCTGTCGAACGCTCTCGGTTGATCCGGATGATGCTGAGCTGCTCGGCCTTATTGAGCAGATGGAACCGAGCCGTCACGAAGCGCGTGATGTCCGAGAGCTCATCAATGCTCAGTGCGCGGATCGTTTCCGCTGCAGCGTCGAGAGCCGATTCGGTATCGCCCGCGCACGTCTCTGCAAGCCCGCTGGCGTGCTCCAACGCTTGGGGCAGAAGCCGCCTCGATGCCTGGGAAAGTGCCTCTTCAATCAGTTCGCGCGCGGGTGTTGTCATACAAGAGCGTACGTCCGGCCCCGAGGCCCGAGAATCAGCAATTACCCTCACATAATGCGATCAAAAAAGCTGTGCATGGATCTCTGATCCATGTTAGATTCATTTGGGGATTTGGGAAGACCAAGCCAGCCTGTGGAGAAAACCGTGATGCGCAGATGGACAAGCCGCAAGATTCGATGCCAGAACCGATGTCAGAACCGATGTCAAAAGACCGGATTCACGCTCATCGAACTGCTCGTCGTCATCGCGATCATCGCACTGCTCATCGGCATCCTGTTGCCCGCGCTGGCCAAGGCCCGACTGGCCGCCCAGAAGATGCTCGGCCAGGCCAACCACCGCAGCGTCCAGCAGGGACTGGCAATCTACGCCGACGAAAACGACGGCCACATGCCAGCAGGTCACGACGCGTCCACCGGCTCATGGGCCTACTGCTGGCCCGCGCAGATCCGCCTTGCCATGGGCGGCGAAGACAAATCCATGGAAGTCTTCCGGAACCCCGGCGCGGGCAAGGACTACCCCGTCGATTGGTACAAACACATCAGCGAACGAAGCCGATTCCGCGCACGCGAAGAAATTGGCATGGACTTCGGCTACGAGCTCGACGAGATCATGGTCGTGCATCGTTCTGGCAGAATCAATTACAACGACATCGAGAACGGTTTCACCACGTTCAGCTTCGCTTGGAACGAGTCAGGCACAGCAGACAGCTTCGTATCCGATCCGGGCACGCCCGGCGCCACCCTCATGCTCGGCATGGGCATGCACATCAACCCCCGCGACAATTTCTACTCCGTTCTGCCAGGACCCAGACTCGAAGCCGTCTCCCAATACGGCCCACGCCAGCACATGATCCAGGAACCGTCCAACATGATCGCCATCACCGATTCGTTCGTCGATGCCGACAACGATCCCTGGGCCACGCCGCTGTCGTCCTACCCCGCAGCCCAGCCCGGCGGCTACTTCAACGGGCAAGCCAACTTCGCCTTCCTCGACGGCCACGTCGAAGCCCAGAAAGTCCGCGACTACACACTCATCTCCCCATCCGACACCGACCCCGGCAACGACTGGCAAAGCCACACCGACGACCCCGCCTGGAAAGCCCGCATGCGCCGCTGGAACAACGACGGCAAGCCCCACGTGGAATACTGGCAATAACGGCTTGACGTGACAGATTAAGAAATGGGCAAGCGGGGACTCGAACCCCGGACCCTCCGCTTGTAAGGCGGATGCTCTAGCCAACTGAGCTACTCGCCCGGCTTGCAAACCATAGACCACCCGCTCCTACCCTTGCACATGACAAGCACCAATCGCACCTGCAAGGTCGGAAACATCACCATCGCCCAGGACCGGCCGCTGGCGATCATCGCCGGCCCCTGCGTGATCGAGTCGCTCGAACAAGGCCTCACGATCGGCAGGACCATCAAGGCCGTGTGCGAGGACCTCGGCCTGCCCTACATCTTCAAGGCCTCATTCGACAAGGCCAATCGCTCGAGCATCTCCAGCTATCGCGGCCCGGGCATCGACGAGGGCCTGACCTGGATCAACGCTATCGGCAAGGAACTGGGCGTCCCCACCACCACCGACATCCACGAGCCCCAGCAAGCCGATGCAATCGCTGAAATGATCGACCTCATCCAGATCCCCGCTTTCCTATGCCGACAGACCGACCTACTTCTGGCCGCCGGTCAGGCGGCCGCCAAGTTCGGCCGCGCGATCAACACTAAAAAGGGCCAGTTCCTCTCCCCCGCAGAGATGGTCGGCCCGGTCGCGAAACTCGAAGAAGCGGGCCTCTCGAACCAGATGCTCACCGAGCGAGGCACGTTCTTCGGCTACCACCGCCTCGTCAACGACTTCACGGGCCTCGGCGATCTCATGGAACTGCCCGCAGAAAGAGGCCACCCGCCCGTGTGCTTCGATGTCACGCACTCAACCCAGCTGCCCGGCTCCGGCTCACAAACCGGCGGCCGCCCAGAACGAGCCCCACTCCTGGCCCGGGCCGCCACCGCCGCGGGCGTCAGCGCGCTCTTCATCGAAACCCATCCCGACCCGAGCAAGGCCAAGTCCGACGGCGCCACCGTCCTGCCACTCGACGTCGCCTCCAAAGTCATCACCGACTGCGCCCGCATCCGCGAAGCCATGAACGCCTAGATCGCACCACTCACAATGCCAACCAAAAGAAAAAGCCGACCCCAAAGGGCCGGCTCATTCGTCTCTCTCGTCAACCTTGGCTCGCACCTCGGCTGATCTCTCTCACCCCATGGTTGGATGATTAGTTCGACTTGCTCGCGATGAACTCGCGGAGCGCTTTGGGCTTGACGATCTCTGTATCGTAGGGATCGATGTGCACGCGGCGGCCCTGATAGACCACGCGTCCGAGTCCCGTCGAGTAGAGCGTGTCGTCATTGCCGCGACGCACCAGGAAGCCCGGGATGTGCTTGGTGCCGTTCTGACGGACGATGATCGAGCCGGGCTTGGCCGTTTCGCCGCCGTAGAGCTTGATGCCGAGGTACTGCGGGTTGGAGTCGCGACCGTTGCGGGTCGAGCCCTGTCCCTTTTTATGTGCCATGACGACGTTCCTTGACTGTTGAAAGCCCCCGCAAGACCAGCCTGCGGGGTGGAAAGGATCCTAGACCCGATTTAGCGCATGATCCAGCGTTCGTCCCTCGGCTTGAGGGGCTCAGACCCCCGGAGCTCCAGCGAACCCGGGATGTCGTACTGGACCATGAACGTCTTGCGGAGCACGATCTCGCGCTTCTCGCCCGTCTCTGGGTCGGGCAATTCGATCCGCGCGGTCTCGCCGCTGAACCCCGAGGCGTAGATCGACACCTCGTCGATGTCCATATCGCCCACGGGCCAGACCACCAGCCCGTCCTTGGCGTTCTCCTTGCCCTGAAGCAAGGTGCCCAGGATCGCGATCTGATCTTCCAAAAGCGGGTTTCCGAGGCGATCGAGCAGCTCAAGACGCACCGCACGAGGCACATCGCGACCAGCCCTCAGGAGCTCGCCCTCATCCGTCCCAAGCTCAAAGACCGGGGCAAATTGCAGGTCCTGACCCGAGTTGTTGGTCACCCGGTAGGTCATGTAGTAAAACACCTGCGGCTCTTGGCCTTTGACATCCACCTTGGCCACGCGGAGCGGGCCCACGTCGATATCGAGCTGCCAACGTTTGGGCAAAGGATCGGGCTCAGGGGGTCGCGTCCAGGCGAGTGCGGTCAGGCTCAGAGCCGCCAGCACGCAGGCAATACAGGCCGACAGCCGCGAACGGGTCGTGGACATGAGACGATTCTCCGGGTCCGGAGGTCGATCGAGGCTCTGCCCACCCGGGCACGCCGATCTCGACCTCTGCGAGCGTAGTCTACAGCCAATCGTATGACCACACACCCCCAACATCCCGAGAGCATCCAGAACGCTGCTGGCTACGTCCCGATGCGGGTACCACCGACTCGGTACATCGAGGCCGCCGCCCGGTTGCTGCCCGCCCCGCCTCACCAGCGGGAACAGATCGCTCGGCAATTCCTCGCCGGCGCTCAAACCGCGGGGTACGACCTCTCCAACATGTGGTGCACCACGACCACGCAAGACCCCACATCACGCATAAGAGAGGTTTGTCTCTCCATCGAAGGTCCAGGCAAAACCGCGATGTGTTTCCTCTCGGGGCCCGAATCGGGCGAAGCGGCGGACAACCGCGTGGCCGAGCGCGCTGCGTGTCTCCGCGCGTTGGTCCAGCATCTGCCGCCAGATCGCGTCAGCCTCGCTCAGACGCTCCCGGAGCCGCACGAACTTTCCGCGATCCACGCGTTCGAGCGCGCCGGCTTCCTCCACGCTGGAAATCTGGCGTACATGGAACTCGAACTCGCCGGCCGACGCCGACACAAAGCAGCCAAACCCACGCCCTGGCCGCCCGGAATCGAGGTCCGGGCCGTGCAGGACCCGCACACAACCGATCACCAGCACCTGCTGAGTGTGCTCGATGGCTCGTACATCGACACGCTCGATTGTCCCGAACTCTGCGGCCTGCGCGAAACCGAGGATGTCCTTGCGAGCCATATCGCCACCGGTGATTTCGATCCGTCGCTCTGGATGCTCGCATTCGAGGATGGCACGCCGGTAGGCTGCAGTCTGGTGAGCCTGATCCCCGAGAACGGGTCTGCCGAGCTTGTGTACATCGGGATGACCCCGAGCGGCAGAGGGCGTGGCCTCGGGCGCGCACTGCTCGAACACGCGATCGCCGAGTTGCATCAGAGGCGCGTTGAGCGTCTTGTGTGCGCCGTTGACCAGCGCAACGAACCGGCCGTCGGGCTCTACAAGAGCCTTGATTTTCAGGTGTTTTCCTCGCGTAGCGCCTGGGTGCACCCCGTGCGCGCACAGGAAACACATGTGGGCGAAAGTGTGTGAAGCGTGGATAAAGATCTTTTCGGTGCGCAAGTTCTTATGCCGTGGTCGCCCGCGGCTTGCCAAGCGGCTTTTCACGGATCGAACCGATTGCTGTCGAGCGATTGATGCCCTACGCTGACTCCCGCTGCACGGAGCGCAGCGTGGCCCGACCAGGGCCGCTCTTGGGGCAAGGACAGCGATCACCAACACGAGTCGTGAAGCGGCCAGGCGAATCGGGCTCAACCGATAGCGCAGGCGATCAGAGCGCTCACGAATGACTCACTGTCACGAGCCGGCCGGTGGGGCCGAGAGAGGGGAAGGACTTGGGAGAGTCCACGGCACGTTCGGCGACAGGATCACTCAAAGCACGGAGCCTGAGCGCGCAGACCCGCCAGGCAGCGCCCGGTCGCACGACCGAGGAGATTCAGACTCAGTCAGAACAAAACCGCAAGCCCAAGGCCCGCCGCGCCTCGGTCGGCAACGCCGCCCCCAAGATCACCGCCGCTGGCAGCGACGTCATCCCCGCGGTCCTTGCTCGACTCGAAGAAGAGTTCGGCTCACCGCGCGTCAACCGCTACTTCAACGTGCAGGCCAAGCTCGAGCTTGTTGGAAGCGTCTTTGGCATCACCGTGCCCACGACGTTCCACGTCGAATTGATGGAGAGCATCTTCGGCAAGTCGCTCCGCGAGACGCTGCAGGAGCTGATGCAGGACCGCTCCCCCACCGTCGAGTACCGCATCGATGCGGATCTCTTCCCGGGCCTGAGCGATCCCGACCTGATGCCCAAGGCAGAGGCCGAGGCCAAGCCCAAAGCCGCAAAGGCGCTTGCCAAGCCCCGCGCCAAGAACCCCGCCTTCGATGACCGCTGCGATCTGGCCCACTTCGTCGTCGGCGACGCCAACGAAATGGCCTACGACGCCGCCCTGCAGATGGCAGACCTCGCAAAGGCCACGCCGTTTACACGCCTCTTTCTCCACAGCGATTGCGGCCTGGGCAAAACGCACCTGCTCCGCGGCATCGTCCGGCGCGTTCTTGCCGCCAACCCGCAGGCCCGCGTGCGATGCGTCGCAGCCGAGGCCTTCACCAACGAGTACATCGCCTCCGTCCAGGCCGGCACCGTCGAGGCTTTCCGCAAGCGCTACCGCAGCCTGGATCTGCTCTGCCTCGATGACATCCACTTCCTCTCGCGCAAAAACGCGACACAGGTCGAGCTCCTGCACACTTTCGACGCCATCGAGATCGGCGGCTCACGCCTCGTGCTCGCCTCGGATGTCCACCCCTCCGACATCGAAGCGCTCACGCCGGGCCTGACCAACCGGCTCCTCTCTGGATTGGTCGTCAAGATCCAAACCCCGGACGCAACGCTCCGCAAACGGCTTATCGTCGAGCTGGCGTCGCGTCGCGGCCTCCGCCTCGATTCGATCGCAGTCCAGCGCCTGACCGAGGACCCAAGCCGGGGCACGTGGACCGTCCGCGAGCTCGAGGGCGCCCTGACGCGGATCGCTGCGACCGCCAACGTCATCAGCGACCGGGCCGAGGACGGCTCGATCCCGATGCACATCGTCGAGCGAGCCCTCTCGGCGCTGGGCCGAGCAAGCACACCCATCCGGGCCGTCCGCTTTGATCACATCCGCGACGCTGTCTGCTCAACCCTCGAAGTCGAGCACAAGGATCTGGGCGCCAGCGGTCGGCACAAGCGGGTCGTCATGGCACGTGCCATCATCACCGTCCTCTGCAAGCAGATGACCACGCTCAGCTACCCCGAGATCGCCCGCAAGCTCGGCAAGACCAACCACTCCACGGTCATCACCGCCCACCAGCGGATCGCCAAGCAGATGAACGAAGCGGTCGAACTGGGCCTGCCCGTCGATGGCATGACCATCGAACAACTCGCCGACAGCGTCGGTCGCCGCATCAAGGAATCCGGCGGTCTGAACTGATCCGGGAACGGTTGCTTGGAACTGGTTTCCGGACGCGGCCCGGGTCCGACAACCACTCATTTCCCCACTGAATCAGCGCGGGCGGGTTGCCAAACCCGCCCGCGTTTATGACATCCCATGAGTTGGGGACACGCCGAACCATCTCGACCGCACTTATCTTTCTGACGCTGACGGGCCAGGCCTGGGCGCAGGACGTAATCGCTGCGCCGAGCAGCAGCGAAATGGTCGATGCGCTGCGCGATTCTTTCGACGCACCCGACGAACAGACCCGCTTTGAGAGCGTCAGCTGGATCCGATCCCGCACGACGCCGGCCGCTTTTCAGGTGCTCCACCGGGCGTCGCGCGACCCCGTGCCCGCCATCGCCTTTGAGGGCCTGATGGGCCTGGCCGAGATCGCCCCAGAATACGAGCTCGATGGCTACCAGATGCGCCACCTCTCGCCCGAGGCCCGGGCCGAGCTCATCCGCCGCGCTTCAGAGCAGGGCCTGATCGGCCTGCCCTCGCTCCGCTCGATCGCCAAGGATTCGAGTGCCCAACCCGCCGAGAGGGCCGAGTCCCTGATCGCGATGCAGGCACAGGGCGACAAACCGCGTCCATCGCTCTGGCTGCCGCTGCTCGGCTCGACCGACCAGCGTGTGCGACTCTTGGCAGCCCTGTCCATCGTGACCGACGCGCCCCGGATCAGGTCCGTCGCCATCGCGCAGGACCACGCGACCTCAATCATCCGCCAGAGCGTGCGCGACGCCTCGGAGGGACGCATCTCGACGGTTGCCCAGGCACTGGCCGACGCTCGCAGGGCCCCCACCGATGCGACCGCCGACTGGTGCCTGGCCCTCATCGGCGCGTGCGTCAGAGGCACATCCCCAGAGCAGCAACTCGTGTACGAAGAAGCCCTGCGTACCGCCATCGCGGTCTCGCCGGACCGGGCGCAGAAACACTGGCAGAAACTCTGCTCTGTCTCGTCCCCAGAAGACGCGGCCAAACTCGCAGGCTGGGCGCTCGAAGCCGCGATTGTGCGCACAAACAGAGGTCAAGCCGTCCCCAGTTGGCTCGCGGACCTGCCCCATCGGGGCGATCCTTCCTTGACCGAATTCGTCTCGTCGGCCAGCCGGGCGATCGAAGCCATGGTCCAGACTACGAGCCCAAACCGCAGCCCCGGACCGGCTCTGGTGGATGTGCTCATGACTGGCGGGCCGGCGGCCCGAGCCATGGCAACAAGCGCCCTGCTCGCGCTCGATGAGCACAGCCGCGCCCCGGCGATCGCATCCTTCTTTGAGCGCGTTGATGGCACTGACATCGAGTCCGAGCACGTGCTCAGTCTCGCCCGTGATCTGGCCTCCATCGACCCGATCTCGGCCCAGGTCGCCCTTGAACGAGCGGACCCTGAAAGCCTCGCCGCCCGGTGCCTCGTGCTCGCGGGCGCGTGGTCGCCTTCCTGTCGCGAGGGTTCATCGCTGGGTCTGCTCCGGTCGCTCTGGCTTGCCGAGCGCGAAATCGAGGGCGCCCGCTCCGTGGATCGCTCGTTGCTGGCGGCCCGGCTCGAACTGATCACCGATCAGCCGGACAGCTACTCCGGCGCGATCCGGGCGGAGGCGGCCTGGCTCGCCCTCGTCCTGCGGGATCAGACCTCCGAGGCCATGGCTTCATTGCCGAACCTTTCACCTGTCTACGACAGCAACTTGAGCCTGGAACTCGAACAGGCCGATAGCCTGTTGCAATGGGCCCAGATGCCATACCCCTGAGTTTGCCGGACGTCGGCCCTCTCGAACTCGAGATGGTCGGCGAGGTTCTGCGTAGCGGTCGTCTGGCGATCGGTCCCATGACCGAACGCTTCGAGAAGCTCGTCGCCTCGCGCGCCGGGTGTACCCACGGCGTCGCGGTCAATTCCGGCACCAGCGGCCTGCACCTTCTGATGCAAGCCCTCGGGATCGGACTCGGTGACGAGGTCATCACCACGCCGCTCTCCTTCATCGCCTCGGCCAACCCCATCCTCTATGTCGGGGCCAGGCCGGTCTTTGTGGATGTGTGTCCGCGGACGCTCAACATGGACCCCAAGAAAATCGAGGCCGCCGTCTCGTCCCGCACGAAAGCCATCGTGGGTGTCGAGGCCTTCGGCAACCCGGCCCACATGGACGCCTACACCCAGATCGCTGCCAAGCACGAGATCCCGCTCATCGAAGACTCATGCGAGGCGCTCGGCACCTCGCACAAAGGACGCTCCTGCGGCAGCTTCGGCCGAGCGGGCGTCTTCGGGTTCTACCCGAACAAGCAGATCACCACGGGCGAGGGCGGCATGATCGTCACCGACGACTCGCACCTGGCAGACATGTGCCGATCGCTCCGCAATCAGGGACGCGACGTCTTCCCCGACAGCGCCAGCGAGGGCCAGAAACTCGGCTCGTGGCTCCAGCACCCGCGCGTCGGGTACAACTACCGCATGGACGAGATGTCCGCGGCTCTGGGCGTCGCCCAGATGCGCCGGTTCGATGAGATGATGCAAAAACGCGAACGCGTCGCGCGGATGTACATCGAGCGACTCAGCGGCATCGAGTCGCTCGTCCTGCCCACCATCGAGCCCGAATCCGCGATGACCTGGTTCGTCTTCGTCGTCCGCCTGACGACCGACTACACGGTCGAGGACCGCGACCGCATCGTCGAGGGCCTGCGGATGCACGACGTCGGCAGCGCGACCTACTTCCCCTGCATCCATCTCCAGCCGGCCTACCGCGAGAAGTTCGGCTTCAAGCCCGGCGACTTCCCGATCGCCGAGAGCATCAGCAACCGCACGATCGCCCTGCCCTTCTTCAACAGCCTGACCGAGCGCGAGATCGACCTGATCGCCCAGACGCTCGAAGTCATGATCAGCCGGCAGAATCTGAGCCGGAGCTAGACGGTTCGGCTTGTGACCCTATTGAATATCCCCCGCCGGGCGCTACACTTGCTGCCCATGAACCCGACCGGTGGTGTCGGATCGTGGCGAACATTATCCGTACGAAAGAGACCCGGAGCTCCGCGATGCCATACGAGTGCCACTTCACCGGCAAGAAGACAACCTTCGGCAAGACCCGCGCTTACTCGGGTCAGAAGATCACCAAGGGCGGCTTCGGCCTCAAAACCACCGGCATCAGCCGTCGGGCCTTCCGCCCCAACCTCCAGCGGGTCACCGCCCTGATCGACGGCACCCCCCAGCGGGTCACCGTCTCGACCAAGGCCGTCCGCATGGGTCTGGTCGTCAAGCCGCTCAAGCGGAAGTACGGCTACACCCGCCAGCAGAAGGAAGCCGCGGGCAACTGACAGCCCGCCGCCGGACTGCCCCGCGGGGCTTGCCCGGGCGATTTCCTGCCCAAACAAACCAGATTCGACACGAACCGCCGATGACCTCGGCGGTTTGTTTACAATGGTTTGGCGGCTGTGTGTTCGCCGCGGAGCAGGACGCGATGGCAAACTACTGCGAAGGGTGCGGGGAGGACCCGGTCACCCACGAAACCATCAAGGACCCGGTCACCGGCGAGTTCGTCAATCACCATTTCTGCGCCAACTGCCCCAAGGCCAAGGGCCTGATCGGGCACCCGAGCGGGATGGACCCAGAAGCTGTTCACCAGGTCTCGGTTGTGCGCGTCACCGCCTCAGGCGTCGGGCCCTGCCCCGGCTGCGGGATGACCTTCGCCAAATTCCGCGAAACGGCCCGCCTCGGGTGCGCCTCGTGCTACACACACTTCGAGAAAACGCTGGGCCCGCTGATCGCAAGGGCGCAAGAGGGCGCCACGCACCACGTCGGTAAGCTGCCGAGGCGCGCGATCTCGTGCGCCAACGAGCCGGAGAACAAGCGGTCGCTGATGGAGGTGCTCGGCCGGGCCGAGGAACGCGCCCGCAAGATGGCGGCCCTGCGGGACCAGCTCCACACGGCCCTGACGAGCGAACGCTACGAGCAGGCGGCCCTGATCCGCGACCAGATCGAGCAGCTCCAGTCGCTCTACGAGCTGCCCAGCGAGGGCGGTGACTGATGCTCCCCGAAGAGTCGTCATTCCGAACGGGCGAGGCCATGAAGCGGATCCTCGGGCAGACACCCGCCTGGCTCTCGGGCGGGGGCGAGCACGCAGACGTGGTGCTCTCAAGCCGAGTTCGGCTGGCGCGGAACTTGGCTGGGTTCAGATTTGTCGGCCGGGCGGAAGTGCAGGAACGCCGTGATGTGTTCAATCTCGTGCGCAAAAACCTGACGAAAGCGGGCATCGTCTCCGACGACCCGGGCTCGGGCGGCTCGTGCTGGCTCGACGTCAGCACGATGGATCAGTACACCCGCGATGCGCTCAGCGAGCGCCAGTGCATCAGCAGGCAGCACGCCAAAGGGCACAAAACATCGGCAAATGAAGGCCCGGACCCCCGCGCGGTGATCGTGCAGACACCCGATGAAGCAGTCTCGATCATGATCAACGAGGAGGATCATCTCCGCCTCCGCGCGGTGCGCCCCGGGCTCATGCTCCGCGAGGCGCTCAACGAGATCGGCAAGGTCGATGACCAGATCGAAAGCGTGCTCGAGTACGCCTTCAGCTCACGATTCGGGTACCTGACCGCCTGCCCGACCAACGTGGGCACCGGCATCCGTGTCTCGGTGATGATGCACCTGCCGGCCTTGCGCATCCTGGGCGAGATCGACCGCGTCAAACGGGCCGCCTCGGACATGTCGCTCGCCCTGCGCGGTTTCTGGGGCGAGGGCTCAGAGGCCGATGGCGACTTCTACCAGCTCTCCAACCAGACCACGCTCGGCAAAAGCGAAGAACTCATTCTGACCGAGCTGGCCGGCACCATCGTGCCCAAGGTCATCGAGTACGAGCGACGGGCCCGCGAGAAACTCCTGACCCAGCGCCGCGAGTTCACCGAGGATGTGATCTACAGGGCGATTGGCACCCTGACCCACGCCCGGCGGATCGCAGCCGACGAGGCGATGTGCAAGCTGAGCGAGGTTCGGCTGGGCGTTTCGCTGGGCGTCATGAGCGGGCCGGACATCGCGACGGTCAATCGACTCTTGCTCATGGTCCAGCAGGCCCATCTTCAGCACGCCGTCGGCCGGGTTCTGGAACCGGGCGAACGCAAAGCGGCCAGGGCATCGATGTTGCGACAAGCGCTGAGCGAATAACGCTAAGCTGCGGCTGTGGCCGAGCAAGATCTCCAGACCGAAACCGCCCAAGAGAGCCAGCCCTTCGTCTGGCCCCCGGCCGAGCCTGTGGAAGCTGAGGGCAACGGGCCCAGCGGCTTCATCGAACCCAAGCCCGGCTCGATCCACCCACGGGTCGCACCCACCCCGATCGGTCACGGCCGACGCTCGACGTGGCTCGAGGACGTCGAAACCGCTCTGCTTGGGACTAGATCTCGCGTTTTGACCGGCAAAGACGGCCGGTGGAGCCCCGAGCCCATGGATTTCGCCTGCCCTCGCTGCGGCCGAGATGTGGGCGGAGGCGAGGTCTCACCCGAGGATGGCAAGTGCTCCTCCTGCCGAACGGAGCGGTTCGCCTGGGAACGGCTGATCCGCCTGGACCGATTCGGCGGCGAACTGCGCGAGGCCATTCTGGCCACGAAGTACGACGGTTGGCGGCGGCAAGGCACGCTCCTGGGTCGGCTCATGGGCGAAAGGCTGGGCGAGGTGCTCAGCCAAACAGGAATCAGCCCGGATCGGGTGATCCTTGTGCCGGTACCGATGCCCAATCTGAGGCGGATGGCCCGGGGGATCGATCACAGCCTGGTCCTGGCGCGGGGGGTACGGGAGGCTTCGGGCGTCCCGATCGACCGGATTCTGATGCGAAAGGGCGGCAAACCCCAGGTCAGGGTGGCCCCGAGTCTGCGGGCGGGCAATGTCCAGAAACGGATCCGGGCGGGGCTCCGACCCCGGTTTCAGCCCGAGCTTCTGGTGCTGGTCGACGACGTGAAGACAACCGGCGCCACATTACGGGCTTGTGGCAAGGCGATTCGCGGCACGGGATGGGGCGAGCAAGTGCCTATCTGGGCGGCAGTTGCGGCCGTGACCGCCGAGAGAAATCGCCGCGGGCGATCAGATTTTGATCTCCCAGCTTGACCATCCTTTGCTGCGCGCTACACTCGTCTCCTGCCCAGCAAGGGCACAGAACTGTATCGGCCGGATGGCTATGAGCGGTTCACCTCTTTGACAAGTCGTGATCGATGCCCGCGAGAATGTGGGGATCATGTCAGCGTTGAACGACGCGGCCTTGCTTGGCCAGACATGAGACCAACATTTTTGCAAGCAACGTAGGTCTTTCACAGGACCGACGTTCCCTGCTGAGTGTTCTTCCGGCCCCGTCCGGATCAGCAGGGAGAATAAATCCTCCGTGGTAGCCACCCGGGGGTGTCAACGAGTGATCGTTGACAGACCGCCAACCTGTCTCCGGATGGGTTGGTTTATACAGTTTCAAATCTCGAAATTGACCGGTGCTTGTCACCGGACGCAAAGGCAATCAATTGAAGAGTTTGATCCTGGCTCAGATTGAACGCTGGCGGCATGGCTAATGCATGCAAGTCGAACGCAAGCCCTTCGGGGCGAAAGTGGCGAAAGGGCGAGTAACACGATCGAACGTACCCCAAGGTGGAGGATAGCGTCGAGAAATCGGCAGTAATACTCCATGTGCTCTTCGGAGGAAAGCTTTGGCGCCTTGGGAGCGGCGATCGTCCTATCAGGTAGTTGGTGAGGTAAAGGCTCACCAAGCCGAAGACGGGTAGCGGGTGTGAGAGCATGACCCGCCGCATCGGAACTGAGACACTGTCCGGACTCCTACGGGAGGCTGCAGCGACGAATCTTCCGCAATGGGCGCAAGCCTGACGGAGCAATGCCGCGTGTGGGATGAAGCATCTTCGATGTGTAAACCACTGTCAGATTCTAGGAACACTGACCAGAATCAGAGGAAGGGCCGGCTAACCTCGTGCCAGCAGCCGCGGTAATACGAGGGGCCCGAGCGTTAATCAGAATCACTGGGCTTAAAGCGTGCGCAGGCGGTCCAGCAAGCGTCTTGTGAAATCCCTCGGCTCAACCGGGGAAGTGCAGGGCGAACTGCTGGACTTGAAGCAGGTAGGGGCTGATGGAACCATGAGTGGAGCGGTGAAATGCGTAGATATTCATGGGAACGCCGATGGGGAAGCCGATCAGCTGGGCCTGTCTTGACGCTCAGGCACGAAAGCGTGGGGAGCAAACAGGATTAGATACCCTGGTAGTCCACGCCGTAAACGATGCACACTAGGTCGGGGCAGCTCTGACGCTGTCTCGGCCGAAGGAAAACTATTAAGTGTGCCGCCTGGGGAGTACGGTCGCAAGGCTAAAACTCAAAGGAATTGACGGGGGCTCACACAAGCGGTGGAGCATGTTGCTTAATTCGAGGCAACGCGAAGAACCTTA
>Ga0070727_10002696_pt1 | contig 16785 bp, 12 predicted proteins | sample tdAd472_FD_66722 | JGI IMG/M metagenome (GOLD analysis project Ga0070727, IMG submission 66722) | Marine sediment microbial communities from the Atlantic coast under amendment with organic carbon and nitrate - tdAd47.2 | ecosystem: Environmental > Aquatic > Marine > Coastal > Sediment | place...
TGCCGTAGCTGTACTCATAGGTGCGGTTCTGGCTCGGTGCTGCGAACCAGTTCGGACGCTCCCACCCTCCTGCTTCACCGAAGACCGCACCCTGTGCGTCGAGTCTGTCATGTGCAGGAGACAGTCGTTGGTTTCGTGCACTTTCATACTGACGGAACGGCCAGTGCATGGCATAAAGGAGGCCAAGGCTCTCTGAGATCCGGGCCTCAAGGAACTCGAGGGCCGATTGGTATGGAAACGACCGCCGAATGTCGACGGCCGACAGGTCAAATGGTGCGTTCCCGTCGGCTATCCAGTCAGCCATCACCCAACCCACCCCGCCAGCGGATTGGATGCCAACTGAGTTGAACCCAGCGGCGATGAAACAACCGCGCACTTCAGGAGCCGCTCCGAGGTAGTAGACGCCATCGGGCGTGAACGCTTCTGGGCCGTTGAAGAAGAGCTGGATGCCAGCATCAGCGAGCGCTGGAACCCGATGCATCGCTCGTTCGAATATCGGCCCGACGTGGTCCCAGTCCTCAGGCAAGGTGCCGAAGGAGAAGTCCCGAGGGATCCCTTCTGGTCGCCAGATTTTTCCTCGCGGCTCAAAGAAGCCGGCCATGATCTTGCCAGTCTCCTCCTTGAAGTAGGTGTAGTTTCCGGGGTCGCGAACCGTTGGCACGCCGGTCTTCATGCCCTCGATTGGCTCTGTGACGATGTAGAAGTGCTCGCAAGCCTGCAGTGGGACTCGGACGCCGATGGTTTCAGCGAGTTGGCGAGTCCAGATGCCACTGGCCAGGACCACGGTTTCGGCCTCGATGTAGCCCTGTTCTGTGTCTGCCCCGACGACCGAACCGTTTTCGACCCTGAGCCTTTCGACCGAAACACCTTCAACGATTGTTGCCCCCTTTGCCTTCGCCCCCTTGGCGAGCGCGAGGGTTGTATCGACGGGTGAGGTGACGCCATCGCGAGGGATGTAGAGAGCTCCAACCAGGTCGTCGGTGTTGAGTGGTGGGAAAAGCTCTTTGGCCCGATCGAGATCAATGACTTCTGTTTGGACATCGCATGTGGATGCCATCGAGGCGCCCCTGAGAATTTCCTCCCAGCGTTCATTATCAGACGCCACCGATATTGAGCCTGGCGTTCGATACCCCGTAGCTTGGCCGGTCTCGGCCTCAAGGTCCTCGAAGAGTCTCGACGAATAGGTCGCCAGTTTCGTCAGGCTGTGGCTCGACTTGAGTTGGGAGACAAGCCCGGCTGCGTGCCAGGTCGTCCCACCAGTGAGTTCGCCCTGTTCGATCACCGTTACGTCCGTGATACCCCTTCGCGTGAGGTGGTACGCAATGCTGCACCCGATGATGCCGCCGCCGATAACGAGGACCTGTGTGCGTGCCGGAACCGTGGTCATGTGCTCTCCCTGTGACTCATGAGTCAAACCCGATGCCGAATTTGTCGAGCAGCGACAACCACGCTCCCCGTCGACCCTCTCGGTGATCAGCGCGCTGGATCGCCTTGCGGGTTGCTTGGACGCTTGCCCACCGCAGCGGCTCGGGTGGAATCGGGAACGGCTTCTTTCTCACCATTTCGAGTTCGGTTCGTTCCGTGGTCTGCCCAAGCACCAGATCGAGTGCGACCCTGGCACCGAATCGTGAGGCTCCTACCCCAAGGCCGGTGTACCCGACAGCCCACACGAGTCGACCCTTGTGCGAGGTTCCCCATGCGGCCGTGAAGCGACTTGTGGTTCCAATCGGTCCACCCCAACGGTGAGAGAACTTCAGGCCTGCGAGTTGGGGAAAGGTCTCGAAGAAGTGCTCGGCGAGCATGCCGTGCGTTTCCTCGCTCTGATCGAATGCTGGGTCGACACCGTTCCGATAGTGATACGTGGCGTCGTAGCCACCCCAGAGGATTCGGTCGTCTTCAGATAGGCGGTAGTAGTGGAACTGGTTGGATGCATCTCCGATGCCCTCCCTTCCTCGCCAGCCAATCGACGCCATCTGCTCACTGCTCAGCGGTTCGGTCATCAGCACGTGGTCGTACACCGGAATCGTGTACCGGCCAGGGCTCTTGACCGGTGCTCGATAGGCGTTCGTAGCGACGATCACACGGGCCGATCGGACGACCCCCTTCGCGGTGTGCACATGGACGCCTGTCGGCTCGTCGTCGATGCGACGAACCGGCGACCCCTCAAAAATCCTCGCACCGAGGCTTAACGCAGCCGAACGAAGACCCCAACACAGCCTGGCCGGATCGACCAAGGCGACCGTTCCCCTGACGATGACTCCACCGAGATAGGTCGGCGAGTGAACCGCTGTCTGCATCCGCTGCTCGTCGAGGAATTCAGCGTCGACATCGACTCCGGCGTAGGCCTCTACCTCCGCAGGCATCGATGTGAGGTGCCACGGTTCGGTCGCCACTGATATCTCTGCAGTCCGCTGAAAGTCTGCGTCGATGCGGTACCGGCTCACGGTCGCCTCTATGGCGTCAAGGTTCTCGATGCCCATGGAGACGAGGGTTCCCACCTCGTCCGGCCAATGAGAAATGCCGTTCTCAAGACCATGGGTCAGCGATGCGTCGCAGAAACCACCATTGCGATTCGAGGCACCAAAGCCGCAGGTCTCGGCCTCAAGCACAACCACGTTCGCGCCGGGCTTGTCCTCAAGCATCTGAATGGCAGCCCACAATCCCGTGAAACCACCACCGACGATGGTGAGGTCGGCGTCAACCGGGCCTACGAGTGCATCAGCCGGTTCTGGACTGTCGGGGCGGTCTGACCAGAACACAGCCGCACGCGCCGAAGCAAGGGCCTCTTGTGCTGCTGTTCTCGACGTCATTGGCTGGCCTACGTGTCTATCTGGATCTAGTGCTTGATCATCACGTGCTTGAGTTCCGTGTAGTGCTCGACGGCATACAAAGACATGTCCTTGCCGTAGCCAGACTGCTTGAACCCGCCATGAGGCATCTCAGAAATGACAGGTATGTGGTCGTTGATCCAAACGGCGCCGAACTGAAGATTCTTCGCCATGCGCATGGCTCTGCCGACGTCCTGTGTCCAAACGCTTGACGCAAGTCCGTAGTCGATGTCGTTGGCCCAGGCGATTGCTGTCTCTTCGTCTGCTGCCGATTGCACGGTGATAACTGGCCCGAAGACTTCGCGCTGGACAATCTCGGACTGTTGGTCAACCCCAATGACAATCGACGGTTCATAGAAGTACCCATCCGTGTCCCTGGCACTGCCCCCAACGGTCACCTCAGCACCCGCATCTCTGGCGCGGTCGACGAAGCCCGATACTCGACTGAGTTGGTCCTTTGACACGACTGGCCCCATCTCGGTCGCGGCGTCGGTTGGGTCGCCGGTGATGACTTGTCCGGCGGCCTCTGTCAATCCGCTGATCACATCATCGGTGATTCGTGGCGTCGTTATGACGCGACACGGTGCCGTGCAGTCCTGGCCAGAGTTGTAGAAGCCGGTTTCCTTGAGCGTCGCCACCAACGACTCAACATCGGCGTCGTCGAATACGACAACCGGAGCCTTGCCACCGAGTTCGAGATGGACCCGCTTGAGAGATTCGGACGCAGCCTTCGCCACAGCTTTTCCGGCTCCAACCGATCCCGTGAGTGACACCATCGCGACGTCCTGGTGTTCGACCAATGCGACCCCTGCGGTTTCACCGCGACCGAGCACGACGTTGAAGACTCCGGTGGGGAGGATTCCCTCGACGAGCTCGGCAAGGCGTAACACCGTAAATGGCGTCAGTTCGGATGGTTTGAGGACGACTGTGTTGCCTGCCGCCAACGCCGGTCCAAGCTTCCAAGTTGCCATATTGAGGGGGTAGTTCCACGGCGCGATTGATCCGATGACTCCGATCGGGTCTCTCCGAACCATCGATGTGTAGCCCTCGAGATACTCCCCAGCCGGCTTGCCTTCGAGGAACCGACCCGAACTTGCAAAGAAGCGCCAGTTGTCGAGTGTCAGATCCATCTCGAACTCCATGATGGATTTCGGCTTTCCTACGTTCTGGCTCTCAATCGCAGATAGCTCTTCGAGGTTCTCCTCGATTACGTCGGCGACTTTGTGAAGCACTTCACTCCTCGCACGTGGGGTGAGGTTGGACCACGCAGGAAAGGCTGCGCTCGCTGCCGCTACGGCTGCGTCAACATCGGCCGCGCCGCTTGAAGACACGTCGGCAATCGGCTCTCCGGTCGCTGGGTTCACCACGGTGTCGCGCTGGCCGTCCTTCGCAGACACCCATTGTCCGTTGATGTAGTTCTCCGTCAGCATTGGTCCTCCTCGGTCATCGATCGTTCACGCGTGTCGTGGTCTTTCACATTCTGACCCGTTCGCCCTTTGGGTCATACATTGGTCGTAATGAGGTCGTGGCTGGGTACCGCTCGCCGGCCACGACGATCTCGAAGGTCGACGACTTGAGGAGGTCCACGCTCACGCCACCGTCGTGTGTGACATATCCCATTCCCATCGCAGCCCCCATCGTGTGTCCGTATGCACCCGAACGGAGGTAGCCGCAGGGCTCACCGTCCCGAAGGATAGGTTCCTCGCCATACAGCAGCGGCTCGGGATCGTCGAGGAGAAACTGGACCAGGCGCGATGTGTACGGGCGCGATTCGTATTGCTTGGCCAGAGCATCACGACCGATGAACCCTCCCGGCTTGTCGAGGTCGACGGCAAATCCGACGCCTGCCTCCAGCGGGGTATCTGAGTTCTCCATGTCGAGTCCGTAGTCCCGGCGTCCAGCCTCCGTGCGTGTGCTCTCGAGTGTCTCCATCCCTGCGTGAACCATCCCAGCGTCAGAGCCGACCTCGTTGATCCTGTCATAGACGCCGATTGCGAATTCACTCGGGACATAGAGCTCCCAGCCAAGCTCCCCGACGAAGCTCATCCGAAACGCGTACCCAACCGATTGATGAAGGTCAATGCGCTGGCCGGTGAAATACGGGAATGCATCGTTGCCGAGATCGGCCGATGTGATCTGACCAAGCACCTTCCGGGAGTTGGGTCCTTGGAGGCTCATCAGCGCATATCCAGAGGTCACATCGGTCACTGAGACCGACTCGTCGTGCGCAGTGTGGCGCTTCAGGATGCCAAGTGTTCTCCGATGGAACGCTTCCGCGACGACTAGAAAATAGGCGTCCTCGGCGACTCGGGTGATTGTCAAATCCGATTGGATGAAACCGCCCTCGTCCATGAACTGGGTGTAAATGCACTGTCCGACGGGAACTGAGACATTGTTGCCAGCGATGTGGTTCAGTGCGGCCTCTGCGCCAGCGCCCTTGACGAGGAACTTCGACATAGCTGAGAGGTCCAGAAGTGCGACGCCTTCTCTGACGGCCCGGTGCTCAGCCGCGTGGAACTCGAACCAATCCTGTCGCCCGTACGTGAGTTTGGGGCTGTGTTGGAAGCCGGGTTGACCGAACCATCCCGTGCTTTCCCAACCCGAAGACTCGACGAAATGAGCGCCAGCGGCTTCGAGTCGATCGTGGATCGGGGACCGTCTGACGTTTCTTGCGAGCTTGGGGCTCGAATGAGGCCACGAGCCGGTTGAGTGAAGCCTTCCGAGCAGCTCGACACTTCGCTCCTCTCGATACGGTCGCGTCGATTGGAATGGGTGCAGACGTGCGGGGTCGAGATCGGTCACATCCACCGGCGGCAACCCGTCGACGATCCAGTTCGCGATGATCGAGCCCGCCCCACCGCTTGTGAGGATCCCGAGGGAGTTCATTCCTGCGGCGATGAAGTAGTTGTCCAGTTCCGGCGCTGCGCCGACAATGAAGCCGTTGTCGGGCGTGAAGCTCTCGGGACCTGTGAAGAGCTTCTTGATACCGACGTTCTGGAGGTCTGGAAGAATCTCCATCGCATACTCGAGAAACGGTCCGAGGCGATCCCAGTCCGATGGAATCTCTCCAAATGAGAAATCAGCAGGTATTCCATCGAGCGACCACGGCGCAGACACGGGCTCGAACAATCCGACCATCAGTCCGCCGACTTCTTCGCGGTAGTATGCAAACCGATCGGGGTCCTCGAAGATCGGGAGATCCCGTGTCACCCCTTCGAATGGTTCCGAGATGAGGTATGCGTGCTCGCAAGCTTGGATGGGAACGGTGACGCCGGCGAGCGCGCCAAACTGCCTAGCCCACATGCCGGCAGCGTTGACGAGATAGTCGGTTTCAATATCACCCTGGTCCGTCTGGACGCCAATGACTCTTCGGTCTTTGAGGGACACTCCGGTTACGCGCACACCTTCGACGATTGATGCTCCGCCCATGCGAGCGCCCTTCGCAAGAGCCATTGCCACGTTGGCAGGGTCAGCTCGGCCCTCGTTGGCGGTGAAATAGCCGCTCGTAACTGCGCTGGAGTCGAGTTGGGGCCACATCGCAGCAATCTCGCCGGGAGAAACGAGTTCACGCTCGATCCCCATGAGGCCGAGAAAGTCTGCTTCCCTCGCCAGCTTGTGGCTCCGTTCGAGAGTGCTGGCTGTTTGTAGGTAGCCGACCGGGCGGAAGCCCGTCGATAGACCAGTCTCCTCTTCGAGACCTTCGATGAGGTCGCGGGAGTACTTTGCCATCCATGCGAGTGTTTCGGTTGTCATTCCACCGGAGACAATCAGACCAGCGGCATGCCATGTCGTCCCCGATGTCAGCTGATTCTGCTCGAGTACGACGACGTCGTTCCATCCGAGTTTCGTGAGGTGGTATGCCACCGACGCACCGATGACGCCTCCTCCCACAATGACGACTTGTGCGCGTTCGGGGATGCTGCGATGGACCCCAGACGCACCGGACGGGTCGATTGTGGGCGGTGCTGCTGCTGGGCGGTCTGTCGAATCGGTCATGCGGTCACGATAGCCGCGGAGCGGTTGACGTGCGGTCGTAACCATTGCCATTCGGGTACTTCTCGATTGATAATGCGTTCTATGTAGGGGAACGCATTCGATTCGTGTGAACAACCGCTATCCAGCGAGCGGTAATGTGGTGAGGTATGCTGCTCGCAGCGCAAGGAAGAACGTTGACTTCTGTGGGCAAGACACCGAGTCAATACGCAGGCGATTGGGACGAAGTGACAGAGCATCAATCAGCGGTCAGCTTTCGAGGTGTGACCAAACGGTTCGGTGATGAAGTAGTCGCCGTAGACGGAGTCGATATCGATATTCGTGACGGTGAGTTCTTCTCTTTGCTCGGACCATCCGGGTGCGGCAAAACGACTTCGCTGCGAATGATTGCCGGCCTCGAGTTTCCCACGGAAGGTTCTGTCCAGATCTTCGGCGAAGAGATGGGTGTCCGACCGCCCAACAAGCGACCGGTCAACACGGTGTTCCAGTCGTATGCACTCTTTCCGCATATGAACGTTGAAGACAACATTGCCTTCGGTCTACGCATGCAGGGAGTCGACAAGAGTGAGGTGCTGACGAGGGTCGGCGACTCCATCGATCTTGTTCGGCTGACAGGCCTCGGGAAGCGGAAGCCGAACAAGCTCTCCGGTGGCCAGCAACAGAGAGTTGCCCTTGCACGTGCCCTCGTCAACCGTCCAAAGGTTCTCTTGCTCGATGAGCCGCTCGGGGCGTTGGATCTCAAGCTTCGCCAGACGATGCAGCTCGAGTTGAAGGACATTCAGAGTGAGGTTGGGATCACGTTCGTCTACGTGACCCACGACCAAGAGGAAGCTCTGACGATGTCGGATCGCATTGCTGTGATGTCCGAGGGCAAGCTCGCTCAGGTCGGAACATCAGAGGAGATCTATGAGACTCCGACGAATGTGTTTGTGGCGGGGTTCGTTGGTGAAATGTGCTTTGTTCCTGCGGTGATTGTCGGCGACAACCAGGTTCGGCTAGAGGGAGGCTCGGTGGTTGCCGCAAGGGCTGACGGTGCGGCCGGAGATGATGTCGTGCTCACGGTTCGCCCAGAGAGCCTGCATCTCTACGCTCAAATGGGCGAGGCCCCTGACGGCAGAAATGCAGTCCCAGGGACGATTCATCGGAGAGTCTTCTTCGGAGACTCAATCATGTACGAAGTCGATGTCGGCGCTGCGGCAATGATGGATGTGCGGGTCGAGAACATCCCGAGTGCTCGACGATGGAATGAGGGCGATTCGGTGATAGTCGACTTTCACCCCGACGCAGCGGCCGCTCTCGCAGAATGACTGACCTGAAGGACCGAGGCGCCCCGGTCGAACAGGTGAATCCTGAGCTTGAGAAGAAGGCAAATCGGCGAGAGTCCTGGAGAGGGTTCTTTCACGCCGCACCGGCATACGTCTACCTGACATTCTTCTTCATACTGCCACTCATCATTGTGTTTGTGTTCTCGTTTGCGAGCAGGTCGCGAACCGGAAAGCCGCTTCTTGCAGATTGGAACCTCGACTCGTGGATCAAGCTGCTCGACCCACTCGTCAGAACCATTGCCGTTCGATCACTCTGGATGGCCATTCTCAACACAGTGATTTGTTTGATCATCGGGTACCCATTCGCCTATTGGATCGCGACGAGGGCGAAGCGGAGCACCCGCACCTTCCTGCTTGTCCTTGTGCTCATCCCCTTCTGGTCGAACTTCCTCGTAAGGACATATGCGTGGCGCACGCTCCTCGGAAACGATGGACTGGTAACGCAGTTCGGCGAAGCAACAGGGCTCTGGGGTCGAATGCTTTTCACGGAGCCAGCCGTCTTCATCGGACTGTTCTATGGATATCTCCCATTCGTCGTTCTACCGCTGTACGCCGCGATCGAACGAATCGATTGGAGCCTTGTTGAAGCCGCTCGTGATCTCTATGCCTCCGGGTCACAGGCCTTTCGCCGGGTGACCCTTCCGCTTTCCAAACCTGGGATCATTGCCGGATCAGTCCTGGTCTTCATCCCGAGCCTCGGGGCATACGTGACGCCTGACATCCTCGGAGGCGCGAAGACCACTCTGCTCGGCAACTACATCGTCACGCAGTTCGGCGGTGCCCGAAACTGGCCCTTTGGGGCTTCGTTGTCGTCGGCGATTCTCATTGTGATGCTGCTCGCAACCCTGTTCTACTTCCGCAGCGACGGGAAGACGCTATGAGTGTGTCTCAGGGGACATCAGCGAAGCGTTGGGTGGACCGTCTTTTGGCGATCAACGGGTGGCTCATTTTCGCCTTTCTGTACCTGCCGATCATCTTCGTGGTCGCGTTCTCGTTCTCTGCAAGTTCCAATGTCGGTGTCTGGGGTGGATTCACACTCGACTGGTACGACAGGATGTTCCAGAACTCGCAGATGATGAACGCCCTTCGGAACTCGCTGTGGGTCGCTCTCTGGTCGACGATCATCGCGACCGTGCTCGGTACAGCGGCAGCGCTTGCCCTCGATCGATACAAGCGATGGCTTGGGCGCGGCCCATTCGACGCTGTGCTGTATCTCCCGATCATCATCCCTGATGTCACGATGGCCGTCATGTTGCTCCTTTGGTTCACCCAAATCGGCATCGGCCTCGGCAAGGAGACCATCATTCTTGCCCACATCGCATTCAACATTTCATTTGTCGCCATTGTCGTGCGTGCCAGACTCAGCCACATGGATGCATCGATCGAGGAAGCTGCAAGCGACTTGTACGCCACTCGGTGGCAGGCATTCAGGAAGGTCACCTTCCCTTTGATTCTTCCAGGCGTGCTCGGAGGAGCGCTTCTCGCCCTCACGCTCTCGCTCGACGATGTGGTCATCGCGAGCTTCGTCCAGGGCCCTGGCGCAACGACGCTGCCTGTCTACGTGTTCGGACTGATCAAACGGTCTGTCACCCCTGAGATCAACGCTGTCTCAACGCTGATGCTCGGAGCCTCCATGATTCTTGTATTTGCATCCCTTGGTTTCCAACGCCGCGGTGAAAAAAACGACTAACGAGAGGAACACAACGTGAAACGACTATTGATACTGATAGCGGTCCTGACGCTCGTCATGGCCGCGTGCAGCAGTTCAGACGATGACGGAGGCTCCACCGATACGGGTGGCACCGACACGACCCAAGCTCCCGCTCCTGACGGTGTGCAGGCGCAAGCCGATGCATGCGCACCGGGAGATACGGACGGCGATCTGAACCTGTACAACTGGACGGAGTACATCCCGTACGGCGTCATTGCAGAGGATGCAGGCGTCATTGATATGCTTGCTGGGTTCGAAGAGGCTTCCGGAGTCAAGGTTGTTCTAACCGAATACGACTCCAACGAGGCCATGCTCGCTCAGATCGATGCAGGTGTCTCGTACGATGTGGTGGTTCCTTCGGACTACATGGTCTCGATCATGAAGGACGCTGGGCTGCTTGTGCAACTCAACCAGGCTGCGATCCCGAACGGCGCGAACATCGACCCAGCCTTCACCGATCTCCCATACGATCCTGGGAACCAGTACTCCATGCCATACCAATGGGGAACGACCGGAATCGGCTTCAGCTATGACGTCATCGACGACACCGACGGTGTCTCGTGGGGCGTCATCTTTGATCCGGACTCCAATGCCGACTACGCAGGGTTCATCTCCTTGCTCGATGACGAACGAGAGACGATGGGCGCAGCGCTCAAGTATCTCGGCTACTCGTTGAACACCAAGGTTGAGGCCGAGGTCGATGAAGCGGCCCAGCTCATCTCAGATACCAAGGAACGCTTGGCAGCGTTTGTTTCTGCCGGCTACTACGACCTTCTCGTCGCTGGTGAGACAGTGGTGAGTCAGGGTTGGAACGGTGACTTCCTTGCGGCCTACGACGGAGCGTCGACTGACGACTACGACGCCTACGAGGACTATGGCTACGCCATTCCTATCGAGGGTGGAGCGGCATGGGTTGACACCATGGCAATTCCGATTACGGCAGAACACCCGTGCTCGGCACAGGCCTTTGTGAACTACATGCTTGATGCTGCGGTTGGAGGTGACCTTACGAACTACAACTACTACGCGAGCCCGAACAAGGCTTCGAACGACGGTGGTTACGTTTGGGAGGACATCCTGACCTGGGAGGCTATCTATCCACCGGCTTCGGCGTTGACTGATGGCACGCTCGAGTTCTTCGAAGATCTTGGTGACTTCGGGGTCTACTACTCGGATGCCTACGCACAGGCAAAGAGCTAGTCGAGAATCAATAGACAAGAGTGGATGGGGCCCTGGTCGCGAGACCGGGGTCCCATCCTGTCTGGGTCACATCGAGAGGAACCGGTTCAGCCGTTCGGCGGCTTCGTGTCCGGATAGAACGGCACCATCGATCGATCCCCAGCCGCCGGTGTGTTCTCCTGCGAACACAAAGCGATCCACGGCCTCAAATGCAGCGAGAAGCTCTTCATCACCCGGCCCGAGAGCCGTGTAGCAACCACGCGTCCATTCGTCTGTGCCCCATGACTTGTGCACCGACTCTCCCGTCAGGCGAGTGTCGTCGACGAGGGTGGCCAGTTCACTGAACCAAGAATCCGCCTGCTTCGTGGCGGAGGCGTCAGTTCCACCGAATGCCGTGACAACTCTTCTTGGGAAGCCGTCGCCTCCTAGAGCCGTCCAGTACCACCACGGCTCTGACGGATGCTGACGGGCTAGCAACGGAGGGTCTGTCGCTGTGGCAGCTGCGATCTTGGAAGCGATACCCATCTGCAGTCTTGAGATGGCCTCGGTCGTGGGTTCGGGCAACGGTGGATCGAAGGTAATTGAGCGAAGGAGTGGCAGCGGAACCGCGATCACGACACCGTCTGCCTGAATGGCGGTGGAGGCGGTTCGGAGCTCTACGAAGCTGTCGCGGGTGTGGATTGCAGTCACCGGGGACATGAAGCGGATGTTGCTGAGGCGCTTCGCCGCCTCGATCGCGAGCCGTTGATTGCCTCCTTCTATGCGAACGTACGCTGCGCTCGCGACCCCGAAGTCGCCAACCAACTCCGAAGCCCCGACACGCGCGAGATTGAGAGCAGCTGACCCTTCGATTCGCAATCGGAGGGCGGTCATTGCTTCTGATCCATCGTCGACACCGTCGAGAAGGTCCTTGGCCGTCTTGCCAGCCATTTCAGCAACGGTGAGTCCAGCAATTGCGGCGGCGACGATGGCAGCGACTCTGTTGTGTTCGGCGGCCGACAGTGGACTATCGATACCCAAATCACGCATCGAGAAGTCTGAGCCTGTTGGAATCAAGGAGAGTCCGAGGTCGTTGGCAAGGGCTGTCACGTGGGTTTGATCGGTCGTGATCCACTCGCCCCCGAGTTCAACAACAGTTCCGTCTGAGAGCGTTTCGCTGAGGAGTCTGCCACCGACGTGGTCCGTCGCCTCGATGACGACGACCTCGTGCCCGATCTCCTGCATGCGCAGACCGGCCGTCAGCCCAGCTATCCCTGCGCCGACGACGGCAATGAGACTCAACTGGCGCTCTTGCGGTCGCCAATGATCTGGGTGGCAGCATTTCGACCTGGCCCGCCCATGACGCAGCCTCCTGGATGGGTTCCAGAGCCACATTGGTAGTACCCGTGGATTGGTGTTCGGTACTGGTTCCAACCTGGCGCCGGTCTGAAGAAGAACATCTGAGGTGCCAGGAACTCGCCTGCGTAGATGTTCCCCTCTGAGAGGCCGACCGTTCTCTCGATGTCGAGTGGTGTGACGACCTCTCGGTGGAGGACGAGGTCACCGAAGCCTGGGAAGCGCTCCTCGATGGTTGCCTGGACAACATCCCCAAACCGCTCTCGCTCAGAATCCCAGTCCCCATCTTTCAATTCGTACGGGGCGTACTGAACGAAGTTCGACATCACGTGTTTGCCTGGCGGAGCCATGTCTGGATCGATGGTCGACTGGATGCACGAATCGATGTACGGACGCTTCGAGTACCACCCGTACTTCGCGTCATCGAAAGCCCGCTCGAGGTAATCCACCGTCGGCCCGAAGTTGATGAAGCCACGGAACGGAGCCTCTCCTTGGTCTGCAAGAGCGGGAAAGTGGGGTAGTCCATCGAGGGCGAAGTTCACTTTCGCTGAAGTCCCTTGGAATCGCATCCGATTGATGCTCTCGACGAGGTCGCTCGGTAGCTCCCTTGGTTCGACGAGTTCTAGGAAGGTCCGTCTCGGATCCAGGGCGCTCACTACGACAGCGGCATCGATCTCGGTGCCATCGGAGAGGACGACGCCAGTCGCCTCACCGTTGTTCGTACGAACATGGTCGACGGACGTATTGGTGACAATCTCCGCCCCGTGTCCCTCGGCGGCACGAGCGAGGACTTGTGTGAACCCACCGTTTCCGTTCTTGTGGAACGCCCAGGCGCCGTGGTCACCATCGTGTTCTCCGATTGCCATGTACAAGAGCACGAGGCCCGACCCCTGGGATCGAGGCCCTACCTTTGCCCCGATGATGCCCGATGCTGCATAGGAGGCCTTCAGGACTTCGCTTTCGAAGTAGTCGTCGAGGAAGTCTGCGGCACTTCCCGTGAGAAGCCGGACGGCGTTGTGAAGCACCCGTGGGGGTAGGGACCGTATGTGTTGTCCAAGGGCAGCCATGCGGACGATCTCTTCGGGGTCGCTGCTTGTGATATCGGGTGGAATCATGTCAAGCAGCGGCCGGATCGCATGGACGACTTGGGCGACATCGTGGCTGTACTGCATGTATGCATCAGCGTCATGCTTTGAGTGACGTCGGATCTCGCTGACGTTCTTCTCATCGTCTTGACCGAACAACAGATAATCGCCGTTCTCCATCGGGGTAAGCGTCGACTCCATGAGGAGCGGCATGAATCCGTATCGAACCAAGTCGAGTTCCTGAACGACCTCGGGACGGATGTGGCTCAGGGCGTAGGAAAACGTCGTGAACTGAAAGCCTGGGTGCAGCTCCTCGGTGATCGCAGCGCCCCCAACGAGGTGGCGCCGCTCAAGAATCAAGGTGTCGAAGCCCGCCTTGGCGAGGTAGGCGCCGTTGATGAGACCGTTGTGACCGCCACCGATAACGACTGCGTCGTACTTCTGCTTCTCTGGCATTTCGTTCCTCACGCTGTCTTATGGGGTGGGTTGTAAAAGGGCATCCGCGTCACCCTGGCTGTGATGTAGTGGAGTTGGTGGTCGATGCCGACCTCGAAGTCGACCTCGCTGCCGATAGGGGCGAAGCGAGGTTCGACCTGGGCGATGGCGATGTGGCGTTGGACCATTGGGGAGTACATGTAGCTGGTGACGAAACCGACGTTTGCGTGGGTCTCTTTGTCGTACAGGATTAACTCCTCTGATACTGGCGTGTGGTCCTTGGGCGGTGAGTGTCCGTTCGAGCGGTAGAGGTCATCCCATTCTCGCCAGTCGAGCTCCAGACCGACCAACTTGCGTCTTGGGCCCCGTTCTTGCTCCTCGAGGATGGCGTTTCGGCCGATGAACGGCCTCGTATCGTCGGTGATCCCCCTGAACATCCATGCCATGCCGAGCTCGAGTGGCGTCGACTTCTGAGCGTCGGTCCATGCGTAGCGGCTCGGCGAGAAGTCTGCGTCGATCAGCAGCAGGCCCGCTTCGATCCGTGTCATGAGGAGTGCCGTCTCGCCGAACGGGACGACGTGGTGACCTTCGCTTGCTTCGAAGAGCGTGTCCCACACGTCAAGGGCGCCATCCTCTGGCATCCAAAGCTCATATCCGAGGTCACCGGTGAACCCGGTTCTCGACAGCGTTATTGGTGTTCTGTCGATCTTGGTTTCGATTGCGTCGAAGTAGTCAAGACCTTCTACATCTGGAGTTAGCTTCTTCAGAATCTCCCTGGACCTCGGTCCCTGGAATGCCAAGGAGGCAATGCCTTCTGAGACATCGTCAATCTCGACGCGCCATCGCCCTGCGAGTGACTGTAGATACGCGAGATTCGGCTCGGCGGCGGTCAGCAAGAAGTCGTTCTGGGCGGTTCGGACAATGACCCCATCCTCGATGACGAACCCATCGTCATCGCACCACAGCGTGTACTGAGCTTGGCCTGGACGGCAGGTCCGTATGTCGCGTGCCAGGACTCCCGAGAGAAAGTTCTCGGCATCCTCTCCGCGTATCCGGTATTTGTACAACGGTGATGTGTCATAGACGCCGGCTGCCGTACGAACCGCGAAGTACTCGTGCTTTTCCGAATGGAAGTACTGCGGCGCTGAGAGGTAGTCGGCCCAATGTGCCCACAGCCCAGTCTCGTTGAGCGCATTGGTTCGGGGGTAAAACGGTGTTGTTCTCGCCATCTCAGGCAGCCTTTTTCGCCAGCACAAGATCCCCCACATTGACAGCGAACGGCGAGTTGGCGGTGATTCCTACAACGAATCCCCTGACACCGTGCTTCAGTTTCTCGCGCCACGGCTTCATCTCGTAGGCATCTGCGTCTGGCCGTTCGGTGAGGAACCGTGTGAATTCGACACAAGGCTCGGCGACAGCAGGGTCGACCATGTCGATTGTCCCGGTTCCGGTTTGAATCCTCATCCCACCTTCGATGTCTTCGATTCCGATCATGCTCTCCGTTTCGATGATGATGTTCTCACCGGCGATACCGAGCGGAATCGGCCGAAAGGTCTCGGACATGTGGTCGTAGTGAGCGGAAAACCCGAAGGAGAGGACGTCCTCTGCGTGCCAGTGACGAGATGCTGGGTGATGGCGATGGTGTCGGTCCATGATCCAGGCGTTTTCAACCAATCCGTAGGGTCCGTCGGGTGTCAGCAACAGTTGGTCGGCAGGAGCGAGAGCCCCCGTGTCGTAGCCGCCCTTCCCTGTCATCTCCCAGTATTGAATCTGGAGACGGAGGATGCGACCGACCAACGCGTATCCGTCGGTTTTGGGACCATTCGCAGCGGAGGAAGCGGCCATCTCTACCTTGTCCCCCAGTTGTAAGTCTGCTTCTCAAGTCTGAGAAAGTTGAAGACCTCGGTCGCGTTGATTGCTTCGATATTTCTGATCTCGTTCATGAGTTCGAGGAGACGTTCCGTGTCCTCGACGACTGCCTCGACGATGATGTCGAATCGACCAGTCACGATGACCACATAGCTGATCTCATCAATCTTGGCCAGCTCTGCGGCAACATCATCGAGGTTGCCGCGGACCGTGATGCCTGCGATTGCCATGACGGTGAAACCGATTGTGGTTGGATCGGTCACAGCGACAATCTGCATGAATCCCTCAGAGATCAGGCTCAAGACCCTTTGCCGGACGGCCGCCGGCGAAAGGCCGACAGCCGGCCCAAGGGTCGAAAACGGCATGCGACCGTCGTCCTGGAGGAGGGCGATGATCTCTTTGTCGGTTTCGTCTAGGTTCGGTCCGTTGATTGTCATGTAGTGAGACCTGCCAGTGCTGCGTCGAGGGCTTCGCGAGATATTTGCACGATCTCTTTGAACTCTGCTGGTCCAGCGATGAGTGGTGGCGAATACTGGATAATGGGGGCCCCTCTTCCGTCGGCTCTCGCGATCAATCCGCGTTCGAGGAGTTCCGGCTTCAAGCGAGCGACGAGATCCGCCGCCTCATCCGCTGAGAACTCGATCCTGTGGTCTGAATCCTTCATGAGTTCGACAGCGTAGAAGTAGCCCGTGCCGCGCACCTCGACGACGTTGGGGTGGTCGAGCATTGTCTCTAGTTCGGTCCGGAATCGAGCTTCATTTGCGGCTGCATGCTCGATCATGCCCTCTGCCTCCATCGCTTCGATGTTGGCGAGCGCAACAGCGCACGACACGGGATGCCCTCCGAAGGTGATGCCGTGCCATACGACTTCGTCTGCTTCCCGCAGGGCCTCAGCGATGTGGGGGCGAGTGATGACTCCGCCGAGGGGGGCGTATCCCGAAGTTACGCCCTTGGCGAAGGTGATCATGTCAGGTACGTAGTCGTACTTGTGTCCTCCGAACCAAGTGCCGAGGCGCCCGAACGCG
>Ga0070727_10002701_pt1 | contig 16776 bp, 5 predicted proteins | sample tdAd472_FD_66722 | JGI IMG/M metagenome (GOLD analysis project Ga0070727, IMG submission 66722) | Marine sediment microbial communities from the Atlantic coast under amendment with organic carbon and nitrate - tdAd47.2 | ecosystem: Environmental > Aquatic > Marine > Coastal > Sediment | place...
TAGGAAATACTCTTGCTCGAAACCGAACCAGAAATCATTATCATCATCCTGAATGGTAGCGCGACCATTAGTTGGGTGCGGTGTACCATCAGCATTAAGTACTTCTGTCATTACCACGTATGCATCTTTGCGATCAGGGTCTGGGTAGATACATACTGGTTTTAGCAAACAATCAGAGGAACCACCCTCCGCTTGTTGTGTGGAACTACCATCGAAAGACCACATGGGGCAATCTTCTAGTTTTCCACTAAAGTCTTTTACGATCTTTGTTTTAGCTCGTAATCCTTGTGTTGGTGTACTGCCATCAAGCCAAATGTACTCTAGTTTTGATTTTGCCATCGTTCAAAAATTGTTTTGTATTTATAAAAGTATATCAGCTCCATCCCTACTCCTCTTGGAGGGTAAAAGGTGGATTAAAATCCGTAAACAAATGCTAGCAAGAAAGAAGCCAGACTACTACTAGGTGCACCATCCGTATCGAAGAAAACATCTTCTGAAACTGTGTCAAATCTGATCTCCGGAATAATGGTCAAATTACCTGTAGTATAGCTTCCTGTCAAAGTGAAATCAGAAGTATTAGTATCTGCAAAATCACCAAAAACAGTGGCTTTATCTTGGAATATCTCAACCCTTGCCCCAACTTTGAAATCATCACTCGCTGCGAGTTGAGCATATAAAGCTGCTCCAGAAAACCCAGTATCATCACCTGTATCAGTGATAGTGGCGTTGATACCTAAGTAGAAAGATTCAGATACATCAACCCCACCAGTCAAGTCCACCTGAGAATAACCATCTCCGAACAAACCGTTTAGGTAAAATCCACCATAACCTGCTTGTACCCCGAAGAAGTAATCGCCAGTAGGGTTGAATTCTGTAATGTCAGTAGGGTTCAAAATACTTGCCATAAAGCTAAATCCACTCTCAGAAGAAATATCTAATTTGATTCCTGTGTGAGAGAAAGGACCATAAGAAAACATATAAGAAGTAGAATAATTGAAATTCGCTGTCGGAGAAATCACTTCATATCCCAAGAAGGTATTGAAGTTACCCATCGTAATAGTTGCATTGTCAGATACGTTCCAGTAAGCGTACAACTGGTTAACAATCTGTGCAGAGTTAGAGTATAGTGGAGAAGCAAATACTGCATCAGACCCTCTAGGACCGAAGACCAAATCTGCCACTACTCCACCCTTCTCGGTTTCGTAAGCACCTACCAAATTAATCATACCTAAAGAAAATCCAGGCAGGTTAGCAAAAGAAGTAGCCGGGGCTACAATACCGCTTTTTGAAATATCATTAGGTCCATTTAAGTTGGTGCGAAAGTAAGTGTCTGCAGAGCCCGAAATTGTAAATGTAGGCTCTTCATCTTCTTCCTCTTCTACGACAGGGGCCGTTTTTTCTTTATCCGTTTCAACCGCAATTGTCTTTTCTGCTACGGCTGTAGCATCCTTTGTTTGTGCATTCACTTGTACAACAAGTCCCAATGCAAGCATCAATGTTAACGTTCTAAATAGTCTCATGATCATTAGATTTTTAAACTTATTAAACAGAATGAGGTGACAGGGATTCCCAAAACCAAATTGGAATCCTGTTAAATGATCATCAAGAAACCAGCAAACAAGCGATCCTCTCAAAGGAGTTTTGTTTTTTCAGTTAAAACCTTAATTTTGATTCGCTTAATTATGGTCGAGAACTCGGTTATTATACCGTTTTCTTGATGTGGCTCCTGCTTTCATCATAGAGCAGGAGCTTTTTTGTGTACTTAGGTTGATGATATAAAAGCGCTAAAGAATAAATTCTGTGAAGCAACCCCTCTACGGGTTGCTTCACCAAGTATTTAGTTTTTATTTCACTGCAAGATTATAAGATCCACCTTCCACAGCGTCGGCATAAGCCATCATATCGTGCTCCTCTATATCTAATCCCTTCATTTCTTCTTCTTCGGTTACTCTAAGTCCTATTGTCGCTTTAATGGCATAACCTACCGCGATAGAGAAGGCAAAAGTAAATCCGATCACAGATAAGGTACCGATCAATTGTGTTAAGAAGTTGGCTCCGCCAAAGATACCCACAGCTAGGGTTCCCCATATACCGCACACGAGGTGTACAGAGGTTGCACCAACTGGATCATCAATCTTGATCTTGTCAAAGAATACAACTGAGAATGGGATAATCACACCGGCGATAGCACCCACAACAATTGACATAGCGGGAGAGATAACATCTGCACCTGCTGTGATACCTACCAATCCACCTAGAATACCATTCAATACCATGGAAAGGTCAAAAGATTTGAACATAAAGTAGGAGGCAAAGAAAGCACCAATAGCACCTGCAGAAGCCGCCAAGGATGTGGTTACGAATACCAGAGAAACACCTTCTGGGTCTCCACTAAGTACCGATCCACCATTGAAACCAAACCAGCCAAACCAGAGTAAGAATACACCGATAGCAGCCAATGGCATACTGTGGCCAGGAATAGGCTTGATCCCTTTATCTGTATATTTGCCGGCACGTGGCCCGAGTAAAATCACCATCGCTAAGGCAGCAGCACCACCACAAGCATGTACTAAAGTAGAACCCGCAAAATCAGCAAATCCCATGGCATCTAGCCAACCCAATCCCCATTTCCACATACCTGTAATAGGATAGCAAACTGCTACTAATAAGGTGGCGAAGATAAGAAATGGCCCCAATTTGATCCGTTCTGCCACAGCGCCCGATACAATCGTAGCAGCGGTTGCAGCAAACATCGCTTGGAAGATAAAATCAGTCCAATAAGTATAGGCCCCATCAACATATTCGATGGGAACATAATCTGGCCCCGGGTCTAGTCCAAAGCCCGCGAAACCAAAGAATCCACCTGGATCACCTCCTGGGTACATGAGGTTGAAACCCACGATGTAATAAGTAAGAATACCAATCGCAATAATCATCGCATTCTTAAAGAGGATGTTTACAACGTTTTTCTTTTGGACGAAACCAGCCTCTAGTGTAGAAAAGCCCAGGTGCATGATGAATACAAGAACTGTAGACACCAACATCCACACATTATTTGCGGTAAATAAACCCATGTCCATCTCTTCCATATTGATTAGTTTGTGTATGTTTAACAAATAGGTTGTCACCATCGACACTGTATCAATACACAGTGGCAACTACAATAATTCGATTTTTCTTGGTGGTTAATAGCCAGTAATACAATAGATTCCCTATGAGTAGGGTAATTGGCTAATTTGGTATGGCTAGGACTAAGTGTAGGATTATGAATACTAAGGTAGGGACTGTCCTTTTACGCTAAGACTGTTGGTTGTTCAGTCAATTTATTTGATTTTCTTAGATGGCGTCTGCGCCATTTTCTCCTGTTCTAATTCTTGTCACTTTACTTACGTCGACAACGACTACTTTGCCGTCCCCAACTTCACCGGTACGAGCAGACTCTACGATCGTATCAACAATTGCTTCTACTTTTTCATTCTCACATAGAATGTCCAGCTGTAAGCGAGCGATATAATCAGAATCATACACACTACCACGATAAACTAATTTTTTTCCTTTCTGTAGTCCAAACCCCTTAACATCACTGAGTGTGAAGAAGTTGACTCCGATCCCTGCTAAGGCATCTCGCACTTTATCGAAACGAGAAAGGCGAACGATTGCTTCTATTTTCTTCATTTTACTTAAATTTGTGTGAATGAATCGTAACCTTGGAGTAAACAATGCTCATTCTTTCGCAAATTTTCTGTTGGCGCCAAATGCTCTGCTGTCATTATTTAATCAGTAATTACAAGGGCAAATGTAGTTTTGGACTTGAAACCAACCTAGCTAAAATTGTGTGAGCATGTTAAACCCAACACCAGCCTAACCAATCTATCTAACTAATTATCAATAACTTAATCATAGCATTTCTGTTATGCCCAACTTGCAAAAGGACCAGTTATTTATTTTAATTAAGTCATTAACGAAGGCTGAGAAACGCAATTTTAAATTGTATGCTTCTCGCTCTCAGAGTGGCGTAGATAGTAAATTTTTGCAGCTTTTTGATGCCTTGGATCGCATGTCGGCTTACGATGAAATGCTCATTTTCAAAAAAGTTGCTAGCATTAAGAAAAAACATATCGCTAACCTCAAGCGTCATTTATACAAACAAATCCTCACTAGCCTACGACTGATCTACATCCAAAAAAATATTGACATCCAAATTCGAGAACAGATAGACTTTGCACGCATCTTGTACGGCAAAGGGATGTACATGCAAAGTCTGCGGCTGCTAGAGCGGATTAAACAAATTGCCGTAGATCACCACCAAGATGTGCTTCACTTGGAAATACTGGAGTTTCAGAAGCTAATTGAAACCCGACACGTTACTTACAGTAGGCAAGTAGAAAACAAGGTAGAACGACTACTGATGGAATCGCTAAAAAGGAGTCAAATCACGCATGATATCAACCTTTTGTCTGCCCTGAATATACAAATGCATGGCTACTATATCCAGTTTGGTCATATTCAAACAGCAGAGGAAAAAGAGAAAGTCAAGATTTTTTTTAACACCCACATGCCAGAAGGACTAGATAAAAGGCAACTTGCCTTTTTTGAAAAAGTCAATCTGTTTCAATCTAGGATGTGGTATCATTATATCAATTTGGATTGGCCCCAGGCACGGGAAAGCGCAGGCCAATGGGTAAATCTATTTATGGAGGATTCGAGATTGAGCAAAAAGGATCCTGATCTTTATATTCGAGGGCTTTATTACTTCCTGGTCTTTCATTTTCTCACTAATCTAAAAGAAGATTTCCGGCATTACCTCCAGCACATGGAGGAGTTTATTGTTTCCTCAAAGGAAGACCTAAATGACAATTCGAAAATGCTAGCCTGTGTATACTACAATCTTTCCAAGCTCAATTGCTACTTACTATTTGGTCAATTTGCGGAAGGAATTGCCGAGGGGCAAGCTATTCAAGATGAGCTGTCGCTCTACAGTGATTATATGGATGAATATCGTTGGGCCCTATTTGATTTCAAGTTTGCTTATTTACATTTCGGAACAGCAGATTTTGAGGTCGCATTAGATTACCTCAATAAAATAGTATTAGTTAAACATACACAATTACCCAAAAACCTGCACATCTATGCCAGTTTATTGCAACTCATGTGCCTGTATGAGACCCAACAGTATGATTTAATGATGTATTTCATTCCCCCCTTAAGTCGAACCCTGAATAAACTTAAAGAAAGAAATCAAACCCAAATCGTTCTCCTGGATTTCCTCAAAAAAATAGCTAGCACTCCTCCTTCTGAAGCTACTGAAGCCTTCGAACTTTTTAAGCGGCAGGACTTGCTAAAGTTAAGCCAAAGTCCGTTTGAGGCCAAGGCTTTACATTATCTCCAACCAGATGTTTGGGTGAAAAGCCATTTGGAAAATCGCAGCGTACAAGAGGTAGCCATCGTTATGTGAAATAACTACCCACACCTCCTACTCTTCCTCTATTGCAAAATCTTTCTGTCTCAGCAAGGGGACTAATTCTGAATAATTAATACCTTTAGGATTGATCCCCATACCAAAACAAACATGAGCCGGCAATACCTCCCTACATGCATTCTATTCTTTCTTACGCATCTCCTGTATGCCCAGGTAGATACCCTACCTCCTCCCCTACCCGACACCAAAGGTGAAATCATAGAAGACATTCTCAATAATGCAGATGAAGAAAGTGATTTCGAATTCAATACCGCATTCGAGGAACTGGATGCCTATGTGCAGTCACCATTGGATGTGAACCAGGCCAGTGAGGCAGAACTGAGAGAAATAGGTTTATTTACCGATGTACAGGTACTCAATTTACTACAATATCGCGAGCTAGCAGGTAAGCTAATTTCACTCTATGAATTGCAGGCAGTGCCCGGAATGGACTTGGCCACTATCCGCAGGGTGCTTCCTTATATCAGTGTTCGAGGAAATGTGGATGACTATCAACTCTCTCTTTGGGAGATGATCTCGGAGGGAAAAAACGAGGTCTATAATCGATGGTTTACCATTCTTGAAGAGCAAAAAGGCTACCGCCCCTTGGGAGAAGGAGAAACCAGCAGTCGGTACTTAGGCGATGCCAATCAGCTATATTTTCGGTTTAAACATTCGTATGGCAATCGCTTGAGTTATGGGGTTACGGCTGAAAAAGACCGTGGTGAAGAGTTTTTTAAGGGGAGCAATCAACAAGGCTTTGATTTTTATTCCGCTCATTTTTACCTCAGAAATTACAACCAAACCATCAAAGCGATTGCCTTAGGTGATTATGGCGTGAGTTTGGGACAGGGGCTCATCTTCTTTTCTGGTTTTAACTATGGAAAAAGTGCATTGGTGGCCACGATAAAAAGGAGCGGCCGGCAAGTTCGGGCCTATTCTTCGGTGAATGAAGTTAATTTTCTGAGAGGAGCAGCAGCCACCTTGGGCCTCAACGAGCAATTGGAACTCACTGTCTTTGGCTCCTATAAAGGGATTGATGGTGATCTGGTCATGCCTGACTCAGCCGATATCGATGTCCTCGAAGCTAGTATTTCCTCACTCAATGCCACTGGCTTTCATCGCACTGAGGCCGAAGTTGAGGACCGGAACGCTTTGCAGCAACTGACCACTGGTGGAAGTCTAAAATATAAGTTTGAGAAAGGGCACATCGCCCTGAATGGTGTGTATCATCAATTCAGTAGAGCCTTGGAGAGTCGCGTACAACCCTACAATCAATTCTATTTCCGGGGAAAGGAGCTGACCAATGCCAGTTTGGATTACAATTTCCGTTTAGGAAAATTTAATTTATTTGGAGAAACAGCGGCTAGTCAAAATGGCAGCATAGCTACCCTCAACGGCCTGCTGACTGGACTTGATCCCAAAATCGACTTCGCGCTGCTTTTTCGACATTACCCCCGAGATTATTGGTCCATCAATGCTAGCCCTTTTGCTGAAACAAGCGGGGCTAGAAATGAGACAGGTCTTTATACCGGTATCGTCGTTCGGCCCCATAGAGACTGGATTGTCTCTGCCTATTTTGATGTATGGGAACATCCTTGGTTGCGTTTCCAAGTAGATGCACCCAGTAATGGCTTCGAATATCGTTTCCGTTTGACTCATTTTAAAAAGCGAAAATACAGCGCCTTTATTGAAGTGAGGGATGAGATAAAAGGTCGGAATGTTCCGATTTTTGAAACCAAATCCAATGATATCCTTCCCAGTCGCCGCTTTCAAACCCGATTCAACTTTTCTTACAATGTGAGCAAAGCGGTAGAATTGCGGAGTCGCTTAGACATTGGTTTCGCTGATAATGAGATCAATAACTACCAAGATGGTTTTGCCATTTATCAGGACTTGATTTTCAAACCCTTAGGCTTCCCCCTATCTTTTACTACGCGCTTTGCACTTTTTGATACCGACGGTTATCAGGTGCGGTTTTATAATTTTGAAAATAATCTACTCTATACCTTCTCCATTCCCGCCTATTATAACCGGGGCAGTCGGTTCTACCTTAACGTCCGCTATAAAGGACTTCGCAATATGACCATCGAAGCTCGTTTTGCCCAACTTTATTGGTCTGACCAGGATCAAATTGGTAGCGGTTTGGAGGTCATCAATGGCCCTGTCCGAACAGAATTGAGTGCGCAGGTCAAGTACCAGTTTTGATTCGTCATCATCTTTGAACTATAAAAGACAACAGCACGCCTTGAAGCTAAAGTCCAAAGCGTGCTGGTTCTCTTTATCTAGTAGACCAGGAGTGATCTACCTAATCATCTACAATTAATCGAGTCGTATCATTTTCTTGCTAGCCGTATGAGTACCAGCTGTTACAGTGTAGAACAGGGTACCCGTAGAGACGAGTTCCTGATCGGTCAATATGACAGTATGCTTTCCTTTCTTAAATTCTTGTTGTAAGCTATGCAGGACTTTACCACTCAAATCATACACGCTAATTGTGGTCTCACTATCTTCCGGTAAATAGAAACTGATCATCGTTTCATCCTTGAATGGGTTAGGTCTATTTTGATACAATTCAAAACCTACGGTTCGCTTGGTACCCGAATCAAAATTAAGCGCCAAGTTGTAAGCCTGACCTTCCACATTATAAGCCTCGGATGGCGTTATCCTCGAACTCAATCCTAATTGCTCACTTAGGTGTGTATTTTCTGTCGCTTTTAGGACGAGCGTAAATAAGACTTCAGCTGCTTTGGCTTCGCCATGCCAGGAATGCGGTAAAAGTCCTTCTTTAGTCATCGCCGTATTGAAATGTTCTGGCTGTGCTAGGCCGTACTCCATCGTTTGCCATTCCACGCCCGTTCCCAAAGTAAAGGTTCCTTGATAACCCGTAACCTGTTCCATCATATTGGAGCGCACTTCCACGCGGTAGGTATCTCCAGCTGTCATCTCGATATCTTCAATATCAAACTGGAATTCACCATACATTCGCTCATCGATACGGAGTAATGAATTGGCACGAGCGCTCGTATTTACATCAGCCACCTTGACGCCAATGAAGTCTACTCGCTCCTCTCCTACTAGATCATTGATGGAACTAATAGTAGGAAATTCTTCTGCCCAAGGATTAAGCGGATTAGGGAAAACATAGTCCTTTCGAATGAATCGCCAGCTCGTATTATTAGCAAACACTTCATTAAGTCCTAGTATCAGGCGCCGCGTTTCGATGATATCTAAAGTCGTCACCGATCGACTATTATTGACATCTGCTGCAATAATCTTGTAGGGAGAAGCCAGTAACTGTTCACCCAGAATATGCTTAGTCATCAAAATCAGGTCCAAGGTAGAAACGCCGTTGAGCGGATTGACATCAAGATGTGGTGTAATACTGTAATCACTAGTGGCAAGGGCATCAAAAGTATAATAGCCCGTTTCTTGCGTAATAGACACTTGATCCGTGGCTCCACTCAATCGTACTTCGACCTCTTGCACCCCTTCTCCTTCTTCCGTTTCAATGAAGCCAGCTATCGCTCCATCGGCATCGCTACAGCGATTCATCAAATCTTGGACAAATACGTAGGTTTCACAGTAATCGTGATTACCCGCCTCGTCCCAGGCATGAATCTGGACAATGGTGGTTTCATCATTATCACAAGTCAAGACAATTCCCGTGGAGTCTCGATGGGCTTCCTCGCCTACCAAATTGATGGAATAAGCGGTTACCAATCTATTCCCATTAAGGTCTAGATCAGGGCCCTGGCCATTGCAATCATATACCGGACTCGCGATAAAGTCATTGGCCCAGATGGCTGCTGCTGCATTATCCTCATCACCATCACCATCGGCATCTGGATGAGATGGATCCGTCGGCATAAGCTCTATAGACAAGCCGTTCAAACATACCGGGGCTGGGGCTTTCGTATCTATTACCTCCACCAGAATCAAGTCAGCCGTTTCATTTCCACAACCATCTGTAGCTTCTATCAACAAAGCATGCTTGCCCTGTGGTAAATCCGCTACAAAGGCATAATTGGGTGCTTCAGCTACTACAAAAGCAGTTACATCAGCATCGAATTCGAATTCAGCCTGTGTAAAATTACCATCTTCATCGCTATCGATAATGAAGGCATCCAACCAGACACGCTGCAATCCTTCCTCTTGTGTGCATTCATCCTTGATCGAGAAATTGATCACCACTTCTCCTTCGCAATCTTCTCCATCGAGGGAAGGGAAAGCTTCGAAGGCTTCCACTTCAATGACCGGATCTACACTATCATAGACCTTGATCACCTGGGTGTATTGCCAGTAGCCTCTTGAATCTATATTGCGGATATTGTCATTGGTTTGCCCATTATCATCTTGTCCGGTAATCGGATCGCGAGTAGCATCTGCATCCAATTCACTATCGATCCAGTAACCACTAGGATTGGTCAAGCCATCACAGGTATTCTTCTTGGTATAGGCTACTGGTATATTATCCGTTTCATCATTATTTCGATCAAAGTATACTCGACCATCTGGTCTTCGCAATACCCAAATGGCTTCATCCCCTGGGGTGCCATCACAATCTTCGTCTCGACCAACGATAACTGGAGGTGATTCTCCATTATATTCACACCAATTGATCACGCCATAGGTTCTGAAAACCTTGTAACATTCATCACCTGAGGCAGAAAAGGTTTCATCAGTAACACTTATCGCTAGTAAGTCACAGCCGATTTCATTGTAAGTAATCGTATCGGGGCTTGGTTCGCCACAGTCTGCAGAAGCATCAGCAGGAAACCGAATTTCATAGTTATATTGACCGGCAATCGTAATCAATTGCTGACAACTATTAGCCGAAATCGTTCCACTTATATCTGTGGTGGAAAAAGTTCTCACGATGGTGCCAACACCGCAATCGTTTAAACTAACCACAGGCAATTGCTCTGTAACCACCACACCCACACAGTTATCATTATAAGTGGCCTCTCCAAATAAGTCATTGAACAATTCGGTCTGATTCGGATCAAAGTCAAATGGGAGTTCATCACAATTCACTACTTTATCATGTGGCGCAATGCAATAGGCCGCTAATTCATCTCCTACCGTGACATCTAGCCAACAAACATTACTATTGTCTGTATATTCAAAGGCTTGTCCAGCGCAATCATACTGTGTGATGGTGTTACCATAAATGCCATCTCCATTCGCATCATCCCAGACTTGCATTTCAATTCGGACTACCTCTCCAATATCACAGCAAGTGAAGTCTACGTAGTTCCCCCATTCACTGAAAGTGGAAGCCACCGGATGGCAGAATTCATCTTTAGTATACATACGTCTTACCTCCACTTTGACCTCACCACAGTTATCCCAAGAACCTTCATCAATTTCCGAGGCCATTACTCTTGCTAAGCCAATGGAATTGACAGAAACGTTCAACTCGTCATTACAAATCGCAATCGGTTCCACTTTATCAATCACCATGAAAGGAACGCTAAGGCTCGACTTATTACCACAATCATCACTCACTAAGTATTGGAAAGTATGGCAACCCAATGGTATGCCACTAACGAAGCGGCTTTCTCCATTTGCGACACTACCCAACAGCGTTTCATCTGCTGCTCGAATCTCAATGGCTACATTAAAATTATTTGAACAATTATCAGTAACGATAGGTAAAGGTACTTCAAAGGCAGCGGTACAGCCAAATGGCCCAGTAGAGAAGGATAGAATATCCTCTTGTCCATCCCAATCATTATCCACCGTCGGCGGGCTAAGGCTAGGGCTTTCGAAGTCTCCCACTTTAATCAGCTGACTAAATTCTCTAGTATTAGGTGCATCACACCAATCGAGGACGGTCCAAGTACGCGTAAACTTATAGCTCTTCTCACAGAATTCGACAAATTCAGCATCTTTGTACGTAGCTGCCAAATTGCAGTAGAGGTTGTTTATGTTTTGTGGTCCAAAATAGGAAATGACATAAGGGTAACCTCCTGTTTCTATCGGGGCCGGCAGGCCCTCTTCATTATAAGCTTGTACCTCATCACAACGCAGTTCTACTATCTCTATTGGTTGAAGTACTTCCGCTAGTGTCGGTTTGCGAACCACAATGAATTGCTCGCAGCTGCTACTTAGCCCAGTCTCATCGGTAGCGGTAAATACACGCTTGATTCGTACATCATCACAGGTTTCATTGGTGCCATACAGCACCTCTTCCGTCCAGCTATAGGTAGCTCCACAGTTGTCATTCACAATCGGCTCTCCTGTTTCCTCCAATTCACCCAACAATTGATCGAGGTCATTACAGATGAAATCCTTGTTTGTCGTGGGACATTCTATGGTAGGAGCAATATTATCAGACAATAAAATACTACCGCGACAGAAGAAATTTCCTTCGATAGAAATTTCAAATTCATGCTCTCCGATGCCTTGAGCAATCGGGCTATCCTGTCCATCCACCTCGATCACGATATCCTCATCTGCAAGACATCCAAAGGTGCCTTCCAAAGCGATATCTGGCGTAATTCTAAATTGGCAATACTCATCTACTAAGGCACTTAATCTAGTGTTGCAACTCAAATTTTGTGTAGGTGCTGTTGCTTGAATGATACTGACTAAGATACTTCGCGTCGTTGTATTACCATTACCATCCGTAGCGGATAAGTTAATCCGGTAAGGCTCAGATCTGGCTTCATAAGTAATGGTCCACTTCTGGCTATCTCCTTCGGATACAGCGGTCGCAGATACGCTTCCCTCAGCACTTAGATCCACTGGTACAAGTCCAGCACAATTGTCAATTGCAGATACACTAAAGATGATATCGTCCTGATTGGGACCACAAGGATCAAGCACCTTGGTAATCGCGGCTGTAGGATAGACAATCACTGGAGGAATCGCATCATTGCCATCGGTTGCATTGACAGAGATAGTACTACTCGCTGTACTGCTTTGTCCAGCTCCATCTGTATAACTCACTTCAAATTGGGTGCCGTTATTGGCAGCCGTCAGCCTTCGATGGATAGAGATTAAGGCAGCACCATTTTCATTGGAAAGTATTTCAACATCTTCGCCAGAAAGGTCGAGACAATCCTCGTCTCCCAAGCTCATACATACTTCCGACAAATCAATGACTTCATCACAATCATCTGTAATTTGTACAGACCAGGTGGCAGCTACCTCCTCATTACAAGAGGCTATGCTGAAGGTCGTATTCCCAGGCAGATCTATTAAAGCAGGCCGATTGTCTTCCTGTTCAACAATAACGGATACCGTCACATCTTCGGCCCCCGGATAACTATAAGTAAACGTATACTCATCTGGGCCCAAGATACCTGAGAACTCGAAGTAAGCCCTAGTACCATTGCTGACTGGAGCAGCAGCAGTGAGGAGCTCAGTACCTCCGCCACTTAAACTCACTTTAGCCTCTATTTCGTCACAATCATCTAACACATTTACACCGATGATTACCTCTGCGCCCTCTTCGCAAGGGAGCGCCGTAAAGCTGCGACCCACTGCGATGATTTGCGGTGCACTTTCCTCCGCAGCTTGTGTTACGGTGTAGGCAACATTTGTACTAGATTCTTCCCCCTGCAAATCTGTATAAGCAATAGAGAAAGTCCCAGCTCCTTCTTCCTCAAACCGTAGTAAATATTCCAAGTAACCGGATGGGTCTACGCTCAATAACTCATGTTCAACACCACTCAATAGAACCTGATCCGCATGGACCGTTTGATCACAGCCGTCGATAATGTTTATTCCATAAATATAGCTTGCTTCATCTGCACAAATGGGAATCAAAGCATTGACTGGCGAAGCAATAATCTGTGCATCGATATTGTCCGCTACAGTCGCTGTTATCGTAATACAAGCTGGCTCAGAGGCTCCTACTAGTTCTGCGTCATCCATGCATACTTCGACGGTAGAAGCTCCCACAGCCCAGTTGATTTCTAATACCCATTCACAACCTTCTACTTCAATCACCCCTTGTTCCGTCACTACCTCACCATCGAGATGATACAATTGAACTTGCGTACCTGGATTTATCGTCTCCTCGCCGTCAATACGTATAGCCGTTACCGCAGTACTGGTGCAAATCGTATTATCACAATTGTCTGTCCCACTGATTACGAAATAGCTCTTCATCGCACAAGCTCCTTCTGGCAATACCATTTCGCCTAAATTTGCACTCGTATCTACCAGCGTTTCACTACTGTTATCTGCCATCAGGCTTCCAACAAAGTAATCGCTTACTGCTATGCTAGGTGAAATATCATCCATTCCTTCAGGGATAGCTATGCTCATGCTGTGTTCTCTCTCTATTGGCACACATTCATTGGTGATGACAACGCGGATATCATAGGTACCCACGCCGTAGCCACAATATTCGAATGGCCCATCTGTGGGTATTACTCCTTCAGCTTGCAGCATTTCATTAATATAAATATCGTAGGTGCCCCAGCAAGATTCACCGTCCACGATATCAACCATCAAACAACCATCGGGCGTATAGGCCTCTGTGTAAGAGGGACAAGTCGGCGAACTCGCTTCCACCGCTATTTCGAAAGGAAGATCTTTCGTATGAAAGTAGCCTTCGTAATCATCCCAGAGATAAGCGGTTTGCTCATCGGTACCAGGGAAGGCGCCTTCATCCGTCAAGGTGATCGGGAAATAACGCTGGAAGTTCCACAAGGAGTTGTTTCCTAAATCTGGTGCATCATTGCAAATCTCAGCCACTGCAAACCAATAGGCGGTGCCGGGTTGGATCAACTCACTCGATAACTCAAAGCTAACCATAGCTACCTGCGGGTCATCGGTCGCCATAATCGTTACGCCTGGATCTCCTTCACAAATTGTTACTTCTAATAAAGAAGCACTGATCCCCGCACCAAGCAGGTCGAGAAGGACTCCCAGGTCACCAAACTCGGCATGTTGTGGGCCAGCACCTGCAACGGCCAATTTCCAGCAATGATCATTGATGCCTTCGTCCTCATCTCCATTGATTGTTTTCCAGCTGATCGTTGCTCCTTGTTCTAGGCATTCTTCCACCGACAAGCTGAAAGGAGGGTAACAAGTCTCTACAATTACACCTGCATCAATGGTAGGATTAGCCTCTCTAGCCGCCAATACAATACTACTCGTACAGCCATCTTCTCCAGGATTTGAATCTACTTCTCCATCATCAACCTGAGGACTAAAAACATAAGGTAAGTCTTCAAAGGGTTCATAAGCTGTACTCGCATCAAAAGCTACACAATATTCACCGGGTAGGAGTCCAATAAATTCGTAATACCCCGTTTCATCTGTCACCTGTGCAATACCCACTTCTTCTCCTTTGACATCACTATCGCATTGGTATAGCCGGACAGTAATCCCTGAAAGTGGGGGTTCATTCGCATCTTGAATACCATTTTCATTCACATCCAACCAAACGTAATTTCCTAAGGTAGCCAGGGGTTGATAGTAGTCCTCTACTTCTCCGGAAGGATAACTACCATTTTCATTTACGCCAAAGGATTTCAATCCTCCCTCTGGACTGAGTCGAAATCTCATATAGGTTTCTAGTCCTTCGAAAGTAGCGGAACTAGGCACATTGAAACAGAGTTCACTTACTTGAGCTGCGCCCATGGGTAAGATCGCTTCTGTGGTCGCGGGCGTGATAGCAACATCATTCATCTTAGTAAAGACCAGCTGCTCACCCTCATCGAATTGATCATTGCCATTAAAGTCAATCCAGGCATTTAACACACCATCATCATCTACCGGCAAGGTAGAGGTAACTTGAATGCAAGCCTCTGCGCCAGGAACCAGGGAAGTAAGCAATAAAACCCCATCTTCATCTCCACTGCAATCAGCTCCTGGGGGGAAAACAATATCACTACTCGCTCCATCATCTCCATTTGCTTCACTATCAGGTTCTCCATCTAGTTCCCCATCCACACAACTTCCCAAGAAGATATTAGGGTTTAAGGCATGAATCGGCCCTTGTCCCATTTCTGTGAAGAAGGTTTCCGGTAAATCTCCAAAATCTAAGCCCGCATAACCAAAGTCATAACTGAGATCATCCTGATTGTCGGGAAATCCATTGATCATCCCCGGCATATCCGAAGTACCATCTTCTTCTATCCTCAAATTAGCCAGGTTGATGGTCACGGGTGTACCTGCCTCATTATCGCTGTCTGTAGTCACAGTGCCTTCGCCTTGCAAGGTGGAGAAGCGGTCGGTATTTACCATTAGACTATATTCACCATCAATGAGGCCACAGAAGTAATAGATACCATCCTTACCACCTAAAGCGCTAGTCGAATCGGTAAAAGTGACATTGTCAGCTGTCAATGCTATATTTCCGTCGGGGCCTTCCCAAGTTAGTATCACTTCGATGCCATTCAAACCAGCTTCCTCGCTGGCATCGCCTTGAATACCATCATAGTTGTTATCCTGCCAAACCAGGTTTCCAATCTTAGCCAGGTTAAATTTGTAATCCTCTACCTCACCATTCATTGAAAGTCCAGTTGGGTTTAGGCCCAACTCCGGACCAAAACGGAAGCGCATATAAGCCATACCGCCAGTAAAAGTGGCCGTTTCTGGTACTTCAAAGCAGATTTCGGTGGGGGTTCCATTATCAGTACTGGTAAATGCACGATCACTGATAATTTGATCTCCCTCATCTACTAATGATCCATCCCCATTGAAATCTATCCAAGCATGCAGGTAAGCCGTTGTGGCTACTGGTGTATTAGTCGTGACCGCTATGCAAGCGGTATATCCCGGCACTAGTGGCGTCAGTAAGCGAATACCATCATCATCATCTCCTTCCCCATCAGCCATCTGGCTTTGTGGGCCTTCATTCTCTTCATCTACCTCCATCCCTAGGTACATCTCCGAATCCGAAGTGGTAACATGGCGAGCTGGATCATTGGCATATAACGTGGGATAAGGCGAATCGGGCAAATCCCCAAAATCTAAACCCTTCACCGGGGAAGTATAATCTTCCACCTCACCATCCATTGCAAAACCAGTAGAGGTCAAGCCGGCTGTTGTACTAAAACGGAAACGCAAGAATCGTTCCGGAGAGGAGTCAATCATACAGGGGGAGGTAAAGCTCAATTCATTCGGGCCAGCAGCTAAAACCTCATCTGTAAAGAGTTGTTCCCCTGCATCTTCCCAACTTCCATTGCCATTGTAATCTAGCCAAGCATTTAGATAGCCTGTGGTAGATGCAGTCACTACTATGGTGGTCGGTTCACAAGCCACAATCATTTGCATATCGCCTGCTAGGTTTTCAAAAACAACACCATCTTCATCATCGCCATTGTTATCGTCTCCATTGGCCGTTCCTT
>Ga0070727_10002704_pt1 | contig 16752 bp, 12 predicted proteins | sample tdAd472_FD_66722 | JGI IMG/M metagenome (GOLD analysis project Ga0070727, IMG submission 66722) | Marine sediment microbial communities from the Atlantic coast under amendment with organic carbon and nitrate - tdAd47.2 | ecosystem: Environmental > Aquatic > Marine > Coastal > Sediment | place...
CAGATCAAGATGGAGATGGCGTTGCAGATGAAAAAGATAAATGCCCAGAGCTTGCTGGACTAAAAAGTAAAGAAGGCTGCCCAGATATATCGGAAGAAGCTAAAAAAGTACTTACCTTCGCCTCCAAGGCGATTGAGTTTGAAACAGGTAGTGATGTAATAAAGAAAAATTCTTTGAAAACCCTTGAAGAAATTGCGAACATTTTAGACGAATATCCGTACTACTCACTAAAAATAGCAGGGCATACAGATAGTCGAGGAAATGACCAATTGAATTTAGACTTATCTAAGCGCAGAGCAAGATCCTGTTTCAACTACTTATCTACTAAAGGAATCGAAAAATCTCGAATGAAATTTGAGGGATTTGGCGAGGACCAACCTATTGGGGATAACACAACTACTGCGGGTAGGCGTTTGAACCGTCGAGTCGAATTTGACCTATACATCAAATAGTCAAACTAGGCCAAAATTCTTATTAGTGAATACCTACTTTATATCGCTTTAATACATCTGTTGTTGATAATCCTTTTGATTAACAAATTATTCAAACATGAAAAAGAACTACATTTTATTAACTTTTCTAGTGTTTTCTACACTGCCTTTGATGAGTCAGTATCGCTGGGAAGCGGGAGCGGTGGTAGGTTTAGCTAATTACCAGGGAGATTTAGTGGAGAAAACTCTTCCCTTGTTTAAAGAGGGTAATTTGAGTTTTGGAGTCGGTGGACGATACTTGTTAAACTATAACTGGGCAATAAGAGGAAATGTATTGATTGGTAAGTTGACTGGGGATGACTTTAATTCAAGTGTTGATTATAGAATGCGTAGAGGCGTTAATTTTGAGACGCCATTTACAGAGTTGAGCTTCAGACTGGAATGGGAACCATTTGGAGAACAACATTACCTGTCCCTTAATCAAAAGAAGTCTTTCTTTTCGCCTTTCTTGTTTCTAGGGCCAGGAATATCTTTTTTAAATCCCAAAATTGATTATTCACGTACTATGGGTAACGGTTTTCTCACTAACATCGAAAAAGACCTAAATGAAAGTTATTTTAAAACTCGGTTCATGGTTTTAGGCGGATTAGGGGTAAAATATGATGTCAATGATTTGTGGGTAATTGCTTTTGAGTTCGGTATGCATTATGCTTTTACAGATTATCTTGATGGAATAAGTCATGCAGGTATCAGAAAAAATCGCGACTGGTATAGCTTCGGAGGTATCTCTTTATTTCACCGACTACCAGGAACCGAAAGAGCAGGAGAATAGAAACCTCATAACAATCGATCCACCAATCGTTTTACCCCAATTGTAGCTTTCTCTGAGATAACCTCTAAATTGTCCAATTGAGATAATTCATAGTTAATTGAAGGCTTTGGGTCTATGTAATAAATTTCTGCATCGGATTTTGCCAAACCTACTAAACCCGCCGCAGGATATACTTGCATAGATGTACCAATAATAATAATGATTTCAGCATTGGCTACAATTGGGGCTGCTTCTTCTAATTTAGGAACAGCTTCCCCAAACCAAACGATGTGTGGGCGTAGTTGACTGCCCTTCGGACAAAGATTCCCAAGTTTTATATCTTCTTTCCAATCATAGGCAACAAAAGGATGATCTACACCTCGAGCCTTGAATAATTCACCATGGAGATGAACTACATGAGAGCTTCCTCCGCGTTCATGTAAGTCATCAATATTCTGCGTAATGACGCTGACTTGGTATTTGTCCTCTAGATCTCCCAATGCGTAGTGGGCTAAATTAGGGTGTACTTCTTTTAGTTGGCGCCTTCGCTGATTATAAAAATCAAGGACCATCGCTGGATTTTTTCGCCAACCTTCTGGAGAGGCCACTTCCATAACATCATGTCCTTCCCAAAGGCCATCGGCATCTCTGAAGGTTTTAATTCCACTTTCTTGACTGATTCCTGCGCCGCTTAATACACTAATTCTTTTCATAGCTAAGTTATATTTTAGTCGATGATTTTATTTGCATAAAAGCCCTTCCTATATGAGCTATCAAGTCACTGGGTAACATTGCGTATTCACTTTCTTTAGTTGAAGCTATATCTCCAGCCAGGCCATGCAAAAACACACCAATCAATGCCGCTTTATCTGGCGTATAGCCCTGGGCGAGCAGTCCGGTAAGAATTCCGGTTAAAGCATCACCACTTCCACCTGTTGCCATTCCAGGGTTGCCAGTGCTATTAAAGTAGCATATGCCATTGGGTAAGGCAATACAGGTATAGGCCCCTTTCAGTATGATAATTATTCCCAAGTCGGTTGCTCTTTTCTTGAGAATATCTAATCGCTGAAAATCATCTGCTGCCTCCCCAAAAAGCCGTTGAAATTCCTTAGGATGGGGCGTGATGATGGTATTGTGTGGTAAAACTTGTAACTTATTGGCATCTTGGCTCAATAGGTTAAGTGCATCCGCATCTAGTACCAGCGGGCATTCTGCCTTATGAATAAGATCTTGCAGAGCAAACTTAGTAGTTTCTTCCTGTCCAATTCCGCAACCCAGCCCGATAGCCTTGTAAGTAGCTGTATTTATGCTGTCTGTCCAAAAATGATGGTTTTTATCTATTTGCACCATAGCTTCGGGAACTTGGGCTTGCATAATGGAGTAGCCACAGGCTGGTAGGTGGACGCTTAATAAACCTACGCCACTTCTTAGACAAGCTTTTGCTGCCAATACCGCAGCACCAATCTTACCATAACTTCCAGCTACCAGTAATGCATGCCCATGGGTTCCTTTGTGATCAAATTTGCCGCGAACCCTAATCCAAGACTTTATATCGCTTTTCGTCAAGAAATAATAATCACTGCTTTGCTTTTTAGCGAAAGATGCATCTAATCCGATACTACGAAAAGACCAGTTTTGGGTATAGGGATAGTTTTCAGCTAGGAGCAAAGCGAGTTTAGGGCTCTGAAAGCTCAGAGTATTCTTAGCCCTAATGACAACATTATTCTTACTCGTCTGGTTCAAAAACATACCTGAAGGAATATCAATTGAACTTATTTCTCCGCTAGATTTGTTAATATGATCGATGAGTTCAGCCCAATATCCCGTAATGGGACGATTCAAACCTGCTCCAAACAAAGCATCGATAAGCAAGTGGTCTGAATCGAAATCAGGAAGGGAATCCCCCGTATATAATTCCCTGACAGTAACCTGAGATACCGCTGAAAGGGCTTGATAATTAGCCTCACAGTCCTCCGTTGATTGACCGATATGGCAGAAGAAAACGGTAACAGAATAGGATCTAGCAGATAGTAAACGTGCTACGGCTAAACCGTCACCGCCATTATTACCCGTTCCACAAAAAATCACGACAGGAAGCGGACTAGGGTATCTTTCTATCCACCATTCTACAAATACAGTGGAGGCCCTCTCCATTAATGCTAAAGATGAAATAGGTTCCTTGTCTATTGTATATTGGTCCCACTGCCGGATTTGCTCAGCTGAAAAAATCTTCATATTTCTGTACCAAATAAGAATTCCAAGATACGATTAATCACCTTGAATTGATAATTTCTGGTCGGTATACCACTAACAATATTTATGCAAATCATCAGAATGCCTGTGGTCTTATCCTATCTTCCCAGTGCAGTTGAGACTCAGGAAAGAATTTGATTTATTGAATTGTTATTTTATATTGAGATTTATCTAATTTCTTTGTCAAATTATAGCTGACTTTATCTCATTTCTAGCTATGAACCTTGAACAACTCTTCTCTATAATGAGGCACTCCTTTCCTAAGTATATAATGCTTGCCTTACTTGTGATGTCGTCTTTAACCGTAAAGGCTACCCATATTGTAGGTGGTGAAATGAATTATACATGTCTAGGTGAGGATCAATATGAAATTACTTTGACGATTTTTAGGGATTGCTTTAATGGAGACCCGAATGCTTGGTTTGATAATCCAGCTTCCATTGGTGTTTTTGATCGAAACAATCAATTATTACAAGAGATTTTGATTCCCTTAATGAATAATGATACACTCAATCCGATATTGAGCGGGGAGTGCTTTGTTATTCCACCCAATGTATGTGTCCATACCAGTACCTACAGGACTACTATTTCTTTGCCACCACTAATAGGAGGATACCAATTGGCCTATCAGCGCTGTTGTCGAAATCAAACTATTGTAAATATTGTAGAGCCGCTGGCAACTGGAGCCACCTATGGTGTTACCATTTCCGAAGCAGCTTTACTGGAATGTAATAGCAACCCCAAGTTTCAAGAATGGCCGCCTCTATACATCTGTGTCAATGAACCGATTTTCTTTGACCAATCGGCCATTGATATAGATGGAGACTCTATTGTCTATCGTCTTTGCACGCCTTTGCAAGGGGCTAACCAGGCCATTCCTCAACCTCAGCCACCTAATCCACCACCTTATCAGCCCATTACCTGGATAGACCCGCCCTATAATGTTAGCAACATGTTGAATGGGGCGCCAGGTGATGAACCGCTCCGCATTGATCCAGTAACAGGCTTGTTGACAGGCTTACCGAATACGATTGGCCAATTTGTCGTGGGAATCTGTGTGGAAGAATACCGGAATGGACTATTGATTTCCACCACCCGAAGAGACTTTCAATACAATGTCGGTATCTGCGGAGAATCCATATCTTCCTTTTTTGCACCAGAGGTGCAATGTGATGACCTAACTGTACAGTTTGATAATACAAGCGAAGGGGCTGATGATTATTTATGGATTTTTGGAGAAGTACAGAATCCGCTTGGCACTTCTTTGGATCGAAACCCATCCTTCACTTTTCCTGATACGGGCACGTACCTAGTTACCTTGATAGCTGAGCCCAATGAAACCTGCCGAGATACATTTAGTAAAGAGATTCAGCTTAGAACCAATACATTAGCTCCCGACTTTGATATAGCCTTTGGTCACTGTTCAGACACGCTGTTTTTGGATATTCAAGATCTTTCAATTGATACTAGTTCCACAATAGTGGATTGGAACTGGCGAGTAGCGCCAGACGGTACGGTATTTAGCGGCCCAAATCCTGCATTATTTACCACTTCAGCAGGAGAGGTAAATATCACCTTGACGGTCACTGCTGCGAATGCTTGTCAGCGATCCATCACTAAGTCGATTAATTCCAATGCAATCCAAGCCGTTCCTCTGCAAGACTCTATCAAGATTTGTCAAGGTAATTCAGTTAGAATAGGTAGCCTTTTATTTCCCAATTATAGTTTTGAATGGACGCCAAAAGACTTCTTGGATAACCCTTTATTACCCAATCCCTTGGCTTCTCCCCCTACAACCACTACTTACCTATTATCTGTTAATAATGAGGGGGAATGTTTTTGGCAGGATAGTATTGTAGTGGAAGTGATAGATATCGAACTTGGTTTTCCCACTGATACAACGATTTGTAGTCAAAGTCTATCGTTAAGCGTTGAAAGTCAACCTGGACTGACTTATGCTTGGGCAACAGATATAGAGTTTGAAGAAATAATATCAGTAGAGGATAGTGTGTTGGTTTTTCCTCAGGGGCTTGTTCCCTATTACCTTCGAGTAGAAAATGAATTAGGATGTCGTCTCGATACAGTAGTAAATGTGCAAGGCAATGGCATTGACCTCATTCCAGTAGAGGTACCCAGTGTTTGTGAAGGAGATACACTGAATGTATCATTTTTGAATGCTGATGATAGCGACACTTTGCAGACTAATTGGCAGGAAAATGAATTCGTGCTTTCTGAAACAGGACTAATAGCTAGTGTCACCGTCAATGAGGGCGGGGAGCATTTTTTTGTGCTAGAAGCTACTAATCAATTTGGCTGCTCTTTTTTAGATTCGATAGCTGTACAAGTCATTGATACTTCAGTCTCAGCTGCATTTTTCAATACGACACAATGTGCCGGATTAAGTGTTAATTTTACATCAGAAAGCCCTAATGCGTCTTTTTTCATTTGGGACTTTGGTGATCCGGCTGATCCTATGGCGATGGGTTTTGGGAGTGGAACCCATCATGAATATACTGCTCCGGGTACTTATAATGTTAAAGTCGTCCTTGATACCGATGCGCTATGTAAAGATACTTTCGTCCAGCAAGTTATTGTTGGAGAACCACAGATTCAGCCTGATTTTTCATGGAGCTTACTCAGTTGCGCCGATACGGCTACTATCCTTTTCGAGGACCAATCTCGTAATACACAAAGCATAATCACTGATTGGGTCTGGCAGATTGGTGATACACTTTTACAAGGTGAATCTGCGATTGAACTTCTATTTACGGAAGCGGGTGAAGTTAGTGCCAGCCTGGAAATTGTTTCTAGTGATGGTTGCCGAGATACCTTGCAGCAGTTGATTGATATTCCGATAATTGAACAACTGGAAATGGATTCTCTACGACTTTGCTTTGGAGAATCTGTGGCTTTGAACCCCGATGGAAACCCTTTGCTGACTTATCAATGGAATCCAGCCTCGGATTTAGATGATAATAAGGCTCCAAATCCAATTGCCAGTCCACCTTTTTCAAGGCTTTACGAAGTAACCATTGCAGATTCACTCAATAATTGTCTGTTAGAACAAGACATTTGGGTTGAGGTGAGCCCTGAAATTGAATATGAAATTCCACCCGATCAGACTATTTGTGAGGAAAGTATTGTGTTGACTGTGTCCACAGCGCAAAATCTTCAGCTCAGCTGGGCTAATGATCCGAATTTTCAGCATCCAATTAGTTTGCAGGATAGTGTCCGAGTACGGCCAGTGGGCCTCCAAACTTATTTTGTCAAGTTGACCAATGATTATGGCTGTACCATTGAAGACGAACTATCGATTATTGGCGCATCTATTCGATTACAAGTTGAAGATGTTACCATTTGTATTGGCGACACCGCAAGCATCTTTGCCAATACTATCGGAGAACAAAATCTGACTTTCCAATGGACGCCGGAAAATGCAATTATTGGATCTACAAATAGCGATAGTATTATTGTTAGTCCACCAGAAACAACTACCTATCAGTTGAGCGTTTCAAACACTGAAGGCTGCCAATTAGACACTGCTGTCACGGTTAGGCTCTTTAATTTTATTCCGACCTTGGAGATTCAAGCTGAAATGGATACTGTTTTGGATGGAGAAAGCACCCAGTTATTAGCTACCCAAAATGATACCTATATCTACCAATGGGCCGCAGACCCCACCTTAGATGTTTTAAACACCTTTGATCCGATCGCCTCGCCCCTTGAAACAACCACTTACCAATTGGTTATTCGAGATCAAAATGGTTGTATTAATCAGGCCTCGATTACTGTATTTGTTTTTTCACCCGAATGTAGAACACCTTTTATTTATGTACCTAATGCTTTTACTCCTAATGCAGATGGTAGAAATGATGATTTTAAGGTTTATGGTGCACCCATCGATGAATTACAACTTTTGATTTATGATCGTTGGGGGGAAAAGATTTTTGAATCGGATGATCCGAATCAGGGCTGGGATGGGACCTTTGGCGGTAAGCAATTACCCTCGGATGTGTATGCTTATTACGTTAGAATCAAATGTTTTAACGGAGAAGAATACCGGTCTAAGGGAAATGTTACTTTGATTCGATAAGGTTCTTCTTTTTTAGATATTATAAAGTTTGCCCATGTTGAAATACAATAGATAGCTTCCCGTTCTTAATAGAGAAGACTCTACAATCATTGGCATCCTATGAAATATCGATCTTACCTGTTGTTTTTTCTGCTTTTTTTTTCGGCTGTACCGTTTTTGAACGCTCAAAGAGTGGGTTTAAGTGGGGGCGCTAGTGTTGATCCGATCACAAGTTTTAGACTCTCCACGATTCTCGAATCAGATGTGTCAAATTGGCTCAGTTGGCAATCCGAATTGTCCTATTTTCAAAAAGGGCATTCTGTTTTAGTAGATCGCTTGTTTGAGGAGCGGCCAGATTTTGGTTACGGGGCACTGGATATGATTAGCTGGCCCATTTTTTTAAAACTAAAGATGCAACTAAGTGATTTCTCTGTCTACCTCATGGCCGGCCCTGAAATTGGATATATTTTTCGGGGTCTAGTTGTGTATACGTTAGAGGATGGGGCCTATCAACGAGAATCAGTACCCTTGGCAAAATACGAGGTCAAAAGGTGGGACCTGGGTGCTACAATAGGAATAGGACTAGAAAAAAGAATCAGAAATGATCAACGTATTTTTGTCGATTTTCGTTACTATCAGGGCTTTAATAATATCAACCTGGATTCGACTAGTGCATTATCCCTGGAGGCTTTCTATTTCAACTTTGGATTGTTCATCCCGCTCCATAAACAGGCGAAATAAAAAAGCCAAACACAATAAGTGCTTGGCTTTTCTATACCTATACAATAAAAAATTATTGCTTATCTTTTGGGCGGTAACTCTATAGCTTCTTTCTTAGCTTTCAAGTCGAGTGCTTCATTGCGTTCCTTCATGGCCTCGCCAATCTGCTGTGAAGCAGCAAAGGAGGTCACCATTTGCGATAACATATCACTACCCGAAGAAGGACTGTTAGGAAGAAGAATTAAATTACTATTGGCATTTTCTCCCATTGATTGCAGCGTATCATAATGCTGTGTCACAACAATAAGCGCTGAGGCTTCTTGAGAATTAATGCCTACACTGTTTAATACCTCTACCGACTCTTCCAGTCCTTTGGCAATCTCACGACGTTGATCGGCAATACCTTGACCTTGTAATCGCTTACTTTCTGCTTCAGCCCTTGCTTTGGCTACAATTCGAATACGATCAGCTTCTGCTTCAAATTCCGCTGCGATCTTTTCTCTTTCCGAAGCATTAATTCTGTTCATCGAAATTTTTACCTCATGATCAGGGTCGATATCAGTTACGAGTGCTTTGACAATGCCGTAACCGTACTCTGCCATAGCTTCTTCCATTTCGCGGCGTACAGCATTGGCAATATCATCCTTGCGTTCAAAAACATCATCCAGTTTTATCTTTGGAACCTCGGCTCTCACCGTGTCAAAAACGTAGGATGTAATTTGTTCTAGTGGATTTTCCAATTTGTAAAAGGCATCATAAACGGCATCTTGCAATACCTTAAACTGAACAGAAACCTTTAGTTTGACAAAAACATTATCCTTTGTTTTGGTTTCTACCAGGACATCCAATTGATTGATTTTAAGATTTACTTTGCCAGCAACCCTATCAAGAATTGGTATCTTAAACTGTAGTCCAGGTCCTTTGATACTGTGAAATTTACCTAATCTTTCCACAAGGGCTATGGTTTGCTGTTTGACGGTAAAAATTCCAGATAAGAGAATCAGCGCTAATACGATAAAAGGAATAATCATTCCTGCTTCCATAATCTATATTTTGAGTTGATCAAAAACGTTTTTCACTTAGTAAATTAGTAACAAACCCCTAAATGTGCTAAGTTTTTACGATAAATCTTAAGATTTCTTCGAAATAATTCTTGAAATCAAAAGCCTTTTCGCAAACCCTTATGTATTAGCCTCGACTTTGATGATGGTTTCAAGCCGGTAGACTTCCCTCGACTTTGTTATGAAATAACATTTCCTTAAAATAGTTTAGGACTTTTTAACCAATATCCCATTCGCTTTAACGCTTCATTAGTGACAATCCTGCCTCAAATCGCCCAAATTGCTAACAGAACCTATAACCAACTATTATTACCCGTAAAGACGCAGACGTATGAAACGATTACCCCTTTTTCAGAAATCGACCGGCTTCATAGCCATTGTATCACTTGTATTAGCCTCTTGTGCTTCCCCAATGAAACTAGTAGAAACTGGCAATTATGATCAGGCTATTGAATTAGCTGTGAAGAAATTGGCCGGAAAAAAAACCAAGAAAACTAAGTATGTCATGGCCTTAGAGGATGCCTTCTATAAGACGACCGCTAGGGACATGGCATATGCTGACGAATTGAAGAAAGAAGGCCGCCCCGAGAATTGGCAAAAAATCAACGACATTTACAAAAAGATTAAAAGAAGACAGGATAAGATTAAACCTCTTCTTCCATTGATCGATAAAGATGGCATAAAAGCAGAATTTCGCTTTGTGAAAGTAGAAGGATTGGAACGCGAGTCTAAAGAGAAAGCGGCAACTTTCTTGTACGAAGATGCCAGGCGGCTTTTGACATTGGCTAAAGAAGGAGATAAAATGGCTGCCCGCGAGGCTTATACTCAACTCGATAAAATAAAGAGATATTATACTTCCTATCGAGATCGAAATCAATTGATGAACTTGGCACATGAATTGGGCACCTCTTATATTTTATTTGAAATGACAAATAATGCACCTGTAGTTCTACCGTTGGGTTTTGAAAGGGAAATCACTCGCATCAGTGTCAATGACTTGAATAGCAAATGGAAAGAGTACCATACTAGACAGCAATCTGGTACTGCTTATGACTATAAGGTCGTCATGAATATCACAGATATCCAGGTTAGCCCGGGGGTGGTACAAGAAAGGCAATATGTAGATGACCGTGAGATAGAAGATGGCTTTGATTATGTATTGGATGAGAATGGAAATGTGAAAAAAGATACTTCTGGTAATGATATCAAAGTGCCGAGAACTGTGATTATTCGTGCGGAAGTTTTAGAAACTTACCAGAATAAGGTAGCAAATGTGTCTGGTCGCTTAGAATACATTGATTTGAAACGTAATCAGGTGATTAATACGGATCGCATAGCTGTAGAAGCTGTTTTCGAGAATTATGCGGCTACATTTAGAGGCGATGATCGAGCACTTAGTCAACAATCCAGAAAGCGAATAGGCAATCGTCCTTTGCCATTTCCAGAAAACGAGGATTTGCTATTTACTGCCGCTGAGCAGTTGAAACCAGTGATTAAGGAAAAAATTGCGAGAGCTAGAATCATTATCTAGTATTTTTCACCTCACATATCACAGCCCCAAAAAGGAAATAATCATAAACAACAGGAATAAAAGGATTTGAAGCCGAGACATTTCTAAATGTTTCGGCTTTTTCGATTTATAAATAAGCAGCTGATCAACTGGATTATTTGTATTTTGAAAAGCAAAGTATAATTTTGTTTCTTGTAGTAGAGTCAAAGAGATTCGACAGCAAAAAAGAGCCCGGAAGAATTGACGCCCAAGTGTAATAAATTACGCTGGTTTCTTCCGGGCGAAAACCTCTCAAAAGTCACTTGCGATTTGGCCCTATGAAAACGCTCCAAGATGGAATGGAAGCAAGTGATTAGAGGATATTGGAATACTGCTGTGTATTTTTGCTGGATGAATGAGGCGCCGTACGATTAAAATTTGTTGTTTTGAGGGGGCTAGCCAGGAGGATAGCTTGCTGTTTTTTGACACTTCAAATTTATGTATTTTTCTGCAATAAAGAAAATAAATACCGAAAATTAATGCAATTACTTTTAAAAAGAATAGTATATGACTGTTGGTCAACGAATTAAGTTTTTCAGAGAAAAGAATAAATTTTCGGTGACTGACTTTGCTCACCTCCTTAAGATTTCGGAACGCAATGTGTACAACTATGAGGCTGATAAAACCTCACCCCATATGTCTTTTTGGGAATCTCTCTTTCTCGTTTTTGAGGATTTGAATGCGAAATGGATGCTAACAGGGAAAGGACAGATGCTATTAGCAGAGGGAGATCAACAAGTACACGAATCAGCGCTGACTTATATGAAGAAAGAGGAATTAACCGATATCCTCTTGTTGATACAACGAGTGAAGGAACTAGGAAACAAGGTTGATCATTTAGAAAGCGAATTGGCTAACTTACGTGATCGATTAGCCTAAATTACTGGGTAGTTGTTCTACTGATATATCGTTGCAGACCCACATACTCATCATCCTTTTCTCCATCGCTATCCCAATCTAGTAAGGTGCTAAACTTAAGCAATCCATTGGGTTGTTTTGAAATGACATATTGGTAGGTTGCATCAGGTTCTATCATCATCAAGGTGTCATTAAAGGTATTCCACATACCTCTTGATTCACTCATTAGGTCATCCTCTAAATTCAAATGCGCACGGCGGTATTTATTATCCATCTCGTAATAGGTCCGTACGGGTTTGACAAAGAAGGTTTTTTCCCATTGCTCTTCTTTTATTTCCTCCACATAGGAGGAATCTGTATTCTCAAAACTATTTACTTTGACCGTAATGTTGATGAGTTCCCAAGTACCTGGCAAGGTTTTGTCTAAATCAAGGGTAGGTTCAGCTGATTCGTTAGAGCTAGGTTCTTGTTGACAGCTTATTAGGCCCAGGGCCGCTATGAAAAGGATAAGAAACAACTTACTATTCATTATTCTTATTTCTCGGCAAAATACTCAAATTTCCCTAAGTTGCGTGTGGGAATTAGGTTTTGAAAACGAAAAGATCGCAAAGAGATGTTTCTGGCAAATTGTGAAAATCATTATAGCAGCTTGTCTGCCCGAATTGAGCAGCTAGTGCTGCAACGAGCTATATCGCTCCGCCAGTTAACCAACGCATGATGAAAACGAGAGCAATACTAACCACGAGGCCAAAGAACACTTTTGCCAAGTCCAGACCCAACATTTTCCAGGTAGCATTAGACACTTTTTTCTCCAGCCGATATCGAACCGCAATCTCCCGACCAGCCAATAAGCCCAAAAAGACCCAGGTGGTACTCATGGGGACATTATTTAATTCCTTAAAGTACAGGAGTACGAGGCCATAGATGAAATCGATGATCGTCGCGGAACGAACATCTACCGTATTGGTTTTAGCTTTGACAATCTCCTGGATAGCTCCACCTCGACCATAGAAAATATAAGCCAAAAGACTTAAAAGTATCAGTAATGAAATAGCCAATTCTATTCCACTAAGGTTACGAGGTAAGTAGACGTAAATGTTAGCAAAATCTTGGATTAACCACTGGGACCAAAGAAAGCCAGTAGAAAACCATTGTAAGACACTCCAGATTTGTTTCTCCTGTTTGGTAATGGGATTCTCAATAAATCTCTTCTCAACAGCTTTGCTAATGACGATATAAATTAGAATAGCTACTCCAAAAGCTACAGCATAGCCCAGCAGAGATTTTGAGACCATGTTTTCAAGATTCTTGGGGTTGAAAAAGGTGAGAATCAAGAAGGATGTGCTCACCGGAATACCCGTTCGTGTCAGTAGCATCAGCGTGAGCGGGGGTAGGAGATAGGCCCAGCCGAAGTTATCAGGTATAGGGTATTTTGATAAACGATCATAGGATACATCTCCCCCGTAACTATACCAACCGTAGACAAGCGTAGCCGTTAAAATAGAACCTGCAAAAAACCAAAGTAAATACCAAGGACGATCTTCATTTGAACTGAGAAAGGTACCTAAGGTCTGGATGCTATCATTACCTACTACGGCGTAACCAGCCAGAATAAATCCCAGCCACATTATGATCATATTGTAATCCATCAAGTCTTTATATTGTGCTAATGTTATCTTTGTGCTAAAGATAAGGATTCACGTGTTAACTAAATGTGAAGAATTACTTGTTTTCTTCTTCCCACTTTTTTACTGCACTTTTGATGGCATTATAGATCTGTTGAATATCATAATTGTCTTCTGATAAGACATGCGCCTTACCATTATCTTCTTCAAGAAGTAAAAGGCGTGAACCGCCGCGCTGTTGTTGCGGGTTGATACGTGATTGATTGCCCATGGTCGTTATGCTGGCATTTTTGAGTTGGTCAAAAGAAACCCTTCCATAAACCGTTTCTACAGCATCTGTAAAAACTATAACTGGGCCTGTCTTTTGCTGCGTCCAAAACGTAAAGAAAGAGGTACCCAGGCTAATCATCCCGAAAAAGAAGAAAAGCATGGCAAGGATGATGTTAAGTTGACGTTTTTGTCCTTCCTCTTTTTTGAACAACAACCAGGCACAAAGACCAAAAAACAGTAGGCCAGCTACGATTGTACCCCACAACATAAAACTACTATTGCCGTACACCGGCTCAAAACGCTTAAGGATTTCTTCCATCTTGCTTTGATATTTGGTATTATTGTCAATTAATATAAATCATTCTCGTCTAGGAATTTTATTGGAGGTAGCCATTTACACTATACAAAAGCCATTGACTAGTCCAATAGTCCATCGAGAATCAGAGCAATACCTACATGGCAAAAGCACTCAAACGTGCCTATTGGCTTTTCCAATCCAACCCAAAGAAACTTCACCTAGTGGAGGCCTTAAAGGCGAATGCTTTGAGTACCTTTTTGGTAAAAGCACACAAAGATAAGATTCATAAAGGAGATAAGGTGATATTGTGGCAAACAGGTAAGCAAGCCGGTGTGTATGCCTTGGCAACTGTCCGCTCAGCGCCTAAACCTGGCCAACCACAAAAGGCAGAAGTGCCTTTTGTACAAGAAGGGGGAGAGACGGAATTCCGCGTTCAACTAAAGATTGATTATAATCTTTGGAATAGGCCGATCGATGCTGCAACCCTATCGGCATTCCCGGTCTTTGAGGATTTTAATGCTGGCCTTTCCGGAACCAATTATGTAGCTTCGGAAGAACAGTTTAAGGTGATTCAGTCGATTCTTACGGAGATTGATGCACTAGAGGAACCACAACCCGAATATTTACTCCGCACCTGGCTAAACCCTCCTCACAACCTGATACTGTATGGCCCTCCCGGTACCGGAAAGACCTATCAGACGATCAATCATGCTTTATCCATTATTGAGAATCGCTCCTTGGAAGAGTTGGCCATGGAGGATCGGTCGCAGCTACGAAGGCGATTCAATGATTATATGGGACAAGGCCAGATTGCCTTTCTAAGTTTTCACCAATCCTTTGCATATGAGGACTTTATCGAAGGCATAAAGCCAGTATTACATGATGGCAAGATTACCTACGGAATAGAAGACGGCATTTTTAAAATCATGTGTAATGATGCGCGTCGCTGTTTGTTAGAAACACTTGTAAATGCCAAGGCTGTACCCAGGCAGGAACTTAAATTCGATCAACTCTATTCGGCTTTTTTGCATCATATTAAAGCAGAAGAGTTTTCCTTCTTCACGACGCCCAAAAAGCGGAGGGTATTTCTACATCGAGTACTTAAGTTTGGGAATTTATTGGTTCGACCTGGAAAATCTTTCTCTACCTTAACGGTGTACAAAGATAAATTACGTCGCTTGTATCAAACTATACCTGAGCCTGAGGTAATACAATCCTCAGAAGATATCCAATCTCTGATCGGACAAGAGCCAGCCAGCATTTACCTCGCTGTCTTTTTTGCACTAAAACAGTTTGAAGCTGACTTGCTAAACCAATTGGAGGCAGTGCAGCAGCTAGAGGCTAGCGATACAAATACTAGTACCTTTGAGTTTCCACTGATTACAGAGGCAATCCTATCCAAGTGTAGGAAATATGTGGTGATTATTGATGAAATAAATCGAGCTAACCTATCAGCCGTTTTTGGAGAATTGATCACTTTACTAGAATCGGATAAACGAGAAGGTGGCCCAGAATCATTGAGTGTCGTCTTGCCTTATTCTAAGACCTATTTTTCAGTACCACCCAATTTATATTTAATTGGCACAATGAATACCGCTGATCGGAGTGCTGAGGCTTGGGATATGGCACTACGTCGGCGTTTTACATTCAAAGAAATGGATGCTCGCCCCGAACTCATTCCCAAATTGGTACATCCGCCAATGGTAGCTGGAATTGACTTGATGCGATTATTGGAAACTATTAACCATCGGATCAGCCGTTTGTTGGATCGGGACTATAAAATAGGGCACGCCTTTTTTCTGAACATTCATTCTTTAGCTGAATTGAAATCAGCCTTTGAATTTTCAATTATTCCGCTATTGAGAGAGTTTTTCTTTGATGACCTAGGTAAAATCGGACTGATTTTAGGCCCTCAATTCATCAAGATAGAAAGGCAAGTCGAAGCAGATTTTGCAGATTTTGATTACCCGTATTTGAGTGAATATATTCATCGTCCCAATTATCAAGTACGTTCTTTAGACGACTTGTTAGAAGTGGATTTTATCAAAATTTACGATAAAAATTATCAACAATGATAAGTGTAGTTGCCAATGAACCAAGGGGAAAGGAGGAGATTGATGAATGTAAGATTGAATGCGCGAGTTCCCATTATGGGGCATTAAAGGGAGCTGTCTTAAAACGATTTCTTTATTTAATGCTGTTTGGATTGTGCTTTTCGGCCTGTAGCTCCGTTGAGCAAATTTCAGACGATACCGATCTGAATACCCGTTTTTTGATGGCTTTATTCAAAGGTGATCTTGCTGTCATAGATTCTTGCTTGGCCGTTGGCGTGGATGTCAATATACGAGATGTGAATGATGTTCCAGCTATTATTGTCGCCGCTAATTCTGGGAATATACAGGCCGTCAAGAAGTTATTAGAGAAAGGCGCAAATGTAAACGCTCGCAGTACCCTATATTACAATAGTACGGCCTTAATGGAGATAGCTGCCAATAGGGACGCAGCTATGGCGGCGTTTTTGATTGAGAACGGAGCCAATGTACACCTGATTGATTCTTTTGGTGATCCGGCGATCAACTGGGCGGCTTATTATGGAGATATTCCCTTTGTAGATGTATTGGTGAAAAATGGAGCTAGTTGGGAAGTAGAAAGTGAGCAAGGGACGGCGATAGACGTGGCCATGAAACAATGGAATGACCCATTGCTGGACTATTTCATCCAAGCAGGCGCAGGGCAGGCCTTGTCTGGGCAGGCACTGGAATTGGTAGAGGCGGTGCGAGGGGAGAATACAGAGGGGGTCCAAA
>Ga0070727_10002705_pt1 | contig 16749 bp, 15 predicted proteins | sample tdAd472_FD_66722 | JGI IMG/M metagenome (GOLD analysis project Ga0070727, IMG submission 66722) | Marine sediment microbial communities from the Atlantic coast under amendment with organic carbon and nitrate - tdAd47.2 | ecosystem: Environmental > Aquatic > Marine > Coastal > Sediment | place...
AGCTTCTGGCGAAGCCTCAGCTTCTGGCGAAGCCTCAGCTTCTGGCGAAGCCTCAGCTTCTGGCGAAGCCTCAGCTTCTGGCGAAGCCTCAGCTTCTGGCGATGCCTCAGCCTCTGCTCCGGGCGTGGCTAGCGCCTCGCGAACCGGCGCACCACCTGCTCGGCCTGGGCGGCGAGCAGCGCCTCGGCCTGAGCCAGGGCCTGCTCGAGGGACAGGTCGCTCTGCGCCGAGTACACCTCTGCGAAGCCGTCGGGGCCGCAGAGCGCAGCGGCGCCCGGGCCGAGGGAGCCGGCGATCGCGATCGGGGTCACCCCCGCGCGGCGGCAGGCCTGGGCGACCGCCCACGGCGCCTTGCCGGTGGCGGTCTGGCCGTCGAGGCGGCCTTCGCCGGTGAGGCAGAGCTGGGCGCCCTCGAGGGCCGCGGCGAAGCCCGAGGCGTCGAGCACGAGCTCGGCGCCCGAGAGCAGCTCGGCGTCGAGGGCGGCGGCGAGGGCGAAGCCGACCCCGCCCGCGGCGCCGGCGCCCGGCGCCGTGGCGTCGCCGCCGAGGACCTCAGCCCAGGCGCTCAGCCCGCGTTCGAGGAGGGTGACCCCCTCGGGGTCGGCGCCCTTCTGGGGGCCGAACACGGCGGCCGCGCCTGCGGGACCGAGCAGCGGGGAGTCGACGTCGCAGGCGACGCGCACCCGGCCCCTCCACGCAGCCGGCAGCGGCTCGAGGTCGACGCGGGTCACGAACTCCAGCGCCGCGCCGGAGGGGGCGAGGGTCTGGCCGTCGGCGTCGAGCAGCCGCGCCCCGAGGCCGACGAGCACACCGGCGCCGCCGTCGACGGTGGCCGAGCCACCGAGGGCCAAGATCACCGTGTGCCCGGCCTCGAGCGCCTGGCGCAGAACCAGCCCCGTGCCCAGGCTGCTGGCGACCAGCGGGTCGCGCTCGCTGGGGGCGAGCAGGGTCAGCCCGCTGGCGAGGGCCAGCTCGACCACGGCGGTGCCGTCGGCGAGCAGCGCGTAGCGGCTCTGGAGCTCGCGCCCCAGGGGGTCGACCGCGGGGGCGGCGACCCAGCCGCCGCCGACGGCGGCCAGCAGCGCCTCGGCGGTGCCCTCGCCGCCGTCGGCGATCGGGTGTTCGACCGCGGTCGCGCCCGCGCGGCGCGCGCCGGCGGCGAGCGCGGCGGCCGCGGCGGGCGCGGAGAGGCTGCCCTTGAAGCTGTCGGGGGCGCAGACGACGCGGAGCGCGGTCACTCGGGGACGATACGCCGTTCGAGTCGCTCGAGGGCCGCCTGGACCGCGGCGCGGTCCTCGGTGCCGAGGGTCGGGAGCATGCCCTCGAACAGCTCCACCGTGCGCGCGTGCCCGGCTTCGCCGAGGAGGGCGATCACCTCGCGGCGGAGCACGCCGTGCTCCGAGCTGGCGAGGGTCTCGAGGCCGTCGACCACCGAGGCGGGCAGGCGGTGCGCGAGGGCGAGCTGGGCGTCGAGGGTCGCGATCACCGCCCGGCGCACGTCCAAGGGCTGGGCGGGGTCACCGAGCATGTCGACCAGCGCCTGGCGCGCCGCGGCGCTGCGGGTGAGGTCGGCCTGGGCGAGGGCCGCGATCGCGTGGGTGCGGACCCCGAGGTCGACGTCGCCGCGGGCGGTCTTGGCCAGCGCGCTGGCCACGAGGCCACCCTCGGCCAGGCTGCGGGTGCGGGTCAACGCCCGGGCCGCGAGGGCGCGGCGGGCTGGGTCCTGGTCGTCGCGCAGGATCGCGACCAGGATCGCGTTGGCGTCGGGGTCGCCGGCGCGGGCGAGCGCGAAGGCCGCGACCTGGAACAGGTCGGTCTGCTCGAGGGCGTCGAGCAGGATCCGTCGCGCCAGGGGATCCGCTTGCCGGGCGAGGAGCAGCGCGGCGTCCCGCCGCACCCGGCGATCGGCCTCGGTCAGCTGAGGGGCGAGGAAGAGCTCCTTCAGCCCCTGGGTGATCTGCTCGGCGCTGCGCCCCGACTGCACCAGGCGCGTGGCCGGGTTGTCGCGGGAGGAGAGCTCGATCTCGGCGATCCGGTCGCGGTAGCTGTGCTCGAGCCCGGCCAGGGAGCTCGGGCCCGCGGGGGCCGCCGGGTCGTCCTCACCCGGGACCGCCTCGGCGCTCGGCTCGCGCTCGCGGAGCGCCTTCGCGACCTCGCCCACGGTCTCCCAGTTGCGGTCGAACTCGGCCAGGGTCAAGACCTCGGCCAGCTCGACGTCGGTGGCGTAGGGGTCGACCTCCATCGGGACGTCGGGGGTGCGCAGCGGGGTCTCGGCGGTCGCCGCCGCTCCGGTGGCGGTCTGGGGCGCGTCGTCGGCGTCGTGCAGGTTGGCGATCACGAGGGTCGCCCCCACGCCGATCACGGCCCCGATCACGAACACGAACGCCTGGCGCAGCACGGCTAGTTACCCAGCCGGGGGGTCGATTCGGAGGCGGAGGTCGCGGGGAGTGGGATTGGGGTCACCTGCCTACCTGATATCGCTGTACTTGCCGCCGGTCTTGGCGGCAAGCTCCTGCATCATGGAACGGTCGGCTCCCTTGAAGCCCATGGTGTGGATCGTCACGTGTTTGGTGCCCATGGCCTGCTCGACCACCTCGAGGATCTTCTCGGTGGGGACGGGGGTGGTCCCGTCGTGGGTCGCGAACCCGTCGCTCAACAGGTAGACGCAGCGGACACCCTCGACGTTTAGTGCCTCTCGCAACGCGTCGTCGGTCTCGGTCACGCCCCGGGCCTCCTGCGACTCGATCCACTCCATGGCCTCCGCGCGGTTGGCCTCCAGCGGGTGCAGCCCGCTGGGCTCGCCGCGCTTCCACACCTTGAACCCCGTGCTGTAGGTGATCAGGTTGACCTTGAAGTGCCCGGGCAGCTTCTCGAGCACCTTGTTCAGCGCGATCTTGGCCCGCGCGAGCCGGCTGCGGCCCTGGGGCTGGCCCGCCGGGCCCTGGGACGAACCCGGGTCGCGGGTCTTGGTGCCCTCGCTGCCCGCGAGGGGGTCGGCCTGATCCGCGTCGATCGACTCCATGGAGCCCGAGACGTCGAGCACGAACACGACGCTCGTGCACTCGATCTCGCGCCCGAACAGGCGCACGGAGGTCCCGCCCTCGTGCTCTTCCTCGACCGGGATCGCCTCGAGCCCGCCCTGGCCCTGGACGTTGGTCCACCACGAGCGATACGCGCCCGCGGCGCCGAAGCGGCGCTTGAGCACGTTGCCCAGCGCGTTCTTGAACACGTCCCAGGTCTCGCTGTTCGGCTCGAGCTGCTCCATGGCGTCGATCATGGGGTCGATGGCGGCTTCGACCTTGGCGTCGGCCAGGCGCCAGGCGGCGAGGGCGACCACGCTCGTGGCCTCGTCTTCGAGCATGCCGATCAGGCCGTCCCAGTCGCGCTGCCCCGCGTAGTAGCTGGCGATCGCGCGGCGCACGCCCTCCGACTTGGACTTCTGGCTCGCCTTGGCCAGCTCCTTGAGCGCGCTCTTGCTCGACATGGCCTCGGCGGCGTCCGCGATCCGGGCCGCGACCCCCGAGGTCGGCGGCGCCTTCTCGGCGACCTTGACGAGGAACTTCACCGTCTTGCCGTCGTCGGCCGCGCCGAGCTGGGCGACCAGGTCGCCGACCTGGTCCCACTTGCCCGCGCCGGCGGCCTCGCCGATCGCCTGCTTGAGGCGCTTGGCCTCGGCCTTGCTCAAGCCGCCGGCGAAGAGGGGCAGGGCGCACACCAGCGCCAGCAACGTCGCGATCCGCAGCATGGAACCTCCCGGGGCCCGATCCTACCGCACGCCCTCGGACCGGTCGCGCGCTTCCCGGGCCAGACGCAGCACCGTCTCGGCGGCGCGGGGGTGGGCGCCCTTCACGTCGACCTCGGCCTTGAGGTTGCGCATGCGGGTCAGGCACTGCTTGCGCGCTTTGCCGCTGCCCAGCAGCCCCAGCGCCGCCTCGGCGATCTCGGCCGAGCGGTCCTTGTGGTCGGCGAACTCGGGGCAGATCTCGCGCTGGGCGAGCACGTTCACCAGCCCGATCCACTCGGTGGTCAACAGCCGCTTGACGAACACCGCCTGGGCGCGGGTCGCCTGGTAGATCACGACCATGGGGCACTCGTAGTGCAACAGCTCGAGGGTCGCCGTCCCGCTGGCGCAGAGCGCGGCCCGCGAGACCCGGGCAATGTCGGAGGCCTTGCCCTCGAGGACCTGGAGCGGGAGGTCCGGCGCGTGCTCGGCGACCAGGTCCCGCGTCAGCCCGTCGAGGGACTGCTGGGCGACCGGGATCGCGTAGCGCACGTCGGGGCGCTTGGCGTGGATCAGGTTCGCGGCCTTCAGCTCCAACGGCAGGTTGCGCTCGATCTCCTGGCGTCGCGAGCCGGGGAGGATCCCCAACAGCGGCGTCGCCGGGTCGAGGCCCAGCCCGTCGCGGAACGCGGGCGAGCGCTTGCGCAGGCGCAGCTCGTCGAACAGCGGGTGGCCGACGAAGGTGCAGGGCACGCCGATGGCCTCGTAGAGCGCCTGCTCGAAGGGGAACAGGACCATCATGTGGTCGACCAGGCGCGCGATCCGGTGGATCCGGCTCGGGCGCCAGGCCCACACCTGCGGGCTGACGTAGTAGGCGACCTGGACCCCGGCCTTCTTCGCCTTGCCCGAGAGCCGCAGGTTGAAGCCGGGGTAGTCGATGGGCACCAGCACGTCGGGCGGGTCGGCGATCAGGCGCGCCGCGGTCTCCTTGAGCGTGCGGGTGAAGAACGGGAGCGCCTTGAGCACGTTCACCAGGCCCATGGCTGCGTGCTCGACGAAGTCGAAGGGGATCTCGACCCCGGCCTGCTGCATCAGCGGCCCGCCCATGCCCTGGAGCACGATATCGGGCTCGCGTTCGCGCAGGCGTTTGGCCAACGCGGCGCCGTGGGAGTCACCGGAGTGCTCGCCCGCGCTAATGAACACCCGCAGTGGTCGCTGAGCCATGTGCTTAGAATGCGGCCATGTCGTTCTGGACACAAGTCGTGCTGGAGGTGCTCGTGGTGGGGGCCTGCGTGCTCACCATCGCCTGCAGCGGATCCACGAGCCCGGAGCCGGTCGGCCCCGAACCCCCGCCCCCGGGCTCGGAGCATGCAGCCCCCGCGCCCGAGCCGCAGGGGCTCGAGGTCGACCCCAAAGCGCGCCGGATCTCGATTCCCGCGACCCTGCAGCTGGCGGCCTTCGCCGCCGGAGACCCGCCCGGCCACCACCTGGTGACCTGGGCCGGCGGCCGCGCCGGGAGCAAGGCCCTGCTCGAGACCCCGGTCTCGGACACCGACGTGCTCGACGCGCTCGAGGGACTGGGCGCCAAGCCCGGCGACACGCTGACCGCCGCCGCCTGGGACTACCGCGACGACCCCGACCGCCCCGAGCCCGACGCCCGCGCCGAGGGCCCCGCGCTGACGATCACCTGCAGCCTGCCCGACGGGCGTGAGGTCGCGATCGAGGAGCTGCTCGAGGACCTGGACGGCAACGGCTTCAGCTGGGTGCTCGCGGGCAACCGCGGGCTGATCCCGGTGTGGAAGTCCGGCTGCGTGGTGTGCCTCCAGAGCTGCCCCGGGGCCAAGGTCGCCAACCGTGAGGCCACGATCCGCGACCTGGCCCAGGGCAAGAGCCGGTTCCAGGCCTCGGAGCTGGCGCGCTCACTGGGCGACGGCGCCCAGCTCACCGTGCACCTGCAGCTGCAGTAGGAGGAAGCCATGGCGCAGGCTCTGACCCTCCACGCCACCGCCCCCCTGTTGGTCGGATACCGCGGCTCGGCGGTGTTCAAGCTCCTGCTCGAGGCAGACGGCGTGTCTCCGGAGGAGCTGCGCGGAAGCGTCGCGGACGAGCTGATCCCGTGGACGCTGGGTTTTGCGATCCAGTCCACGACCGGGTGGAGGGTCGACGCAAGGAGCCTCCCGCGACTGCCGGGCAGTCTGCGGGCGGCTAGCGGTTGAGCCAGTCGAGGGCCAGGGCCGCGGACCAGGTGAACTCGCGGGCGCCGAGGCCCTCCCCGGTCTCGGCGTCGTAGTACTCGCGGAAGCCGCTGCGCTCGATCAGCTCCAGGCTGGACTCCACCAGCGAGCGGCCGACCTTGGGTGCCAGCAGCCAGTTGGTGTTGATCCAGGTCGGGCCGCGCCAGTAGCGGCGGGCCTCGAAGGCCGGGTCCTGGGGCGAGGTCGAGGCCAGCGGGTAGCGCGTCGCGAAGCGGGTCCGCAGCCCCTCGAGCAGGGTGGCCTCGATCTCCGGGGGGAGGTCGAGGATCAAGGGCAGGTAGCCGGCGATCACGTCGGGGGTCAGCGGGCGGTCGGCGACGGCGTCGTGCAGGAGGAACCGCCCGCGCTCGGCGTCCCAGAGGTGGTCGAGCAGACCCTGGCGCAGCCGCGCCGCGCGCTCGCGGGCCTGGGTCTCCATGCCGCCGAGCTCGTCGACCAGCCAGGCGAGGTCGAGCTCGGCGCGGGCCAGGAGCGCGGTCATCAACGGGTCGTAGACCGCGAAGATCCCCGGGCCGAAGCCGCTCTTGGCGATCTCCTTGACCAGGACCACGTAGCGCTTGTATTCCACGTCGCCCGGGCGCTGCCCCACGTCGTCGACGCGCTCGAGGTCCACGCGCTTGAACGGCGGCGCCTGCTCGGGGTCGACCGCCTCCATCGCGCTGTCCCAGGCGGGGCTGTTGTCGAGCCCGCTCTCCCAGGGGTGGACCACCGCCACCAGGCCCTTCCGCTGCGGGTCGCGGGCGGCCGCGAACCAGCGGTGCGAGGCGTCGATCGCCGGCAGCAAGGCGCGCACACGGTCCGGGTCGGCGCCGCACTCGAACACCCGCCGCAAGGCGCTGGCCCACACCGGAGGTTGGCTGATCGAGGTCGAGTCCGTGGTCTCCCACATGGCGGGGCCGGGGAAGTAGTCGGCGTGCTTGTCGTGGAAGTAAATGTGCGGCACCCGGCCGTCGGGCCAGGCGCCGGCGAGGAGCGTCTCGAGCTCGAGCAGCGCGCGGTCGAGGTCGAGGTAGGCCCAGCCGATCGCGGCGAAGGCGCTGTCCCACGCCCACTGGTGCGGGTAGAGGTGGGGCGAGGGCAGGGTGAACCGGCCCTTGTCGTTGGCGCGCAGGATCTGCGCGGCCTGGTCAGCTAGCGATGGCTTCGAGGACGTCATCAATGAACACGCAGGTGAAGAGGATCACGAAGAAGTAGGCGAGGAGCACGGCGTAGGTCGGCAGCCACTTGCGCTCGTCTTCGAGCATGCCCGTGCCGAACAGGGTGTAGTTCTGGATCTGCTCCTCGCTGGGCGGCGGGGCGACGCGGCTCACGAGCAAGGTCAGCCCGGTGGCGACCCCCATGCCGGTGGCGTTCCACCACCAGAACGAGTGCTCGAACACCTCGAGCGCGCTCAGCCCCCAGAGGATCAGGTTGAAGCCCACGCCGCCGATCACCCCCGCGGTCAGGCCGAGGGTGTTGGCGCGCCGGGAGAGCACGCCCACCGTGAACGCGGCCAGGATCGGGCCGTAGAACGCCGAGCCGACCTTGTTGATCAGCTCGACCACCGTCGAGCCCTCGATGAACTTCGCCAGCAGCGCGCAGCCGATCATGGCGACGCCCCAGCACACGGTCACGATCTTGCTGGCGCGAAGCTCCTGGGCCGGGGTCATCTCGCGGTTGCGCCCGACGAAGTCCTTCATCGTCGCCGCCGAGAGCGAGTTCAACGACGAGTCGAGGCTCGACATGGCCGCCGCCAGCAGCGCCGCGATCAGGATCGCGCGCACACCTCCAGGCAGGTAGAGCAGGATCATGTGCGGCACGACGGCGTTGGCGTTCTTGTCGCCCAGCGCCGCCTCGGTGCTGGCCAGCGCGTCGCGCAGCTCGGGCGACTCGACCACCAGCGCCGCGGCGACCAGCCCCAGGAACAGGTAGAGCAGGGTCAAGGGAAAGCGCGCCAGGCCGTTGAACACCAGCGAGCGCTTGGTGTCCTTGAGCGTCGGCGCGGAGAGCTCGCGCTGGACCTGGCTCTGGTCGGTGCCGTAGTAGCTGGCGTAGAGGAAGAACCCGCCGAAGAGGAACGCCCAGAACGGGGCCTTGCTCCCGTCGTTGATCCCCAGCCGCATGTCGACGGCCTGCAGGCGCTCGGGCTCGATCATGCTCAGCGCGTGGCTCAGCCCGCCGGCTTCGTGCAGCCCGAAGCCGATCAAGAGCAGCAGCCCGCCCAGCAGCACCACCAACTGCACCACGTCGGAGTAGACCACCGCCGCCATGCCGCCGATGGTGTCGTAGATCACGGTCGTGACCCCGATCAAGAGGATCGTGGCCCACAGCGGGATCCCCAGGATCACGGTCAGCACGATCGCGATCGCATACAGCCCGATCCCGGTGCCCAGCCCCCGGCTGACGAGGAACACCGCCGAGATCAAGTAGCGCACCCCGGGGCCGAAGCGCCACTCGAGGTACTCGTAGACCGAGACCAGCTCGAGTTTGCGGAAGAACGGGATCAGGACCACCATGATCGCGATCATGGCCAGGGGCACCGCGAGCTCGTACTGCAGCCAGGTCAGCCCCCCGTCCTGCTTCAGCCCGACGTAGGCGGGGATCCCGAGGAAGCTGTTGGCGGAGGTTTGGGTGGCCATGGTGGAAATGCCCACCGCCCACCAGGGCAGGTTGCGCCCGCCGACGTAGTAGTCCTCTTCGTTCTGCTGGCCACGGCCGAGGTAAATGCTCATGCCGATCATGCCGGCCATGTAGAGCGCGATCACGATCCAGTCGAGAGGGCTCACACTCACTCCTTCGCGCGGAGTCTAGCGTCTGAGCCGGCTGCGGGGCACTGCCGACGCCCGACTGCGCAGAGGGGCTATACTCGGGGTGACCGAGGTGCGCCGTGGGCGAGATTCAGATCCGGTTCCGCATGAACATGGAGACCGGGAAGAAAGACATCCTGATCGAGTACGACGGCGACGAGGACGCCATGCGCCACGAGCACGAGCGCGAGCACCGGCGGATCGTCGAGACCCTCGTCGGCAAGGGCGTGCTGCGCGAGGACGAGGTCGGCGACGTGCAGGTCAAGCGCGGCAACCAGGAGCAGACCCGGACCCCCGAGCAGACTGGCAGCGGCCCCGAGGCCGTGGCCACGGAGACCTAGCCCCGAGGTATGGATCGGCGGGTTCGGAGCACCGAGCGCGAGGCGCTGGCCCAAGCCGACCCCGCGACCCTGATCGCCCACGCCCGCGAGCGGCTGCGCGCGGGTGAGGCCGGCGAGGCGCTGCGCCTGCTCGCCGGCCGCGACGAGCCCGAGCTGGTCGAGGCTCGCGCCGAGTTCCTCGCGGGCAGCGGCGACGCGCCCAGGCTGGCCGAGCTCTGGAGCTTCGCCGAGCTCGACGTCGAGCAGCTCGCTTGGGTAGCCGGATTTCAGGGGGCCTCTCCGAGGCCCCCTCGCTCTCGCAGCGAAGCTGCTCGAGCTCACCCCCAAGGGGCCGCAGGCGCCGCTCAGCCCGAGCCGTCCGCCGGTGTCCTGGCCCTCGGCTGCCACCCGGACCCCCTCGCCCGGGGGCTCGTCGCGCGCGCTCGCCCCCAGGCCGTCGACGACCCCGACCCCTACGTCCGCGCGCGGGCGCGCGGCGACTCGGCGGAGGCCGTCGAGAGCGCCGAGTCGGTGGGGACCCGCCTGTTCGGCGCCCACGGGCCAATGTACGAGGACGGGGCCTTCGTCGGCTTCAAGGCGAACTACGACGCGCGGCTGAGCTACTTCAGCCACGCGTTCATGGAGCGGGTCAGCCGCCTGCTCGCCTGCGGCGACGGGCGGGTGGCCTTCGCCCGCCAATACGGCCTGGCCTGGCCCACCGCCGACGTCGACTTCGAGGCGCTGGCGGCCGCCGTCGATCGGGTCAACGCGGCCCAGGTGCTCCCTTTCGAGCTCGAGGTGACCAACTTCGCGCTCTACGACCACCTGACCGGGCTCTCGCCCTCGGACCTGCTCTCGGCCAACGACGAGCGCCTCGCCCGCCGCTTCGCCCGCGACCTCAACGGCCACGAGGCGCGCCTGCGCCCGATGCAGGGCGCGCTGCACCACCGGATCCTGGCCGAGTTCCCGCCCAGCGCCCGCCCCACCGGCGAGCAGTTGGCCCCCCTGATCGACGAGGCCCGCGCGCGCTACGGCCCGGTGGGCTTCCGCGCGGTGGAGATCTTCGTCGAGCGCGCCCTCGCCGCCGCCAACAGCGGCCCGCTGGGCGGCGCGCTGGAGCCGAGCGGCTTCCCGCTCAGGCCTCCCCCCGAGGACGACCCGCGTTAGGTCGGGGGGGGACTCCAGGCCTGCCTGAGGTGTCGGTCGCCGTTGGAGCCGTCAACCCTGTAGGGGCGGGGTTTATCCCCGCCCGGGGAGAGGTCGGCAGGCCCTGGTAAAACGGGGCCTGCGGAAGGATTGCCCCGTGCGCCAGTATCTGGACTTGCTTCAACGGATCCTCGACGAGGGCGTGCCCAAGGACGACCGGACCGGGACCGGGACGCTCTCGGTGTTCGGGCACCAGCTGCGCTGCGACCTGTCGGAGGGCTTCCCCCTGGTCACGACCAAGAAGCTGCACACCAAGTCGATCGTGCACGAGCTGTTGTGGTTCCTCCAGGGCGACACCAACGTGGGCTACCTCAAGCAGCACAAGGTCAAGATCTGGGACGCCTGGGCCGACGAGAACGGGGACCTGGGCCCGGTCTACGGCAAGCAGTGGCGCGCCTGGAGCGCGCCCAACGGCGAGAGCATCGACCAGCTGGGGCAGATCCTCGAGCAGCTCCGGACCAACCCCGACTCGCGGCGGCTGGTGGTCTCGGCCTGGAACGTGGCCGACCTGCCCCACATGGCGCTCCAGCCCTGCCACACCCTGTTCCAGTTCTACGTGGCGCAGGGCAAGCTCTCGTGCCAGCTCTACCAGCGCAGCGCCGACGTGTTCCTCGGGGTGCCGTTCAACATCGCCTCCTACGCGCTCTTGACCTGCATGATCGCCCAGGTCACGGGCCTCGAGCTCGGCGACTTCGTGCACACCTTCGGCGACGTGCACCTCTACACCAACCACGTCGAGCAGGCCCGGCTGCAGCTGACCCGCGACCCGCGCCCGCTGCCTCGTCTGGAGCTGAACCCCGAGGTCACGGACCTGTTCGCGTTCCGCTACGAGGACGTGAGCGTCCACGACTACGCCCCGCACCCGCGGATCAAGGCCGAGGTCGCGGTGTGAAGCTGGTCCTCGTCGTCGCCGCCGCGCGCAACGGCGTGATCGGGAAGGACGGGGACCTCCCCTGGCGCCTGCCCGACGACCTCAAGCACTTCAAGCGGCACACCCAGGGCATGCCCATGATCATGGGGCGCAAGACCTGGGACTCGATCGGGCGCAGGCCGCTCAAGGGCCGCCCGCCGATCGTGGTCAGCAGCGACCCCAGCTGCGGCGAGGGCAAGGCCGAGGTGGTCGGCAGCGTGCCCGAGGCGATCGCGGCCGCCGAGCGCCACGGAGGCGAGTGGACCTCGGTGGCCGGCGGCGGCCGGATCTACCGCGAGACCCTGCCCCTGGCCCAGCGGGTCGAGCTGACCCTCGTCGACGCCGAGGTCGAGGGCGACGCGTTCTTCCCCCTGGAGCTCCTCGAGGGCTGGACCCTGGTGGCCGAGGAGCAGCACCCGGCCGACGAGCGCCACGCCTACCCCTTCGCCTTTCGCACCTACGCGCCCGCTCCCCGATAGGCCCCCGAGGCGATAGAATCCCGCGCATGAGCGAATCCGCCGAGACCCCTGAGACCGCCGAGAAGGCTGCGGAGCAGCCGACCGAGACCGCCGACGAGCAACCCGCGGCGGGCCAGACCCCTGCGAGCCCCATGACCGCGGTCGCGGCGGCCCCCGCCCCTGCCTCCGCGTCCAGCCCTGGGCTCGAGACCGCGCCCTGCTACGCCTGCGGATCGACCCGCGGCGAGCCGGCCGGCTACCGCTGGTGGGGACCGGGCTCGCTGATGTCCGAGGTCCGCTGCCTCGACTGCGGGCGCTACTACAACAGCAAGACCGGCGACTCGAACGGCCCTTGGATCCTCTGGTGGCACATGTTCGTGTTCCTGGTCGGCGTCTCCGGCGTGGCAGTATGGCTGCTCACGCGCTGAGGACCCTGCTCCTCGCGCTGGCGTTGGGACTCAGCGGTTGCCGCGGCGACGGCCCGCTCCCCCAGGGTCCCCGGCGGATCCCCACCGCCCCCACCCGCGCTCACGTCTACGAGGCCGTGGTTCGCCTGGGCTCGCGCATGCAGGTGCTCTACAAGACCTGGCCGGCGCACCTCGCCCGCTCCAACGACGACCCCAACGTGCCCCGGGTCGACGTGCGCGAGGTCGACAACCGGGGCGAGATCGACGGCGTCGACCTCGAGGCCCTCGGCTGGGAGCTCGTGGCCCAGCTGCGCACCCAGGGTCAGCTGGCCCTGCTCAGCGACGAGTCCAACGCGGTGGCCTCCCACGGCGCGAGCGGCGCCCCCCAGCTGGGCTCCGGGAACGAGGACGCGGGCCTGGTGCTCTACCCCTGGATCGACTCCGCGGGGCGGTTCTGCCTCGTGCTCCAGGACGAGGTCCAGGACAAGGCCCTGATCGTGGTTCGCTCGGACATGCCCGAGGAAGGCCCGCAGCCGGAGTAACCCCTGTCACACTGGCAGGACTGGGCGTTTGCGCTCAGGTGGGTTAGGTGGCGGCACGCGATCTGCAATGAGCAGGACGAACCCCAGCCGGGAGGGTCCCCAATGCAAGATCGCCTGACCATCAAATCGCGCGAGGCGCTCGTCGCCGCGCAGTCCATGGCCCAGAAGAACGGCCACGCCGAGCTCCGCCCCCTGCACTTGCTGTTCGAGCTCGTGCAGCAGGAGGAGGGGATCGTGCGGCCCCTGCTGGAGAAGCTGGGCGTCGCCCCGCAGCAGGTCGCGGCCGCGGTCACGACCCAGCTCGCGGGCCTCCCCCGCAGCCAGGGCAGCAACAGCCTCAACATGTCGCGGGAGCTGCAGGCCACCCTCGAAGACGCCGACAAGCGCGCCCGCAGCATGGGCGACGAGTACGTCTCCACCGAGCACCTCCTGTTGGGCCTGCTGGGCACCAAGAGCGACGCCGCCAAGCTCTTGAAGCAGGCCGGGGTCGACGAGAAGGGGCTGATGGAGGCGCTCAAGGCGATCCGCGGCAGCCACCGCGTGGTCGACGAGTCCCCGGAGGGCAAGTATCAGGCCCTCGCCAAGTACGCCCGCGACCTGACCGCCCTCTCCCGCAGCGGCAAGCTCGATCCCGTGATCGGGCGCAACGAAGAGATTCGTCGGGTGATGCAGGTCCTCTCGCGGCGGACCAAGAACAACCCGGTGCTGATCGGTGAGCCCGGCGTGGGCAAGACCGCGATCGCCGAGGGGCTCGCCAACCGGATCGTCGCAGGCGACGTGCCCGAGGGGCTGCGTGGCAAGCGCGTGATGGCCCTCGACATGGGCGCCCTCGTCGCCGGGACCAAGTACCGCGGCGAGTTCGAGGACCGGCTCAAGGCGCTGCTGCGTGAGATCGAAGACGCCGGCGGCGAGGTGATCCTGTTCATCGACGAGCTGCACACCGTGATCGGCGCGGGCAAGGCCGAGGGCGCCCAGGACGCGGCCCAGCTGCTCAAGCCGGCGCTGGCCCGCGGCGAGCTGCGCTGCGTGGGCGCGACGACCCTCGATGAGTACCGCCAGTACATCGAGAAGGACAAGGCCCTCGAGCGCCGCTTCCAGCCGGTGTTCGTCGGCGAGCCGAGCGTGGAGGACACGCTCACGATCCTCCGCGGGCTCAAGGAGCGCTACGAGGTCTACCACGGGATCCGGATCCAGGACGCGGCCCTCGTCGCGGCGGCCCGGCTCTCGCACCGCTACATCGCCGAGCGCTTCCTCCCCGACAAGGCGATCGACCTCGTCGACGAGGCCGCGAGCTCGCTCAAGATCGAGCTCGACTCCATGCCCACCGAGATCGACCGCCTGACGCGCAAGATCCAGTCCACGGAGATGGAGCAGAAGGCCCTCGAGAAGGAGAAGGACGCCCAGAGCCGCGAGCGGCTGGAGAAGATCGAGCGCGAGCTGGCCGACCTGCGCGAGGAGCGCGACCGCCTGACCGCCCACTGGGAGCAGGAGAAGGCCGAGATCGACGCCGTGCGCGCGCTGAAGCAGAAGATCGAGGAGGCCAAGGTCGAGCAGGAGCAGGCCGAGCGCGTGCAAGACCTCAACCGCGCCTCCGAGCTGAAGTACGGGACCCTGCCGGCGCTCGAGAAGCAGCTGGCGGAGACCACCGAGCACATGAACGCCAAGGGCGGTCGCCTGCTGCGCGAGGAGATCGGCGAGGCGGACGTGGCCAAGGTCGTGGCCCGCTGGACCGGGATCCCCGTGGAGCGCATGCTCGAGACCGAGCGCGAAAAGCTCCTGCGCATGGAGAGCCGGCTCGGCGAGCGCGTGGTCGGGCAGCACGAGGCCGTGACCTCCGTGGCCGCCGCCGTGCGCCGCGCGCGGGCCGACCTCCAGGACCCCAACCGGCCCCTGGGCTCGTTCCTGTTCCTCGGCCCCACCGGCGTGGGCAAGACCGAGCTGGCCAAGGCGCTGGCGGAGTTCCTCTTCGACAGCGACGAGGCCATGGTCCGGATCGACATGTCCGAGTTCATGGAGAAGCACGCGGTCTCGCGCCTGATCGGGGCGCCCCCCGGCTACGTGGGCTACGAGCAGGGCGGCGTGTTGACCGAGGCGGTGCGCCGCCGGGGCTACACCGTGGTCCTCTTCGACGAGATCGAGAAGGCCCACCCCGAGGTGTTCAACACCCTGCTCCAGGTCCTCGACGACGGACGCCTGACCGACGGCCAGGGTCGCACGGTGAACTTCAAGAACACCGTGGTGATCATGACCTCGAACCTGGGCACCGAGCTGATCCAGGAGGGGGGGACCACCGCCGACGGCTGCGTGACCGAGGAGGTGCGGAGCAAGGTGACCGAGGTCCTGCGCCGCGCGTTCCGCCCCGAGTTCCTCAACCGGATCGACGACACCGTGATCTTCCACACGCTCTCGCTGGAGCACGTGGAGCGGATCCTCGAGATCCAGCTCGACCACCTGCGCAAGCGGCTGGAGGGGCGCAAGCTGAGCCTCGAGCTGACCGACGCGGCCAAGCGTGCCCTGGCCAAGGCCGGCTACGACCCGACCTTCGGCGCCCGCCCGCTGAAGCGCGTGCTGCAGAAGCAGGTCCAGGACCCGGTGGCGATCGGGATCCTCGAGGGCAGCTACCCCGAGGGGACCACGATCCAGGTCGACGTCGACGGCGACGGCAAGCTCTCGTTCACGGGCGTGCGCGCCAAGCCCGTCGAGGCCTAAGACAGCGGAGGGGCGGCCGCGGCTGCCCTCCCTCGAGACGAGCCCCCGGTCCGCCGGGGGCTCGTGCTCGCGTACCCGCAGAGGTGCTCCGCCCCTACCCGCTTCAGTCGGCCACGGGCAGTCCGCTGGGGACCGTCGCCGGGGGCGCCGGCAAGGTGCGCGCGGCGTCGTCGGTGAGCGCGGCGAGGAACGCGAGCAGCTCCTGGCGCTGGACGGTGTTGAAGTTCGGCGGTGGGGTCAGGCGGGGCGAGAGCCGCGCGATCCGAGCCTCCTGGCGGGTGGTGTCGAAGTCGACGAGCGCCTGGAAGAAGGGCGGCAGCGACGCGCCGGTGAAGGTCCGCTGCGAGTTCGTCGGGTTGCGGTAGTGGGTCAGCACCTCGTCCAGGGTGCTGAACGCGCCGCTGTGCATGAACGGGCCCGTCAGGTCGACGTTGCGCAGCGGCGGCGTGCGGAAGCGGTAGGTGTCGCGGTTCGCGCCGCTGATCAGCACCCGCCCGGTGTCGTCGCCGGCGTCCTTGCCGGGGCCCAGCTGCGGGGTCGCGATCGCGTGGAAGTCGAAGTCGCTGAGCAGGGGGCCGCTGTGGCAGGCCCCGCAGCGGCCGGCGCCGAAGAACACCAGCCCCCCGCGCTTGGCCTGGTCGCTGAGCGCGCCCAGGTTCCCGGCGAGGTACTGGTCCAAGGGCGAGTCGAGGAAGGTGAAGGTCGCGCGCTCGAAGGCGGCGATCGCCCGCGCGGCGTGCCCGAAGTTCAGCTCGTCGGTGTTCGTGACCGCGGGGAACGCCGCGGCGAACAGGGTGCGGTACTCGGCGAACCCGCCCACGGTCCCCCCGGCGGTGCCGACCAGGCGGGCCATCAGCAGCTCCCACACCTCGGCGTTGTCCGCGGCGTCGGCGACCTCGTTGTCGCCGGGCTCGCCGCGCATTTCGTCAGGGGAGGTCACCGGGAACAGGGCCTGGGCCGCCAGCGGCCCGTCGAGCTCGGCCACGATCGCGGCCAGGGTCGGCGTCGCGCCGTTGAGCCCCGGCTCGGGGGTCTCGAACACCCCGGTCGCGGGGTCGAAGCTGATCCGCCCGTCCCAGAACATGCTCGGCACCTGGGGCAGGCCCGCGTTGAACACGTGCGGGGCGTTGCGCGGGATCACCTGGTCGGTGCTCCCCGCCCGCACCGGACCCAGGCCGGTGGCGCCTTCGCCCAGCGGCAGCGGCAGCCCGTCGCCGGTCGCGAGGTCGGGGTGGTGGCAGGTCGCGCAGCTAATGTTGCGGTTGCCCGAGAGCAGCTTGTCGAAGAACAGGGCCTCGCCGAGGGCCACCAGCGCCGCGGAGTCCGCGGCGGGCGCCGTGGGCGCCGTGACCCCCGCGTTGGCCAGCGCCGCTTGCAGCTGGCCGTCGAGGCCCGCCGGGGGAGGCGGCGGGGCGCCCCCTCCCCCGCCTCCGCC
>Ga0070727_10002710_pt1 | contig 16721 bp, 18 predicted proteins | sample tdAd472_FD_66722 | JGI IMG/M metagenome (GOLD analysis project Ga0070727, IMG submission 66722) | Marine sediment microbial communities from the Atlantic coast under amendment with organic carbon and nitrate - tdAd47.2 | ecosystem: Environmental > Aquatic > Marine > Coastal > Sediment | place...
CACTGCCTCGCCGCCCTGGCGGGCTTGGAGATCGACAATGCCGTCGTCGAGGTGGACGGCGGCGAGCTCCCCATCGGGGACGGCAGCGCCCAGGTCTACGTGGACGCCTTGGAGAGGGCCGGCAGCGAGGAGCAGGACGCGGACCGGGAGTACCTGGTCATTACCGAGCGAGTGGTATACGGCGACGACGAGACCTTCGCCGCCATCGAGCCCTACGACGGGCTGCGTATCTCCTGCTCGATAGCATTCAGCCACCGCCGCATCGGCGACCAGTCACTGGTGCTCGATGTGGATCCCGGAACTTTCAGGAAGGAGATCGGACCGGCACGCACCTTCGGTTTCCTCAAGGACCGGGAGCGCGCCAAGGCAATGGGGATCGGCCTCGGCGCCGCCCTGGACAACACCGTCGTGCTGGACGATACGGGTGTGCTGAACGTCGGCGGGTTGCGATTCCCGGACGAATTCGTTCGTCACAAGATGCTGGATGCGTTGGGTGACCTGGCCGTGCTCGGCAAGCCGGTGCGCGGGCACCTGGAAGCACGGCGCTCGGGTCACGAAGTGATGCAGGGGTTGGTGAAGAAGATAGCCGAGACCGAGGCGGTTTATCGCCGTGAGTGCTTCGAGGCGCTGCCCGGCGCGGGAGCGCAGAGACCCGCCTGATCTCAGGCGGACTTATCCAGCCCGGTTCGTTTCTCCAGGACCCGCATCAGGGCCTTGTTCAACAGCTCGAAGACGGTGCCGTTACCCGACTTGTCGGCTATGGCCAGCGCCTCTTTCCACACGGTCTCATCCCTGACGGCCTCGACGAATTCGTGGCCGGCCCACGTCAGGGTGCCCGCCGACCAGCGGAAGATGCCGATGGCCGAGCGATCCTGGCCGTGCAGGAGCCCGGCGTCGTCGAGGAGCGCGATGTGATAGGAGATCTCCATCTCGTTGTGGCCCTCGAACTTCGGGTCGATGAGCTCGTAGGGGTCCTTGCTCTCCTCGGCCGCGAGCATCACCATCCTGATCAGCTCCATGTCTCTTTTCACGCGATAGCCTCCGGCATGATCTGCCAAGCCTGCGATACTGCTCGCTTAAGCATAGTCAGCGCTGCGCCGCGGGTCACATCCTGGCCGGTCGGGCACGGGCCCTTCCGGCGAGGCCGCCCGTAGTGGACAATCCGGGGGTCCGGCGGCGCCGGAAATCGGGAGGTTAGAAATGCAGAACAAGCTACGCACCCTCTGGAATGAGGACGCCTCGGCGGTCAACGCCTGGCTGGGCATTCCGAGCACCGTCACAGCCGAGATCGTGTCCAGACAGGGCTTCGACGCCATCACGATCGACCTGCAGCACGGCATCAACGACTACTCGACGGCGGTCCCCATGCTCCAGGCTCTTGCCGCCTGCGACGCGACGCCCATGGCGCGGGTGCCATGGCTCGAGCCCGGCATCATCATGAAGCTGTTGGACGCGGGGGCGCTGGGGATCATCTGCCCCATGATCAATACGCCGGCGGACGCCGAGCGTTTCGTGCGCTACTGCCGCTACGCACCCGATGGCGATCGCAGCTTCGGGCCGGTGCGGGCGGGCCTCCTGCACGGTCCCTCCTACGTCGAGCAGGCCAACGAGAGCATCGTCAGCCTGGCCATGGTGGAGACCGGTCAGGCGCTGGCCCAGGTGGGAGAAATCGTCCGCACGCCCGGCCTCACCGGGGTCTACATCGGCCCCAGCGATCTGGGGCTCTCCCTCGGCTACGAGGCGAAGCTCGACCAGACGGAGCCGGTGGTGGTGGACGCCATCAAGCGCATACTCGAAGCGGCGAAGGAAGCCGGCATCCGCGCAGGGATTCATTGCCTCGCACCGGCTTACGCCCGGGAGATGCTCGAGCTCGGCTTCGATCTGGTGACGATGGGCACGGATATACGTTTGTTTACGGCGGCCTACGCCGACGCCATGGCGGAGCTGCGCGCCTGAGGCGAGTAATTGGGGTCAGAGACCCTTTTCCGCGTAATTGGGGTCATGACCCCAATTACGCGGAAAAGGGTCTCTGACCCCAATTACTCGAAGCGCACCTTCTCCAGCCCCGCCCTCTCGCACAGCGCATCCACCAGCGCGGAGAAATCCTTACCACCCCAGCCCCCCGCCCGCGCGGCGCTCAGGCTCTCCCGGGCGGCGGCGCCGATGGCCATGGGCACCCGGCCGGCATTTGCCGCGGTCATCACCAGGGAGAGATCCTTGTGGGCCAGGTCGATCTGGAAACCGGGTTCCGTGTCCCCGGTGAGCACTTTCGTGGCGTAGTTGATCTTGAGCTGGCCGTTGGTCGCCGTGGTCCCGTGGATCACGTCCAGCGTCTTGTGCAGATCGAGCCCGAAGCGTTGGGTGAGCGCGAGAGCCTCGGCATTCATCTGGCAGGAGGTGATGGCGAGATAGTTGTTGATGAGCTTGGTGCGGATGCCGCTGCCCGGCCCGCCGCAGTGATGGATGTCGGTACCCATGGCTTCCAGCATCGGCCGCACCAGCACGAAATGTTCCTCGCCGGCCCCTACCATGAACAGGCATTCGCCGCGGTCCGCGTGGCTCGCGAGCCGGCCTATGGGCGCGTCGACGAAGCCCATGCCGGCAGCCTCGAGTGCCGCCGCCACCCGGTCGGTGCTGGCCGGGTCCACCGTGCTCATGTCCATAACCAGGGTTCCCGGCGCCGCGTTGGCCATGACGCCGCCTTCACCGAGGACGACGGCCTCCACCTCCGCGTGGCTCGGCAGCACCGTGATGATGGTCTGGCACGTGGAGGCCAGATCCGCGATGCTCCCGGCGGCCTCCGCGCCCAACCCCACGAGCTCCCGCACCGGCGCGTCGACGATGTCGTAGACCACCAGCGGGAAGCCCTTGTCCTGCATGTTGCCCGCCATCGGCCGGCCCATGCGCCCGAGACCGATAAAGCCGATCTTCGACATGATTCGAATCCTCCAGAAATGCGCTGCGTTGCAAGGCACATATGATAACGTGACGGTCGCCGTGGGGTCCCGCCCCGCGGCCAGCCTTACACAAGGAGGGAGAAAGATGAAAAGGCTCATTCTCGCGACGCTCCTCGGCGCCCTGTTCCTCGCGGCAACGCCGCTGCTCGCCCAGGACACGAAACGCGCCATCACGAAGATCGCCGGCGACCTGTATCGCTTTCAGAACAAGTTTCACTATTCCGTTTTCCTGGTAACCCCGGACGGAATCATCGCGACCGATCCCATCAACCCCGACGCCGCGAAATGGCTGAAGGATGAATTGAAGTCCCGCTTCGGCGTCCCGGTGAAGTACTTGATCTACAGCCACGACCACCGGGATCACAGCGCAGGCGGCGAAGTCTTCAAGCCGGAGGCGACGGTCATCGCCCACGAGAACGCGCGCGCCGCCATCGTCGGTGAGCAGCGCCCGACTGCGGTTCCCGATGTAACCTTCAGCGATCGCATGACCGTCACCCTCGGCGGCAAGTCGGTGGAGCTCATTTACCTTGGCCGATCTCATTCGGACAACATGATCGTCATGCACTTCCCGGCGGAGCGCGCGCTCTTCACCGTCGATTTCGTGTCCGTGAACCGGTTGCCCTACATGGGTCTGTCCGACGCCTACTTTCCCGACTGGATCGACGCCGTGGAGAAGGTCGAGGCTATGGATTTCGACATCCTCGTGCCTGGCCACGGTCCCTTGGGAACGAAGGCCGATGCCACCGCCCACCGCGAGTATCTTCAGGCGCTCTACGATGCCGTGCTGGACGGGGCGCGAAAGGGTCAGTCTCTCGACGACATGAAGAAGAGCATCACCCTCGATGGGTTCAACGCCATGGGCATGTACGGCAAGTGGCGCGAGCTCAACATCGAGGGCATGTACCGTCAGGTGACCCTCCACCGGCGCGGGAACTGACACCAGTGCGCGCCTGAACCATCCCGTGCCCCCGACACCGGAGACCTTCATCGCGCCGACGGCGACCAAGATCCCGGGGCAAGCCCGGGGAGGCGTTCTCGTGTGCGGCTCCCACGGGGGCCGCTACGCGGGCTACCTGGCAGCCCGCGCGGGGGTGCGGGCCGTCATTCTTAACGACGCCGGCGTCGGGCTGCATGCGGCCGGCATCGGTGCGCTGCCCTTCTGCCAGTCTATCGGTGTGACTGCGGCCGCCGTCGCGTACACGAGCGCACGCATCGGGGACGCCGAGGACATGCTCGCCCACGGGGTCATCAGCTACGTGAATGTCGCCGCCGCCGGATTAGGCGTCGTTGCCGGCGTGACCTGCGCGCGCGCCGCGGAGCGACTGCAGGATGCGCCCGCGGCCGATGGCGAGTGCCCTGACTACGAAGAAGCGCGTACGGTGGCGGGAGTCAACGGCCATGGGTTGCGCATCGTCTGCGTGGACTCCGTATCCCTGGTCGCCGACGCCGACGCCGGCCACATCGTGGTCAGCGGATCCCACGGAGGCGTCGTCTCCGGGCAACGGGGTCTCGCCATTCGCGTGGCCGCGGCCGCCGCGTTCTACAACGACGCCGGCATCGGCAAGGACGAAGCCGGGGTCAGCCGCCTGCCGGTGCTCGACGAACGGAGTATCGCGGCGGCAACGGTCGACACGGCGACGGCGCGCATCGGCGACGGCCTCTCCACCCTGGAGGACGGGATCTTGAGTCGGGTCAACGCCACGGCGGCGGCCCTCGGGATGAGACCGGGCATGTCGGCACGGGACGCCGTCGAGCGGGTGCGACCTCCCACCATTTGACCCTCGCGACGGTAGGTCCGATCATAGCCGGCGCTTTGCGTTGCCTTCAGGGGGGGGTCGTGGGTACGCCGACAGAGGTTCCTGCTAACGTCGACAAGCAACGGCTTGTGGAGCACTACCGCAACATGTGCCGGGTGCGTGCCTTCGAGGAGGCGGCGCTCGAGGCCCTCGACGAAGGCCTGGTGCCGGGCCCCCTGCACCCCTCCATCGGTCAGGAGGCGGTCGCCTCCGGCGTCTGCGCCAACCTCGCCGTGGACGATATCCTGCTCTCCACCCACCGGGGCCACGGCCATACGCTCGTGAAGGGCGCGCCGCCGCTGGCCATGATGCGCGAGCTCCTGGGCCGGGAAGGCGGATGCTGCGGCGGCAAAGGCGGCTCCATGCACATCGCGGATTTCTCCGTCGGCATGCTGGGGGCCAACGGCGTGGTCGGGGCCAACATACTCATCGCCGCCGGCGCCGCCCACGCCATCAAGCTGCGGGGCGAGCCCCGGGTGGTGGCCTGCATATTCGGTGACGGCGCCGTCAACCGGGGCCCCTTTCTCGAGGGCCTCAACTGGGCGAAGATCTTCGCCCTTCCGGTCCTGTTCCTGTGCGAGGACAACGCCTTCGCCGCCACCACCCGCACCGGCGTCGTGAGCGCAGGCGAGGGGCCGTCGGCCCGGGCGGAGAGCCTCGGCATACCCTCGACCAAGGTCGACGGCAACGACGTGCTCGAGGTGGACGCCGCCGTGCGTGACAACCTGGACGCACTCCGCGCGGGCGCGGGCCCGCGCTTCATCCACGCGCTCACCTATCGCCTGACCGGGCACACCGCCGTCGACGCGGCCGGCTACCGGGACAGCGCGGAGGTCGAGGCGCGCTGGCAACTGGACCCCATCGCGCGGGCCGCCGCTGTGCTCACCGGCGGTGGTATGCCGGCGGCGGATCTCGAAGGCGTGAAGGTAGAGGCCGGCCGGGAGATGCACGGGGTGCTGGACGCGGCCCGAGCGAGCCCGTGGCCCTCGGATCGGCACACTCATTCGGACGTGCAGGACACGCCCGGCCAAGGTCTGCCCGCGGGGAGTGCCCCGTAGCCGTGGCCGTCAGCACCTACCTGGAGGCAGGGAAAGCGGCGCTCGCCGAGGAGATGGAGCGCGACGGCTCGGTGTGGGCGCTCGGCGAAGATCTCGGCCGGGGCGGCGTCTTCGGCCAGTACGCCGGGCTCGCGGATCGTTTCGGCAGCGAGCGCATCGTCGACGCGCCCATCTCCGAGGCGGCCATCATGGGCACGGCGGTGGGGGCCGCCATGACCGGCACGCGGCCCGTGGTGGAGATGCGATTCTCGGACTTCGCGCTCTGTGCCATCGATGAGCTCGTCAACCAGGCGGCCAAGGCCCGCTACATGTTCGGCGGCCAGACCCGGGTGCCCCTGGTGGCGCGGGAGCCCGTCGGCATGTGGCGTTCCTCCGCGGCCCAGCATTCCCAGTCCCTCGAGTCCTGGTACACCCACATCCCGGGCCTGGTGGTGGCGATGCCGTCGACCCCGGCGGACAACAAGGGGCTTTTGAAGACCGCGATCCGCTGCGACGATCCCGTGGTCTACATGGAGCACAAAGACCTCTGGCCCATGGAGGGCGAGGTGCCCGACGGCGAGCACCTGGTGGACTTCGGCAGCGCGCGCATCGTGCGCCCCGGGAACGACGTCACCATCGTCACCTGGTCGAACACGGTGCACACGGCGAGCGCCGCCGCGGACGAGCTCGACGGTAGCGGAGTCGACGCGGAGGTCATCGATCTGCGCACCCTGTGGCCCTGGGACGAGGATACGGTGCTCGCATCGGTTGCGAAGACCGGACGCCTGCTGGTGACCCACGAGGCCGTGGGTGTGTCCGGTTTCGGCGCCGAGATCGTCGCGAGCGTGTGCGAGAAACTCCACGGGAGTCTGCTCGCGCCCCCGCGGCGTGTCACGGCACCCCGGGTGCCCATCGCCTACTCCCCGCCCCTGGAAAACAACGTGCGCGTCACCGCGGCCCGCATAAGGGAGGCGGTGCGGGACATGTTGACCCCGTAGGTTGGGCTGAGCGTCGCGAAGCCAAACGTGCAGGCCTCAATGTTGGGCTTCGCGACGCTCAGCCCAACCTACGGGACTGGAATGGCAACGCACTACAGTTGGAACAAATGACCACTTCAGACAACCTGGACAACCAACAGATGACCGGCGGCGAGGCGCTTGCGCGCCTGCTGGCGGCGCACAACACGGGACCCATGTTCGGCATGGGCGGATTTCAACTCCTGCCCTTCTACGATGCCGTGCGGCGACTCGGCCTCGCCCATCATCTGATCAACGACGAGCGTTGCGGCATCTTTGCCGCCGACGCCTACGCCAAAGTCACCGGGCGCGTGGGAGTGTGCGACGCGACCCTGGGGCCCGGCGCCACCAATCTCGTCACCGGCATGGTGGAGGCGTTGAACGCAGGCTCCCCTCTGGTGGTCATCGTGGGCGACAGCAATCGCGAGCACTCCTGGAAGAACATGACCCAGGAATGCCGGCAGGTGGAGATCCTCGCACCGGCGGCCAAGGAGATCATCCGCGTGGAGACCATCCAGCGGCTGCCGGAGCTCGTACGCCGGGCCTTCGCCGTGGCCACCAGCGGCCGTCCGGGGCCGGTGGTGCTCGACGTGCCCGAGGACATCGCCCACGGCGTCTTTCCGTTCCCCGAGGACAGTCTCGGCGCCGACCCCCGCGTCACCGCGGCACCATCCCTGCGCATCCGGCCCAGCGGCGACAGCGTCGCGCGGGCCGTCGAGCATCTCGCGGCGGCGCGCCGGCCGCTGGTGCTGGCCGGCGGCGGCGTGCACCTGAGCGGCGCGGCCAAGACCCTGCAGAGCTTCGCCGAGGCGCAGTCCATTCCGGTGGCCCATACCATGACCGGCAAGGGCGCCATCGCCTGCAACCACCCGCTCTCCGCGGGCCTCTTCGGCCGTTACGATCGCATCGCCAATCAGCTCATCGCCGAGTCCGATTGCCTGCTGGTCATCGGCTGCAAGCTCGGGGAGATCGCCACCAAGCGTTATTCCCTGATACCGGAAGGTACGCCGCTGGTGCACCTGGACATTCTCTCCGACGAGTTCTCCCGGGTGATAACACCCACGGTAAGCATGTGGGCCGATGCGCGGGAGGGAATTCTGGATCTGCATTCGGCCCTCGACGGCCGCGCGGAACGGTTGCGCGGGGAGCGGGCGGGCCACGCCGAGGATGTCGTGGCGCGCATGGCGGCGTGGCGCGAGCAGGTGCAGCCCCGCCTCACGTCCAATGAGGTGCCCATCAACATGGCGCGGCTCATGCACGAGCTCAACACCGCCATGCCGGCGAAATCCTTCCTCGTGGCGGATGGCGGCTTCGCGGCTCACTGGGGCGGCCTGCTCTACGATACGAAGCGTCCCGGCAGGGGATTCGTCCCGGATCGCGGCTTCGCTTCCATCGGCTACGGGCTCCCCGGCGCCATCGGCGCAACCCTCGGGGCCGCCGGCGCGCCGGTGGTGGCGATCACCGGCGACGGGGGCTTCAACATGACCCTCGGGGAGCTCGAGACCGCCCGGCGCCTGGGACTCGCGTTCACCCTGGTGGTGGTGAACAATGCTGCATCCGGTTACGTGAAGGCGCTCCAGCACTTGATGTACGGACGGGGCAGCTACCAGTCGTCGGATCTGTTCGAGGTAGACTATACCCGGGTTGCCGAGGCTCTCGGTTGCGCCGGCATCCGGGTCGAGAAGCCGGAGGAGCTGGCACCGGCCCTGGAGTCCGGGTTCGAGCGCCGGGACCGGCCCACGGTCATCGACGTGGTGGTGACGCGGGACCCGGCGAAGATGCTGCCGGGGGTCGACAACCGCACGGCACAGGTAAAGAAGGGCGATCGGGTCGCCTGATCGCTCCGGTCGACGGGGCGCGGGAAACGCGCTTAAATGACGCAATCAGAAGAAGGTCGCACTACCCGGGGAGACGCCGTGGCTTACATCATTGAGACCCGTTACAAGGAGGGCTCGGACGACGTGTTTGCGGAGTGCCGCCCGCAGCATCTCGAGTACCTGACCGAGAACATCGACAAGATCCTCGCTGGCGGTGCGCTGCTCGACGACGCCGGCACGAGTCCCCACGGCGGCGTCATTATCCTCGACACCGACGACCGGGAAGAAGCGGAGGACTTCATCGCCAACGATCCGTTCAACAGAGGAGGACTGTTTGAAAGCGTGACGGTTACGAGGTGGCGCAAGGCATTCTTCAACTTCGAGCGCCTCGTCTGATCGACCCGGCCGGGAATACGAAGGAGAAACGACAATGAAAGCCCGCGACCTCATGTCAACCAAAGTCGTGACGGTAAGCCCTGACACGCCGGTGCGCGAAATCGCGGCACTGATGGTCGAGAGGCACATCAGCGGCGTGCCGGTCGTCGATGATAACGATTCCCTCGTCGGCATGATCAGCGAGGGTGATCTGCTACGCAGGCCGGAGCTCGGAACAGAGAGGCATCACCGGCGGCGTTGGTTATCGTTCTTCACCGACGCCCAGGAGGAGGCACGGGAGTTCACCAAGACCCACGCCATGCGCGCCGACGAGGTCATGACGAAGTCGGTGTCATACGTTGGCGAAGATGCATCGCTCGGTGACGTTGTCAGCAAGATGGAGAAGGAGAACGTGAAGAGGCTGCCGGTTCTCACCGACGGCCGGCTCGTGGGAATCGTCAGCCGCGTGGATCTGCTGCGCACGCTGGCGTCGCGTCAGGCGGAGCCGCTACCGCCGCCGCCGGAGGACGACGCCGCCATCCGCGCCACCATGAACGACCTGTTGAAGAACGAGGACTGGGCCCAGAGCGCGATGGTCAATGTGATCGTCGCCGACGGCGTCGTGCATCTATGGGGCGTCATCGATTCGAAAGAACAACGAGAGGCTCTGCGGGTCGCGGCGGAGAATATCCCCGGCGTGAAGGCCATCGAAGAGCACCTGAGCTTCAGCCTGCCCACCTGAACTTTTCTCTCCCGTGTCGGTGAAGGATCGGCGAACGTGAAGATCGGATTTATCGGACTCGGCAATGTCGGCGCGAAGCTTGCCGGAAGTCTGCAACGAAACGGCTTCGAGCTGGTCGTGCGGGATCTGGATCGGTCGGCGGCGGAGCCTCTGCTCGCCGGTGGCGCCGCCTGGGCCGATTCTCCCGCGGAGCTCGCCCGCTCGGCGGAGCTGATCATCACCTGCCTGCCGTCCCCGGCGGTCGTCAGCGACGTCATGGAAGCCGAGGACGGCGTCATCGCCGGACTCGCACCGGGTAAGACCTGGCTCGAGATGAGCACCACCGACGAGTCGGAGGTCAGGCGCCTGGCGGCGCTCGTGGAGGCGACCGGCGCGGTGCCCCTCGACGGTCCCGTCTCCGGGGGCTGTCACCGGGCCGCGACGGGAAACATCGCGATCTTCGTCGGCGGCGATCGGGCCGCCTTCGAGGCCGCGCTGCCCGCGCTCACCGTGATGGGGCGGCGTATCCTGCACACGGGACCGCTCGGCTCGGCATCGGTGCTCAAGGTGGTGACGAATTACCTGTGCTCGGTTCATCTGGTGGCGCTCGGCGAGGCGATGATGGTCGCGAGGCAAGCCGGCATGGATCTCGCCACGACCTTCGAGGCGATCCGAATCTCGTCGGGCAATTCCTTCGTCCACGAGACGGAGAGCCAGGTGATTCTCAACGGCAGCTACAACATCAACTTCACCATGGACCTCGTGGTCAAGGACATGAGCCTGTTCGACGGCCTGGCGAACCGACTGGAGGTGCCCCTCGAGGTCTCACCCATGGTGCTCGACATCTTCAAGGACGGCCAGGCGCGCTACGGCGAGCGTGCCTGGTCATCGATGATCGTCAAGCGTCTCGAGGACGCCTGCGGCACGGAATTGAGAGCGCCCGGGTTTCCCGAAGAGATCGTCGACGACGAGTCCGAGGAGCCGGGGTACGAGGTAATCGTCTAGCGTGATTCCATCGGACTATCTCGCGTCGTTGTTCGGGCAGACGGGCCGCGTCGCCGTCGTCACCGGCGCGTCCAGCGGGCTCGGCGCGGAGATGGCGAAAGTTCTGGCAGGCGCGGGCGGGGATGTGATCGCGGTCGCGCGCCGCGAGGATCGTCTGCAGGCACTCGCCGACGCGGCCGACGACCTGTCGGGCAGCATCACACCCTGCGCCGTGGATCTGACGGAAGACGACGGCATCGCCGGCGTCGCGCGCATGGTCGCCGAGCGCGGCCGCTGTGATGTGCTCGTATCCAATGCAGGCACCGCCGAAGTGGGTAATGTCGAGAGCATGGACGACGAGAGCTTCTCGCGGGTGATGGAACTCAACCTCACCGCCCAGTGGCGGCTCGCCAAGGCTCTGTTCGAATGGCTGTCGAAATCCGGTGCCGGCCGCGTCGTCAACATCGCCTCTATCTACGGTATCTCGGCGCCGGTGCGGCCGGGCCTTGCCGCCTACGCAGCCAGCAAGCACGCTCTTGTCGGGCTGACCCGTACCCAGGCCGCGGAGTGGGCCGGTCACGGGATCACCGCCAACGCCATCGCCCCCGGTTACTTCCCCACGGAGATGACCGATGAGCTGCTGGCGAGCCGGGCGGGCGAACGTCTGCGCCAGTTCGTGCCCCTGGGCCGCTTCGGGGCACCGGAGGAGCTGGCGACCGCGCTCTTGTTCCTCGCCTCGCCGGCGAGCACTTACGTCACCGGCGTCGTCCTGCCGGTGGACGGCGGCTGGTCCAGCTGGTAGGTGCCCGGAATTCGAGTGTAGAAGACTTTTGCTGTCGGACGCGTTTTGACCAATAATTCGCCCAATGCCCTCGACCAGTCCGTGCGGGTGACCGGTCGGCGGCCATCGAACGCTCGACCCGCAATGTACGAGGATTCGGAATGAACATATACGTGGGCAACCTGCCCTATACCCTTAGCGAGGAAGATCTGAAGGCAGCTTTTTCGCAGTTCGGGGAAGTCTCCAGCGCCAACATCATCATGGACAGGATGTCCGGTCAGTCCAAGGGATTCGGGTTCGTGGAGATGCCGGACAATTCAGAGGCAGACGAAGCGATCAAGGCGCTCAACGAGAGCGCGCTCAACGGACGGAATATCAAGGTCAATCAGGCGCGGCCACGGGGCGAACGCTCACCGCGGCGACCGAGGTACTAAACTCAACCACCGGCCACCCGGCTTCGCCGAGTGTACAGGGCGGAACTCAGCCACAGCTACGGGGACGTCGATGGCGTTCGGGTCCCGCGTGGGATCCGGCACCGCCGGAATCGCTCGCCCACGTGTTATGCTCCACCCGTATCGAGGGGAGGGACTGAGTAGCAATGAGTGACGCCCAATCGGAAGCGGAAGTGTTGGTCAATGCCGTTCTGCCCCACGCGGAAGGCATGCTGATCGCTCACGGAGAATTCTTCCCTTTCGGCGGCGCGATGACCCTCGATGGGGACATCACCGAGCTGGCGGTCGAGGAAGAGCACCAGAACTCCGACGTCGAGGCCATCGTCGATGCTCTCAAGACGAAGTTGCGCAACGGCGCCGACAGCAACTCCTATCGCGCAACCGCGCTGGTGTTTCCCATTCAGGCGGAGCTACCGGGTGCCGGCGGGGAGACCGACGCGGTGGCCATCGCGCTCGACCACCAGGCGAACTTCTCCGTCTTGCTGATCATTCCCTACGCGCTGGCGGAGGGCGCCGTCGAGTTCGGAGAAGCCATTGCCCAGCAGGGCGAGAACGACATCTTCCAGGGCCAGCACTGAGGTCCCTTTCTCCGCCGACGGTCAGTCGGTCGCCGGCGTGAGATTCATGCCGCCGAAGACCTGCTCGGTCGGCTGCAGCTCGATGAGACTCACATTGACCCGCCAGGGCGCATCAACCGCGTAGATCACGGCGTCGGCGATGTCATTCGCCGTCAGCTCGCTGATACCGGTATCGGTAACCGCCGATCGTTTCGCGGGATCGTCGATGGCGGCATCGAAGAACTCCGTCGCGACCCGCCCGGGACAGATCTCCGTCAGGCGCACGCGGCTGCCGCCGAGCTCGATACGCAGGTCCTGGCTCAGCCGATGCACGGCGCCCTTGCTCGCGCCGTAGATCGGCGAGGCCATGGGATAGAGACCGGCCACGGAGCTCATGTTCACCACATGCCCTCGATTGCGGGACAGCATCCCCGGAAGGCTCGCGCGCAGCACGTGGATGGCGGCCCGCACGTTGGTGTCGATAGTGGTGTCGATGTCTTCGAGATCGGCCTCGTGGAGCTTTCCGAAGCCACGGCCGAGGCCTGCGTTGTTGACGACGATGTCGGCGTCGAGTCCGCTGATGACCTCGAAGACTCTGGACGTATCACGAACGTCGAGGACGTGGGGAACGCAGCCGGTCTTCTCCGCCAGCGCGTCGAGGCGCTCCTGCCTGCGGGCCATGGCGTGGACCGTGAGGCCGCTTTCGCGGAGTCTGTGGACGACCGCGGCACCGATGCCGCTGCTAGCGCCCGTCACCAGGGCAGTCGAATAGTCCCCGAGCGCCATAGTCAGTCTCCCTGCATGACCTTGTTGAGCGTGTGGCGGCGGTTCTTCGTGTACGGCCGTACTTCGTCGGGCCAACGTCCCTGGTCGATGGCCTGCGCCCACGCGTCGCTCACGAGGACGTCGGGACTCTCGATCTCGTACACGGCGCCGTACTTCGGCTCACCGGTTGCCTCGATGGTGCGTCGTTCCCCCGCCATGACCATGGTCAGCGGTTCGTTCACGAAACGGGTTACGGAGACGACTCCCGGCACCTTCAATAAAGTCGGCACATGCTCCTGGTCGTAAACTTCGTTGAACACGTCTTCCTTGTCCGGATCGACGTCCATACTGGCGATGAACAGGTAGCGGGTACTCACAGGCATGGTGCAACTCTCCATTGGATGCCGCGGTGCGAGTCATTGTAACAAAGCCGGCCGTGGGTCACGGGATCCCTTCGGGTAGGAGTCGCTCCCGGGTACGCTTACAATGCCGATAATGGCAGGCAACGGAATATACCGCCTCGGAACGGGCGCCGGGTTCTCTTCGGACCGCCTCGATCCGGCCGTGGATCTGGTGAATCGGGGCGCGCTCGACGCCATCGTGTTCGAGTGTCTCGGCGAACGAACCCTGGCATTCGCCTACCGTGACAGGAGCGCGGATCCCATGCGCGGATACACGCCTTTGCTCGAGCGACGCATGGAGGCGATCCTCCCCGGCGCCGTCGCCAACGGCGTGCGTGTGGTGACCAACATGGGCGCCGCCAACCCTCCGAGGGCGGCGGAAGTGACCCGAGGCATCGCTCGAGAACTCGGGCTCGACGGAGTTCGCATCGCCTATATCGAAGGCGATGACGTCAGCGACCTCCTCGGTCCGGAAACACCGCTCTGGGAAGGAATGACTATTGGAGAAGTCGGCCGGCGCTACATCGGGGCCCATGCCTATCTCGGCGCGGATGCCTTGATGCCCGCGCTCGAGTCCGGGGCCGAGGTCGTCATCACCGGGAGAGTCGCAGACCCATCGTTGTTCGTGGCACCCCTTCGCCATCACTTCGGCTGGTCCGGCGGTGATTGGCAGACCCTCGGCGCCGGCACGGTCGTGGGACACCTCATGGAGTGCGCCGGACAGATTACCGGCGGCTACTTCGCGGATCCCGGCGTCAAGAACGTGGAAGGGCTGGCACGACTGGGGTTCCCCATCGCCGAGGTGCAGTCCGACGGTGCCGCCTGTATCACCAAGCTCGAGGGGACCGGTGGGGTTGTCGACGAGCGCACGGTGAAGGAGCAGCTGCTCTACGAGGTGCACGATCCCACGCGGTATCTCACACCCGATGTCAGCGCGGATTTCAGCGGCGTCCGTATCGAGAACGTCGGGCCGGATCGCATCGCCGTCAGCGGCGCCGGTGGAACCGCGGCCCCTGAAAGCTACAAGGTGACCGTCGCGTTCGACGGCGGTTATCTGGCGGAGGCCGGCGTCTCCTATGCCGGTCCCGGCGCCCAGGCTCGCGCGGAGCTCGCCGGGGAGATCGTCGCCGAGCGCATGGACAGCGTGCACGGCAGCAACGCGCCCGCGCGCGTGGACATCATCGGTGCGGCGTCGTTGCATGCGACGGCGCGGCGCTATCACGAGGACTCCCGGGACGTTCGCCTGCACTGCACGCAGCGCGCATCGTCCAGGGAGCAGGCGGAGTTGTTGCTTTGGGAGGTAGAGTCGCTTCTCTGCTGCGGTCCCGCCGCGGGCGGTGGCTATCGGGGCAGCATTACTCCCTCGGTGATCACCTACTCGGCTTCCCTTGCCCGGGACCGGGTCGTCACGAAAACGGAGATCGTGGCGCCATGAGCCGGCGCGTATGCCTCCGTGATATCGCCCACGCCCGGACCGGCGACAAGGGCAACACGTCGAACCTATGCGTGTTCGTCTACGACGGCGACCACTACGACGCGATCGCCGCGCAGTTGACAGGGGAATACCTCGAGCGAGAGTTCGGGGCGCTGCTCACCGGTGACATCACCCGCTACGAGTTGCCGCATTTGAACGGACTGAACTTCGTCATGCACAACGCCCTCGAAGGCGGCGTCAACGAATCCCTGAATCTGGACGGCCACGGAAAATCATGGAGCAGCATGGTGCTCGGTCTCGAGATCGAGATCTAAACGTCCGCCGAAGCCCAACGTGACGATCTGGATGTTGGGCTTCGCTGCGCTCAGCCCAACCTACGAAGACATCTTCAGCGTTACCTCGAAGCAGCTCCCGCCGCCGTCCCTGGGGAGGTAGCGGACGTCGCCTCCATGGTGGCGCGCGATCTGGCGCACCAGGGCGAGGCCCAGGCCGCTGCCGCCTTCCGTTCGACCATCCGCTGCTTCCCTCGAAGGGGGGCGATAAAAGGGTGTGAAAATACGCTCCCGTTCTTCGACGGCGACCCCCGGCCCGGCGTCGCTGACGAGGATGCGGGCGAGCCCCGCATCCGTCGTCTCGACCCGCGCCTCCACGGTTGCGCCCCGTCCGTGGCGCTGGGCATTCTCGAACAGATTCCTCAGCATGCGCCGCAGCGTGCGTGGATCGCCGTCTATGGTGGTGGTCTCGCCGCTGACATCGGCCCCGACCCGGGCACCCTCCTCGGCGCTCAGGGCCAGCAGCTCCACCGCTTCGCGGCTCTCCATGCTCTCCCCCGCGCTCAATCGGCTCGCCAGCAGCAACTCCTCGATGAGCGCGTCGAGGTCGCGAATGTCGCGGCTCACCTTCTCATGGAGCGCAGTGTGACCGTTGCCGGCCAGCAGCTCCAACCCCATGCGGATGCGCGTCAGCGGCGTTCGCAGCTCGTGGGATGCGCCGGCGAGAATGCCGCGCTGGGCCTCGACGAGCTTCTCCACGCGGTCGGCGGCGTGGTTGAAGCTGCGTGCGAGCTGCGCCACCTCGTCGTTGCCCTGAACCTGTACCCGCGCGCTCAGATCACCTTCGCCCAGCTGGTCCACGCGCTTCTGCAGGCGCTCGAGCCGGCGGGTGATGCGCCGTACGATGGGATAGGCACCGATGGCGACGGCGACGGCAAGAAGGATCAGCATCGCCAACCAGCCGGCCCCGCGATCCCGGTGGGGACGTGCGATCAACCATCGGCCGTCGGACAGATGCAACGCGATGCGGGGGCCCTTGCCTGCGCCGTGCACCCAGCCGGTCTCGAGGCCGTCGAGATCCGGCGCGGGAACCACGTCACCCGCCGATGCCAACAGGCTCGCGTCGTCGTCGTAGAGTGACAGATTGACGCCGAGCTGCTCGTGCAGGCGATCCAGCGCCGCCTGGCTCTCGCCGATGCCGCGCTCCCGCGCCGGGAGCAGACTGCTCACCACGGCGGCGCCGCCGTTCATCCATTTCTCGCGCTCCTCGCTGGGCGGCAGTGAATGCCACGCCGCGAAGACCAGCACGCCGAACAGGATGAGAATCGCCACCAGCGCGAGATAGATCTGCAAAT
>Ga0070727_10002711_pt1 | contig 16716 bp, 28 predicted proteins | sample tdAd472_FD_66722 | JGI IMG/M metagenome (GOLD analysis project Ga0070727, IMG submission 66722) | Marine sediment microbial communities from the Atlantic coast under amendment with organic carbon and nitrate - tdAd47.2 | ecosystem: Environmental > Aquatic > Marine > Coastal > Sediment | place...
GGTCATATTTACATCGTTTTTTGACTTACCAGCAGCCTTAAACTCTAAGCTTTCCTCGTATGTGTCAGAATATGGGCTTTTTAATTTAACTGGCTTACCAGATCCATTAGAGTTAAAACTCATGCCATTTCCTGACTGAGACCTCTCAACAATACGATCAATAATAGCCTGTCCTAAAGCTTCTTTAAGGGCATCCTTTCCCCTAAAATCAATCCCAAACTCTTCTTTAAGATTGATCTTCTGGCTCACTTTGTTTTTCTTGAATGTCGGTGCCGCCATTAATGCCTCCCATGCCAAGTAAATCAGATCCAATTGAAAACTTCTCTGCCCTCTCTTTTTTCTCTTTATCTATTCTCTCAATAACTTGTATGGCAGCATCCTCGTCAACTTCTCTGATCTCCATAATAGTCTCAACTCTAGACGCAAGGTCCTTATCCAGTAAGAAAACCGCACTCTCTTCAATCTCTTTTTTAGTTTGAATCAACTGTGGCTGAGCATATTTAATATTAAAACTCACATCGTCACTAATGTTGGCCCGTTTAAGGTCATCAATCAGGTCAAATTCTGAGCCATTTACGCCTTGCATCCTGTTAGACCATCTCTTGAAAATATCAAACTGCTCACCTTCTGCATCTCTAAAATTCTCAACGTCCTGCTGAGAAGCCTCAAAGCGTTCAATCATTGACAGTAGCTGCTGTATACCAGAGTTAGGATTGCTTGCGTCAACTTGGCTGCCCACTGTAGAAGTATCAAGGCCTTCTGATGACAAGAAGATTCTGAGTGTTGTCTCTAGTACATTAAGAGCACCATCTAGATCTGCATTAGGAGTAACAAACTCAAACTTAGGATCCTTAGCATCTGGGTTAGGATCCTGCTTAAGCCATAAAACATTTTGTGGACCTACCACCATAAATTCAGGCTTATTCTCACTAGTGATCACAGCCTGTGCATACGACTGCAGTCTTGAGATATTAGAAATATCACTTAAGCACACTCCAAACTCAATAGCAAAATCCGTAACATTGCTACTAAAGCGCCTAAAGAACTCATTATCTTTTTGGTTAGCTATATCTACAAAAGGCAGCTTACCAATGGGATTTGTTATGTCCTCACCTTCCTCACCAACTATCTCACCAAGACCATTCATTTCAAAGTGCAAATCGTCAGTCCAGACTATATATCTCTCTGCAAGAGACTTATAATCATCAGCTTCTGCGTATGATTGGTTAGTATCGTCTGGCTCAATTCCTGTTGCTCTACTTCTCAACTTATCAGTGCCATCAGGCCTTTTTAGCTGACTTAACTCTCTCCACTTATCATGTACATGCAGAATATAGCCAAGTGCTTTCTCTGGGTTATTAGGATCTGGTATTACATCATAATTGTGAGGTAGTAATGGGCGCATCTGGATGATGCCTTCTTTAGGGATAATCTGCATTATAATCTGGTCATTATAAAGCTTATAATATTCATTCGCTAATCGCATTTTAAAATCTGCCCTTGCGTGCCTGTATATAGCGTCCAGCTGCTCTATTTCTGCATCAGTTGCGTCACCAAAAATTCTATCTGGATGCTTTTTGTAAATGCTAGACTGCTCACCTATTATTCTTTTAGAGATATTAATGGATAAAACTTTACGCATCTGCAGAACAGCTGCAGAGTCAAACTCTCTCTCTAGCTTTTCCATTATGTATTGGGACTGCCTACCATTGAAGATCTCAAACCTTGAAAGGCTCTCGTCTTTTCTCTCTTTGTTACTCTCTGTTTTTGTCTCACCTATTAATCGTTTTCTTTGCGACTGCTCCATTAAGTCTAAAGACTTTGCCATTACCTATCTCCTTGGTAGCATCCTGATCTCACTCGGACTTACTCTGTCATCCCTAAAATTTACAAAAAAGTATCTAATCATATCACATGCATCATCATCAAGCTTAACTGGATTTTCATTTAGTATAATACCATCCTTTTCTGCATATCTGTATTGACGCAGTCCATCTATAGACTTCGCACAATTTCTAGACACATAAAATTTTGTCTGCCCTTTTCCGTTTTTAATATAGCGCCTTACAATTGGTATTCCAAACTGCACTACTGTTTTCCTGTACTTAAACCCAATATTTTTATCTTTAAAAAACATTATATTAGATCTGCCAGTCTGCTCACGTTCTTGATTTCCTGATATATCGCAACAATAACCAGATATTTTATAAGGCTTAGCCATGATCTGCTTATAGAGATTATCTAACAAAAGCTTGCTGCTTATGATCTCATCAAACAAATATACAATGTCTTTTTTGGCATCATATTGAAAAAAACCAACTGCCATTGGATGTGCCCAACCCCAGTCAATACTTACATAAGTAGGCAGATCTGGATTGTACACGTAGTTATCCATGATGTTATCTTCACTAAAATCTGCGTATACAGCATTAATTGGTATTGTATCCCATTCAATCTCAAACATTGACCTATAAGTTTGAGGATCCAGAGCATCCCTCATTGTGTCTAGCTCGTCTTTAGGGAAATAAGGGTTATCTTCTGTTTTCCACTCCCAAATCTTGGCACCAGGAAACGGGCTTTCTTTAAATGTTCTATACAGCCAATGAGATTTAGGGTTTATAAGTTGAGGCCCCAGAGATCCATCAATAGTTATAGTTCCCCTTGTGTCTGATGTCCTGGCTAGTGCCTCTAAAAATGCGTATTCTTTCATTTGAAAGGCCTCTGTCATATGTATGTGACTAAGCTTTAAGCCCTCCATTCTCTCAATTTTCTCCGCACTAATGCCATATAAAATGGTGTTGCTTTTCTTAAAATAAAATATATCTGGACGCTTAGTGAAGTGGCCTTCTGACGCCTTTGCAAACATCCTAAACTTAGGCCAGACAAGCCTTGTTAGCATATCTTGTGTAGGCGCAATCATTGCCATGGCATAAGGATCTCTTCCGTTATTTACATATCCTGGCTGATTGTTGCCTTTTATTATGCTCTCAACATAACATGCCTCTGACTTTCCTGATCTCTTGGCAGCAAATGCACATTTAATTCTGTTTTCTTTGTCTTTTATTATTTGTGATTGCTGTTTAAAGGCATGAAAATCCATTAATCACCAAGATACACATTTAAAACTGCCGACTCGTCACCATCCTCAACAACGCCAGTATCTTTGTCCGCTTGCCTCGCTTGAAATGCAGATCCATAAGCCATACTAGATTTTAGTATGATCTTCATAGCCTCTAACCTCAACTTAGGATCAGGATCTTTAAGCATCAACAATGTCTCTTGAACAGCCTCTGCAACTTGCTCATCACTAAAGCCACCGTTTTGTCTAATGCGCTTTTTCTCTAACTCTTCCTGCTGTCTTTTAATTTTTTCTTGTGAAATATATCTTTGAAGATCCATATCACATCTATGCACATCTAAAGTCTTGTCTGGGAACTGAACTTTCCACTCAAATTCTGTCAGTTTTGCATTAAGGCTTAAGTCTATAAATCTTTTTTGATCTTCTGTAAAGCTATCCATGACTTTGGTATTGTATCACATTAATTCTTTTTTTTGCAATTTCACAATACTCAGCCTCTCTCTCTATGCCTATGAATGAAAAGCCCTCTTTTTTACACGCTATCCCTGTGGTGCCTGAACCTGTGAAGGGATCAAGCACAGTGCCATTTGGAGGTGTTACAAGTCTCACTAGGTATTGCATTAGTTTGACTGGTTTAACTGTGGGGTGATGGTTTTGTGCGCTGGGCTCATTTGGTCTTTTGTTTGTTGCAATTCCATTTTCATACCTGGCGCTAGAGTTTTGTTGCTTAGATGTACATTTCTTTTCCTTTATACCTTCTAACCCAGCATTACGCTCACGCTTTGAGGCTTTAGCTACATAGAAGAAACGAGAGGCTCCGCCTTTGTCTTTGTGACCTCGCTCTGTTTTTATCCCTAACATTTTACCATGAGTCCGTCCATTGCCTGTATTAGTATCGTTACTAGGCGGCCTAACATTACTGCTACTTATCCCACTCTGCTCATCAAGCGCCCGCGCTGCATCCTCATCTAGTATTATATTTGCAGGAAAGCGGCCTTTGGTGGTGTCAGGTCTATTTGTTTCTTTTCCTTTTATATTTTCGCCTGGTTTAAAATTATTTCGTATAACTTTACCTTGCGGCGTAGCGCTTGCTCTGTCTGCCTCGGATTTATGCGAAACCCTACTAGCATCAATATTAAGCCCACCCACTCCCCACTTTAAAACATTATCAACTATGGTTTTTTCACTTAAAGGTTTACGGGCTAAGACTATGGGCTCATTGGCGGGTTTTAGGGCTGTGCCGTAGCCGTCCCAAGTTTTAGCTTGATCTGTGGCTGGGGCGGTTTCTAAATTTGGTCCCCTGGGCTTGCCCTCGCTCATCATTCCAGAGCGTCCAGACTGAGCACCGCCATTGTAAGTTTGTCCATCGGGATATTTTTTTAATCCAATAACCTCACGCTCAACCCCCAACTTCTTATCAATAGCCTTACTAATATTATGCGACTTCGGAAACCCACTCCCATAAAGCCATTGTATCTGGTCTCTTATTTCAAACCCTGCGTCCTCAATATTTACGACCATGCGATGATAAGTCCGAGTGCCTCCGAAAGATAACAAATGGCCGCCTGGTTTAAGCACTCTTAAGACTTCTTTCCATAATTCTATTGAGGGTACATCATAATCCCAGTGCTTATTCATAAAGCTAAGACCATAAGGAGGGTCAGTTACTACGCTATCTACTGAGTTATCATCCAATGTTTTAAGTACATTTAAGCTACATCCATGCTCAATGCGTGTCTCCATAGTGCTCCTCAAGTATCTGACCATCTACCTGCTTAAAGTCAGGATCTTCTACATAGAGCAAAAGAATTTCCTTAAAATCCTCTGGTGTCAATGGAATGGCACTTTGGACAGTGAGCGTTATCTCTTTATTATCATCATTCATGCGAATCATGAAACGAATATCACCTGGATCTAGCTTATCATCACTCATCTTTTAATAATCCTTTTCTTTAATATAAGTTTCTTTGGTATTAACATTGTACAAGATGCAGTCTTGTTTCTTGGATCTACATTTAAAGCCATCACATACATATCTTTAGTTTCTTTAATGATAAAACCAATGGAGTATATCCGCTCTAACTTATCAGGCAACTTATCCCACTCCTCCCATGCATCATGAGACTCTGGATCTTCCCATTCTAAATAGACAATTTTTTTATCCACTCTACAATCCTTCGTAAGTGTTTTATAAAGTCTTCCTGACTTCTGTTTGATTTTAAATAATTACACTTCTTACAGCATGGTACGCAGTTTGATTCTATATAACCGACAGAGCTATTAACTCTGTCTATTCCATTGTATATATAAGCTGACCTTGCCCACTTAGAGTATTTACATTTATTTGATGGTGGCTCACCACAGTAGAAACAATGCTGCTGAGTTATATTTCTGAAAAACTCTTTGCTTATTTTAAACTCTAGTTTTTTATTTTTAGCAGAATGATAATAGTTATTATAAACTGAATTTAAAGAGCTTTCCGTTGGATCTTTAAGAGCATTGCCTGGAGTTCTGCATCTTGCCCTCATTGCTGCAGTTGATCCTCTCATGCAACCACAAGACTTAAGCCTTTTACTTCTTATGCTCCTATCAAGCGCTAAGAATTCCTTGCCACAATAGCATTTATATTTTGAAAGGTAAGTCCCGTCCCTATACTTTTCTTTTGTTTTTTCTATGTATATTAAATCCATGGTATTTTCTTATTCCATTTTCCATTTTTAAGCAATATCATCGGTATAAAATAAGGCACACCATAAAGGATAACACCTGTGCCTAGTGTTGGTTTTTTTCTGGCCTTCTTGGCGTAGTCAAATGCATATTGATTGATGTCTATTAAGCATCCTGTATTCATGCCCCATATAGGACCAGCTTCTCTTGTTATGTGGCTAATCCCGCCATAGGTATGCTGATGTCCGATTGATGTTGACATGCCGTTTTGAATAGCAGCATTTAAAGCTGCGTTAGGCCCTGATACATTTTCTCCATGCTCAAATATAATGTTGTCTATTTTCCACTTATGTCTCCACTCAACACCTTTAGGCGCTTGCATAAAGTCACTGATCTCTCTTAAGAACGCTCTTGGTATTCCTGCTGCCATTGCTTTATTAAAAATGCGCCATGTGTGATTAGATATACATATCTTCTGCTCTGGGAATAGATCCCACAGTTCTTTTAAGTGCATTAAGCTTACTGTGTATTCCATACCTGCTGACATAGCATCGGGACTGCTTATGTATTTACTAAGCTTGTACTGATCAACCTCATCACCCTGGTTAATACATAAAGACTTTTTACTGTTTATCCAAAAGCGTTTTTTAATAGCGAGTAAAAATTCAAATGAATCTGGATGGTGAAAAGGGATCTGTAAGTCCGATATGCAGATAATGGATTCATATTTCACACACTTATCAAAGCACCTAATTTGTGGTTTATATAACCTAATTTGTGGTTTCTAGACTTTGGTGTGTTGACATATTGATTCTGCTATTATGCGATAAGACTAATGATTAGATTTAAAAGCCCTGAGCATAAGTTGTGGTGGATGATCATCACCCAAAGTCTATTTGATCTGCAGTCAGCAGTGATGCGTGCAGAGCTACCAAAGAAAACCAAATATACACTTTATGAATCATGTACTTTAAGGGATGTTCTTATAGATGTGCATAACCCATGGATGCAAGAAATATGTGGCAATGCAGGGATTGATTATATGAAGTACTTAGATGTTGTGGAAAAGATTGTGCATAAGAAGATTAGCATAGGTCAGTTTACTGATGGCAGGGGTAGGTTCAACAAGACTTTTTAGCAGCATCTAGGGCTTTTCTTCTTAGCGCATTTAGCCCTCTAACTCTTTTAGCTCTTTTTCTTTTCTTAGGCTCTGCAACTGCTACCTCTGCAAGTAGCTCCATTGCACCAGCTAGGTCACCGCTTGCATGCAGCTCTCTCCATTCTTGATACCAGTCAGGAAACTGGCTTAGGTCCACTTGCCTTTCATCATGCTCAATAAGCTTGCCGTTTTGATCTTCTCTTCTTTTTAAATATTTCACTCGTCCCTCAAAAAGAAACCCCACTAGTTTCAAGGCGGTAACAAAGAGACTAGTGGGGCTATAACCATACAACTAAAGAGATTACTCCCTTAAATGAAGTATAGTATTATCAAAAATAAAGTCAACATCCAATAATACGCTCGTAATGAGCTTCCCATGCGCTCTGAACATCTGCTAATAAATCACCCTTTTCAAAGTATTCTGTAATCTCAGGCTCAGACCACTCATAAAGAGCCCTAAGATGGCCAGAACACCAATTAGGGCCGTCCACCAAAAAATCAAAACCCTCTCTGGTCTCGACCAACATTAAATAAAATATAGATTTATTGATTGTTCTTTTTTTAACTATCATTGTTTACCGCCTTTGTTATATATTCTTAGTTCAGTTTTTAAAAACTCATATTCTTTCTTCATGCAATCCAGGTTAAGCTCAAGGTCATTTATTTGTTGCTTTGCAAAATTGCTTATTTCTTTTCTGCTGTCGTTAACTCTTAATTGTTCGGACCAGAATATTTCTTCTTTTAATTTTTTTTCTATTTTTTTGATTTCATTTCTTCTGAGCTTTAGAACTGGATTCATTTGTTACCGCCTTTTAAATTTCTTGATTCTGTTCTTAAATAAGATCTTACAGCTGCTATTTTTTCATACTTTCCACGGCTCATAGGATAACTATCTATTAGCTCCTGTAGCGCCTTAACAGCATTATCTAGTGACTTTATTCTTTTTTCTTTACTAATTACGCCTTTCTCTAATCCCTCGACCATGTTTTCACCGATTAATTGATAAACCATGTTCATGCAAATCTTCTTTCCGTTTGCATAGTAATGGTTGTTTGCCTTGCACGTGAGACTAAGCTTGGCCCATTCGCCAGTCTTGGTATTTCTCATCATTGGAACTTTTTTTGACATTAAGTAGTTTAGAGTATTTTGTGACATTGGTTACCGCCTTTGTTGAAACCACAATAACAGAACAAACCAACTTATCAACATTTATTTCATGAAATGTAACTATTTCTTTTAAGTGACGTTTTTTGTCACTATTGATGGGCAGAGCATCTCCCAATTCTCATTCTCTTCTTTGGTTATTTTAATAGTTTGAGGCTCATAAAATATAACAAAAGGCTCGCCATGCTTATTCTCATTCCACCAGAGGACTTTAAGCTTTGTATATTCTGGACCTACATAACTCACGCTTAGTACCTGAATAAACACATCTAAAAATCTTTTGTGTTTCCAATAGCCTTTAATAAACATCAATCCCACACATAACCTATCTTAAGATCCTTGGGCCAATGCCAATCAGTAACAGCATTACAAGTTTTTATCTCTTCACATACTGAGCATTTCTGACTTGAACAGGTGTTAGGTCCAGTTGATTTAGCGCCATGTTTTTTGGCACAATCAAAACAGATAAAATAACCATCTTTAAGTTTTTGTTTTAGGCTTTTCATTTCTTATCCTCTAAATAATCTAACCACATATCACCAATAAAATGCGGCCTCCAATATCCGTTATTGTGTGACGTATCTTTCCAATAAGAAAGCAACTCCTTTTTAACAAGACCTTTATTTAAGACAACGAATGCTAAATAAGAAAGCGGCGTAGGTAGTCTTTCTTTACTAAAGGCCAAGAGCAAGAGCAATTGGTTTGGCTCACGAGGGGAGAGGTTGAAGCTCATTACATTTAGGAATAGAAATAGATCGAAGATCAATAATAAGGGATAAAAATAAAGAGCCCTGAATCCCCTAATGTATATCGACCAAAAGTTTGGGCCAGTAATGTCTGGCAGCTTCCAAGGTGTGTCCTTAACTCCGTTCCTTCTGGTGTTAGTTGTAAATAGTAAGCCGCGTTTTAAGTGGGCTTTGAAAAACTGCCATGCTTCTTGTTTGTAAGCACATAAAAATAACATGATAATAAAAGGGATGCTTTGATCCCTACTAGCCCTATCCCAGTCTCCATACCATTTGATACTCTCACAATGCCTTCTTATATTCCCATTATAATGTTGAATCCTGTGTATAAAGTCATCTCTATATCTTTTGTTATCGCTGCTTCTACTAGTGAACTGCTTTTCATAAAGCTCATACAGACAGTAATAATGCCCCATATAGAACGCACTGTCTCCACCATCCCTAGTGTCACCAGTTACTATCATCCCAAATTCATCTACATATTCTTTAGGTATCTGCATCACTCTCACCTTTCAGATGCTCTTGCCAGCGGGTTATTGATTCTCTGATATTTTGCAAATGATTATTATAAAACTCATCAGCATGGTCGTCGTATGCATAAATCATGGCTCCTTTTGATTTACCAAGTGCCTCAGCTAACCGCTTCGCTTCCTCTAGGAGCTGGTCGTATTTATCAGCCTTATCCGCTAACCCATCGTAAGTTCTTAAAGGAGAGTTGTTAATCTCACGTGCTTTTAACTTGCAGTATCTTTTTAATAAGTCTTCTTTTTCCTCTAGGAGCTGGTCGTAGGAATTGCGATCAACTGCTTCTACAAAACCTTTTTTATCCTCAGGCACCAAAGTATCCATTCCGAACTTTTGTATTATATTTTCATGTATCCAAAACTCTCTTAACTTAGGCCCTGTCATTTCTCACCTCGGTATTCTTTCAACAACTTCTGGGCCATCCTTATTGGTACGGGATCATCTGCGCTGTCTCCAATGGAATAGTCTGTAAGTATAGTTTCTAAAGCACGATACGCTATAGCCAGTTTTGCCTTTAACTCGTCTATTTCTTTCTGGCGCTCGGTGTAGGCCCACTTAACACCTGCAACAAAACCATCCTTGCAAACAGAGCGCTGTGCAGTTACCCACTTGTTATTCACATAGTTCAAGCAAGCTACATCTCTTTTCCACTTAAATTGCTCGTCCATTATTGCTCCTCAGACTTACTGTCTTCACCTTTTTGTAAGTGAACAGGAGCGCCAATGTCTTTATCTAACCCTAGCTCATTGGCCAGCTGCTTAATTTCACACGAAGTCTCTGAATTAAGAATACCATCCACCATTAACAATACGTGTCTAGAAAGCTCTATAAGATTATAGGCCGCGCTGTTTTCTTCCTTCATCTCCTCAATATTTATGTTTGTCTGGCCCAAAGTCCTTAATGCGCTCCCAGAGTGCGAGAAAGCCCTCAGAATTGATTTTGCTATCTCCTCTATGGCCTCGGTAGGGCTGGCTATTTTATAGCCCACAGAGCGCTTGTTGTGGATCATGAGGCCATGTTGTGACAAAAGCTTCTTTTTAAGCAGATTGACAATGTATCTTGCCGCTTCTGGCTCTAATGGCTCACCATCAACGTCCTCAAGAAAATTAGAAAGGTCCTTGTGGTTTATATACAAACCAGGACTTTCCTCACTGGCCCTTGTAAACATATGCTCAACTGTTTCTATCTGGCCATTTGGCGAGTCTAGAGCCCATCTCATTAAAAAACTATAGGGAACTAATAGATCTTCTCTTTTCATGCAGTCCACTCCTTTTGATGAAATCAAGCTAACATACCGCTTGATGAAATCAACAAATTATTTATTATTAACATTTGCTAAATAAAATAAATTTTAAAGGAAAACATACAGATTGACAGATAAAAGTGCCCCTACACAGCATATAATATGTTTTTATTTATTTATTATTTAGTTATAAAGAACATCTGTCTGTAATAATAAAATAAATAACCTAATTTCAATAACTTAAATCCTTTCAGATCAATGACAGATGCACAGATAAAGCCAAATAATGGTTTAAATTCTGTGGATTACGTAATGCGTCGATTTGCACCGCACCGTCACATATCCACGATTATTATCCTTAGATACCTTTGCATCTGTGTTTTTTATACATATCTGTTTGGCTAATCTGCGTCCGAACTCAGTCTTTCCAACGGGCCTAACGCTATCAAAAGCACAGTCATTTTTGTACGCCATGTAAAGGTTTTTAACAGCGCAGAAGTCGCTTTTATCTCCTGTGAATTTTATGTATTCTTTAAACCATCTTATAACTGAATCAGTTTCTTCTATATATTCTTCAAATATGTCTTTAGAGGCTTTTGATTGAATAAACTTGAATTTACGCTCTCTGAGCATTTCTAGGCCTAAAAGAGCGAAATTTAAGATCCCAGACATCTCTTTATTTAGCTTATTTTGGATGTCAGTGTCTCGATCCTCTGGTTTTATGAACTTTTTGAATGGAATAATGATTAAACGCTCTCTATTTCCAACAGAAGCGTCTTGAAATGATGGAAATTTGTTTGCAGCGAAGAAAAGTCGTGCTTTTACCCTTAAATCGTATTCATCTTTGCCTTTATGGGCAGCAGAAACGGATCCGCCTGAAACAATGTTCTTAAAAGCTTCTGGATCTATCTTATAAGGGCTTTCTTCTACTATATTGGCTAATTTTCCATCTAATCGGACCATAGAAAATGGTTTATCAAGGTTTTTCATGGAAACTGATGATTTGTTATCGTATCCGATCAGCTCGACTAGTGTATCAAGCCAAGTGGACTTGCCGTTTCTGCCTTCTCCAAAGAGCATGAAGGCTTTGTGTGAAACTGGGGTTCCTCCCATTAAGGTGTAGCCAAAACACTCTGCAGTGAGCTTTACAAGCTCTTGATCGCCTTCAAAAACATAGTCTAAGAACTTCATAAACTCTGGACATTCAGCTGCTGGATCATAATTATGATTTAGGCATGATTTGAAGTAATATTTTGGGCTATGAGGCGATAGTTCACCAGTTTTAAGGTCTAAAATTCCGTTTTTTAAGTTTATAAACCCTTCTGGCGGATGAAAATCATCATGCTCTAAGAAACAATTGGCTAGTGTGGTTTTGTTAAACTTCCCAACGTTTTCTGGCTTGACTTCCCTGTTTGTGAGATCAAAGCACAGCTTATCAAGTTCAATTTTACCTACGTACTTGTATTTTTTTCCGTCATATCTATACACAAACTTGTCATTAGCTATCATGTGAATTTCATCTCGTATATAGTCTGCATATCCGTTATAGTCAGGCACAAAAACCTGTCTTTCTCCTACGTACTTCATTGTGTGAAAGCCTAATTTTTTTGTCGGGTATAGTTTTGCTAAATCTTTTTCTTTTTGTTCTGTTTCGCTTAGGTTTTCTGAAATTGCGTTTAATACTTCTCTTGGCGATCTGCCAGATGACAATAGTTCTTCTATAATATTGTTCACGTAGTCCCCTCTAAATGAAATTTAAAATTAAGATTTTATATTTGACAAATAAACGCCAATGCAGTCAATATAAAAGCGCTGTGACATTGTTACAGCTTCAAACAGTCTTATGTAGTCCACTTAAGCCGTTTAGGGGCCAGACGTAAAAATCTGGTCCTTTTTTTTTATTGTTGACTGGGTTTAAGTAATATCCTAAAACAAAAGTCTATAAAGGACTACAGATGAAAGACAAATCAGGCCAAAAGGTCATATTTCATTACTTTACTACACTGATTTTTAAATCTATTTTTATATTTTTAAGCTCTTTGCTGCAGATATATATAGGACTATTAATTTTAGAAAAGTTTAACTTTATAGACAATGTTATTAAATAAAACCATTAACCTAAGGAGATAAAATGGAATTAATGATGTCAATAGCCTTACTGTGCTCTATGCAATGGCCCCCAGCTTATCAGTTGGATTGCCAACAATATTATATAGAGTGTGTTGATAAGGTAGAAAAGAATATAGAGACGCCACTTATAGATGAAGATGAAAAGCAGGGCATTGCTTTAAAAGTCTGTGTTAAAACAGCAACAATAAGAAATGAAAAGATTTCTAATTAATTATTTGACTAAGTAACGTAATTTGATAAATTTATTTAACTAAAACAAAGGACTACATATGGCATTGCCTAAAGAAAAATCAAAAAAAGAGAAAAACTATTTAAAAAAGAGATATTTGGTTTACGGTGAGCCAAAAATAGGGAAATCAACTATTTTATCTCGCCTTGGTGACGAAAATCATAAAATATTGTTTTTTACGACCGAGAAAGGTCATGATTTTCTTGAAATCTTTAAGTGGCAGACTAAAGAAGGTAAGGATCCAACAAATTGGATGGATTTTAAGAAGTGTGTATTAGAAATGACAACAGAGAAGCATGATTTCTCTGCAATTTGCATAGACACTACAGATAACTTGTTTAAGTGGTGCGCTTCTTATATTTGCAAGAAGGAAAACATAAAACACGAGTCAGATTTGGGATTTGGCAAGGGATACACGTTTATTCGTGATGAATTTCATTCTGCTATCAATCATATATCTCAAAATGGCATTGGAATAGTCTTTGTCTCTCACTCTGCTAGCGGAGAAAGGGATATTCAGGGTAGAAAGTATACATATATTGACTCTACGCTAGGGAATACGGCCAAAAAAGTTATCCACGGCCTGTGTGACTTTATATTTTACATGCATATGTCACCAGAAGGTCATAGGGTTATAGCCACTAAGGGGACAGAGTCTCATAATGCTGGTGACAGGTCTGGTAAATTGTCAGAGTTTATAGATATGGATGCAAAGGTATTAAAAGAACAATTATTAAACGCTTGCGAATAAACGCAGTGAACGAAAGGAAATGAAATGAATTGGTTTAACCAAGAGCCAGAGAAAAAAGATTTTGAGCTTATTCCAAATGGAAAATATGTTGCCATTTTGGAAAACGCACAACTTGACGCAACAAGTGAGCCTCACAAGCTTAAGGTCACTTATGTTTTAAAGGATGAAAAATTTGGAAACAGGAAGCTGTGGCAGAATTTTACTTATTCAGACAAATCTGCAAAGTTTTTAGTGTGGCAGATGGGAGTTTTAGGTGTTCAAAGTCAGGCAAAATCTGCCACTTCTGAAAAGGAATATTATAAAGCTATTACAGATGGTGTTTTTGAGTTAGCAAAAAGCAACGCAGCAGTTGTTTTAGAGGTTACTAGCAAAGAATATAACGGAAAAACATATAATAACGTTATTATTTCTGATCTACATGATGGTGACTTGCCTGTAAGAAATCACGCGCTAGATGTTGAGGGAAGCGGAAATCCGCCTTTGTTTGATAACGATGAAGAAATAACGTTTTAATCATCCCAAGTGATTAATTTGCGCCCGTCCTGGATATTTAATTTTAAGATTAAATGGCACTGTATATAAAACACTGGGGCGGGCATTTTTAGGAGGACTATATGGATCAAGTAACAGCCACATTAGAGGTAGAAGTAAAAACACTGCGAGAGCAATTAAAGCTAAAAGAAAAGTACATACGCTCATTAGAATATGCTTTTGCAGAGATAGAGGATTTAGTTAAGTGCTATGTAAAACCATTGGATGAAGCTAAGGGAGGGGACGATGCAAAAACAAATACCAAAACAAATGGATTTCATAACTAGCACCATTCCCTACTGCGATAACTTCACATGGGGAGAGTTTTTATGGTTACCACGTTGGGAGCTTTATTGTTTCCCTGATGAGAATCAATATATAAACATCAAAAATGTTGCACTTAAACTGCAACAAATAAGACATATATTTGACCGCCCTATTAAAGTCACATCAGGCTTAAGACCAAAGTCTTACAATAAACTAATTAGAGGAGCAAGAAGCTCCTATCACATGCTGGGAATGGCGGTTGATTTTCAGGTTAAAAATGAAAATTGCGATCATGTTAGGGCGGTACTAGAGCAAAAACTTGAAAGGCTAGGAATTAGAATGGAAGCAAAACCAGGGAGTTCTTGGTGTCACATTGACATGGGCAAACCGTCTAGAAATGGCAGATATTTCAAGCCCTAGAATAAGGGCTTACCATCATCTTCTGGCGTCTTTGACTTTGGAAGGATGCTCATAAGAAACTCTCTAGCACGTTTATACTTTCCGTAATCGTATAGGCCACACCAAATATTATAGCTATTAGATAGATGCTCAACACAGTCAGTAACAACAGCGAAAGTGTTAGTAGAAATTTTACTAAGTAAGAATTGGCGCTGTATCTCAGAAACATTAGAGCGCCTTCCTTTAGCTTTGAACTCAACAAAACATGCGCGTCCCAAATTGTCATTTCCAACACAGTCACTAAAACCTGCCTTTACTGCTATTACTCCATACTGGTTATTATAACCACCCTTAGCCTCTATAATGTCAACGTTAAAACCATGTTCACGCATCCACTTAAGGCAAGTCTTCTCTACATACTTTTCAGGCTTTTGGTTTTTTTTCTTAGGCTTACCACTCTTTGGCAGCTGTTTAGCGTGGTAGTTGTATAAAGCTTTTTGAGCAGACATTACCACCAAACTTTAACATAACCAGAAGCGCCAACAGCTCCTGTCTGTGATATGCCAGAACCAGCTCCGCCACCAGCGCCATATGCCGATGCAATAGGACTTACTCCTGGATTGCCAGCTGCGCCAGCAGCTCCACCAGCCCCATAATAAGATGCGCCGCCGCCACCGCCACCAGCGCCAAGTGGGTTTCCTGCTCCACCTAAAAATCTAGAGCTATCTTCACCATTATTATTGTTAAAAGTGTCCTCTATTATTGTACCAGGATATCCACTAGCATGTCCTCCATTAGTACCACCAGGCAGCGCAGTACCACCAGCATTTCTAACAGTTGAATCACCAGGAAAATTAATACCGTCAGTACCTCTACCGCCTTGAGCACCTTTTACTGTTATAGATCCAAAAGATGTATCACCACCATTGCCACCATATTTAACTTGAGAACCTGAAATCTGTCCTCCAGAACCACCAGCACCTATAGTAACTGTAACAGATGCAAGTGGAGTAACTGTCACTACTTGCACTATCCTTGGTGCTCCTGCGCCGCCACCGCCAGCAACACCACCATTTCCACCCTCTGCACCTCCACCACCACCGCCTATCATCTCTACAAAAACAGAGCTAACATCTTCTGGCACATTAAAAGTTCCGTGTGCAGTAAACTCTTGAGAGTTAGCCGCAAATCCTGAAAGGTCAATAAGTGCATTTAAGTTTGCAGAAATTTTATTCATTAAGGCCTCACTGTGAACTGCCTCACTGCTAACCTCAATGTCATTCATCTTGTCTAAATTACCCGGAATATCTGCCACAATTTACTCCTTTAAATCATTGCATATTGGACACCACCATCTGGGAAGGCAGTATCACTCATGAATGTAAATATTAATTTCACTGTATCTGTCTGTCCAGTGTATTTAGATAATTCAAAAATATAATCCTCACTAGGCGTAAAGCTTAACGCACTATCTAATATAATTTGGTTCCCAACTACATCTTCTAGCACTGCAGTATCTTGCACACTAAAATCACTATTCCTAACTGTAATTAAAGCGCTTATATATTTGGTCCATTTCTGGCCCTCATTTGTTCCAAACCTATCTGTATTAAAAGAAGGCTTTAAGTTAAAGCTTGTAGTAGTTGCGTCAGGTCCAACAAAAGAGCTTGGCGAAATTAAACCAAATCTAGCGTCTTTGTTAAAGTTAGTATCAACTATGGTAATCACAACTTGACCATTTTTTAAATTTAAGCTTTTATTATCTACTTGGAAAAGCCTTTGCTCTCCCTGTCTGGTGCCGGTCTCTATATCAGACACCTTTAAAG
>Ga0070727_10002713_pt1 | contig 16704 bp, 10 predicted proteins | sample tdAd472_FD_66722 | JGI IMG/M metagenome (GOLD analysis project Ga0070727, IMG submission 66722) | Marine sediment microbial communities from the Atlantic coast under amendment with organic carbon and nitrate - tdAd47.2 | ecosystem: Environmental > Aquatic > Marine > Coastal > Sediment | place...
CTCACAGCAATCGCACCTCGCGCAGGTCATTCTCGAACTGAAACCGGTTGAACAGCGGGACCGCTCCAGCCAGCAGGTCATCAACGCTTTACGCGAGCAGATCGGTGAAGTTCCCGGTGTGAAGTCGCTGCGCATCGAAGAGGTCGCCGGCGGGCCCGGCGGACCGCCGATCACCCTGACGGTCGTTGGATCGGACCCAAACCGCATGGCTCCGGTCGTCGACACGATCAAACGCTACCTCGCCGAGTACGAGGGCGTCCGCGACATATCGGACAATTCCGACTCCGGGCGGCGCGAGATCCAGATCTCGCTGAAAGACACCGGACGCGAGTTGGGGTTCACTCAGACGTTCCTCGGCCGCCAGATCCGAGGGGCGATCTTTGGCCTCGAGGCATTCACTTTCGCCGGAGTTCGCGAGGATGTCGATGTCAGGGTGCTGCTTCCTGAGAAATCGCGCCGATCGCTCGCCGCTCTGGAAGACCTCTACGTCTTCAGCCCGGCAGGAAATCCGGTCCCCTTGTCCGAGATCGCTGACCTGAACGAGACCGAAGGCTACGCGACAATCCGCCGATTGAATCGCGAACGCGCGATCAGCGTGACAGCAGAAGCAAACCGAGCGATCGTCAACCCGGAAGAACTCATCGCCGATCTGCGACCTCGGCTCACCGAACTGCAACGCGCAAACCCCGGCATCCGCATTCTGGAACGCGGTCGTCAGAAGGACAACGCCGAATCGCTGGCTTCCTTGCCCACGGGCATGCTCGTCGCGATCGGTCTGATTTACTTCACGCTCGCGTGGCTGTTCGGGAGCTACGTTCAGCCGTTCATCGTGCTCTCGGCCGTTCCGTTTGCAGCGATCGGCATGATCCTCGGCCACATGTTCCTCGGGTTCACGATGACGATCCTCTCGTTCATCGGATTCATCGCGCTCAGCGGCATCGTGGTCAACGACTCACTGATCTACATGTCTTTCTACAATCGGCTCCGCGACGCGGGGCTGCACATTGAAGACGCGTGCGTGGAAACCGGCCGCGCCCGACTCCGCGCGATCCTCCTCACCACGGTGACAACCGTGCTGGGCCTGCTCCCGCTCCTCCTCGAGCAGTCGTTCCAGGCCCGATTCCTGATTCCTATGGCGATCACCATCGCCGGCGGCCTGGTCTCAGCGACGCTGATTATCCTTGTCGTCCTGCCATGCCTGCTGATGATTTTCGACGACGCGAGACGCGCCGTGAGATGGGCCTGGACCGGCGGCGCGACGCCATTGACCCGCTCCGAGCCGACCGGCCACGGCATGGGAACGCTCACATCGAGGATCGACGACGCGGGTGTCTAACACTCTGAACGGAAGCCGATGCCTGTGAAACAAACCGTTGCCGCCGTGCTCGCAATCGCTGTGTGGTCTGCAGCACCCGTCGCCAACGCGACGCCGTTCGGGATCCACGTTCGGACCGAAGCCCTTCACCCGACCGATCCAGCCGCGGACCAGTCCGTTCCTGGGTACGAAATTCGAACGCCGGCCGGGACCGTTCGCACACTCCCGTCGCTGAACCAAATCTCAGTCATCGCACACGGTGCCGAAGAACCGACGATCCTTGAGACGGGGATCCCGACAAGGTCACCGAGCGGCATTGCCTTCAGCGATGCATACGTCTGGGTCGCAGACACCGGGAACCGACGAATCCTGCGATGGGACATACGCGAGGGGATTGTCGAGCCTGGCTCCGCGACCGCCTTGGAGACCCCTCCACTACTTCGCCCGGTCGGCCTCGCCAGCGACGGCGATCGGCTCTTCGTTGCGGACTCGTGGGCGGACCAGATTCTCGTGCTTGATGAGGACGGCAACCTCGAACGGACGATCGGACAACACGGGTACCAGCAGGGCTTCTTGTCCGGTCCCGTCGGACTGCTGCTGCACGACGAACTGCTCTTTGTCGCGGATTCCCGCAACAGCCGCGTGCAGGCGTTCGATCCGGACAGCGGCGACTTCGTTTACGAGTGGGGTTTGCATGTGATCCGGCCTCACGAAGGCGCGGGCCGCCTCCATTACCCGGCGAAGCTGTTGCCCTCTGACGACGGCGAGATGATCGGCGTCACCGAGCCATGGGAAGACCGCGTCCAGTGGTTCAGGCAAGCGGGGCAGGACGAGACCGTCGCCGAACGCCTGCCGCTCGGTGCGGACGACTTCGTCCATTTCGGCCCGGGGATCGATGTGTACGACCGGCTCTTCGCGATCACCGATCCGGACACACACACCGTGCGCATCTTCGACCTCAGCCTCGACACGCCCGTGCTCATCGGCGTGATCGGCGACTTCGGAAACCTCCCGTCTCAGTTCAGGCACCCGGCCGATGTCGCGTTTCTCCCGCCCGCAGAGGGGCGCCCGCTCCGACTCGCGGTCGCGGACCGAGGCAACGCGAAGATCGCGCTCTACTCGATCGACTGGTCTCCGAGTGAGCCGTTGCGATTCCGCCCGAAGCTCGCTTCCCTGCTCCGAACCCTTGACCTGCTCGCCTTGGGTGCCGATCGCGCTCATCCGATCGATGCCGTCGCGCTTGTGGCCGCTGCGAACGACACGGTGTGGGTCCTTGATGCCAACAACGACAGGCTCGTTCGCCTGAACAATCGCCTCCGAGGCGCCGCAAACTACGATCTGAGCGGAGATCCCACTCCTCGTCCGGCTCGCTTTGCAAGCGCCAGTCTCTCGCGAGATGGCAGCGTGATCGCGCTCGACACCGCAAACGCCCGTCTGGTCCACCTCACCGGTGACAAGCCGGCGAGCGTTCAACTCGATCCGGCGGTGAAACTCCCCGCCGAGGCCCATTTCCGGGCGGGCGAGATCCTGATCGTCGACCAGGGATTGCACTCTGTCGTGCACTGCGACGCGTCGGGGAACGCTCGCACCTTCATCGGACGCGCGGGTCTCAAGGCCGGGGAGTTCTTCAAGCCCGCGGCAATCGCAGAATTATCCGACGGTCGGCTTCTGGTGGTGGACCGAGGCAACCATCGCGTGCAGATCTTCGAGGCCGACTGGACACTTGCCATGGTGCACGGCCCTCGGCTCTACATCTCCGAGGCCCAATCCGGTGGGCGTGCGGTCTCCAGCACGACTCCACCGAGGCAGCCCACGCCGAAAACGGACTAGCGGTTCCGGATCTCGCGATCCGGTGCTAGGATCAAACCGTGCATCTCGATTCACCCACATCTCGCTCAAGGGCTGGCGCGCTCGTCGCGGTCGGAGTCGGACTGAGCATCCTCCTCTCCTGCGACGATGCGACATCGACCCGCGCAACCGGTTACGAATCGGTCTCCGCGACGCAGTCGGTAGAGAGAGACGCGTCCGCGGAGCCGGGCGAATACTGCGGTGACCCAGCGATCGATTCCACAATCCGAACAAGCACGAGCGCCTCGGGTGATTTCACCGTGACTCTGACCCGCTTGCCCGCATCCGTCGGCTCAAACGAGCTGGTAGCCTTCGGCGTGAAAGTAGACGCCGCTGTCGGCATTCATACCGAATATCTGGACATCCTGGTCGATGCCGGAATGCCGCAACACGGTCACGGAATGTCGGTTCGGCCGGTGCACCGGTCGGGCGTTGCCGATGGCGAGTTCGAAGTCGATGGCATGCTGTTTCATATGCCCGGAGCATGGGAACTGTATGTCGATGTGGTCGATGGTCCGTACACCGAGCGGGTGACGTTTCATGTTCTGGCTCGGTGAACCCCGCGCCGTGGCTTCGCGGACCTTTGTGGCTCACGTGTTGATCGCGTTCGCGACCGCGGCGGCGCTTTCCGGCTGCGAGAGGCTGGACTCTGCCCCTGTTGCCGATGACTCCGACGTGGGCGTGCTTCATGTATCCGGCGATGTCGCAGAAGTGCTTCGCGGGCTCGATCTCCCGACCAACAGCGCGACTGACTCGACGAATCGATTCTTCGCGAACGCCGATGCGGCGCACTTCGGTCAGTATCTGTTTTTCGAAGAGTCCTTCTCGGCGAGCGGCACGACGAGCTGCGCCACATGTCACCAACCGTCGCGCATGTTTACGGATGGTCGTCCGGTGGCACAGGCCGAAGGGACAGGAACCCGCAACACACCGAGCATCCTCAACACGGCTCACTTCCCGTGGCTGAACTGGGACGGAAGCGCAGACACGCTCTGGATGCAGGCGATGCGCCCCTTCGAGGCCGCGCACGAACTCGACTCGACCCGTACGACAATCGCCAAACTCATCGGAACGCGGGAAGACCTTCGACTGGGCTACGAATCCGTGTTCGGCGCGCTGCCGGACTCCGGTGTCTTCAACAGGTTGCCAGACCGCGCCATGCCGGGAATGGCCGCCTGGGACGAGATGTCCGAAGCCCAGCGTGAACTCGTCGACGGTGTCTTCGTGAACATCTGCAAGGCGATCGCTTCCTACGAGCGAATCTTGGTCTCTCGGGACGCGCCCTTCGATCGCTTCGCCCGAGCGGTATCAACCGGAGGTCTCGCAGACTGGGCGACTGCCGGGAACCCCGGCTTCGGAAAAACGGAACTGGAGGGATTTCGTCTCTTCGCAACGGAGATGGACTGCATCGCCTGCCACGCTGGCCCCTACTTCTCGGACTTTGCCTTCCATAGCGTGCGAGTTCCGCCGCGCGGCGGCGGTGCCCCGTTCGATGCCGCCCGTTTCGGAGGACTCAAAGCCCTTATATCGAGCCCAATGAACGCGGCCGGTCCGCACAGCGATGACCGGCAGTCCAGCCGCGCCCGCCGCATCGACTTCCTCCAAAACCCTTCAAGCAACTGGGGAAGGTTCCGAACCCCCTCACTCCGAAATGTGGACCTGACGCCTCCGTACATGCACGCCGGTCAGTTCGACACACTCGATGCCGTGCTCCACCACTACTCGACGTTTGATGGAGCGCTGCCCCCTGATCACCACGACGCGCAGGAGCGTCTGCTTCGCCCGCTAGACCTCTCCGACGAGGAAAAGGCCGCGATCCTCGCGTTCCTCCGCTCGCTCTCCGCTCCGCCCCTCGCTCCAGAGTTACTCGAAAAACCGGCTTCCGCGATCCGTGGCGGTAAGGCCAAAACCGGGCTTTGATCGGGTTCCGTGTGGCGGACCGCGTTGGCAGCAGTAGAGTCTGAGTGAAAGAACTCCTCCACTATTCGGAGATCCACAGGCGTGTTGAAGAAACTGAATCTTGCTTTGCTTGGTCCGATCGCCGTCCTCACGGGCCTCGCTTCGGCCCCGCACGAGGCCTCGGCCCACCCGGATGACCCGAAGATCCTGGACCAGTTGCCTCCTGTGATCGCCGAGCCGTATCGGAAGGCGGACGCAAGCCGTGGAGCACCGGAGTTCGACTCTCTTGATGTCGATCTCCTGAGTTGGCTGCCGGTCAACACCTTCGGCCTCGGATCGGACGGTGCCGCTGACATATGGGGCTACACCTCCCCCGGCGGACGCGAATACGCCCTGATCACGCTCTCGAACGGTTTGTCGTTCGTCGATGTCACCGAGCCGACCAACGCCCAGATCGTCGCGACCTTCAGCGGGCCGGACAGCCTGTGGCAGGACGTCAAGATCTACGGACACCATGCCTACGCGGTCAGCGAAGGCGGCCAGGGCATCCGTGTCTACAACATGGAGAATATCGACAGCGGCCAAGTCGCATTCGAAGGCACGGTCACCTCCGGAGGCTCGACCGCCACGCACAACGTCGCGATCGACACCGATTCCGGTTTTCTCTACCGCACCGGTGGCAGCAACAACGGCCTCCGAATCTACTCGCTCGACAACCCATCGTCGCCACAACTCGTCGGCGAGTGGCAAGATCGGTATGTGCACGATGCTCAGATCCGAGCCTTCGATACCGTGAACATCGGGGGCCAGATCGGATTCTTCCGCCAGATCGCCTTCTGCTGCTCAGGGTTCAACGGCGGCTCGGTCGACACCGGACTGACCATCGTGGACGTGACCAACAAGTCCAACCCCGTCGTGCTGAGCCAGACCGCGTACTCGTCTCGCGCCTACTCTCATCAGGCGTGGCTCAGCGAGGATGGCCAAACGCTCTTCCTCAACGACGAACTCGACGAACAGAACTTTGGTTCGCCAACGACAACACGCGTCTTCGATGTGTCGGATCTCGCCAACCCGGTAGAGATCACGACCTTCACGAACGGCAAGTCAGCGATCGATCACAACCTGTACGTGAAGAACGGCATCATGTACGCCGCCAACTATCGGTCGGGGCTTCGGATCTTCGACGTTTCGGACCCGATGAACGCTGAGGAGATCGCCTTCTTCGACACGTTCCCCGACTCCGACTCGCCGAACTTCAACGGGGCGTGGAGCGTGTACCCCTTCTTCGACTCCGGGACGATCATCGTCAGCGACATCGAGCGAGGGCTCTTCGTGCTCCGCTACAACCAGGCGCAACTCGAACTCGAACTCGCCGGCGGAGATTCCTCCACGGTTCTCCCTTCCGGCGAGACGATCGATGTCGCGATCTCCGAAGTCAACGGCGGCGAGCTCGTGACTGAAAGCCCCACCCTGATCCTCGATCGCGGCAACGGGCCAGAATCCTTCCCGATGAGCCCGATCGGATCGGGTGTGTACCGTGCTTCGTTCCCGGATCTGGAGTGCCTTTCCACCGTGGAGTACTACTTCGAGGCCACGGCCGTCAACGGATCGACCGCTACCCTGCCCAGGACCGCGACAACTTCCGGTGGCTTCGTCGCGACCGTGGCGACCGAACAGGTCCTCGCCATCGACGACACGTTTGATCTCGACACCGGCTGGATCTCCGGAGCGCCCGATGACGACGCGACGAGCGGTTTCTGGGAGCGCGTCGATCCGGTCGGTACCACGGCACAACCCGGAGACGCGCTGTTCGGTCAGTTCTGTTTCGTCACGGGCCAACACCCGGCGGGCTCCTCAGGCGCGGGCGCGAACGATGTGGACAACGGTCAAACCACACTGATCTCCCGAGCCATCGACCTTACCGCCGATGCAAACGCTCGATACGAGATCTCCTATTGGCGATGGTTCTCCAACTCGGCCGGCGCGGGTCCGAACACAGACCCCTTCGTGGTCGATATCTCGAACGACGGAGGCCAATCCTGGGTCAACGTTGAGATTGTTGCTCCGAATTCCCCCGAGTCGGACGGTGGCTGGTACCAGCACTCGTTCGATCCCGACGAGTTCATCGCCCGCTCGTCGGACGTCCTGCTCCGATTCATCGCTTCGGACTCGGATCCGCAGTCGCTCGTCGAAGCCGCAATCGACGGCTTCCGGGTCTCGTACTTTGCCTGCGACGATCCATCGATCCCCGGTGACGCCAACGGCGACGGCCTGGTCGATCTCGCCGACCTGAACATGGTCTTAGCGAACTTCGGCCAGACGACCGACATCGGGGATGTGACCGGTGACGGAGCCGTGGACCTCGGCGACCTCAACTTGGTACTCGCCGAATTCGGCGCCTGACCCGCAGCTCGTCCCGAACAAACGAGAACGCCGGCCGGAGTGCTCCGGTCGGCGTTTTTCATCACCGGAACCGAATCGATCGCTCAAACCGCGCTCGTGTACTCACGCCAGCTCTTGATCTCGAGTTCGACACCGCTCTTGCGGACCGCCCACATCGACTCGGACAGGCGCTCGCCGATCTGTCGGTTGGTGATCAACGGAACGTTGAAGTCGATCGCGGCCCGTCGAATCCGATACCCATTGGTCAGTTCGTCTTCCTTGTCCGCCGACGGGATGTTGATGACCAGATCGATCTCGCCGTTGCGTAGGCGTTTAACCGCGCTCTCGGGAGCGTCTGACTCCAGGGGCCAGTCCGCGAGTTCGGCCTCGATCCCACGCTCGGCGAGGAACTTGTGGGTCCCCTCGGTCGCGAAGAGCTTGATGCCCATCTCCTTGAACCGCTCGAAGGAGCGGAGCATGCCCGATTTGTTCTCGATCGTTCCAACGCTGAGCAGCATGGATCGAACAGGCCGACGGTAGCCGACGCTAAGCAAGCTCTTGATGAACGCCTCGTGGAAGTCACCGCCGAGGCAGCCGACTTCGCCCGTCGAGGCCATCTCCACGCCGGTAGTCGGGTCCGCACCGTCGAGCCGCGTGAAGCTGAACTGAGGGGCTTTCACGCCCACATGGTTCAACTCAAAGCTCCGCTTGTCCGGCTTCTCGTAAGGCTGGCCCATGATGACCCGGGTGGCGAGTTCGATGAAGTTCTGGTTGATGACCTTGGAAACGAACGGGAACGAGCGCGAGGCCCGAAGGTTGCACTCGATAACCTTGACCCGGTTGTCCTTTGCGATGAACTGGATGTTGAACGGTCCGGTGATCTTCAGCCGCTCGGCGATCTGGGTCGCGATGCGCCGGATCCGGCGAATCGTCTCCAGATAGGTGCGCTGCGCCGGGAACACGAGCGTGGCATCGCCGGAGTGCACTCCCGCGTTCTCGACATGCTCCGAGATCGCGTAGGCCACGATCTCGCCGTTGTCGGCGACGGCGTCGAACTCGATCTCCTTGGCGTTCTCGAGAAACTTGGAGATAACCGTCGGGTACTCCGGTGATACCTTCGCAGCCACCTTGAGATACTTGGTTAACTCTGCATCGCTGGTCGCGACCGCCATCGCCGCCCCGGAGAGCACGTACGACGGACGCACGAGCACCGGATACCCGACCTTCTCGGCGAAGCCGAGCGCTTCGTCGATCGTCGAGAGTTCGGACCATTCCGGCTGATCGATCTTGAGTTCGTCGAGCAGTGCACTAAACGTGTTGCGGTTCTCGGCGCTGTCGATAGATGCCGGTGTGGTCCCCAAGACTCGGATGCCTGCTCGCTCCAACTTCACCGCCAGGTTGTTGGCGATCTGCCCGCCCATCGACACGATGACGCCCTTGGGCTTCACGACACCGCAGATGTCGAGAACCGTCTCGTAACTGATCTCGTCGAAGAAGAGCTGATGAAACTCGTCGTAGTCCGTGGAAACGGTCTCCGGGTTGTAGTTGAGCATCACGGCCTTGTAGCCCATCTTCTTGAGCGTCAGGCCGGCGGTCACACAGCACCAGTCGAACTCGACCGAACAGCCGATGCGGTACGCACCCGAGCCGAGCAACAGCACCGCGTTGTCCACCGGGAATTTGCCGTCGTTGCCTGCCCCGTGGTAGGTCAAATAGAGGTAGTTCGTTTTGGCCGGGTACTCGGCCGCGAGCGTGTCGATCTGACGGATCGTCGGCTTGATGTTCGCCTCGATGCGCTGCTCGCGGATCTTCACATCGGTCGACCCCGTCAGCCGGGCGATCGCTTTGTCTGAAAAGCCGTGCTTCTTTGCCGAACGCAGGAGTTCCTCGGAAAGGTCATCATCCTCTATGGACTCGAGCGTGCATGCGATCCGCACGATCGCTCGAAGCTTGTCGAGGAACCAGCAGTCGATGTGGCTAAGCTCGTGGATCCGGTCGACCGAGTAGCCGCGCCGGAGGGCTTCGATGACCGCAAAGATCCGGTCGTCGGTCGGGTTCCGCAGGTCGTCATCGAGTTCGCCAGACGTCGACTGCACCTCGTACGGCTCGTTGCCGACCACGCCGTGCTTGCCGACGTCGAGCATCCGACAAGCTTTCTGAATCGCCTCCTCGAAGGTCCGCCCGATCGACATGACCTCGCCGACCGACTTCATCCCGGATCCGAGTCGCCTCGACACGCCGCGGAATTTTTTGAGGTCCCACCGCGGCATCTTGACCACGCAGTAGTCCAGCGCTGGCTCGAAGAAGGCGGATGTCACCTGGGTGATCGAGTTCTTCAGTTCGTGCAGCCCATACCCGAGGGCCAATTTTGCGGCAACGAACGCGAGTGGATACCCGGTCGCTTTCGACGCCAGCGCGGAAGACCGCGACAGCCGCGCGTTCACCTCGATGATCCGGTAGTCCTCACTCTTCGGATCGAGCGCGAACTGGATGTTGCATTCCCCCACGATGCCGAGATGCCGAATCACCCGGATCGAGATCTCTCTCAGCTTGTGGTACTCGCTGTTGCTGAGTGTCTGCGACGGGCAGACCACGATCGATTCACCCGTGTGAATGCCCAGCGGGTCGAAATTCTCCATGTTGCAGACCGTGAGGCAGTTGCCGTACCGGTCTCGCACGACCTCGTACTCGATTTCTTTCCAGCCTTCGAGGTACTCCTCGATCAGAATCTGGTTCGTGTGCGCGAGCCCGCGCCCCGCGAGATCGCGCACTTCCTTCTCGGTGCGACAGACACCCGAGCCCAGTCCGCCGAGCGCGTACGCCACGCGAATCATGACCGGGTACCCGATTTTGTCAGCGGCCTCGACGGCCTCATTGACCGACTTCGCGGCCTTTGACCGTGCCGACTTGGCATCAACCTCGTTGAGGCGACCGACGAACAGCTCACGGTCCTCGGTGTCCCGGATCGTCTCGACGGGTGTGCCGAGTACTGCAACACCGTACTTCTCCAGCACGCCGGCGTCGTACAGCTTCAGACCGCAGTTGAGCGCGGTTTGCCCGCCGAACGAAAGCAACAAGCTGTCCGGTTTCTCCTTGGCGATCACTTCCTCAACGAAGTCGGGCGTGATCGGCAAGAAGTAGACCTCGTCGGCGAGGTAGTCGCTGGTCTGGATCGTGGCAATGTTCGGGTTAATCAGGACGGTCTTGATTCCCTCCTGTTTCAACGCCTTGATGGCCTGCGAACCCGAGTAGTCGAACTCGCCCGCTTCGCCGATCTTCAGCGCCGACGAGCCGAGAATCAGAACCTTGCGTGGTTTGGTTTGTGTGATCATCGTGCGTTGGCTCACTTGCTCAGCATGCGGAGGAATTCGTCGAACAGGTACGCGGTGTCAACCGGGCCCGGGCAGGCCTCGGGGTGGAACTGAACCGATCTGAAGGGCTTCCAGGCGTGGCGGATGCCCTCGTTGGTCCTGTCATTGAGATTCTCGAACCAGGGACGCCAGTCCTCCGGCAGCGACTCGGTGTCGACCGCGAAGCCGTGGTTCTGGCTGGTCACGAAGCAGTTGTTCGTGCCGCACTCGATGACGGGTTGGTTCTGGCCGCGGTGCCCGTACTTGAGCTTGTATGTGTTCGCGCCGATCGCGAGCGACAGGAGTTGGTTGCCGAGGCAGATGCCGAACAGCGGGATGTCACGGGAAAGTGCGGTGCGCACGAGCTCAACTGTCTTCCCGCACATTGTGGGGTCACCCGGCCCGTTCGAGAGCATCACGCCGTCGAACCGGTCGAGTTCATCCGCGATGTCGGCATCCCACGGCACCCTCGTCACTGTCGCGCCGCGCTGGGCGAGCGACCGGATGATGTTGTACTTCGCGCCGGTGTCCACAAGCAGGATGTTCTTGTCGCCGCTTCCGAAGACGCCACGCTCTGCGATAGAAACCTCCTCGACGAGGTTGCGCGTGTTCGGATCGTCGAACTCCACCTCCTCATCGCCGTCGACTTCGATCTTGCCGAGCATCGATCCTCGTTCGCGCAGGCGCTGGGTCAGCGCACGGGTATCGATGCCGCTGATGCCTGGGATGCCCTCGCTCTCGAGCCAGTCGCCGAGCGATTGCTCCGCGTTCCAGTGGCTGTAGGACTCGCTGTAGTCGGCGACCACCAGGCCGCACGCATGGATCTGGTACGACTCGCGGGTGACCGACAGGCCGAAGGGGCCGGCATGGTCTTGCTTCGGGACACCGTAGTTCCCGACGAGCGGGTATGTGCTGACGAGGAGCTGACCGCGATAACTCGGGTCGGTCAGCGACTCTACATAGCCGACCATTCCCGTGTTGAACACAACCTCGCCGGCACGCGACTTCTTGGCACCGAACGACCAGCCGCGATATTCGGTGCCGTCCTCGAGAACAAGCTTCGCCGCGAGCCGATGCTCGTTGTCCACGGCCACGGATTCGTGAGGTATGGATACGGTCTCTGCCATCGATTGCTCTCCGAGCGGTTTGATTTCGAGGTCACCCTCGGTCTGCCTGCTTGTTTCACGAGTGGTCACGGTGCGTCCCCTTCCGCGACGGTTCCGCCGCTCAGCCCGGACGGCTGCCGGGCTTCTCCACCGGGATCCCCGCCTTGACCAGCGGGCAGTCTTCCTCGGTCCATGTATTGAAATGGAGTTCGCAAAGGCCCCACGCCCCGACCCGATCGCCCTTGGAGTTCGCGCCTGGTTCGAACTCGCCGCGGCTCCGATCAACGACGGTCGCGTAGCCGACGACGATCGCTCCCGCTTCCTCCACAAGAGGAAGCAGCTCCTTCACGCTCTTTCCGGTCGTGATGACATCTTCCGCGAGCAGCACGTGTTCCCCCGGCTCCAGCCGGAATCCGCGTCTGAGCGAAAACTCTCCGTCTTTGCGTTCAGCGAACATCGAGCGTGCCCCGCAGGCCCGCGCCAATTCGTAGCCCCACACGACCCCTCCCAACGCGGGCGCGAGCACCGTGTCGATCCGCAACTTCCGCGGCAGCGAGTCGCGCATCAGTTTCGCAACCATTCCGCCCGCGGCGGGGTCCTCGAACAACTTTGCACACTGGCAGTACCGATCCGAGTGCAGTCCACTGCTGAGTTTGAAGTGCCCATTCAGCAGCGCCCCGGTGCGTTCGAGCAACTTCTCGACCTCGACCGAGATAGCGGGATCAACTGAAATGCTCATGACTGCGACTGCCCCTCTCTCGCTGTGGTCTTCAGAGCGCCGTCCACAGCCCCGGCGATCTGCTCTCGGAAGGCTACGGTCTTCCGGCGCACAACTTCCGCCACGTCCTGCCCCTGATCGGCGTCACCGGGGAGAAGGCCTCGCGTCGAATGCAGCAGCAGGCCCAGCCCCGACAAACCACAATCCACCGCCACCGCTCCAGCCCGAACGACGGTCTCCGCGCTCCCGCCCTGGGCACCAAGGCCGGGCACGAGGAACGGAAGGCCCGGTGCCGCCCCGCGCACCGCTCGAACCTCATCGGCCCCTTTCGTCGCTCCAACGACGAGGCCAGCGTTCTCGTCCGACCAGTCGGCGACGCTGGCGGCGATCCGTTCGTACAGCCGTTCGGGCAGGATGAAGTCAGCCGCGCCGGGATTCGAGGTCAGAGCCAGGAAATAGGTCAGGCGATCGGTGTAGGTGAGGAACGGCTCAGCGCTGTCCCGGCCCATGAGCGGGTTGACCGTAACTGCGTCGGCGCCGAATACCTCGAAAAGGGACTTGGCATAATGCTTGGCTGTGGTTCCGATGTCGCCCCGCTTCGCATCAGCAATGACCACCGCGTTGTCCGGGATCAGGTCTCGGACGCGATACAGCAGGCGAATGCCCTCAACACCCTGAGACTCGAAAAACGCCAGGTTAAACTTGTACGCGGCCACGAGATCGCTCGTTGCCTCGACGAACAACCGGAAGAACTCCAAGTACCCCGCCGTCGACGGAGTGAACTCGCCTCCCGCCGGCATGTAATCAGGGGCTGGCTCGATGCCGGCGGACACCAGGCTGCCCGTCCGCTCGATCACGCTCCGCAGCTTCTCCACCGCCGTCATGGCCGCCCTCGCAATCTGGCCGACGACTGGGGCCGCCGGCATTCCGGATACAAAAAGAGCCCGCGTCGCGGGCCAAACCGATCATCGGGACGCTGCCAAGGGCCTCCCCAACGCCACACCACGCGCTCGGCCTCCGGCGAGCATGCCGATCGAGGATTGCGGAAGATTCCGTCGCGGTCCATTAAAGCCGAATTCTAACAATGCGCGCCCACGCCTGCACCGGTCAGCGAGCCTCCGATGCAGGAATTCGCAGGAATTATGGACCTGCCACCACCGGCGCATTGGCACCGCGCGTCATGTCGAACGCCACGCGGCCCTCGATATAGGTCGCCACTATTCGTCCGACCATGCGGGCTCCGATCCACGGGCAGTTTCGGCTCTTGGAGCCGATGTGCTCAGGTCCAAACTCCCACTCCTCGACGGGATCGATGACGACGACATCGCCCGGCATACCCACTTGCAGCGATCCGAAGCATTGCCAGCCGACCACGTCGCGCGGTGCCCTGGTGAGTTTGTCAATGAGGAACTCCAGAGACCACTTACCGCCAACCACAAACTCGGTGTGAAGACTGCAGAACGCGGTCTCCATGCCGATGATCCCGAACGGAGCGTCCTCAAACGAACGAGATTTCGATTCGGCATCGTGCGGCGCATGATCGGTGGCGATGCAGTCGATCGTGCCGTCCTCCAAGGCCACAATCAGAGCCTGCCGGTCACGCTCGTCGCACAACGGTGGCTTCATCTTCGCGTGCGTGTCTCCCAGGCCGGGGTTGTCGGCTCGACGCACTCTCTCGTCGGTGAACAGCAGGTGGTGCGGGCTGACTTCGGCGGTCACTGGAGCTCCCCGCCCCTTGAAGTAGCGGATCACTTCGACCGAATCAATGGTCGAAACATGACACACATGCAACCGACAACCGGTTTCGAGACTGAGGGCACAGTCGCGTGCGATTCCGACCGCCTCCGAGCTGCGCGGTATCCCCGGCAGGCCCAGATCCGCAGAAACACGCCCTTCATGCATCACACCCGGCCCGGTTATCGAAAGGTCCTCACAGTGATCGAACACAACCGGACGCCCGCCCCACTGATTCGGCGGCAAGTCAACGATCGCCTGCATTGCGCGGCGCATCATGCCAGCGTTGGCAACGGGCAATCCATCGTCGCTGAACGCGCCGGCGCCGGCCGCCCAGAGGGCGGAGAAGTCTGCCAATCGCTCGCTCTGCATGCCCCTGGTCAGGCAGGCCACGGGGTGGACCCGAACGCCCGCCCCCGGATCGCCTGATCGAGCGTGCTCCGACGCTCGGTCCTGCAGATAGCGCGTGGTGAGGACCGAGTCGTTGACCGGCTTCGTGTTGGGCATGCACCAGACACGGGCGAAGCCGCCCGCCGCCGCCGACCGGCAGCCGGTTGCGACCGTTTCGCTCGACTCGCCGCCGGGCTCTCGGAGATGGACATGTACATCGGCGAACGCCGGCGACAGCACGCGCCCCTTCACGTCGATCTCGGTGTCGCCCGGCTCCGGGACAAGATCCGGTCCGACGGCAGCGATCTGCCCGTTCGCGATTCGGACATGGGCCGGGCCGCTGACATCGCTCGCCGGGTCGATGACCTGGGCTCCCCGCAGGAACAGGTTTGCTTCGGTCGGCATCAGCGGCTCACTTTCTCGAGTCGGTCCAGAAGGAAGTCGAGCACCGCCATCCGGGCCCAAACGCCGTTTGTGACCTGATCCTGGATCAGGCATCGATCGTCGGTCATGAGTTCGTCAGCGATTTCCACCCCGCGATTCACCGGCCCCGGATGCATAACTAAGGCGTCCGGAGCGAATCGCTCCAGCCGATGCTTCGTGAGTCCGTATCGCCGATGGTATTCGCCCATCGACGGGTACATCTGGCCATGCTGACGTTCGAGTTGGACGCGGAGCAGATACACCACGTCCGTCCCTCGTAATCCGGTTTCGAGATCATGATGCACATCCCAACCGGCCTCAGCGAAGCCGGGCGGCAGAAAGGCACGAGGGCCGACCAGCCGGATGTTGGCTCCAGCGAGGCTCCAGAGCGAGAGATTGGATCGCGCCACGCGACTGTGCGCGATATCCCCCACCACGGCGATCGAAAGTCCTCGGAGATCGGCCACCGAGTCAAACTGGAAGCGATCCATCAGCGTCATCGCGTCGAGAACCGCCTGAGTTGGGTGTTCACGCGCGCCATCGCCGGCGTTGATCACCGAAGCCGCGCTGTTCGCGGCCACGACCTCCGGCGCTCCCGCTCGGGAATGACGCACGACGATGACGTCAGGCCCGATGGCGTCGATCGTGCGCACGGTGTCGGCGAGCGACTCGCCCTTGGAGACCGAACTCGACGCGACCTCCAGATTGACGACATCGAGCCCGAGCCTGCGTCCCGCCACTTCGAATGATGTCCGGGTACGGGTAGAAGCCTCGAAGAAGAGATTGACCTGCAAGCCGCGGCGGGAATGGCCGACTCCGCCGGCTCGAATCTTGCGGGCGAGCTGCAGAATCGAGTCTAGAGCATCGGACTCGCACCCCCGGATCGAGGTGAATGACGGGGCGGGCTGGCGACCTTTCGCTACGGTTGCTGCTTGGACGCCCAATTCCCTAGTCCCTCATCAATGAATCTGAGTTGCCGGGGCATCGGCCCGATTCCTTGCCCAATATCGGATTCATGGCCAAAACGCCATGGTTCAGGCTTGCCAATCGTTCCGATGAGGGAAGAGTACAGAGGGTTTGGAAACTGTTCCAGCCGACAACACAGAGTGCGCCCGGGGGTTATCGGGTGTGAGCTCAACACCCGGCGCGTCGCGCCGACAGATTGGGAGATCAACAATGAGGCTTGGCAAGAGCATTCTCACCACCCTCGCTTCGGTCGGGCTACTCGCAACGAGCGTCGCGGCTGCTGCCTTCAACCCTCTGGATTCGGTTACACCAGACTTTCAGAATGATGTGATCAACGCCCTGGATGTCACCGACGCGTCAATCCGCTCGCTCGATCTGATGCAGGACGGCGAGGGCAACGTGAGCTTTGTCATCCCGATCGAGGGATTCGATGTCACCGTGCAGCTCTGGCCACACAGCGTCAGGGCGGACGGGTACCGCGTTCTTAAGCAGATCGAAGACGGCTCGTTCGTTCCGGTTGAACCCGCTCCGGAGTCGACTTTCCGAGGCGTGCTTTCCGAGATCCCCGGAGCC
>Ga0070727_10002717_pt1 | contig 16688 bp, 10 predicted proteins | sample tdAd472_FD_66722 | JGI IMG/M metagenome (GOLD analysis project Ga0070727, IMG submission 66722) | Marine sediment microbial communities from the Atlantic coast under amendment with organic carbon and nitrate - tdAd47.2 | ecosystem: Environmental > Aquatic > Marine > Coastal > Sediment | place...
TCTGGCATCAAAGTTGAGCCCTGACGATCCCGAGAGACGCTACTGGCTCCTGCAGTTTGCCTTTCTGCTGCGGAAGGAAAGCGAGATCGATCGGACGATGAATTGGTTTCGCGAGTTCTCGCCACAGACGCGCGACGACTGTCGGATTCGTGCTCATATCGAAGAAGTTGTTGCCGGCAATGGCCGATCAGTCGTCGACTTTGGGATCTCGGCTGGATTTGCCGACGCCTTCATTGAGGACTTTCCGAGTGCTTGGGAATCCTGGTCCTTTCGAGGCGGGATGAAAGTGTTCAACAACCAGTGTGCGGAGGCCATCCCTGATTTGACACGGGGATTGGAACTGGTCAGCAGTGACACCAACCCGTACCGAATTCTGCTGCACCGGGCATTGGCTTATCAGGTTCTTGGCGACCGCGAGAAGGAACTGGCCGATCTCAATGCCGTCGTTGCGAATGAACCAGACGCACTACGCGGGTATGCCGCTCGGATGTTATGTCTGGAAGCACTGGGGCGGTCCGAGGAGGCGATTGCTGATCGCAGAAAGGTTGCATGGCTTCTGAAGCTGTTCAAGTTGCAGCGGAAGCTGGATCTGCAGCCGGAAGACGCTGGCCTGTGGAGTGACTACGGCGAGCTGGCCCTGGAAAGAGATCGGTTCAAGTCTGCGTTGGCGGCGTTTCGGCAGACGTTGACATTCGCCCCTGAGTCAGCGACTGCTTACACCGGACGTGCGCGTACTCGTCTTGCGATGAATGAGTATCGTGAAGCCGTGCAGGACAGCACTCGTGCTATCGAACTTGGGGCAACAACTCGGGCGTGGTCCGTTCGAGGTGATGCCTGGCTGAAGCTGAATCGTCCAGATCTTGCACTCGAAGACTTTCGCCGAGCAAGACGGCTGGATGACGCGGTGCTCGAAGCCCAGCGTTTGCTCGACAAACAAAATCGAAAGTGAATGTCACGTCAATTTGATCTGTCAACTGACGTCAGCCGCTGCGGGGCAGATTGAGGAGTTGGCCGAAGCGGGTGAGGACTGAGTTCTTCAGCGCGGCGAAGGGCTCGGATTCGAGGCGGTTGGAGTCGACGAGGTTGAAGGCGGCTTCTCTGGTTTCCTCGACCAGTTCGCGGTCGCGGATCAGGTGGGCGTGTTTCAGCGGGATGGCGCCGTGCTGGCGGGTGCCGAGGACGTCGCCGGGGCCTCGGAGTTCGAAGTCGACTTCGGCGATCTGAAAGCCGTCCGCGTGTTCTTCCAGGGCGGACAGGCGTTTGACAACGGCTGGATCGGTCGCGTCGGAGAAGAGGAAGCAGTAGCCCTGATGCCGGCCTCGACCGATGCGGCCTCGCAGCTGGTGCAGTTGTGACAGGCCGAAGCGTTCCGCCTGCTGGATGACCATGATTGTTGCGTTGGGGACATCGACGCCGACTTCGATCACGGTCGTTGAAACCAGCGCCTGAATCTCGCCCTCGCGGAAGGCGTCCATCGTGTCGGTCTTCTGCTGAGCGTCCAGCCGGCCATGCACCATGCCCAGCCGGAAGCCCTTCAGCTCGCCGTCCTGCAGTTCGCGGAACAGCTGCTCGGTGCTGCCCGTCAGTTCTTCGGGCTCGAACTGCCGCAGCTCGTCTTCGGCATTGGCAGCAGACGCGTTGTCCGGCGGCGAGTCCTCGGATTCGCCAACGCGCGGGCAGACGATGTAGACCTGCCGGCCTTCCTGCAGGCGCTCGCGGATGAACTTCCACGCTCGGCCGCGAGCGGGCGGGTTGTCGACGCGAAATGTTTTGACGGGCTGGCGACCGGGCGGCAGTTCGTTGACGACGGTCAGGTCCAGGTCGCCGAACTGTGTCAGGCACAGGCTGCGAGGAATCGGCGTCGCGGTCATCACGAGGACGTGCGGGTTGCTCTCGCCGGCTGAGAACTTCGCTCGCTGGCCGACGCCGAACTTGTGCTGCTCGTCAATGACCGCCAGCCCGAGCTTCGCGAACTTGACGCCCTGCTGAATCAGAGCCTGCGTGCCGATGATCAGCTGCACCTCGCCGGTCTGAATCTGTTCGAGAGCCTTGCGACGCTGAGCCGCCGTGAGCTGGCCGGTCAGCAGCGTCCGTTTGACGCGGCTGTTCGCGAGGGCTCGGTCGATCGTCTGCCAGTGCTGGCTGGCGAGCAGTTCCGTCGGGGCCATCAGGACGGCCTGGTGGCTGTTGGCGACAGTGACCAGCATGGCGTACAGAGCGATTGCGGTTTTGCCGGCTCCAACATCGGCCTGCAGCAGCCGGTGCATGGCTTCGCCCGAGGCCAGGTCGCGCGAGATGTCCTGGACGGCTCGGTTTTGTCCGGCGGTAAAGCGGAACGGAAACAGCCGTCGGATTCGCGAGTCGATCTTCGCGGTCGTCGGCAGTGACGGAGCCGCCGCGGCCTGCTTCCACGCTCGACGACGCAGCGCGACGGCGAGTTGAAACTCGACCAGGTCCTCGAACAGCAACCGTCGCTGTCCGGCTTTGAAGTCCGCCATGTTTCGCGGCGTGTGGAGAAACTTCAACGCGTCCTGAATGCCGGGGATGTTCCATTCGTCGAGCAGTTCGTCGGGGATGTGTTCGGGGACGAACTCCAGAAAATCCTCGACCGCGGCTTTCGTGATCCGCCGCATGGCCTGCATTTTCAGACCGTCGGTCAGGCTGTAGCGCGGCAGCACACTGGCGGGCTCGTCGTCCGCATCGTCGGCGTCGAGCCACTGAACGAGCGGGTTGCTGAACTCCCAGCGGCCCGCGTTGCGTTTCGGCTTGCCGGAAAACAGAACCACATCGTCGTGCCGGAGTTTCTTGAGCATCCAGGGCTGGTTGAACCAGACGCCGCGCACAAAGTCGCGCCCGCTGCGGAGCAGGACGGCGACCAGCGTTCGCCCTTTTGAGATCTGCCGGATCTCGCTATCGACGACCGTGCCGATGACGCTTTGCCGCTCGCCAGCTTCGAGGTCCGAAGGTTTGCGAACGTCGCTGAGGTCGAGCACGTCGCGCGGCATGTCGAACAGGATGTCGCACGCCGTGTGCAGGTCGAGCTTCGCCAGCAGCAGCGCCCGCTCCGGCCCAACACCCCGGCAGTATTGCGTCGGTGTTTCCAGCGGATCGTCCCGGGTTGGCTGCTGGGAGCCAACGTCGGTCGAAGCAGGCCCGTCAGTCATCGAGAAACTTCCACTCAGAAAACGTGGCTGCCTGGCCAACGTGCTTGCCGTCGGCGTCGAGCAGATTCCAGACGGTCGCCCGGTCGATCAGAAACCGCCGCCCCGTGCTCGAAATCCGGATGCCTCGATAATCGTCGACGAAGCCGTCCCGCGTCGTCCGCTCGAGCAATCGAGCCCGCTCGTCACGATGCATCGGTTCGGCAGTCGTCCGCGACGGCATCGTCAGCAGCGTCGGCACATCGACCTGCCAGAGATCGAGGGCTGTCTGATTCGCGTAGTTCAACAGCGGATCTGCCTGCGTCCCGTGAGAAACCACGACGAACGGAGCGTTGAAGAGTCGCTCTGCCTGAGTCTCCGCGTCGCCGTCGCGACTCAGCAGTTCCTCGCCAACGAAACGCGCGAACGAGTCGAGCAGAATCTGCGAATGCTCGATCCAGTTGTGTTCAATCCAGGCGGACATTGGTCACTTCCATGTAGCGTGAAACCCAGATGGTGTGAGACGAGTTCAAAATCGTAGCCATCTCGCTCCGCCGAGATGAGCCGCCGTCACAAACAGCGGTCGGGCGATTCGATCAGACGACTGAAGCGGGAAGTCGTTGCTGCGTCAAAACCTCGTCAGACAATTCGAAAGTCCCTTCAGCGATCGGCTCATCTCGGCGGAGCGAGATGGCTACTTTAATGGCAATCACGGCTTGACGATTGCCTGGGGATCGACGCGGACTTCGCCGGAGAAGCCGTTGCCGACCAGTTGAATCTGCTCGTTGCTGGAATCGATGGCGACGTCGGCGGCGCCGACTTCGGTGTGAGAAACCCGGCAGTTCGAGATGGTCGTGTTCGACGTGTTCTGCAGCACGATGCCGGATCCGCAGTTCGTCAGGACCAGGCCGTTCAGTGAGAAGCCCGAGCAGTGGTCGAGAATGATGGCTCCGGCAGATGTGTCGAACTGGTGAATCGTCGAACTGGCGAAGATGCAGTCGTCGCAGTCGGTGAAGTGGATCGTGCCCGGTCGCTCGAACTGTCGCGGGTTGAAGGTGTTCCCGCTGACGACGACGCGCTGGCTGTTCGAGACGACCAGGTTGTTCGGCTTGGGAGCGAAGAACGTGTTCGAGTTGATCGCGACATCATGTGCGTAGGAAATGTCGACGCTCGTCGTTGTGTCGCTCATGACATTGCCGGTGATTGCGACCGAGTCGATCGGGTAGATCTCCTTGCCGGCCAGCCGGATGTTCGCTCCGCCGGGAGCGGTCGTCTTGTCTTCCGATCCTGAGTAGTTCGCCGAGTGCTGAATCGTGCAGCCGGTGATCGCGATCTCGGCGACTGACTTTGACTTGTCGTCTGCTGAACCGGTCAGGTCGATCAGAATGTTGGCTGTCTTCGTTGGTGTTTCGTCGCCGGGCATGTTGCCTTCGATGTCGCAGCCGGTGACCTGCAGGTTGCGCACGTTGCCGTCGCGAACGACGATGCCGCCGGCTCGGTTGTACGAAATGTGTGAGTTGCTGACGTTGATCTGGTGCAGGTTCACGTTGTCGAGGTACAGGCCGACGCCCGAGTTCTCATACAGGTGCGAGTTCGAGACGACGACGTTGCGGTTCCGCTCGACGAGATGAACTCCGTGGACGCACCACCTGACCGAGACGCGTTCGACGATCGCTCCAACCGTCTGAAACAGTTCGACGCCGCTCGCTTCGGGATGTGCTCCCAGAATCTCGAAGCCGGTCAGGATCGGCATCCGTTCGTTCCAGGTCGCTGGTTTGAACGACTTCGGCGACGCGGTGCCCTGGTGCGTGCCTTTGAGGCGGATCGCCGGGCCGGGGCCGTCCATCACGATCGTTGTCCCGCCAATCGCCTTGATCGCCATCGCACCGTGCTGTGCGAGATCGATCTCCAGCGTCTTCGTGATTCGATAAACGGGTTCGACGAGCAGCAGGCTGCCGTGCTGGTCGTCGATCTTCTTCTGCAGTTCCGCCGTCCGGTCGGGCAGCGAATCGAGATTTGGAATCTGCTCCCGAGTCCGCTCCCATTGAGCGGCAGCGGGAGTTGCGAACGCGGCGAGAAACAACAGAGCGGCGAGACAGCGCATGGTTAATCTCCGGCAGGAAATGAGAGACGGCAGGCAGCGTACGCTGAAAGCGTGACAGACCAAAGTCAGGTGCCGCGGCGAAGTCGCACACGCCTGGAAGCGGAAGTCTAATCACGGCGGATGCAGTCACACCCGGGACCTAATCGCTGTGGTAGTGGAATTCGCCAGAATTCCTCAATCGGCCACTGACGCGGGGCTTCTGGCGAAGTCCGCTGCGAAATGCTGAAACGGGACTTCTGGTGAAGTCCGCTGCGGAATACTGAAACGGGACTTCTGGCGAAGTCCACTACTCTGCGGCGCGACGAGTCGATGCTGCGGCGCGGTTCACTACTGCTCGTCGTTCGGCACCGCCGTCCGCGCATACATGTTCGGAATCGGAGGTCGGAACAGACCGACGTGGTTGAACGGTGCGAGCCGTTCTTCGCAGAGCTGCTCAAACGACGAATCGGTTTCCGTTTCGATTCGCGTTTGCAGATCGTCGACGGCCTGTCGGAACATGGGGTCGTCGGCGAGAAACAGAGTCGCTGTTTCGTCAGGTGCGTCGAGCCGTCGCCGTTCCCAGTTCGTTGCTGCCGAGAAGTAGCACATCGACCAGGCGACGAATTTTCGAAAGCTCCGCTGTCTCAGTGCCGAGTAGCAGCCGCTGACGAGTTGGTCGATCAGCAGCAGTTCGGAACGCACGGCTTCCGAGTAACGACGGAATTCGAGGTCGAGTCTGTCGCAGCCGCTCGGCAGATTGTTGAGCAGTATCCCCGCGAGTCGTTCAACGCCGCTCAGTGAATGAGCGATTCCGGAACTGTGCAGCGGATCGATGAACCCCGCCGCGTGAGGCAGCATCGCCCAGTCGTCGCCGGCAATCTGACTCGACAGACGCTGCAGTCGATCGGTCCGCACGAGGCTGCCAGGCGGCGCGACGAGTGTTGCGCCGCCTGCTGTCGGTTCCGCAGGACCGGTGCCGCAGCGAAAGTCGCGCAGAGTTTCGGCGCTTTCCTGTGGCCGAATGTCTGCGCGACTTTCGGATCCAGACAAGCGACAGTCACTGTCCGCGAAGAAGGCTCGATGAAGATCCGGCAGTCGAGCGATCGCGGCTGAAAACTCAACCGCAGCACTCGCGTCAGTCGCTGGCGATTGATTTGCGTCAAGCACCAGACCGACGCTTGTGACGTCGTTGTCAAACCGGAGCCACCACATCCAGCCGCCAGGAATCAGGTGGTGCAGTGCCGAGTGATCGCAGTCGAACGGGTGGTCGTGCGTCGTTGATCTGACTTTCGCGGAAAGCACGCTTGACCAGCGGGGCAGGCCGGCGAAGTGGCCGAAGATCGCTCGCGAGTTCGTCTGCAATCGATGTGTGTCGTTGGCGATCTGCAGTTGCCGGCTGAGGAATCCGCCGGCTCCCGTTCCGTCGATCAGAACCCGGCAGCGGATTTCGAGCGGGCCGTTCGGCGCGGTGCAAGCGAGCAGCCAGCCGGGCGAAAGCGCCGTTAGCGTTTCAATCTCAGTTGTCTCGAACGCAGCAACGCCTTCGTTGCAGGCACGCTCAAACAGAAACGCATCGACGTCGCTGCGCAGCCACTGCGTGTCCGAAACGGCGTCGCTGGAACTGGCCGCAACGAGCAGTTCGTTCTGATGGTCGGGAGACGGTGCGAACTGCCGGCCGGGCTCGTGCCAGAAGTACGAGAAGCCGCGTTTGATCCCGCTCGTCAGGTCGGGATAGCTCTGTTTCCAGGTGCCGTACTGGGAAAGCGGACGCAGCCAGTCGAGGCTGTATCGATCGGCCAGATCCCGCAGAATGAGACTGGCGGTCGGCGTTGATGACTCGCCGATGGCGAAGCGTGGGTGACGTTTCCGGTCGATCAAAGCGACGCGCAGCCCGTTTCGCTGCAGAATCGCGGCGAGAAGGCTGCCGGCGAATCCGCTCCCGGCGATGACAACGTCGACATCCATTCGGGGCATCGGGGCACTCGGAAAGACGCGAACTCGAACGCTCCCGCAGAACTCCTGCAGGGCGGGCCTCATGTCGCTTGCCTCGCGCTGCGAATTGAAAGTCGGCAGAAGCTGAGGCAGTCTGACGCTTCCGAGAAGCCTCCCGCCAGTCAGCGGGTCGGCGTTATCCTCCCGCGAGTTCTCGATTCTTCACCCGGCCCTTTTGAGATTCCCCATGCCGGACATCATCTATCGTCAGGTTGACTTTCCCGATCTTGAGCGGCTGGCCGCGTTCATCGAGCCTTTCGTTGCCGAGGGCAAGCTGCTGCCGCGGACCACCGACGAACTGCAGGAGCTGGTCCGCAACGGCTTTCTCGCCGAGGCCGACGGCGAGATCGTTGGCTTCGCAGCGCTCGAAGTTTACTCCAGCAAGCTCAGTGAGATTCGCAGTCTGGCCGTGTCGACTCAGATTCAGAGATCGGGCATCGGTCGGGAACTGGTCCGCCGGTGTGTGGAGCGGGCGCACCAGCTCAACATCCTCGAAGTCATGGCGATTACGTCGTCGGAAGAGTTCTTCAAGAACTGCGGGTTCGACTTCACGCTGCCGGGCGAGAAGAAGGCTCTGTTCATTCAGACCCGCGACTGACGGCGGCGATTGACGGCGGCGATTGACAATCCGTGAAGGATCAAAGCACGGTGAGTGGCCGAGCTGGCTCGCGGGATTGTCTGTTCGCGTTACGGCGTCCAGTCGATGATCGTGCCGTCATCAATGCCCGCAGCGGCTCGCAGGGCTGCCAGAGCCAGCTGGTATTCGAGATTGGCATCGACTTCAGTGCCGGCTGCCTCGGCCGCCTGTTCTTCGCGGAGCGCTACCGACAGAAGATTGGACGCTCCGGCGTCGAGCTTCTCACGTTCGACTTCGGCCATGAATTCCGCGAGCTTGCGGGCCTCCGCCGTCCGCTGAACCCGTTCGTAGGCTGCCGTCAAGGCAGCGAAGGCGATGTCGATTTCCGTGCGGATCTTGTCTGTCGTAAGACGCTGTTTATGCGCGATCTGCGAGCGTTTGGCCTCGAGAGAGGCCAGTTTGCCGCGCGCCTTGCGACGTTGCAGTGGCACGTCGAAACGGACAGCGGCCTCCAGTTCGAATGGCGACTTGTCCCGTTTCTTACTGGTGGGCTCGCCGACGTCCTGACCGCCGACCAGAACGGCGTCGATGTTGGGTTGCAGATCGTTTTCCGATTCGGCGATCTCGACATCGACTCGTTCAATCGCGAGGTCCAGTTCACGAAGTTCCGGACGCGTCTGCAGGGCGACTTGCGTCAGCCGCGAACGAATGGCGTCAGCGGGTTCTTTGATGGTTGGAAAGTCTGGAAGCTGTGATTCCGTCGGTGTGACTGGTTCGCCGGTCGTCGTTCGCAGGTAGATCGACAGCTTCGTCGACGTCTGCTGGAGCTTTCTGCCAGCATCGATCAGTTTGGCCTCGCGTGAGAGGATGGACCGGCGGTTGTCCTTCAGCATGGCTGTTGCTGCCGATCCCGCGGCGAGTTTTTCTTTCAAACCTTCGTTTCGAGTGATGGCCAGTTCCAGCACCTGGGCGGCGATTCGCTGACTCGCTCCGGCGGCGACCCAGTCCCAGTAGGCATTGCTGGCCGATTGAACGGTTCTGATTACGGCGTTTCTGTATATCGGGTCCGCAGCTGAGTAATCGATCGCGGCTTTGCGGAGTCCGGCACGGCGTTCATCGATATTGACATTTCTTGCCAGTGGCACTGCGAGTCCGGCTTTGAACTCGCCGCCATCGTTGGTCTGACGTTCCTGGTACCAAGGCTGAAAGTCGCCGCGACCGATTCTGTATCCGCCGAAGACCTCGCCACCAAACATCAGCGGCTGAACGGCCCCGGCGCTGTGGCGATAAGTCTGGTAGAAGCCGAGCGGCCCATTCTCGCTGGCGGCTTTCAGCTTGAGATCGAATGCTCCCTCAGCGGACTGCAGTTGCCCTTGAGCGACATCGAACTGAAGGGCGGCCGCATGGACCAGCGGGAACGTGTTTGTGACGGAAACAAGCACGTCGCTGAGTTGCAGCGGGTCGACGACCGACTGTGTTTCGGCTGCGAGCGGTTGGGTGATTGTGTCAGTCTGGTCGTTCGTCGGGGGTTCGGCGTCAGTTTTTGGCTGAGGGTCAATTTCGGGCGGAGCGTTAGAGCGGGCGTCGGCCTCGGAGGACGTTTGAATGATCGCGGGATCGAGAGTGGAATCCGCCGCCGCCGTATCTGCCGCAGGAGTGGTTGCCGCTGCAGTGGCCTGCTCGGGAGTGAAGTGCGCCGGTTCGATCGCGTTACTGGACTCGCGACTGCGGAACACGGACAGAACGATGCTGCGGGCCGGTGACGACGACTGACAGCCTGTCGTCACTGCGGCCAGAGCGGCGATCAGAGCGATGCTCAGAGATCGGTTCATCGTTGGTGCTCAGAATGCCGAACGAGCGGCTGCGAGTTGGACGCTGCGTCGAGGAACCGCAGTTCCGTTCGGATCGAAATGTTGATCGCCGGAAGGCGGCGCACCTGTCGCAGGCGCATCGCTTCCAGCAGTCCTTTAATCGGCAGGACCGGCCTTGCGGGCCAGTATTTTCAGAGGTCACGCCACATCCGGCTCAAGTTTTCAGCAGGCAACGCTGATGGTCACCGAGCGGCACTCGGCTACTTCTTCGAGCCTTTGCCGGACTTGCCTGTCCCGGTTATTCGGGGTTCTTCGAGCGACACCACGGGCGGGAAGCCGTTCAGGCGACGCCACATTTCGTAGCCGAGGCCGACTTCGTCCAGAAGGACCCAGCCGTTCGCCCGCACCCCCTGTCTTAGGAATCGTTCGGACGGCCAGGCGGAATCATCCGAGGCATGACCGACGAGAACTCGGAACTGTCCCTTGCCGTTGTCAGTCGAGTCGACCGAAATGACTTCCCCGCCGAACGTTCCCACCGCGACGGACGGCCAGCCGGCGAACTGCACGGCGGGCCAGCCTTCGAACTGCAGCCGCACATGCCGGCCCGGTTCAACCAGCGGCGCGTCGTTGCCGTCGAGCCAGATCTGAACCGCTCGGTCTGATGTGTCAGGAACGATGACGCACAGCGGGTCGCCGGCCTTCACCATTTCGGCACCCTGGTTGGCAAGGAGTTGCAGGATGAATCCGTCGCGCGGAGCACGGACGACCTGCCCCTGCTGTCGGGCGACGGCTGTCTTCAGCTTCGTCAGGCTTTGCTCGGCCTTGGTCACTTCGGAGCGGGCCTTGGCAACTTCGCTTTGAGCCTTCGCCACATCGGCATTGGCTTTGTTCAGAGACGCCTGAGCGTACTCAATGTCAACTTGCGCCTTACGTTCCTTGGCCTCACGTTCGCGCCGTTTTGCTTCAAGTTCGTTCTTGGCTGCTTCGATGTAGGCTTCTGCCTTTCCGACCTTGGCCTTCGCGGCGAGATACTTCTGCTCGGCGAGCTGAAACTTCAGTTCCGATTCGATCTCTTTTTCGAACAGCCGCTTCTGTCTGAGAAAGTCAGCTTCGGCCTGAGTAAGCCCGGCCGCGGCCTCTTCGAGTGCCCGCTTCTCGGCTTCGACTTTCTGCTCCGAGGTTTTGATGTACTGGTCAGCGGCGGCCACGATCTCGTCACGGACCGTGCGATAGGCGCGCAGCTGCGATTCGTATGGGGCAATCGATGCCAGAGAGGCTTCAACGTGGCGCAGGCCGGCATTCAGACTTTCCTGAGCCGCTTCGAGTTGCCGTTGCCCGGCCGCTTCCTGTTCACGCAAGCGATCCAGGTAGTCGGGATCGATGTCCTGAATTTCAACAATCAATTGCCCCTTCTTGACGTGAGCATTTTCGACGATGCCCTCGCCCCATTTGACGATGCGGCCTTTAATCGCCGCCTGGACTGTCATCTGTCGCTCCTGCGGGGCATAGGCAACGACACTGCCGCTCCCGGTGACCGACTGCTGCCAAGGTGCGAACATCGCTGCCACAATGGAAAACACCAGCAGAATTGCGAGCAACTTTCCGAATCGCCTCGCGAGGCGTGACGACCGGGCCAGTCGCAGAGAGGGCAGCACCGCCTCGTTGTAGGCGATCGGTGCGAGCATCGTTCGCCGCGTGTCCGCGACGGTTCTGTCTTTAGATTGCTGCTTGTCGGGGAGCGTGTTGGTTGTCGTAATCATCTTCGGACCTGACGTTGCATTTCCATCTCTGGTTTCTGCGTCTGGCGTGCGGCTCATGAGTGAGCCCCAATCCGGTTTGAGACGTCGCTGCTGTCCATTCTCAGCACGCGCTCGCAGAGGTCGGCGACACGCTGCTGCCCTGTGGCAACCACGATCGTGCAGTCGTCACACAAACCTGAGAGCGCGGTTCCGACTTCCTGCAGCTCAAGATCGGAGAAACCGTCGAGGAGTCCGTCGATCAGCAGAAGCCCCGGACGACCGACAATCGAACGGGCGAGCATTAAACGACGGAGCTGGCTGCTGGACAGTTGACCGCCACCAGCAGGAAGCAGGGTTCCCAGCCCGTCCCGCGGGAGCATCATCTCATCGAGAACCCCCAGCCGGTCAAGGACCGAGTTCACATCAGCTGCCGAAACGGATGGACGTTCGAGATGGACGTTCTCCGCGATCGTTCCCTCAAAGTACTCAATGTCGCGGACCAGCGCGACACGTCGACGCAGGACATCAGGCCTGAGATCCCGCGGGTCATTGCCATCGATTTTCAGATGGCCAGTCTCCGGGGGACGCAGTCCATAGATAACGTCGCACAGGCGACTTTTCCCGGTTCCGGCATTCCCAATCACGGCAACCAGCTCTCCGGGGGCGATCTGCCAGTCGTAGTGTTCAAGGCTTTTGGGCGAGTGCGTCATGCGCGTCAGTTCGAGTCTTGCCGGCCCGGTGACGGCAGGAGCGATGCCGCCGTCGGGATGTTCGACTTTGAGGTCAAACAGATGGCCGAGTTTGTCGACCGCAGCCAGCAGGTCGTAAAAGCTCTCCAGATGCTTGCCGAGCTTTGCAACGGACCCGACGATGACCGCGACGATCAGTTCCGCCGCCACCAGTTGCCCGAGAGTCAGCTCGCCCGACACCACAAGCCAACCGCCAATGCCCAGCAACGCAGTGCTCGCGAGCGCCTGTAGCCCGAGAGCAAACAGGATCTGCCGCATCAGAATTCGGAAGTGCTTGCGGCGAGCTGACAGGTAGTCGTGGATGAATCGGTCGGCGCGCTCAAGGGCGAACTCACTGCCGCCGTCCGTCCGGAAGGTGATCGGACAGCGTGCAAGGTCTTCGAGCCACGACGCCATCACGTACTTTTTCTTCGATTCCTTCACGCTGGATTGCACGGCTCCGCGCCCCAGCACCACGGCGATGAAGATGATCATCAGAATCAGCGCGACGTCGAAGCCGGCCAGCCACGGATGGTAAAACGCCAGCACGGCCATCCCCACGGCTGCGGACAGCACCAGCCCGATGCCTTCGAGCAGAAGCTGAGCACTCACCTTCTGCACTGTGACGACGTCGAAGAAACGGTTCACAAGTTCCGGGGCGTACGCGCCATCCAGTTCCTTCATCTGCACGCGGGGCAGACGGTAGGCCAGATCGCCCGCGACTCGTGCGAAGAGTCGTCGCTGAACGATTTCGACAACGATCGTCTGCACTGCTCGAATCGCTGCTGAAAACGCCAGAAACATGAACAGCAGCAGAGCCAGCACGATGACCGGCTGCAGGAATCGCCCGAACGCGACGGTATTGACGAGAGCTTCGACGGCGATCGGCGTTGCCAGCGTCAGCAGCCCAACAATCAACGCATAGACGAAGACTGTGTAAATGTCGGACGCTTCGGGCTGCATCAGCGCTCGCAGTCGCGCGAACGGAGTGACGTGGCCTTCAACTTTCTCCTGTCCCGGATGGCGTCCGAAACCCGGTTCGAGCGCAACGAAGCGAACGTGCCCGTCGTCGTCGGCAAATTCCTTCAACATCGACTTCAGGCTTCGCCGCGTCACGAGCCGCGAGGCAGCCCGTGTTGCGTCGTTGATCACGGTGAACCGACGTCCGGAACGGCCAACCACGGCCAGCCAGTAGTCCCGGTCGTCGGGCGCGTGCAGAACGAGTGCCGCACCTTCATCGATCATCGCCAGCGCATCGGCTGCCGAGCCGTCGATCACTTTGGCCTTCTTGCCCAGGCTGGCGAGGCTCTCGACCGTCCAGCGCCACCAGCCCCCGGATTCTGACTCGGGGAACGCGGCGACTGCTTCACGGAACGCGCGACGGCCCTCGGTCCGGAGGTTTCCATCGCCGAGTTCGATCAGCAGAAGCTCCAGCAGAGCTTCGCCACCGGTCTGTCGTTCCTGTGTCGACATGCTGAAGTCCGTTTGAATCGATCGTGCAGATTTCTGCAGGCACACATCCCTGCCACACTATCTTCGGCAGAAGTCTAGCTCCGAGGCCACCATCGGACCCGTCGAAGTTTTCGATACGAGATATAGGTTTTGGCGATGTGAGAGGTGTCTCAATCGGTGCGGTCGATGACTACAATGCCGTCGCCAATGTTAAGTCGCTCTTCGAGATGCGGGGCGGAAACGGCGACGCGGCGTTGGCCGTGTTGATGGTTTCTCGAAACGACGGATTCCTGCTTTTCCAGATTGAATCGCGATGGACTGGCTCAACTATCACCACCTGCTTTATTTCTGGGTCGTTGCCAAAGAGGGGAGCATCACCGGGGCCTGCGAAAAGCTGCATCTGGCGCAGCCGACAGTCAGCGGTCAGCTGAAAAAGCTGGAGGAATCGATCGGCCAGAAACTGTACGAGCGGGTCGGTCGAAACCTCGTTCTGACCGATGCGGGACGCACCGCCTTTCGTTACGCCGATGAAATCTTCTCGATTGGAGAGGAACTGAAGGAAGCTCTGAAAGGGCGCCCGACCGATCGCTCGCTGCACCTGACGGTTGGCGTTCCCGACAGCCTGCCGAAGGTGATCGCCTATCGGTTGATCGAGCCGGCGTTCCGTCTCGGGCAGAAAGTGCATGTCGAATGCCGGGAAGGGAAGCTGCAGGAACTGCTCGGCGAGCTGGCGACTCATGCCATCGACGTTGTGCTTTCGGACATGCAGGCAGCGTCGCTGGTGAGCGTGCGTGCGTTCAATCATTTTCTGGGGGAATCGGGGACGACGTTTTTCGCCGCGCCGGAACTCGCGAACGAACTGTCTGCCAGAACCTTCCCCCTGTGTCTGGACAAGGCACCGATGCTGCTCCCCAGTGGAGCGGCCACGTTGCGACGCTCGCTCGATCACTGGTTCTACAGCAACGACCTGCGACCGGATGTCGTCGGCGATTTCCAGGACACCGCGCTGATGAAGGTTTTCGCCCAGGCCGGACACGGAGTGATTCCGTCGCCGACCGTTGTCGAGGACGAAGTCTGCTACCAGTACGGTCTGGAAGTCATCGGCCAGGTGCCGGAGATTGTTGAACGCTTTTATGCGATCACGGTCGAACGCCGTATCAGCCACCCGGCCGTTGTCGCCCTGTCAGAAGCCGCTCGGTCGGAGTTGTTCACCGCTTGAGACTGGTTGACAATCTGCTCGCTGGTCGTGCCCGTTGCCTGCTGACGTCGCGGATTGTCTGCGGCGGCAGCCTTGCCTCAGGTGGCGGGAAGGCCGTCAGGAATCAGGACCGCGGCTGCAACTCGTCGTCTTCGGGGAGGAAGCGCAGAAACGTCGCACTTTCCTGAAGAAAGAACAGCGCGTGAACGGACAGGCGTCCGGCATCGACGAGTCGCTGGACCACTGGGTTGCTCAGGAATCGTGCCAGGTCGTCCTTGAGCTTCAAGCGGGATGCCTCAATCCGCTCGTTGTGGATTCGTAACAAATCGGACGGATTGTTCGGTGAGGCAATCGCGCCCAGAGGCATGGATGCCGCTTGTGAATGCCCGACGAGAGTCAGACTGTTGACCCCACCTTCCTCGACAGCCCAGCAGACCGCTTCGGCAAACTGTACGTCTTCAAGAGCCTTCGACAGAGCTTCCGTTGAGGGACGCAGGAGGAGCACGTTCGCCTGTTTGAGTTGAGCGACGGCGGTGAAATCCAGCGTCGGATTAGCCGAGATGACTGCGAGGTTCAATTGAGTCGCGTCTTGTCTGCCTTCCGTAAGCTGCCCGTTCAGGGATGTGATGTGGGCGTTTTCGGCGATTGAGGTTTCAGCGACGGTCGACATTGTGTCCTCCATTCGGCTCGTGAGCCGTTTCGAAATCGAGATTGCAGTCTGGTGGCGGCGATCATGGTTGTCGGCGGCAATTACAGGCCCGCAGCCGCAGGCACAGCGACTTCTGCCGGATCAGTTGATTCTGCGTTGAGCGTTTCCCAGCCGGTTGCTGCTGAGTAGCGATGCAGGGCTCCATCCTCGACGGCGATCAGGTGCAGCCAGTCGTTCGTCAGCAGATCGTCCAGCAACGAGTGCTTGCCGATGACTGACTCGATGGCAGACTTCGGTGCCGCGATCACGGCGAGAAGGCGCAGCGGTTCGTGTCGCAACTCCGTTCCGTCGTGCAGAGATTGCCACGCCAGGCCAGTCGTCAGGTCGCCGCCGTTTCCAGACAGAACGCCGAAGTGGCCGACGACGTTGTGAATCGTCTTCGTGCCGCTGCCGAAGTGCTTATTGTCAACCGCTGACGCGTAGTATTGCATGTTGATCCAGTGGGCGACGACGAGCGGCGCGGTCATGATCTGTTCGAGCACCTGGTAGCCCTCGTCCGTTCGGTGGTCGTAGCTGTGCAGGAACGATCGACCGTCAAGATTGGCCTGCCGCGTCAGAGACCGCGGGGCCGCGATGAAGGCCGCGTTGCCAGCGAGACCCCACTCGGGACGGACCTCGGACCAGTCCTGTCCGAGATGGAAGACATCGTTTGCATCTCGGGCGTTGAGTGATGGCAGACGCTCGGTTCGGGTGAGGGCGGCCGCTGCCTTCGACCAGTTCTGGAGGTCCCTCAGGTCTGCCCGATGCGTCTCCGGGATCTCGTCAACATCGAAGAACGTGATCTCGTCATGAGTCGTGTTGTGGACGGCTGCGAGAAAATGAACGTCGTCTGGAATGGCAATGCCGTGATCGGCCACAGCCGCGCGAACGGTCGGGTCATTCAGCAGGGCGGCAGCAAATCGGGCATTCGGTTCGCCGGAGTGGCCTCCGCACGCTCCGCAGTTGAGCCCCGCCTGCAGCGGGTTGTTCGCCGTGCTGCATCCGTGGCCGCAAAGGACGACAAGCCGTGCAAAGTCGCCGGTGATCCCGATGCCTTTGAGGATTGATGCCGCGATCTCTGCCTGGTCGCCAGCATCCACTCCCTGCTCGGCGAGTCCCTGAAGCAGCGGGGCTTTGTGCTGTCGATGCTGACGTTCGATTCCGTCGTGCGCATGACTTTCGAGGGACCGGCTGCTGCGGAGAGACTTTGAAAGCAGCGTCAACCCCGACAGCGCACCGACGGCTTCGACAAACCCGAAGCAGCCGGAAGCCGAACTTTG
>Ga0070727_10002718_pt1 | contig 16683 bp, 17 predicted proteins | sample tdAd472_FD_66722 | JGI IMG/M metagenome (GOLD analysis project Ga0070727, IMG submission 66722) | Marine sediment microbial communities from the Atlantic coast under amendment with organic carbon and nitrate - tdAd47.2 | ecosystem: Environmental > Aquatic > Marine > Coastal > Sediment | place...
AGACATGTACAACCATCCAACCATTGAAGGCCGTAATCCTGCCACTATTAGTCCTTCTGGTTTTTGGGATGGTAAAAATTATTTTGATGCTGACCAGAAGCATGTTGCGGAACACGTCAAGCATGCTTGGTACGAGAATCAAGCCGATGGTTTACATCCATTTGATGAACCTATTCCCAGTGCATCCACCAACTCCATGTCTCTAGAACATACTGACTTTGGCGGAAAATATAGTTGGGCAAAGGCGCCTCGTTTTATGGGCCACGCTGCTGAAACAGGCCCTTTGGCTAGAGTTATCATGGCGGCTAATCCTGCCAATAAAGAACACCAGTTCCGCGACCCACTGTTTGGTGATATTATGGATAAAATGGGGCCATCCGTGTTTACACGGGTATTGGCTCGGATGCATGAAGCGCCCAAGATTTATACCATGATGAATGAATGGTTGTCTCAGGTTCGCTTGGATGATGAATTTTATATCAAGCCAACAGAAAGAGATGGAATCGGCTGGGGAGCTACCGAAGCAGCTCGCGGTGCTTTGGCCCATTGGATAAAAATAAAAGATGGTGTGATTGAGAATTACCAAATCATTGCCCCCACCACTTTCAATGTAGGTCCCAATGATAAAGAAGGGAATCCTGGACCGATTGAATCGGCCTTAGAGGGTACAGAAATCGAAGATCCGCATGATCCAGTGGAGGTGGGTATGGTGGCCCGTTCCTTTGACTCTTGCTTAGTCTGCACAGTTCATGCACATGACAATAAGACGGGTAAAGAATTGGCCAAGTTCAAATTATAAACTCAAAAATATTTATAAAAGAACCCGTCAACCAAAATTGGCGGGTTTCTTTTTTTATTAGAACATAGTCTGTATGTTGAAGTGGTTTAAGGAATAGCACAATCAAAGAAATGACAAAAAGAATTGCGGTATTAGGTTTTGGCAACCCTGTTCGAGCAGATGACGGGGTTGGGATTTATGTGATTGACCAATTAAAAAAACAACTAGTAGGGGAAGACATTGGTATCTTCGATATGGGGACTTCTGCCTTCGAAGTATTATTTAAACTAAAGGGTTATGATCGCATCATTCTTGTAGACGCAGTCATTAATACAGGGGAAGCCGTTGGCACAATTTATAAATTGCCCGCTGCCGAAATAGAAAGTGAAATCCAAGATGATCCATTGGTATTTTTGCATAGTTTGAAATGGAGTCAGGCGCTTTCTTATGCTAAGAAAATGTTGCTGGATGATTATCCGGAGGAGATTGATGTTTATTTGATCGCTATTGATTCTACCCAATTCAATGTGGGCATGACCGAGGAAGCCACCAAAGGAGGAGATCGAGTTGTGAACTTATTATTGGAAGAATTGCAGGGCGAAAAGGAATGAAGTTCATATGAGAGTCATTACTTAGGAATGAGGTTTAAATAAAGTATACAAGATTGAGATGGAGATTTTCGCTGCTGGCAAGGCAAAAAAGACGATTATAGCCTAGCTACATGAGTATTTTTTTAACGCCGCCAGCGGAGAAAAGAATATTTCAAGATGTATACTTTATTTGGAACTCATTACTTAAAAAATTAGCTGCATGTTTATACCGCCAAATCGCTTAAAAGACAAGTTTGAATCCACCTCAAACAAAGGTAGTAACGTTCGTTTAAAAGCTTCTCATCTCTTGATTGACCACGAAGTGGCCGCTGAGGTTTTTGGAGATGAACTCAATGTCCATGTGGTCTACTACGCTGATCGACACACCCTGATGATTGCGGCAAAAAGCGATGCGCTTTTTAAGCAATTACATAAAGCAAACCAGCATATGCTAAAGGATCGAAACCTGAAAGGAGATAAAACCATCGCTTTGCACGAAATTCTGATTGATCATGAAATAAATGATACGGATAGGGATTTGGCGTTTGAATTACAAAAAGGCTTGGGTATCTTAAATGTAAAATTATAAGATTTGTCACCACATCAAAACTAGGTATGTTTATTTCTCCTAATATTCCATTGAACTCAACGGCTGAAGTCCCGGGTGAACAAAAGGATTTAGGGTTATTGGTGAATGACAAATGGCTGCTGAACACAGAAGTTTGTTATTGGATACAGGAAAGAAAAAGTCAATGGCACTTAAGCATGATCTACATTGCCACCGACAACCCACTAAAACTCATTTGCAGAAAGATTGACATCTACTATTCTGAAAAAAAAGCGATGACTTTCGCCCGGATTCTACAACGAGGGATACGAAAGGATGAGCGAGGTACCTTAAAAACAAATCACGATGCTTTCAATATTTGCGACAACTGAACATATAAGTACCATACATGAAATCATACAATTGGAGGACAGGCTTTCCGAGTTGGTATCCGTGTATGATGTAATGGAGCATGCACCGAGTGCGAGTGGCCATTCTTTTGTAGTCAACTCCCGTGGTTTGTTACAACCTATTGATTGGCACAATGTCAGTCCACCCTATTTGCTGTCTAACCCCTTACCATTAGAAAAGGATATATTGCTCGGCTTAATTTTTAGCCGGTTGGGGAATGGCGAGAAAGCCTGGTATTACCTTAAAAACAAGGAATTACTACAGTTTGATATCGGCATGATCACTCGCCTTCAGCATGGCTATCAGGTTGATATGAACGAATTCTCATTGATGCTGAAAACGATTGATCAACAAGATGATTTTGAACAATATCGAATCCAACACAATACTGCAGTCCTTCGACATTATGGCTATATAGAGGAAGCCATTGAAATTGAAGCGGTACAGGATCTTTATCAGGTAGCCATTGAAAAAGCTCCCAATCCAGAATACAAAGCTTTTACGGCGAAACATTTTGCTACCTTCTTGCTTGATGCAGATGACTTACAGCAAGCCGAAGCAGTGTTAACATCCACTATTCAAGGTGCCATTTCGGAAGATGCCAAATTTGAGTTAAAATCTGTCCTGACTAACATTTGGATGAAGAAATTGACTGTCCCCTACGATCCTTTTTTAGTAGGAGAATTGAAGAATACACTCTGGGAAGTTTTACAAAATCTTGAAAAAAACAAACGCAATGCAGAAGCCGCCTTGTTATTGGTAGATGCGGCACACATTGCCAATATATCCGAGAGCTATACCGAAGCATTGGGCTATCTCAGTAAAGCCATCAAGTTTTTTGAAGAAGAGGAATTGGTCGAATTGGCAGGAAATGCACACTATCGAAAAGGTACCTTATTATATACTTGGGCCCAAAATGGCAACCCACAATTTTTCAAGCCTGCTGTGGAGAGCTACCAACAAGCCTTGAAAGTATTCACCAAAGAAGCAACGCCCCGTGTTTTTGCAGATATTCAACACAATTTAGCCGTTATTTTTACCGACATGCCCAGTGATCCCAAGAAAAAAGGGATCTGGGCAGGTGTCGCGGTTTCTTCTTTTTCGGAGGCGCTAGCTTTTTATACCAAAGCGGAATACCCCTACGAGTACGGTATGATTTGTAACAATTATGGCAATGCTTTTACCAAATTTCCACCGGCCGTCCTTTCTGATAATTTTGAGAAAGCCTTATTCTATTACCAGCAAGCCTTAGAAGTCAGAACAGCTGACTACCCTTACGAGAGAGCGATTACGCTACTTAATTTTTTGGAAGCGAGCTGGAATGTAGGTAATGACTCTGCTGACTTCAATGAAAATCGGTATATGGATATGTTGAAAAAAGCGGAAGAGGTAAAAACACTGGTGGAGAGCCCAGAGCTGGTGGCAGAAGCACAAAAACACCTAAGTTTGCTAAAAGAATTAAAGCAAACGGTTTCAAAATGAGCTAAATATGCATGAGATTTCATTGGTTAGAAGCATCTTCAATACGCTAGAGACTGAATTTTCGAAAGAAGAATTGACGACAATCACTGCGATTGATTTGAAAGTGGGTAAGCTTTCAAATGTGGAACCGATATTGATGCAAAATGCATTTGAGGCAGTGACCGCAGCGGAAGAAAAATTTCAAACGGTAAAATTGAATATTGAAGTCATTCCCATTGAGATTTATTGTGCCGACTGCGATTCCAACTCTTTTATCGATAACTATAAATTTGCCTGTAGTACTTGTGGAAAGCCCAATAATAATGTCGTAAAGGGTACTGAATTACTCATTCATCAGGTACATTTTGAGGCAGGTGAAAAAAGTGCCACTTCCTAATAGCTCATCTACTGGCTTTCTGAGAGAGGCGATCTGATTTTTCTTTCCGAAAATAGTCTTTTCAGAAATTAGAAAATATTTTCTAAACAATTGAAATGTTTTTCTAATTCACTTCTACTCGCTATATTGTAGCTAAGCTTAGCATTTTCATAATCAAGACAGATATGGATAAAATACAAAAATCAACAAAGGCGGCTAGAGGCACCGTGACCTGCGATAATACTACCATGCATTTATTAAAAGCGAATGACTTCGTTGCAGAGAGTATTCGCAAGCAGATGGCTGCTACAAATACGCTACTCATCAACATTACTTCTTCGGCTGGCAGTGGAAAAACTACCCTCTTACAGGAAACGGCTCGCCGCATTGGGAATAAAGTGAATATGAAGATATTGGTGGGCGACTTAGAAACTGAGCGAGATGCCATCCGTTTGCGCGAGACAGGCCTTGATGCTTTGCAAATAGTCACCGGAGGTATTTGTCATTTAGAAGCGCAAATGATCTGGCAGGGAATGGAAAACCTAGACTTGGATGGCGTAGAATTATTAATCATAGAAAATGTCGGCAACTTGGTATGTCCTGCCTCTTTTGATTTAGGAGAAGATTATCGCGTCACCCTACTGGCGACGACTGAGGGAGATGACAAACCCAAAAAATATCCTCGAATGTTCCTTACCAGTGAGATGATGCTGGTATCAAAAGTCGATTTACTCCCCTACTTGCCATTTTCGGTAGATGCGGTTGTAGCAGACGCTAGAGATGTCAATCCGGATATTAAAGTATTGGAAATATCAAGTACGCAAGATGTAGGTATCGATGAATGGTGCCAATGGTTATTAGAGAAAGTAAAAGAAAAGCAATTGGCAGCCAAAACAGTGGAAGAAGTTAACTAATGACTTGGCACATCCACATTAAAGGACAAGTCCAGGGCGTTGGATTCCGGCCATTTGTTTTCAGATTGGCTAAAAAGTATGGATTCAAGGGGGCCGTCAATAATACGACTGATGGGGTTCATATTGAAGTGAATGCCCCAGCCGATCTTGTCATCAACTTTTATAATGACTTACTAAAAGAGGCGCCACCTTTAGCTAGAATCACCCAGCACTCTATTGCAAAAATAGCAGATAAAACCTTTCTCGATTTTCAGATCATTCATAGCGAAACAGGCGCACAAGCCAAGCTTTTACTTACCCCTGATTTTGCCATCTGTTCCGATTGCAGATCTGAATTATATGATGTTGCTAGTCCAAGGAATGGATACCCATTTATCACCTGTACCCATTGCGGGCCAAGGTTTTCAATTATTCACCAACTTCCATATGATCGAGTAAATACCCAAATGGATGTGTTCCAGATGTGTCCATCTTGCGTTAATGAATACGAAAACCCACTCGACCGCCGCTACTATTCACAAACGAACTCTTGTCCGAATTGTGCCGTTGAATTGTCATTACTTAATCCCCAAAAGGGGGAGTCTGCCAAAGATCAAGAACAGCTTATTGACCTGGTTATTCGGTATTGGCAAGAAGGGAAAATAGTGGCCATCAAAGGGATTGGGGGTTATTTGCTCACTTGCGACGCTGGCAACAAAGCCGCTATCTCCACCTTACGAGAGCGAAAACACCGGCCAAGCAAGCCCTTTGCCCTAATGTATCCGAATATTGAGTCATTGCCTAGCGTCAACTTGCATAAAGAGGCTATTCAAGAACTGAGTAATCAGGTCTCCCCCATTGTGCTCTTAGATTGCAAAGAGGCTAGCACTGCTGAGGACTTTGTTGATGTGGCTCCGGGCCTGCAACATCTTGGAATAATGCTTCCCTATACACCGCTGTATGACTTTCTACTATACAAATTCGGAAAACCTATTGTAGCAACAAGTGGGAATGTTAGCCACTCCCCTATTGTATTTCAAGATGAAAAAGCAGTGGCGGGACTTTCAGCCATCGCTGACCTAATCTTGAGCAATAATCGAAAAATTACCGTACCACAGGATGATAGTGTCATCAAATTCACCCTTTTTGCAGGGCACAGAATAGTGCTTCGTCGGGCTAGAGGATTGGCTCCTACTTATATCAACCCTAACTTAGCATGGCCGACTCAAAGTATAGTAGCCACAGGTGCTATGCTCAAAAGTACCTTCAGTTTATTGCATCAAGGCAACACATATATCAGCCCTTACTTGGGCGACCTAGCCTCTTTTGATACCCAACAAAATTATAAGCATACCCTTCAACATTTTCTTGGCTTATTCAAAACGCAAGCCGAAGTTATCCTATGTGACAAACACCCGAGCTATCCTTCAACTCAATATGGAGAACACCTCTCCAGAGCACTTAATATCCCCATCCAGCCTATCCAGCATCATATCGCTCACTTTGGAGCAGTACTGGGAGAAAACAATTTAATCCATTCAGAGAAGCCCGTCCTAGGCGTAATCTGGGACGGAACAGGTTTAGGGGATGACGGCCAGATTTGGGGCGGTGAGTTTTTTAAATATGAACAATACGATTTTCTACGCTGCTACCATTTCGATTACTTTGATTCCATTTTAGGCGATAAAATGCCGAAGGAACCTCGTATATCTGCCTTATCTGCTTGCTGGGATGTCATGGGGGCTGAAGTTTTCTTAAGGGATAAATTCAGCCCATCAGAATGGCAGGTTTATAGTAGGCTTTTAGAAAAAGGGAATGCCTTACAAACTTCAAGTCTCGGGCGGATCTTTGATGCCGTTGCTTCCTTATTAGGGATTATGGATCAACAAACTTATGAAGGCGAAGCAGCCATGCTATTAGAAACAATGGCGTTGCAATATTTCAAGGCGAATGGCTTGGATTTCCCATCCAGCTATTTCATGGAAGGAGCACATTACTACCGTATCCCAACCCAATCCTTGATGACAAACATCCTCATGGATTTACAAAAAGGAAAGGCCAAAGATTTCATCGCGGCCAAGTTCCATTTTTCCTTAATGAAAATCATCAAAATAGTAGCCAACAATCTGAAGATAGAAAAGATAGCATTCAGCGGAGGCGTATTCCAAAATGGCTTATTGGTGGATTTAATCCAACATCATTTGCAGAGTGACTTCGAACTGTTTTTTCACCAACAATTGTCTCCCAATGATGAGAATATCTCTTTTGGACAATTGGTCTGTTATCAGATTGAACAGCATAAAAAACCTAATTTTCAAAATAAAGTAAACGAAGATGTGCTTAGCAATTCCCGGGAAAATAAAGTCTATAGAGTCTAAGTTTGATGGCTTAGTTCGCGTAGCTAAAGTCTCTTTTGGTGGCATCATCAAAGAGGCTAGTTTAGAAATGGTACCACAGGCAAAACAGGACGATTATGTGCTTGTACATGTTGGCGTAGCCATTAGCATAGTAGACGAAGAGGAAGCCAAAAAAACATTTCGATATTTGGAAGAAATGGGTGAAGTAGCCGAAGAATTAAACATTTCGGAATTCCTGCCAGATAGAGAAGAGTACACCCATTAAAACACATCACTATGAAATTCCTCACAGAATACAGAGATCCAGAAGTGGCTCAGCGCTATCTGCAAGAAATCAAGAAGACCGTTACCCGATCATGGACGATCATGGAAGTGTGCGGTGGGCAAACCCATAGTTTGGTCAAAAACGGTATACTAAACATGCTACCCAAGGAGATAAATATGGTACATGGCCCAGGCTGCCCAGTATGTGTCACCCCTTTGAATCTAATTGATAAGGCAGTATATCTAGCAGAAAAGGAAGGTGTCATTCTTTGTTCCTATGGAGATATGTTGCGCGTGCCGGGTTCCGAAAAAAGTCTATTGGAGGCAAAAGCGAATGGAGCAGATATACGCATTCTTTATTCGCCATTGGAAGCGGTCACTATCGCACAACAAAACCCAGATCGGCAAGTCGTTTTCTTTGCGGTGGGTTTTGAAACAACAGCTCCTGCCAATGCCCTTTCGGTTGTGCATGCTCATCGCCTTGGTCTTACAAACTATTCCATTTTGGCCTCTCATGTCTTAGTTCCTCCTGCCATCGAAGCAGTGATGGAGGATGAAGAAAGTCACATTGAGGCTTTTTTAGCAGCAGGCCATGTCTGTACCATTATGGGAACACTGGAATATTACCCTTTGGTAGAAAAATTTAAAGTCCCTGTGGTCGTCACAGGTTTTGAACCCGTGGATTTATTGCAAGGCATTTTGATGACGGTCCAGCAATTAGAAAAGGGGGAAGCCAAAGTAGAAAATCAATATACTAGGATTGTTCAAGAAGAAGGTAATCCGATGGCCCAAGATACCATTTATGAAGTGTTTGAGGTCACGGATCGGTTATGGCGCGGTATGGAAGTCATTCCAATGAGTGGCTATGAGGTTAAGGAAAAGTATGCCAAATTCGATGCAAAAAGGAAGTTCAACATCAACATTGCTGAAGCACCCGAAAACGAGGAATGCATTGCTGGTGAAATTATGAAAGGGATTAAAAAACCTTTTGAGTGTCAGCATTTTGGTAAAAAATGCAAACCGGAAAACCCGATTGGTGCGCCAATGGTAAGTTCGGAAGGAGCCTGCGCTGCCTACTACCATTTCTCAGATATGATCAATCAAGTTGAAGAGCAAACAGCGTGAAAATACTTTTCCTTACTACCGCATTCAATGGCTTGGCCCAACGAGCCTGGATAGAATTGGACCGCTTGAATCATCAAGTAAAGGTTCAAATTGCAACGGATGCTGTTGTAATGGAAACCGCTGTAGCCGACTTTCAACCCGAACTTATTATAGCACCATTCTTAAAAAAGAGAATTCCAGCAAGCATTTGGGAAAACCATATTTGCTTGGTGGTTCACCCTGGAATTATTGGTGATCGAGGTTCCTCTTCTTTAGATTGGGCCATACTGAATGGCGAAAAAGAATGGGGAGTCACCCTTTTACAAGCGGTAGAAAAAATGGACGCTGGCGCAGTATGGGCTTCGCACAACTTTCCGATGAGAGAAACGAGTAAGTCCTGTTTGTACCGGCATGAGGTAACCCAAGCTGCGATGAAAGGACTGCTAGAAGCCGTGGAGAACTTTCAAACCATAGCTTTTCAACCAAGGGTTCTGGATGATGCCGACCCAGCCATTAAAGGCGGCTGGAAGCCTCGTACCCAGCCAACTGATTTCCAGTTTTCATGGACAGATAATTCGAAAGATATTCTCAGGAAAATAAATGCAGCGGATAGCGATTCCGGTGTTTTAATCGAATTATTTGGGGAAGCCTTCTTGGCCTATGGAGGGCACTTAGAAGAGAACTTAGCAGGGCCGCCTGGTCAGGTTTTGGCCAAACGTAATAAGGCTATTTGTATAGCGACCAGTGACCAAGCCATTTGGTTGACGCATCTAAAGCTCAAGGTCAAAGGAGCAGTCAAGCTTCCCGCCACGGTTGCACTGGGTGAGAAAGCAGATCAAGTATTGAGCGATGACATGAGCCCTTTCGCCCCTAAAAAAGGAGCTACCTTTCAGGAAATCCGGTATGAAGAGGAAGCTGAAGTCGGCTATATACATTTCGATTTCTACAATGGGGCGATGGATACCGATCAATGCAACCGCCTAAGAGCCACCCTAGTAGAAGCTAAAAAGCGCCCTATAAAAGTTATTGTCCTCATGGGAGGAGAAGATCTTTGGTCCAATGGTATTCACCTCAATATGATCGAAACTGCGGAAAACCCGGCCGATGAATCCTGGGACAACATCAATGCTATAAATGACCTGATTTTGGAGTTAATTGAGTCCCCAGATCATTATATCGTCACCGCTCTACAAGGAAATGCAGGCGCTGGTGGCGTATCCTTTGCCTTGTCAGGGGATAAGGTGTTGGCTCGCGAGGGTATCGTCCTGAATCCACATACTAAAAACATGGGCTTATATGGTTCGGAGTATTGGACCTATTTACTGCCTAAGAGAATAGGCATGGAAAAAGCCAAGCATTTCACGACGCAATGTCTGCCTTGGGGAACAGCAGTGGCTAAGGAAATTGGGTTGATTGATGATGTATTTGGAGAAACAGCGGCGGATTTTCGACAAGAAGTCAAAAAAGTCGTGCAAGAAATAAGTAAGCTTTCTTATTTCGATAAACTATTGATGGCCAAGCGATTTCAATTAAAAAAAGATAGGCGGGTAAAACCGTTATCGGCCTACAGGGCGGAGGAGTTGGAGCATATGCACCGCAATTTTTATGAAAACGACGAGGCTTACAACGAAAAAAGATTTCGGTTTGTGCATAAGATTTACGACCCTCAGCAGGGCCAATCCGTCGAAGAGAGGGACTGGTATAGTAGTCGGAGAAAAATCTATCGACGTAGGAAATGGGAATCTATTGATTATGAAGTTGATTTAAAAACGGAGAAAAACTAATGGCGATTCAAACCCAAAAAGATAAAAAGATTAGCATGCAGCTTCAATGCCCGATGCCGAAGCTGGATTTTGACATCATTACCTTAGGACATGGCAGCGGAGGCATCTTGACGAATAGATTATTGGATTCGGGGGTGTTTGAGCTATTGAAGAATGATCTATTGGATAAGCGGCATGATGGAGCTACCTTAAACCTAAGTGGGAAAACAGCTTTCACTACGGATAGCTTTGTCATTTCACCTATCTTTTTCCCTGGTGGAAATATTGGAGATTTAGCCGTTAATGGAACCGTCAATGACTTAGCGATGTGTGGTGCTATTCCTCAATACCTTTCTTTGAGCTTTATCATCGAAGAGGGATTAAAGATGAAGGAGTTTTGGGAAATTTTGGTCGCTATAAAATTCGCTTGTGATGAGGCGGGGGTACAAATAGTCACTGGAGATACCAAAGTGGTCGAACGTGGTAAGGGTGATAAAATATTCATCAACACCACGGGGGTCGGACAAATTCATAATCGAGCCAATATCGATATTGATCGAGTAAAAGTGGGAGACAAGGTCATCGTCAGCGATAATGTGGCCACGCATGGGATTGCCATCATGTCGGTACGCGAAGGACTGGAGTTTGAAACCACAATTGAAAGTGATACCCGAAACCTCAATCATACTGTGCGAGAAATATTAGATGAGTTTGGTCCCGACATTCACCTACTTCGCGATCCGACAAGAGGAGGCGTAGCCACTGTTTTGACCGAAATTGCACGAGACACCCAGTTAGGAATTGATATTTCACAAAAAACGCTGCCCATTGAAGAACAAGTGAGTGCCGCTTGCGAAATCTTGGGACTGGATCCGTTATATGTGGCCAATGAAGGGATTTTTATAGCGATTGTAGCGGCTGATATTGCCGATGATCTTTTAAGTAAAATGAAATCATTGGAGGGCTCCAGAAATGCCACGATCATCGGTGAGGTGGTAGAAGCCCATCCTAGACAAGTCGTACTGACCAGTAAGATTGGAGGGAAACGAGTAGTGAACATGTTGGTAGGAGAACAACTACCTAGAATCTGTTAGCCTATTTCAAACGGTTATGAGCGTGAAACCAGACATACAATCTCGATCAGATATCGAAAAGTTAGTGAAAGTCTTTTATGAAAAAATACTGGACGATGTCTTGCTCGCTCCGCTATTTCTGAAAGTGGCGAATATTGATTTGTCCAAACATTTACCGATCCAGTATGATTTTTGGGAGAGTGTGCTGTTTCAAGTTGGAAAATACAAGCGGGACACCTTGGCTGCTCATTTGGAGTTACACCAGTTGCACCGGCTGAATGCCACACATTTTGACCGATGGCTCACATTATTTAATGAAACCGTTGATGACTTTTTTGAAGGCAAAAAAGCGACACAAGCAAAAGAAAGAGCCTTGACTATTGCCGCCTTCATAAAGGCCAAAATTAATCATTTGGAGCAGAGAAGATTAGAACTCAACAACTAAGAATGGATAAAACAGAAAATATAGTTTTAGATCGTATCGTCACTGAAACGAGGCTGTTCAAGGGAGCGGAGGATAGCCCACTATTGGCTCCAAGGGGTGTCTTCTTGGCAAAGAATAAATTGTTCGTGGCAGATACGGCACAGAATCGGCTGTTTATTTGGAATGAATTACCAGCGGGTGAGCACCAAAAACCTGATGTGGTTTTGGGACAATCCACAAAGGCAAAAACAGGAAGAAACGCCAGCGGGAAGGTAGGGCCATCCAGTTTGTTTTACCCTTCAGGTATTTGGTCAGATGGTGATAAACTGATTGTAGCGGATGCTTGGAATCACCGGGTATTGATCTGGTTAGCAATGCCCACCGAGGATGGGCAAGCAGCTGATGTCGTGGTAGGGCAAGCTGATTTTGAAAGCAACGATCCGAATATAAAAGGTATAAGTAATCCGCCTTCTTCACAATCCCTCAATTGGCCTTATGGTGTTTTTTCAGATGGGGAACAACTTTGGATTGCGGATACCGGTAATCGTCGGATTTTGCATTTTGATAAAATCCCGACTACCAATTTTGCAGCAGCAGATCGAGTCATTGGCAAACCCAATTTCAATGAAAGAGACTACGATCACCATGATCCTATTTGGCCATATTCCGTCAAAATCAGCCCCAATGGCCAGATGACAGTCACCGATACGCAGTATTACCGCGTCCTACTTTGGCATGATTGGACAACGGCCACCCACCAAAAAGCGGATGTTATTATCGGACAAGCGGACCTAGAGGGGAATGGGCAAAATCAATTCAATTGGTTTCCCAAAGCGAACACCTTAAATTGGTGCTACGACAGTTGTTTTTACAAAGAAGGATTGTGGGTAGCAGATACCGGTAGCAGCCGAATTTTATGGTTTGACCACCTACCACAAGTCAATAATACAGCAGCAACTAATTTGCTCGGTCAAGATAATTTCCATACTGGAAGTGAAAACAAGAATACGATTTGGAGCACAGAAGGTAGCTTATACTGGCCGTTTCAAATATGTATTGAAGGAACCACTATGGTGGTAGCTGATACGGGGAATCACAGAGTTGTTATTAACCATTTGAATTTCTAAATAGTACGTAATGGAAGGATTCTTCTCTTTACTTTTTGCAGCCGTTGTAGGTTTTGGGCACGCGTTTGAAGCAGATCACTTGGTGGCGGTGGGAAACATCGTAACCAAGCGAGACCGGTTAAAGTTGGCCTTAAAAGATGGTATTTTTTGGGGTTTGGGGCATAGCTCGACGATCTTTTTGATCGGTATCGTTATGATTATCGGGAAGGCTACTTGGTTAAATGGGTATTTCCACTACTTCGAGGCCATCGTGGGACTGATGCTTATCCTCCTGGGGATAGTTCGATTGTATCAATACTTTAGCTCCACAGAGCGTCCTAGACAATTACTCGATAGCAAAGACAATCATCACTTAGCTTATGGTGTAGGCTTAATACATGGCTTAGCAGGAAGTGGTGTGATGATATTATTAGTAATGACAGAAATTCAAGGGAGCTTCAATAGCATGCTGTATCTCCTTATTTTTGGCCTGGGCTCCGTCCTGGGAATGTTGGTTGCTGCCGGTATATTCAGCCTCCCATTTTCAAAAAAAATGACGGATAACAAAGGTCTACAACTGGTACTGGTATTGCTATCCTCTTTACTCTGCATCTTTTATGGCGCTTATGTCCTGATTGAAAATCTCTTTTAATTTTAAGTGCTTGGACATATGGAAGATTACGACCCAAAAGATTTTCTGCTTTTTGCCCTCAAACATTTTGACATCCCGGTACATTCTCATGAAGGGAAAATGGTCTATATGGATATGGCCTACACCATTGAAATAGAAGGCAGGAATTTATACAAATTAATGCAGGGTGGTCAAGTGGTGGCCCCATTTGTCGATGTAGAGGAATTGTGTAATTTTATTAAAATGGACATGCAGCTGAATGAAAAAAATTGAACTCAATATTATAGCCTTGGCTCAAAGTGAATCTAGTAAAGATAACTTTGTCATCATCCTAGAAGAGCAAAAAGGGTTCCGACGCCTACCTATTATCATCGGTGCTTTTGAAGCGCAAGCCATTGCCGTGTCCTTAGAGAGAATGCGCCCCAACCGTCCTTTGACCCATGACCTCTTTAAGAACACCTTGGAAGAAGCAGGTATTAAACTTACCGAAGTTATCATTACCGCCTTAGATGGTGGGGTTTTTCATGCTAACCTAAGTGGTGAAAAGGCAGATGGCTCTCTTTTACAAGTAGATGCTCGTTCATCAGATGCCATTGCCATGGCTATTCGTTTTGATTGCCCTATTTTCACCACAGAAGCCATCATGGATGAAGCAGGGGTTGTTTTGGATAGTCCGAGCAAAGCTTTTACTAATAAACGTGGCAGTCTTTCTGAATATTCCTTACAGGAATTAGAGCAATTACTAAAGCAAGTTTTAGCAAAAGAAGATTATGAAAGTGCGATGAAGATTCGAGATGCGATGAAGAATAAGAAATAGTTCTAGTACTGTGGCTTAGTACCGTGGAACATAAGCCGCTAAAAGTTGGCCGCAAGGAATTATCCGATAAGGTTTTTATATTTACGGGAGTGGTTAAAAGCTACGCTTAGAGCAAAACATCTAAAATCAACTAACACAAGCATGAAAGAGCGCCTACTATCCCTCGACGTTTTCAGGGGTTTAACGCTAGCAGGAATGATTCTGGTTAATAATCCCGGTTCCTGGTCAACGGTATATCCTCCACTATTACACGCTGATTGGCATGGCATCACCCCTACAGATTGGGTTTTTCCTTTCTTTTTATTCATTGTTGGAGTAGCTATTCCATTAGCACTGGGCAAGCGCAAGGAGCGCGGCGATGATCAAGGTGCCATCATCAAAAAGATTCTAAGTAGAGTGGCCATCATTTTCGGTTTGGGCTTGTTTCTTGCCGCTTATCCTAAGTTTGGCATGGGAGATGAAGTCGGGGGAATTCGAAGTCTACATTATGTCGTCTTGGCTATTTTCATCTTATCCCTCTTTACCCGAGAAGCCGTAGCCAATGATTCGCCCATGAAGCGTTGGGCGGGCATTACGGCCTTAGTGGCCATTGGTGCGATGGTTATTATTGGCTTCTTCGGTTATGACTTTAGTCGATTACGCATCCCTGGTGTTTTGCAACGGATTGCTTTGGTTTATGGGGCCTGCGGTATTTTGTTTTTGAAAGCCGATTGGCGAATGCAAGCCTGGGTAGGTGTCGGTTTACTCCTATTGTACTGGTTCCTCATGATGGTAGTTCCCGTGCCGGGCATTGGGCCTGCTAACTTAGAGGCTGAAACCAACCTTGGTGCCTGGTTTGACAATTTGTTGTTGAAAGGGCATATGTACAGCCAAACTAAAGTATGGGACCCCGAAGGGCTCATGTCCACCCTACCTGCTATTGTAACAGGCATCATTGGTATGCTGACGGGGAGTTGGCTCAAAACAGATAATGACCACTATAAAAAGGTGGCAGGAATATTAGTAGCAGGGGTTATTTTATTAGGGCTAAGTCACGTTTGGGACCTAAACTTCCCGATTAATAAGAAGATTTGGACTAGCTCTTATGTCTTGTATACCGGTGGCGTTGCGCTGCTCATCTTAGGTGTGATTTATTGGATCGCAGACATTCAGGGTTATAAAAAATGGACGAAGCCTTTTGTTATCTATGGTACCAATGCTTTGTTTGTATATGTCATGTCTGGCCTGGTCGTTAAAACCATGTTTGCCATCAAATGGGTGGACAGTAACGACCAATCCTGGAATGTTTATAGCTGGTTGTATAATAACCTTTTTGTGCCGGTCTTCAGTAGTCCGTATAATGCCTCTTTGGCCTATGCCTTGGCCAATGTATTATTCTTTTTCGGATTGGCTTGGGTATTGTATCGCGCAAAAATATTTATTAAGGTATAATTCCAACCTTTGAGAAAATCGAGTGTCTTTGGTTTAAAAACAGGTATGATTAAGCTAGGGACACTCGACTCTTTCACGCAGTTCAATGCATTCATGGCTGATCCCAACGCCACCTTCCATATTGTAGATCAATGGTACCCACCTAATTTCCGTTTTTCCTTACACAATGACCGGTATTCCAAAATAAGCATCCTTTTAAACGGTCAAGTAAAAGAAGGCTATCGCAAGCAGGAGGTCTATGGTCAGGCCAGTAGTTTGGTTATAAAGCCTCAATCAGCCGCACACACCAATCTTTTTGGCCCGAAAGGCACCCGCATTGTTTCTATCCTGCTACAGGATCGCTTTTGGAAGCAGATGAATATGCAGCATCAATTGAGTGAACTCCGCTGGTTTCACCACCTCCAATACACCAGGGCAAGCATGAAATTCATACAGGAAGCGCTATCCACTACCTCACTAGAAAGTTTGGACGAGCACTTTATCGAGTTGTTAGCAGCCTTGCAATATACCCCACCCAGTACCGCTACCCCACCAGCTTGGCTACAGGCCTTGCACGAAAGACTACAAGATGAATGGGAAGCACCACCTACTGTTCGAGCCCTAGCGGAGTGGGTAGGTGTACACCCCGTATACCTGGCCCGGGCTTTTCGGAAGTAT
>Ga0070727_10002722_pt1 | contig 16667 bp, 18 predicted proteins | sample tdAd472_FD_66722 | JGI IMG/M metagenome (GOLD analysis project Ga0070727, IMG submission 66722) | Marine sediment microbial communities from the Atlantic coast under amendment with organic carbon and nitrate - tdAd47.2 | ecosystem: Environmental > Aquatic > Marine > Coastal > Sediment | place...
AGCCACGAGATGTGCAGCTCCAGGTGGGGTCCTGAGCACGATCAGATTCCCGGACACCGCGACACTCTCAACAAACTCGTCGACGGCAGCAGTCAATGCCACTCGGTCCTCGTCGATGGCCGCGTCCGACCCGAGCTGGTAGACCGTCCTGCCTCCATCCTTAACTCTGGTGGCTCCGATGGCATCCAGGTCGCGTGACACGGTGGCTTGCGTGACAGCGAAACCCCGGTTGGCGAGCTCTGCGCCAAGCTCTGCCTGTGTCTCGATGTCACCGGATGCGAGGAGGGATCGAACGGCGCGTCTGCGAGATGAGGTGTCCTGCCTCATGGTGCCTCTTCCTCGGTAATCATCGTTCCGATTCCTTCTGGTGTGAAGATCTCCAGGAGAAGAGAGTGTTGTGTTCGGCCATCAAGGATGTGGACCTGTTCCACCCCACCGGCAATCGCATCCAATGTCGCCTTCGCCTTTGGGATCATGCCTGCCGAAAGAGCCCCGTCGGACACCAGCTCTTTGAGCGCCGGCGTCGTGATGCGCGATATCAGGCTCGAGTCGTCGGAAAAGTCGCGATAGAGGCCCTCGACATCGGTCAGGAAGACGAGCTTCGATGCGTCCATTGCAGATGCGAGCGCGCCAGCAGCTGTGTCAGCGTTGAGGTTGTATGTCTTACCGTCCGCACCCCTGGCGATGGGGGCGACCACGGGAACGTAATCCTGCTGTAGGAGTCCCTTGATGAGTTGGGTATTCACTGCCGTGACCTTTCCGACGAAACCGAGACGTTCGTCTTGTGGCTCGGCCATGAAGAGGTTTGCATCGAGCCCGGATACCCCGGTAGCGACGGACCCGTGGTTGTTCACGAGCCTGACGATGTCAGGATTTATCTCTCCTACGAGCGTCGATTGGACAACACGGATCGTCTCGTCATCGGTGACCCTGAGTCCCTCGACCCACTGCGGCTCCATTCCTCTTTGACCCATCGCACGTGAGATGTGTGGTCCTCCGCCATGAACGATGATGGGCTTTATGCCAACGAAGTGGAGCATCGCGACGTCGTCGGCGAAGGTCTCTCTCAAATCGTCATCGATCATTGCTGAGCCGCCGTACTTGATGACGACGGTCGTTCCCCGGAACCGCCTGATAAATGGCAGCGCTTCAGAGAAGATCGCCGCCTTGCCCATCGTCGACGCGATGCGAGGCTTGAGAGGAGACGGGGGTGAGTGACCAATCATGGCATCGATCCCTCACTCGGGAGCCCTTCGGTCTCCGCATAACCGAACATCAGATTCGCACACTGGATTGCCTGACCAGCGGCGCCTTTGACGAGGTTATCGATTGCGCAGATCGCTATCAGCCGCCGAGAGACCGGATCGTGGTGATAGGAGATGAGGGCGTTGTTTGATCCGGTCGCCCATCGCGTCTCGGGAGGACCATCTGTCAGATTCACGAACGGTGCGTCGCTGTATGACTTGCCGAACGCCGTGTGGATGTCGTCGAGATGCACCCCATCCTTGGTCCGCATATAGATCGTTGAAAGAATGCCTCGTTGCATCGGCACCAAATGCGGAGTGAATACCAGTTCGATCTCTTGTGACGAAACGTCTTCAATGGCCTGGATCATCTCTGGCTGATGACGATGGCCCAACACCTTGTATGCCTTGACCGATTCACCGACGGATCCAAAGGCCGTCACCTCAGACAGCGTCCGACCGGCACCCGAAACGCCTGACATCGAGTCGACAACGATGCCGTCGCCGTCGAGCAGTCCGGCGGCAGCGACTGGAGCGATAGGAAGAATGGCAGAGGTCGGGTAGCAGCCTGGTGCTGCGACTCGATCTGACGAACGAATTGCATCTCGGAAGAGTTCGGGCAGACCGTACGCCCAGCGCCCGAGTTGATTTGGGAACGGATGTGGGGTCCCGTATGCCTCGAAATACCGTGCAGCGGTTGAGAGCCTGAAGTCGCTACCGAGGTCGACCACCTTGCTACCGCCAGCGAGAAGCTCCATTGCTGGTTTGGCGGATGCTCCGTGTGGCATAGCGAGGAACACGACATCCGCCTCGCCAAACTCCCCTGCCTCGAATGCAACGAGTGTTCGGTCACCGTTGCTGAGGTGAGGGTGGACCTCGGCCAGCCGTTTGCCTGCCTGGGAATGGGCGCCGAGGAGGTCCAAGGAGAATCCGGGATGAGCATCAAGGAACCGGATGAGTTCCCCTCCTGCGTATCCGGACGCCCCGACAATGGCTGTGCTGTAGGTCATCACGCGAGTATACGGATATACAGTCCAAACTGCATAACCCGTTCGGTGTGAGGCATTCTGTGGGCTGACAGTCTTACCCAGTCCGCTACAGAACCCTGGGTACGGGAACTGGCTGCTCTACGTGGTCTTTGTCTGCCAGGTATCGAGGAGGGCGAACGCTTCGGCTTCGGTATAGGGGCCATCCTCGATGCGCTTCTCAAGCAGCATGTTCATGATTTCGCCGACCTGTCGAGACGGTGCAAGACCGAGGTGCTCCATCACCTGGTTGCCATCGATCGGGGGCCTCAGCGAGTCGAGTTCCTCCTTCTCGCGAAGGACCGCTATCCGTTCCTCGAGTTCGTCGATCCGATTGGAAATCGTCCGAGCCCTTCGTTCGTTCCGAGTCGTGACGTCGCTTCGGACGAGTTCGTTGAGCTGGTCGAGGAGCGGTCCTGCGTCGCGGACGTACCGCCTCACAGCGGCGTCCGTCCAGCCCATCTTGTAGGTGTGAGGACGCATGTGGAGGAACACAAGGTTCCCGACATTCTGGATCATGTCGTTGGCATAGCGGAGTTCCTTCATGCGCTTGCGCGTCATCCGGGCACCGACCACTTCGTGATGGTGGAAAGAGACTCCACCCTTGCCATATTCGCGGGTCGCAGGTTTGCCGATGTCGTGGAACAGCGCCGCGAGCCTCACCTCCAGACGAGGCTCATCTCGATCGCCGTCGGCTTTGGCGACAACGGCGATCGTGTGGGCAAGGACGTCCTTGTGCCTATGTATCGGATCCTGCTCAACGGCGAGAGCCGGGATCTCCGGTATGAACTCGTCCGCAAGACCCGTCTCAACGAGCGCTTCGAGCGCTGGGACGACATGGGGTCCGACCATGAGTTTGTCGAATTCCGTTCGAATTCGCTCCGCTGAGATGATGGAAAGCCGTTCTGACATCGAGCGCACTGCGGCCAGAGCTTCGGGATCAGGCACAAACCCGAGCGTCGACATGAACCGGAAGAGTCTGAGCATTCGAAGCGGGTCGTCCGAGAACAGGACGGAGGGCTTGAGAGGCGTTCGCAACACGCCAGCAGACAGGTCTGCGAGGCCATCGAATGGGTCGTGCATGACCGGGGCTTCATCAGCCACAATCGGTACGGTGATAGCCATGGCGTTCACGGTGAAATCGCGTCGCGAGAGGTCTTCCTCGAGGCTTGAGCCGAACGTGACAGACGGCTTTCTCGAGTCGTCCCGATACATCTCAGATCGGTACGTCGTCACCTCATGAACCTCACCGCCTCGAATGAGGCCGATCGTCCCAAAATCGCGACCTGCGAGAAACAGTGAGGACGCCCAAGTCGCCCCGATGCGTTCAATTTCGTCCGGGCGCGCATCGGTTGTGAAATCAAGATCAGAGACGGGACGATTCAGCAACACATCGCGTACCGAACCGCCAACGAGGAAGAGTTCGTGACCTGCATCAGCGAAACGCCTCGCGAGGTCTCGGATGTCGTCGGTGAGAACCGCCTTAAGCCGGTCGGGAGTCATGAGCCTGATTCCCGTGCAGCGTTGGCCAACTCGTCTGCGTACTCATTCCACGTGTACCCGACGTGGGCCTTGATCCAGACGACCTTGAGCTCGGGCCGGGACTCATACGCCGCATAGACGGCCTTCACGAGATCGACGTTCTCAACCGGTCCGCTCTTTCGCTTCCAACCCCGCTGCTTCCATCCGACTGCCCATTCGTTGATGGTGCGGACGGCAAGGTTGGAATCCGAGTACACCGTCATCGGTGTGCCAGCTGGGACGAGCTCGACCGCAGCGACAAGGGCAGCAAGTTCCATGCGGTTGTTTGTGGTGTCTGGGTGCGACCCGCTCGCTTTGGCCACGATGGTGCCATCGACGACATACACCGCGCCCCATCCGCCCGGACCGGGATTCGGAACGGAGCTGCCGTCCGTGAACACACCGGTCGTCGGGTCGGCGTGCGAACCGGCGTCTACCGGTTTTGCCTGTTTGCGACTCGATGAGCCATTCGAGGTCGATTTGCAATCCATGCATTGGCGCGGTGTCCACCCCGGATAGCGGTCGAGAACCGTCTGGGACAGTGAGAAGGACGAACCGCAGTCGCGACACGTGAAACTTGGCATGCCGCCAAGAGTAGAACCGGACGGCGTGGTTGTCGGTGCGCTACTGCGGAGAGACCCCGGTCAGTGCACCCGTGGCAAGCTTGAAGTCTCTTGGGGAAACGACGTGGAGCAACGCATCCGAGAAGGAGACTTCTCCTGCTTCATACAACTCGACGATTGCCTGGTCGAGGGTCTGCATCCCGTAGAACGCTCCCTCGGTGATGGTTTCGTAGAGGCTGTCCATCGGTTCGATGCCGATCAGGCGCTCCCGGATGGCCTCTGTGTTCAGCATCAGTTCCACGGCAGGCACCCGGCCAGACCCTTCATTTCGTGGCAACAGGCGTTGCGACACGATCGCGGTCAGCGACGAGGCAAGCATCTGGCGAACCCTTCGCTCGAGGAACGGAGGGAACGAGTCGAGAATCCGATGCACCGTCTCGACGGCATCGGTGGTGTACATCGTCGTAAGAACCAGATGGCCCGTTTCGGCGGCTATCAGAGCCGCTTCGATCGTGTCGCGGTCCCTCAACTCCCCGAGATAGATGACGTCAGGGTCCTGACGAAGGACTGAGTTGAGCCCACTGGCAAGGGACTCGATATCGACACCCACCTCGCGCTGGCTGACGATCGATTGCTTGTCCTTGTGCAGCACCTCGATGGGATCCTCGAGGGTGATGATGTTCGCTCGTCGATTGGTGTTGATGTAGTCGACAATCGCGGCACAGGTCGTCGTCTTTCCAACACCGGCGGGGCCGGTGATGACGACAAGCCCTCGACTCTCGTTCGCAAGCTTCGTGATGGTTTGGGGCAGACCGAGGTCGCTCAGCGTCTCTGATGTCGGGGGGACCGCCCTGACAACAATGTTGATCGAGCCGCGTTGGGTGTAGGAATGGACACGGAACCGTCCGAGGTCGTGCCGACCCCAGGCAAAGTCAACATCCTTGCCAGCGCGAGGGATCTTGAGGTGCGAGGGGAGCATCGACTCAAGCAATGCCTGCGTTTGATCCGGTGACAGTGACGGTAGATCCGCCATGTGCAACTCACCATGGATGCGATAGGTTGGAGGCGATCCAACCTTGAGGTGAAGATCTGATCCCCCAATGGACAGCAGCCGCTCAAGCAACTCCTCGAGGCTTGGTGTCGGCGTCATTGTCTGGTCTTCCACGCGATTGGCCCTTCTGTGTTCCGGTCCTTGGTCTCCACAGGGAATATCGGTCCGATTGTGCGAGTGCTTGATGAAGTTCCTTGCGAGGGGCCTGAGGCGTCGGTCGCGGCTCTCAGTCGAGGTCCCAGTACCGCGCAGCGGATTCGACGGCCAAGCCAACCGTCTTTCCTGCCGAACCGTCGATGTTTGCAGGCCAGACAAGGTCTGAGTAGGCACCGGTTGCGCCGTCGACGGTGGCAACGGCGCCCGTCGCAAGCGCTGACAAGTCGTAGCCGCCCTCGAGAAACGATACGAGTCGATTCTTGGGAACGATGTCGACAAGAGCTGCAGCCATCCATCCGTAGTGTTCTGACTCGAGAAGCAAACCACCGAGCGGATCCAACCGGTGAGCGTCGTAGCCGCTGCTCACAAGAATCCAGTCAGGATCGAATTGCCGCACAATGGGCACGGCGATCCGCCGGTACGCCGCAAGATACGACTGTGGGTCGGTTCCCCCTGGAAGCGGGATATTGACCGTTGACCCCCTGCCTGCCATATCGCCAGCCTCATCGACCCAGCCAGTGCCGGGGTAGAACGGGAACTCGTGGAGTGACACGTACAGCACATCGGGGTCCTCATAGAACGTGTGTTGGGTCCCGTTGCCGTGATGGACATCCCAGTCGACGATTGCTACGCGTTCCCCCGACCTGCGCAGATATGACGCCGTAATCGCAACGTTGTTGAACAGACAGAACCCCATGGCCCGATCGCGCTCGGCGTGATGACCGGGCGGTCTCACAGCGACGAACCCGGAGCCTTTACGTTTCCGGAGCATGTCGACGGCGGCGGGACCAGCTCCCGCAGCCCGCAGCGCCGCATCCCACGATGCCGGTACTGCATAGGTGTCTGCGTCGAGTGCTCCACCGCCTGAGATGCAAAACGAATGGATATGTTCGATGTAGCTGGGATCGTGGATCGTCGAGAGCAACTCCCGGTCAACTTCAGGGGCCTCGATCTCTACCACGTCATGAGAAGAGCTTCTGATCGCGTCGATCACGGCCGAAACCCTGTCAGGTCGTTCTGGGTGGCCGTAGGGACCCGTATGGCTGAGGCTCAGGTCGTGCGTCACGAGGTGGACGGTCATAGACCGATTCTCGCATGAATGGCGCCCCACCGAACCCGGGGTAGCCTACGAATCAGATTCGGACGCAATGGAACCGTCATGGCACTTGCTGACACATCCCATAGGGTATTCCAACGAGGCACATGGCCGGGCTCGGTCTCGCTGCGACGCGGCTGGGCCAGAGCCGAGGCGCGGCCGTGGAATGACACCCACGACGACGCCCATCTTCGGCTCGTGCGTGGCGGGTCGAGCTTCCTGCGTGATTGCACGCAGCGACTCGCGGATCTCGGTGCCCCTTCCGTGCTTTCGACACCGCTCGCCGGATCCGCACGCCGCCCATGGGAGGCAGCGGGATTCGAGCCGCATATCGATTTGGCACTGATGAGGCGCTCCCTCGAAGGGGAAGTCCCCGCCCCAGATCACCTTGTTCATGTCGATCAGGACGTCGACCTCGACAGATTGCTCAGGATCGACGTCGCCGCGTTCGAAGGCTTTTGGAGATTCGACCGAAATGCGCTCCACGAGGCGACCCACACCACATCAAAGTCCGATGTCTTCATCATCAACGACGGGGCGGAGGGTGCTGCCGGCTACGCGATTGTCGGCTATGGCTTCGCCATCTCGTACCTCCAGCGGGTTGCAGTCCACCCCGATTGGCAGGGTCAAGGTATGGGTCGAAGTCTCGTGCGTGCGGCCGCCCGTGCTGCAAGACGGTCGGGGTCGAAGGCACTTCTGCTCAACACGAAGCAGGAGAATCTCCAAGCCATCTCCTTGTATGAGTCCGAGGGGTACATGCTCCTCCCGGAATCCCTGGCTGTCCTGCGAGCCAGCTAGCCATGCCACCGCGGCTCCCCGAGCGCTACCGGCTCAACATCCGCCTCGGAAGCGACGGCGATATTGAGGAGTGGCTTGCCCAGGACACCTCCCTCGATCGGCCGGTGCTCGTTCGATACCTGGCACCCGAAGCCTCGCACGCAAGGCACAAGTCGTTCCTCGAGGGCGTTCGCTCCGCAGCCGCCCTCACCGAACTCCACCTGCAGAAGGTCTTCGCCGCCGGGGAAACCTCCGCCTCGGCCTATTCGGTGAGCGAATGGGACGGTGGCGTCACCTTTGCCGACAGAATCCGAGCGGGTGAGGGGCTACCCGTCGAAGAGTTTCTTCCCAATGCAGCCGGTCTCTGCGTTGCACTCTCACGGTTCCACGCCTCAGGCGGCGTTCACGGTGCCCTCGATACCTCGGCGGTTCACTTCTCGGCGGCCCATCCTGCGAAGATCGCTGCCTTTGGCAGGCAACCCCGATGGACGGATCAGGCAAGTGACACTCGGGCGCTCTCTGAGGTCCTCCGCTCGGGGCTCACGGGAACGGAGGACCCGTCCGTCATGCCATCTGAGGTGCTCGATGGTGTGGACCCTGCGGTTGACGACGCGCTTCGCCTTGGCATCTCTGGGGAGTACGACGCTGCAGCAGTTGCTGCACATCTGTCTGCTGTTTCATTCGAGCCTGAACCGACCGAAGCGCCGGTGAAGCCATGGCGGTCGCTCGTGCTGTTCGGCGTACTCGCGTTGTCGATCGCATTGATTGCCGCTGTAGGCCTTGCGGCAGACTTCGATCCCGATTCGCCCTTCCTCTACCCCGTCGGAGGAGAGTCATCGAGCCCAGATCCGACGACACCGATAGAGGTCGCCAATCCCGAAAACACCGACGCTCTCGAGACAGGGGTTGCCGTGTACGACCCGCTTGGCGACGGAACCGAGAGCGACGACGAAGTCGTCAATGTCGTGGACGGGGATCCTGCTACATCGTGGAGGACTGAGGCCTATTCGGTCCCCATCCGTGAGTTGAAAGATGGCGTGGGATTGATCTTCGATGTGGCCGGGACCCCGGGCACCATGTTCATTCGCGGCTCGTCACAGACGACCTATCTCGTTGGCTGGGCTGTCTCGGCTCCCGAGGACCCAGCTGGCTGGGAGCACATCGTGCGCGGAACACTCCAATCATCTGAGATCCGGGTTCAGCTGCCGGTGCGTGGCGGCGGTATCTGGCGGTTGTGGCTCATCGATCTTCCCGAACGACCGGACGGCTCGTATCAGTCGGTGATCAACGAAGTTCGTTTCGCTTCCTAGGTGAACCGCTCGACACCAGACGGCGCCTGCTGTGTCGTACTTCCCTTGCCTACTCTCGACAGCGCATGACAGACCGCGCCCATCTTGACGTAGAACTCATCGACCGGTACCTCGCCGGCGACATCGGCGCGTTCAACGAGTTGATGGATGCTCATGAAGACATGGTGTTCGGCATCTGCCTCAGAATGCTGAGGGATCGTGAGGCAGCCCTCGATGCGACCCAAGACACCTTCCTGACCGTATTCCGCAAGGCCGATCGGTTTCAGGCAAAGGCTGCGTTCTCTACATGGCTCTATCGGGTCACGATGAACACCTGCTACGACCACCTGCGTCGAGCCAAACGAAAGCGGGCAGATCGGCTGCCTGACGCTCATGATCCTGTGGATATCGCAAGTAGCGACCCATTCGACTCGGTCGAGGTCCGACCAGATATCGAAGCCGCTCTCGCCACATTGAGCGAGGACTTCCGAGCGGTTGTCGTGCTCGTCGATCTCCAAGGCATGTCACTTGAACAAGCGAGCGATACGCTCGAAGTGCCAGGGGGAACCGTCAAGAGCCGACTCTTTCGAGCTCGCAAGCTTCTCGCCAGACAACTCGGGAACCTAAGAGACGGGTCCGACCCTCTAATAGCTGACGACGGAGAATCATGAACGACCACGACAGGGATCTCATACTTGATCTCATCCACGGGCGTCTCGGCGAAGACGAAGCTGAGGCGGCTTTGTCGCGCGTGTCGGGCGATCCTGAACTCTCCAACGCATATCGTGAACAAGTAATCGTCAGGGACAGTCTGGCGTCTGCGGGCGCCGTGGCCATGTCAGCAACTGAACGGTCCAACCTCCGTGCAGCATTGACTGAGCAACTCCACCTCGAGGTTGCCGCACCGGTCCCCGTTGTCAGGGCCGCACCGAGACGGTCGTGGTGGAAGCCCGTTGCTGGGCTAGCTGCTGCTGCGGCCGCCGTGACCGCGATCGTCGTACTTCCAGGATCTTTCTCGAGCGACGAGTCCGCCAATAGCGAAACCGCCGCACTCCAGGAGTCATCCGAAGCTCCAGCAGCGACGCTCGGCACAGACCCATCGGTCGCCAGCGCAGAGGACGGCGGCACGGTCGACCTCTTTGCCGACGATGAACCGGTGATCGTCATCGACCTGAGTTCGGCGAATCCTGACGAGATTCTCGGCGCCACGAAGGGGCGCACTCTTCCTGGCGACATCGAGAGCAGGCTGCAGGTCGCTGGCTACTCATCCGAGCTCACGATCAATGGAGCCGACCTTGAGAAGTGCATCAACCAGATCATCGCCGAACTTCCCGAGGACACAGACCAAGCGCATCTGATCGGTGCAGGCATCGAAAACGGGAACACGGTCGTACATCTCGGCCTGTCTTCCGCGGCGGAAGGGGTCGACGCAATCGTCACCATCAACCTCAGCGATTGCACCTATACGACTCTGACCAACGGTCTGGACGTCAACGAGGGCTAATCTGACCTCCATGGCCGAACCCAATCAACCACTCTCATCGCGGATAGCCGACTACCTGGAGTTCATCGCATCGAAGGTGCGGGAAATGACCGTCGACCGCGCAGCGACCGCGATCACCTGGACCGCCGTCGCAATAATCTTGTTCGCCGCCATCGCCATGGCGTTGTTCTGGTTGCTCGTAGGAATATTCAGGGCACTTGGTGCGCTGATGGGCGTGGAAACCGCGTATGCGGTCGTCGGTGCGGTGCTCGTCATCGCAGGGGCCATCATCTGGGTGCGCCGTTATCCCCAGGACCGCTCACAGCACCAGGAGTAGGACATGTCAGAAAAGATGATCATCATCGGCAGCGGACCTGCCGGTCTCACTGCGGCGATTTATGCAGCCAGAGCCGGTCTCGAACCACTCATGGTCGAAGGCATGGAACGCGGCGGCCAACTCATGATTACCACGGACGTTGAGAACTTCCCAGGGTTCCCCGACGGCGTCATGGGTCCCGATCTCATGGAACAGATTCGCAAACAGGCTGAACGCTTCGGGACAAGGATCATCACCTCGAATGTGTCTGAGGTCGACTTTTCAGAACGCCCGTTCAAAGTCTGGGTAGGCAAAGATCTCTATGAGGCTGACAGCATCATCATCTCGACGGGGGCATCAGCTCGCTGGCTCGGCGTGCCGGGAGAGAAGCAACTCACCGGCTACGGCGTCTCTGCCTGCGCCACATGCGACGGGTTCTTCTTCAGGGACAAGGAGTTGATCGTCGTTGGCGGTGGCGACTCGGCCATGGAGGAGGCACTCTTCCTCACCAAGTTCGCCTCGAAGGTCACGGTCGTGCATCGCAGGGATGAGTTCAGGGCATCAACGATCATGAGCGACAGGGTCCTCAAGCACCCAAAGATTGAGGTCATCTGGAACGCCGAGGTCGCCGAGGTCTATGGCGACACCGTGGTGCAAGGCGTGAAGCTCAAAAGCAGAACCGACGGCGAGGTCGTTGACTTCGCGACCGACGGTGTGTTCGTCGCGATCGGCCACGATCCCAACACGAAGATCTTCGTCGACAAGCTCGAGCTCGATGAGGATGGCTACATCGTCACCGAACCTGGACGAACAGAGACGACCGTTGAAGGTGTTTACGCCGCAGGCGATGTCACCGACAAGGTGTACCGCCAGGCAATCACCGCCGCCGGACTTGGGTGTCAGGCGGCACTCGACGCAGAACGATGGCTCGAATCGCATCACTGATTCGAAGAGAGCTTTGGGGAATCAGCACGACCACCCGCTGGTTGTAGAAACAGGACAAGGAGAACATCACATGGGTCAGCACACGATGACGGTCACGCAGGGCGATTTTGCCTCCGCGATCCAGTCAGATACACCAACACTCGTCGACTTCTGGGCTGAGTGGTGTGGTCCGTGCAAGATGATGAACGGTCCACTCGAAGAGCTTGCCGAAGAGAACACGGGCAAGCTCAACATCGCAAAGCTCAACATCGACGAGAACCCAGGCGTCGCCTCCGCACATTCCGTCATGAGCATCCCAACGATGATCGTCTTCCAGAACGGTGAGGAAAAACGCCGGCTCATTGGGGCACGATCAAAGTCCCAGCTCGCAGCCGAACTCGCCGAATTCACGAACTAGCGCTGTTTCTGCCACCATTGAGCTGTGAGGCTCTACCACCTCGGTGATCGCGGTGCGCCTGTCAGAGATGTCCAGGACCGATTAGTCGCGCTCGGGTTCACCTGTGATGACGACCAATTGGGCGTCTTTGGTCAGGGCACTGCCGCTGCCGTGGATGCCTTTCAGTCATCCAGAGGCCTTCCCGCTGATGGGATAGTGGGTCCCGAAACCTGGCGCTCGCTTGTCGAGGCTGGCTATCGCCTCGGTGATCGCATGCTCTACCACCGAGTTCCGATGATGCGGGGCGACGATGTGGCCGAGCTCCAAGCTCGCCTCAACTCACTTGGGTTCGAGACAGGCAAGGTCGACGGGATATTCGGGCCGGATTCACTGAGTGGGTTGCTGGACTTCCAGCACAACCGTCACATGGCTGAAGACGGCATCGCAGGGCCTGCGGTGGCCGAGGAACTTCGGCTCGTCGACCGTGCCACCCAAAAACACGGTCGAGAGGCGGTACGCGAGAGGCAATGGCTCGAAACCCTCCCCCGCTCGATTACAGGCCAGCGCATCTTCCTCGATCCCGAGTGCCGAACGCCAGAGGAGGGTGATGCGACGTGGCTGGCCGCCACAGAGGCACATGAATGCATCCAAATTCTGGGAGGTCATCCGATGATGAGTCGCTCCATCGACACGACGCCGACCCCCAGGTTGCGATCACGGAAAGCGAACAAGTCAGACATCGACCTTGTTCTTGGGTTCTTTGTGCCAACGGAACTCGACGAGGGCGTCTACTACTTCAGCTCGGAACACAGCCGTTCAGAGGCAGGCATGGCCATCGCAGAGCATGTTGCACAGCGGCTCGGCGTCAGAGCACATGGACGCACAATGCCAATCCTCAAGGAAACAAGGTCTCCCGCCGTGGTCGTTGCACTTCGATCAGTCAACCGGCGAGCAGGCAGGGTTGTGGCGAACGCCATCGCGTCGCTCTTCGAGAGGCCGGACGAAGCTCAGTCGCCTTCGAACAGGTGACGGTAGATACGTTCCAAGTCATCGGGTGAACCGTAGCGAATGGTGATGCGGCCACCCTTTCCCCGGTAGTCGATCTTGACCTTCGTCCCGAGCCGTTCTTGCAACTTATCCTCGAGCTCGATGATCGCAGCAGGCCTGACGGTCTCTGGCGTTGCGGTGACCGAGCCTCCACTCTGGGTCGAGCGCAGACGGATCGCCTCCTCGACGCGCCGGACCGTCCATCCTTCAGCAACGGCTCGCTCAGCGATGTGAATCGCATAGGCCTCATCCTCAGACCCGAGCAGCGCCCTCGCATGTCCCGCCGTCAGCTGACCTTTTGCGAGCATGGTTTGTATAGCCGGGGGCAGTTGGAGGAGGCGTACGGTATTAGTAACGGCGCTGCGGCTTCTTCCGACACGCTCTGCAACCTGCTCGTGGGTCATTCCATATTCTTCCATTAGCGCCTGAAAGGCCGCAGCTTCCTCGAGGGCGGACAGGTCCTCGCGCTGAAGGTTCTCCACTAACGCCTCGGTCAGATTCGTCTCCTCGTCGGTCTCAGAGCGTATGACTACCGGAATCGTCGCAAGACCTGCCTGTTTTGTGGCCCTCAGCCGGCGCTCGCCAGCAACCAACACATACCGATCGCCTGACGATCGGACGACAACAGGTTGGAGAAGCCCGACCGACTCAATGGAGGCGGCCAACGAGTCAATGCCTGCCTGGTCGAAGTCCGTGCGCGGCTGTGCTGGGTTCGGATCGACCAGCGCCGTCGCTACCTCAGCAAATCCACTCGCTGGGTGTTCCTGTGGAATGAGGGCGTCAAGCCCGCGGCCGAGCCCTCCTTTACGTGCGGCCATGGCGCCTCCTGAATTCTCGTGCCAGTTCCCTATATGCAATCGCCCCGCGAGACATTGGGTCGTACGCTTCGATTGGCTCACCGTATGACGGAGCCTCGCTCAGCCTGACCGTCCGCGGAATGATGGTTTTGTACGTTTCGTCTGGAAAATGTTCCCTGACCTGGGCAGCGACGTCCGACGAAAGCGTCGTTCGACCGTCGAACATTGTCAGAACCACACCCTCAACTACCAGTTGAGGGTTGATGTTCTGCTTGACCAGTCCAATGTTGCGAGTGAGTTGGCTGACGCCTTCGAGTGCGTAGTACTCACACTGGATGGGTATGAGTACCTCGTTCGCCGCCGTCAAGCCGTTGATCGTGAGAAGCCCAAGCGAGGGAGGGCAATCGATCAACACAAAGTCGTATTCCCCGAGGATCTCGGCCAGACCGTTCTTGAGACGTTGTTCCCGGGAGAAAAGCGACACAAGTTCGATCTCTGCGCCAGCGAGCTCTATCGTTGCTGGGATGACATGGAGGTTTCGGACCGAGGTCGGTTCGACGACATCGGCGACCGACGTATCGTCTTCGACGAGCAGCTCGTAGGTCGAAAGCTCAATGGTGGTACGGTCTATACCAAGACCAGAACTGGTATTCCCTTGGGGATCAAGGTCGACAATCAGGACCCTCTCGCCCTGAAGGGCCAGCCCCGCACCGAGATTGATCGCGGTGGTCGACTTGCCGACTCCGCCCTTCTGATTTGCGATGGCGACGACCCTGCCATCAGTCATGAGTGAATCCGTCGTGGTGTGTTGTCATATGGGAGTCATCCTAAGGAGCCACGCGGGGGAGTCAAGTACCTCGCCGACCGGATTGACGAGATCATAGCGAAGACCAACCGGGGCCTCGGGAATCGTCGGCGGAACAGCCAGTCGAGACACTGCAAATACGCCACAACCGCCGCTCGCAACGAGACGTTGGGTTACCGTCGCTGCCTGGCCTAGGCCCAAGGATGCACGAAAGAGAGCTGAGTCGAAGGGCCCTGCCACCGAGCCCACATCGGTATTCACTGCGTCAACATTCCCGATCCCAAGGATCCGAACCGCTCTCCTTGCTAGATCGGTTCTCCGTTGACTCCGGTCGATCAAACGTACCTCTGTATCAGGAAGGGCTATTGCCACGGGGATTCCGGGAAGCCCGACACCGCTGCCAACGTCAACGACGACGGTTGCCTCTGGCGGTATGACGGCCAAGAATGCGAGCGAGTCTGCGATATGTCGATCAAACAACCGGCTCCCCTCGTGTGGCCCGATGCCACCGGTCGCGATTCCCTCGGAGCCGAGAAACTCGGCGTACGTCTGCAGTTGGGCTACCTGCGACTGAGACACAGTCAGGCCAAGGGTGTCCATCAGAGGATCCAGCAGCGCGGGGTCGAACGAGTCAGTCACCACCACATCGTAGCGGCGGTTTCACGTGAAACTCCGAATCGAGACGAGTGTTTCTGTTTCACGTGAAACACCCCAAGTCCCGTGGTTCCAGGCAAAAGGGTCCCCTGCACGCAAAAGCGGAGCCCCGAGGGGCCCCGCTTCGCAACATATGGTGTCTGGTGGCGGCTATGCCTCTTCTACGGCGACCACGACCGCCCGTCGAGGATCTTCACCCTCGGAGTACGAACGTATACCATCGATCTCGGCGACCGCATCATGCACAACCTTGCGGTCGGCTGCATTCATGGGCTCCAGCATGACCTCTTCTTGATCTGCAATGACCTGCTCCGCCAAACGACGGGTATAGATCTTCAGGGCCTCACGCCGACGTTCGGCATATCCGTTGATGTCGATGCGCATCCGAGGCGCTCCATACGTCTTTCGCTGCACCACGGTACGTGTGAGCTCAAGCACCGAATACATGACAGAGCCCTTGGCTCCGACAAGCGCTTCGGTCTGTTCTCCGTTGACGTCGAGGTACAGGACCTCTTCTTCGATCCGTGTTTCCACGGTTCCTTCAAGCCCGAATGCTTCGAGGAGACCAGTGAGAAAGGCGGCGGCAACCTTTGCCTGTTCCTCGATCGGGGCGGCTTCTGGTCGATCGTCGCGCTGCACTTTCTTCTGCTCTCCCTTGGGCTTTCCCTGTTTATCGCGGCCACTCGACTTGGGCGAAGTGCCCCTCGAGTTGCTTCCCTTCCGGGAACCGCCGCTGTTCTGCTTCGTGTTCTGGCCGGTCTTTGGCTTGTCCTGTGACGAGCCAGATCCTGAGCGCTGCGATCCCTTGCTGCTGCCTTGGCTTTCGCCACGGCCTCTGCTGCGACGGCGCTTCCGCTGCTTGGGGCTCTTCGTCACCTTGACGATGGCGGCCTTGCCTCCCATACCGAGGAATCCCGGCTTTGCGTCCTGGATGATCTCGACATCGGCGTCATCGCGGCTGGCAATACCGAGTTCGGTCATCGCCATCTTGACGGCCTCATCGACCGTCTGTCCTTCTACTTCAACCCATTCCATCGGGCTACTTCCTTCTCCGGCGGTTTCGCTTCTTGCTTGCGTTTGGTGACGGACCGTCTCCCTTTGGCGGCTCATCGGACGTGTCCGAGGTCGCGTCGTCGGTGTCACCCTTTCCAGTGCCCTTGCCATCCTTGTGTCCCATATTCAGGATGATGGCTTGCTGTCCGACACGGAAGAGGTTGGAGGTTGCGAAGTAGAGACCGAGCCCGGTCACGAAGTTCCAGGTGATGAAACCAAACACCACGGGCATGATCTTCATGGCGTTCTGCATGCCTTGCATCTGCGGTGCCTGCTCGGACGTGGTGTCGTCCTTCTTCTTTCGCATGGTCTGCACTTGCTGGTAAAATCCGGCAACTACGATCACGGCGATCATCAGGATGTATGGGAGCGAGCCGACGATGTTCCCAAAGTCAACGGCTTGCGATGGGCGCACCAAGAGGTTCATGCCGAGGAAGATCACGTTCTCAAACATGTTCGCAGTGATGTC
>Ga0070727_10002724_pt1 | contig 16666 bp, 13 predicted proteins | sample tdAd472_FD_66722 | JGI IMG/M metagenome (GOLD analysis project Ga0070727, IMG submission 66722) | Marine sediment microbial communities from the Atlantic coast under amendment with organic carbon and nitrate - tdAd47.2 | ecosystem: Environmental > Aquatic > Marine > Coastal > Sediment | place...
CGACTCGCGCAGGAACCAGGCCGGCCTGCCGGCCTGCCCCGCCTCCGGGCCTGAGCTACGGTGGCGACTCACGTGACGCACTCTGCTCGTTTGACCAATACTCCGACAGGCTCCTAGGCCACGTCCTGGCCGATCTCGGCCAGGGCGCATGCCATCCTGACATTTCGAGCGGCGATGCGGAGGCGTAAGTCCTGCGATCGTGGTGCAGGTTTGCTTGGAACACCTCGTGCGAGTGGGCTCGGCGTCACTCAAACCAGAGAGGACCTGATGAACTACTCCGCCTCTTGCCGCCTGCCGAGCGGCAACACCGCTTTCGACACCCTCTTCGACAACGTGTTCAAGCCGGCCGCCCAGGTTCGCCGCCGCACCGGACTCCCCGTCCGCGTCGCCGAGAGCGAGACCCACTACACCCTCGCGGCAGAGGTCCCGGGCGTCACCGCCGAGGGGATCAACCTCACGATCACCCAGGACAGCCTGACCCTCGAGGTCGAGAAGGCTGCTCCCGAGCAAGCCGAGGGCGCCAACTGGCTGCTCGACGAGCACCGCTACGGCACGTTCTCGCGCACGCTGAACTTCCGTGACCCGGTCGACTCCGACGCGAGCGAAGCGAAGCTCGAGCACGGCGTGCTCACGGTCACCGTGCCCAAGACCCGTCAAGCCCAGCCCCGCAAGATCCAGATCAAGCAGGGCTAGCTCACTCCCTCTCCCCTTCCCTTCCCAATGGCGCGCGCCGCGGTCTTTCGGCCGACGGCGCGCGCCTCGTGTGAGGGGTGGTCCGCCAGCCTTGAACCGCCAAGGTCCCCCGGTGAACATGTGCGCCAGGAGGCGCCATGAGCGAGCTGATTCCAGGCCCTTGCACCGTACTCAGCGAGGAGGAGGGGTTGTTCCGCGACGCGGTGCGTGAATTCGCCGAGTCGACGCTCAGGCCCCGCTCTGCCGCCATGGACGCGCAGCAGGCCATGGACCCCGAGGTGGTGCAGGCCTGTTTCGAGATGGGCCTGATGGGGATCGAGGTCCCTGAAGAGCTCGGCGGCCAGGGTGGGACCTTCTTCCAGGCCGTGCTCGCGGTCGAGGAGTTGGCGCGCGTGGACCCCGCGGTGGCGGTGATGGTCGACGTCCAGACCACGCTGTTCGAGAACATGATGCTCAACTACGCCAGCGAAGACCTGCAGCGGGAGATCCTCCCCCGGGTCTGCGAGGACACCGTCGCCGCCTACTGCCTCAGCGAAGCCGGGTCGGGCTCGGACGCCTTCGCGCTCGCTTGCGAGGCCAAGGAAGACGGTGACGCCTACGTGCTCAACGGGCACAAGCTCTGGATCACCAACGCCCAGGAGGCGGGAGTGTTCGCGGTCTTCGCCAACGTCGACAAGTCCCTCGGCCACCGCGGGATCACCTGCTTCCTGGTCAACCGCGACCAGGAGGGGTTCTCGGTGAGCAAGAAGGAGGACAAGCTCGGGATCCGCGCCTCCTCGACCTGCGAGATCTTGCTCGAGAACGTGCGCGTCCCCAAGAGCCGGATCCTGGGGAAGGTCGGCAAGGGCTACAAGGTCGCGATCGAGACCCTCAACGAGGGACGGATCGGGATCGGCGCACAAATGGTGGGCCTCGCCTGCGGGGCCTTCGAGCTCGCGCTGAACTACACCGGCGAGCGCAAGCAGTTCGGCAAGGCGATCCGCGACAACCAGGGCGTGCAGTTCCAGCTCGCGGAGATGGCGACCCAAATCCACGCCTCCCGGCTGCTGGTCTACAACGCCGCCCGCCTGCGCGACGCCAAGCAGCCCTTCACCACCCAGGCGGCCTACGCCAAGCTCTTCGCCTCACGGACTGCGGAGTTCGTCGCCTCGGAAGCGGTCAACCTCTACGGCGGCTACGGCTTCACCCGGGAATACCCCGTGGAGAAGTTCTACCGCGACGCCAAGATCGGCCAGATCTACGAGGGCACCACGAACATGCAGCTCCAGACCATCGCCAAGGCGCTGTTCCGCGGCGATCACCCCTAGGCCCTCAGCCCGTTGGGGGTGAGCCCGAGCAGCTTTGCTGCGAGGGCGAGGGGGCCTCGGAGAGGCCCCCTGAAATCACGCGGCGAAAGCCGGCCAGCCGCGACGGATGCGCAGGAAGCGCTCGGGGTGCTCGACCAGCTCGAAGCGAGGACCGCCTACCCAGCGCACGATCACTTCGCCGCGCGGCGATCGGGGCTCTCGCGCGCTGATCCTGCGGAAGGGCATGCCCGAGTGAAAGAACACGCTCGTCGCGAGGGACCCGTCGTCGACCAGCAAGACCCCCGTGATCCGTCGATCGCTGAACACGCCCGCGAGGTCGCTGAGCAGCTTGCCCCTCAACGTGCCGTTGAAGACGAGCTCCCGCGCTCCGGGGACCTCTTCGCAGATCCGCTGCAGCGAGCCCACGCTCACGCGAAACTGGCCTCCGTTCTGGGTCGGGATCCGCCCGGGAAGGGAGTCGAACTCCACCTTCTTCCAGCTGCAAATGCGCTTTAGCAGCCGCTCGGCGCGGAGGCGCATGCGGCGGCGCTTGCGCCCCACAGGGAGCGGAAAGTAGATCGCCTCACCGTCGAACACGAACAGCGCTTGCTCGTCGCGGCAGCGCAGCCGCAGGGTGCCTTGGAACTCGAGGTGTCCGAGCACGCACACCAAGTCAGCCAGCGCGTAAGCCCCCAACCGGCCTGACAACTTCACGAATCCGTCTCCTCGTCGCCTCTCTGCCTCCACAGGCGGGACGGGTGCCGAAATGTATGGCTTGCGCACTTTTTTTCGAGGCCGCGCTGACTCGGTGCGTCACTCCCAGGCGAGCTCGAGTGCGTGGGCGCGATAGAAGCGCCCCAGGACGCTGCTCGTCGCGACCATGGCGCCCACGCTCACCAGCGAGACCACCAGCACTCCGACAGCGTGCGCCGGTAGCGGGGGCATGCTCCCGTAGAGCGCGCTGATTCCAGCGGTGAACCCGAGGAACAGGATCAGGTCCTGGATCAAGAACAGCACGACCACGATCGCGTAGTCGAGGGGTGCGCGCATGATCGAGCGAACCAGGAAGGGCACGTGGAGCGCAGCGTAAGCGCTGCGAAGCTTGGAGGCGGCGAGGAAGGCCATGGGGAACAGGACCAGCCACCCCAGGAGCAGCACCCGGGCCGCGATCCCGGCGCCGTTGGGCTCACGGGGAAGCCCCAGGTTCGCCAACCGCAAGAGCGCCGTCTTGCGCAGGGACGTGGCCAGCTCGGCTGGGGTGCGGTCGCTCTTCGTGGGATCGGGAGACCCGATCGCGGCCTCCATGATCGTCAGCACCCGCCGCCCGACCCCGGCGGCCTCTCGCTCGTCGAGGACCTCAGCCGAGCCCGGCTGGGAGGTTTCGGTGTCGGGGCTGAGCATCACGTTCACCCGCGCCGGGACCGACGTCGGGAGCTTGGCGTCGAACGCACCCGGCACGCTGAACAAGCCCAGGATCAGCGCAGGCAGGAGGAGGAACAGCACGCCAGGGAAGGAGACCACCGCCGCGAACCACTCGCCCCACTCGGGCCAGCGCACCTCGTCCTTGCCCGCGGCCTCGTCGCGGGTGCACTTCATCCGCAGCGCGGTGAGCTGGACCAGCGCCAGGGCCGTCGCGGCGAACCCGATCGGCGAGAGCTCGAGCACCACGAGCCCGAACCACAGCAGCCCCGCGCAGCCGAGCACGCTGGGCAGGTTGCCTCCCCGGAGCGGGGTCAGGAACGCAGCAGGCAGGCCACTGAGGAACCCCTGGGCCAGCGGGCGCATGCCCACGCCGACGTCTTCGGCCGCACGATCCAGCGCTGGAGAGCGCTGGAAGATCTGCGAGATGCCGCTGCCGGAGCCCTTGGCCCGGCGCGAGGCGGCGAGGGTCCTCTCCAGGGCACCCCGCCCGGCGGCCTCGCCGATCCGGGTCGCGCCTTCGGCCAGGCGTTGGGTCAGCGAGCCGCGCTGCTCGTAGGAGCGACGGTCGGTCTTCTTCTTCGGGTCCTCGGCGTCGTCCTTGCCCGACTCCTTGTCGAGCTTGCTGCGCAGCTTCTGCAGCGACTCGTCGTGTTCGAACTCGTCCTGGATTCGCGGGGGCACCTGGGCCCCAGGCATGTGGGTCACGAAGATCAGCGAGTCGTCTTGCGGTGGAGGGGCTGCGCCGGGCGGTGGGGGCGCCGGGCGGCGAGGAGGCGGTGGCCGCCGCCCGGTGGGACGCCGGCCCGGACCGGTGGGACGCCGGGGGGGGCCACGCCGCGTGCCGCGGGTGGGGCGCCGTCTCCCGCCAGGAGGTGGCCTGCGTCCGGTTGGAGGATCGCTGCTCATCGCCGTCCAGCGTCGCCTGTAGCTCCGCGCTGCACAACCCCCCGCAGGCTCAAGGGCCGTAGGTGAGCTGAATCCCGCCGCTGAGGCTAGGAGAAGGGAAGTTGAACGTGCCCTGGAAGTCCAGGCCGACGTTGCCGCGCTCGCGGAAGTGCACGTCGTGGAAGCCTGGGCTGACCACCAGCTGAGCGGACGTCTGGGGCTGGATGTCCGCGACCTCCAGGCCGTCGATGTGCACGTGGATCGTGACCCCCGTGAGGTTCGTCACCTCGAGGTTGGACAGTCCGGTCTGGTAGTCGATCCGCAGGAGTTGGTCGAAGTAGAAGGTGTAGGTGCCGAAGTAGATCAGCGCGCCGCCGGACTCGCGGATGTGCACGGGACGGGTCCCGCCGATCACGTCGAAGCTGACCAGCTGGCCGGGGAGCACGGTCCCCAGCCGATCGTTGTCGACGAACACGTCGATGTTCCCCGCGGAGTTGTTCATCACGGCGAAGTTCGCCTGGATGCTGCCGTTGGCGACGCGGCGGCCGCTCCGGCTGCTGCAGCCAGCAGCGCTCAGGCTCACGGCCACCAGACCGAGGAGGGTTCCCAGCAAGATCAAGCGGCGAGGTCGCGAAGTGCGTTGGTTCATGATGCCCCCAATGTTCGAGTCCTTGGACGCCCCTCACGCCCGGACATTCAGGGTCATGGTCGCCCTTGCGTGACTGCCGGGCAACAACGAACTTAGGGGCATCGTGCACCGGGAGACCTTGCCGTGAGCCTGCCCTTCGTCGACCCCACGAGCCTCGGCTCCCCCTACCTCGTCCCCTTCGACGGCGACTTCAGCGTCGCCGCCACCCCGACCCGGGTCCCTGGCGATCCCAGCAAGAAGGAGAGCGAGAAGTCGCTCAAGCGCTCAGTGAAGCGCCTGGATAAGCTCCAACGCCAGCTCTACGCCGACGACCGCTACGGGGTGCTGCTCGTGTTCCAGGCGATGGACGCAGCGGGCAAGGACAGCACGATCCGCGCAGTGATGACCGGGGTCAATCCGGCAGGCTGTCAGGTCTACAGCTTCAAGCAGCCGTCCAAGGAGGAGCTGGATCACGACTTCCTCTGGCGCACCTACAGCCGCATGCCCGAGCGCGGGCGGATCGGCATCTTCAACCGCAGCTACTACGAGGAGGTGCTCGTCGTCCGCGTGCACCCCGACTACCTCCAGGGACAGCGTCTGCCTCGCGGCAGCGACGACCTGCCCACCCTCTGGACCGAGCGCTACGCGTCGATCAACCACATGGAGGAGCACCTCGCGCGCAACGGGACCGTGATCATCAAGTTCTGGCTGAACGTCTCTCTCGAGGAGCAGCGCCAGCGCTTCCTCGCGCGCCTCGACGACCCCGAGAAGAACTGGAAGTTCTCCGGCGGCGACCTCGTCGAGCGCGGGCTCTGGCCCCGCTACATGGAGGCCTACGAGCAGGCACTCCGCGCGACCTCCCGGCCCTGGGCGCCCTGGTATGCGATCCCAGCCGACGACAAGCCCGCGATGCGCGCCGCCGTAGCCGAGATCGTCAGCGAGACCCTCGACCGCCTCGACCTGCACTGGCCCCAGCTGAGCGAGAAGGAAATGGCCAAGCTGGGGAATTACCGCGCCCAGCTCGAGGGCGAGTAGCTCGCCGAACCGGCCGAGCGGCGCGGAGCCGCGCGAATCGGCGTAGCCAAGGCTGAGCGAAGCGAAGCCCCGCGCGCGAAGCGAAGCCCCGCGCGCGAAGCGCGCGGCAGCGGGTGCGCAGCACCCGCTCCTGTGGGGTGAGCGCACGCGGCTTTGCCGCGGGCGCGAGGGGGGCTGGGACAGCCCCCCTTGGGGCGCTTCCGCGATCAAGCAGGCGCGGTCCTGGGTCGATTCAATCGACCCAGGGCCGCGCCTGCTTGATCGCGAGCCGACCCGCGCGGGTGATCTTGAACTCGATGTCCATCGCGAACCGATCGTTGTCCTGCTCGCCGTAGGCTTGCTTGAAGTGGCGCTGGATCCGCTCCATGGAGCGCGTCAGCTCCGAGATCTGGTCGGGGCTGAGCACGGTCGCCTGGCCCGCGGGCAGCTGGTTCGAGCGCTGGATGTACTGCACCTCGTATTCGCCCTGGGGGCCGAGGCGCGCGACGAGGAACTCGTCCGGCGTCGCCCCTGCCTGGGGGTTGGTCACCAGCGACTCGTCCATCTGCACGTTGACGTAGAACCCGGCCCAGTTGGGGTCGTAGATGTTCTTCGTGACCGCCACTCCGTTGGCCTGCTCCTCGTCGAAGTTGGGGTGCACGAGCACGCCCATCGCGGCCTGGAAGTGGTCGATCCGGTACCACTCCCGCTCCTCGAAGGCGCGGAAGTTCCAGAGGCTGGCCCACACCTGGCGCACGCTGTTTTCGAGGTGTCCCTCGTTGGGGCGGTGGGTGTAGCTGTCGTAGAGCCCCGCCCCGTTGAAGCCCTGCAGGTCTTCGTTGTTCGTGCTCGAGCGGCAGCGCAAGGGCCGGTCCGCCGGGAACTGGGCCTGGACCGCGCCGATCTCGTCGTGGAGGTCGGCGGGCACGGGGGCGTCTTCGATCCGCTCGCGGAACTCCTCCAGCAGGCGCTCGCGCTCGGCCGGGTCGCCGCCGACCTCGCGGAAGGCGGGCAAGGCGAGCATCTGTCGCGCCTCGTCGTAGAGCCCGTTGGCCTGCATGAAGCGGTCGTAGAAGGAGAACGGGATCGCGAAGCCGTCGGGCGCCATGCCGCTGGGCAGGATGTCGCGCAGCTCGGCGAGCCCCGCAGCCTTCGCGCCCACCCGCGAGGCGTCGGCGAGCCCGAGGTCGTCGAGGTCGCGGGCCTCGGTCAGCGAGAGGTCGCGGACCGGGGTCTGGGGATCGGGCCGCAGGGCGTCGAGGCGCTGCATGGCCTCGGCCTCGCTGATCTCCTCGACGGTGAAGCCGTCGGCGGTGACCTCCAGCTTTACCCACTTGCCGAACAGCGGCTGCAGGTCGGGGTGGGTCGCGGCGTCCTTGACGTAGGCGTTGGGTGTGTCGTTCTGCTTGGCCTTGAGGTTGATGTGGGAGAGCGGGGTCTGCGGCTGGGCCGTGATCACGCCACCCACGTGGCTGAGGTCGTTGGGGATCGTCTGGAACACGACCACGTCGCGCACCGTCGGCGGCGGGCCCGAGCCGTCCATCAACCGCAGGCGGCCGTAGCCCTCTCCCAGGTTGAGCGCGGAGAAGGTCACGCTGCCGAACAGCTCGCGGGTCCCGATCACACGGATCTGCCGCTGGTCGAACTCGGCGCGCTCCTCGGCGTAGAGGCGCTCGTGGGTCTCGCCGGCGGGGTGGTAGTAGACGTGATCGCTGGCGAAGCTCATGCCGTCGCGCACCTGCTCGTAGGCGATCGCGACCTTGTCGACCTTGACCGGGTCGGTGGGCCAGAACTCGACGGTGTAGATCCCGGTCCCGCCGTCGGCGCGCTCGAAGGCGTCGTGGGCGATGATCGACCCCGCGAGGAACGAGCGCTGGTCCGTGAAGTAGGTCTGCCGGTTGAACTCCCGCAGGTCGCGGTCGGTGCCGGGGGGATCGCTGGGGTCGGGGTTCAACCCCAGGCCGTGGGTCGCGAAGTCGAAGTGGAAGGCGTGCTGCTTGGTGTCGATGAAGTGCAGCTGGGGGGTCTGGGTGTCGACGCCCGTCACGAGGAACTTGACCTCGCGTACGCCCATGGCCCCGGGGACGTTGTCGCGGCGGCTCAGCCGCTCGAAGGTCGCCCGGTCTGGGACCTCCAGCTCGAAGGAGCTGCGCTCGAGCTCCCCGGTCTCGTAGTAGGACCAGCGCTGGCCTCCCCTGCGGAGGGTGATCCAGCCTCGGACGCGGTTGCCGTCGAAGCGGAAGGTGCCTCGCGCGGTGTATCCGTCGCCGAAGAGGTCCAACGACCCCGAGAGACCCGCCGAGAAGTCGAGCCGCAGGCGATCACCCTGCGCGTCGTAGCTCCCCTCGCCGCTGAAGCGGGTCACCGTTCCCTGGCGCGAGGTGCTGTGCTCGACCCGCAGCTCGCCCCCAGGCAGCTCGCTGATCGTGAGCGTCCCCGGTCGGGCTGCCCCTGCGCCGTAGGGCCGCATGCTGATGGTGTAGCTGCCGGGCTGCGGGGCGTCGGCGAGGGCGACGGTGCCACAGCTCAAGGCGAGGACGGCGAGCAGGGTGCGCATGAGACCTCCGCGAGGGATCGAGGATCCCTCTCCCCAGGCGCCCATGCAAGCGGATAACCGGAGCCCCGAAGTCCCTCACCCGGGTGGTGACGCCAGGTTTTGCAGGAGTTAAGCCCCCCCCCGACGCCACGTCGACCCGTCGCCGGCTGACGCTGGGACGCAGCGGGACTCAAACGCGACGGCTGGGCGGCGTGAAAAGCAGCCCCGTTAGAACAGACGCCAGCCAGCGGGCTGGACCTGCTTGGGCAGCCGGTCGCGATTCTCCGCGAGCCAGCTCACCCAGGCGGCGTGGTCGTCGCCGTGGTCGGCCTGGGTCAGGCTGGGCAAGGTCGCCGCCGCCAGCTTGCGCTGGGCCTCGAGGAAGGGCACGAAGCCGCTCTCGTGCTGAATCTCGAGCTCGGTCAACACCGCCTGCGCCTGGTCGAGGTGCTTGCGGCTGTCGAGCATCGCGATCAGGCTCTCGGTGACGACGGGCACCGAGAGCTCGACCAGCGAGGCGAACACGGCGCGGTCGACCTCCAGCCGGGTCTCCGGAGGCTTGGGCTGGGCGCTGAAGCCCAGCCGCACCCGCCCCAGGTCGAGGGGGACGTCCTCGCGCAGCAGGCCCACGTCCTGACGCAGCCCGCGGACCGAAATCCCCAGCCGACTCCCGAGGTCATGGAAGGCGTAGCGGTGGTTCAGCCGGCGAATCCGCAGGTGGTAGCGCGAGAGCGAGGCGTCGCTGACGCTGATCTCGGTCTGCAGCGAGCGACCGAGGACCCAGCTCTCCGCCCCGCTCAGCACCACCGAGCGCTGAGGCCCGTCGGGGGCCTCGATGTGCAACGTGCCCACCGTGCGTCCTTCCGGACCGCACACCTGCTTCGCGAAGCGGTCGCGAGCCACCACCCACCAGGCCAACCAGGCGTTGAGGTCGCGGCCCAGGTTCTCGTGGGTGACCACGAACAGCTGGTCGGAGATCCAGTCGCAGCGCATGTTCCACAGGCGCAGCGCGTGCTCGAGCACCTGCCCGACCTGGTCGGCGTGCAACCCGCAGGCCTCGAGCGAGGACCCCGAACCGCGGATCGAGCGCGTGCCGTTCTCGGAGTCGAGGCTCTCGAGGCAAGCGACGATGCTCACCGGGTGGGCCATGTCCTCCAGCGCAGCGAGCAGCACCCCGGGCACCGGCGTGGGCGGGAACTCGGGCAGCGCCTCGGCCTCGTGGTCCGGCCGATAGAACATGCCGCTGCGCGACGCTTCACGCGCTGGCTTGCGCGAGAGGTTCCCTGCGCGATAGACGAGGGTCGCCTTGCCGACCTGGATCTTGTCGTGATCCTTGAGCACGACCTCGCGACGGACCACGACCTTATTGAGGGTCACCGGGGCGTTGGGGTCCATGTCCGTGAGCACGACGCCGCTGGGGGTCCGCCGCAGCAAGAGGTGGGTCGGCGCGACGTCGGGGGCCTCCACCGTAAAGTCGGTGTGGGGAGAGCTGCCGAGGGTCAGGTCCGAGCGACCGAGGAGCGGGAACGAGCCCCCGGGGGCGAGCTTGCACTCCAACCGCGGCAGGTTCGGCGAGCTCCCGCGCAGCAAGCGGTTGAGGTCGTCCACCAGCAGGGCCGCGCTCGGGGTGCGGAACGTGCGGTCGCGCTCGAGCAGCTGAGCCACCAGCCGGCACACGCCCAGGGGCGGCGGCTGGGTCAGGCGCTCGAGGGGCGGATACTCGCCCGCCTGAATCCGGATCGCGTACTCCGCGACGGTCCGCCCGTGGAAGGGCGTCATGCCTGCCAGGAGCGTGTAGTAGAGCACCCCCAGCGAGAACAGGTCGGCCCGGTGATCGACGGTGTGGTCGCCCCATTGCTCGGGGGCGATGTAGGCCGGTGAGCCGACGATCGCGCCGGCCCTGGTCGAGGTCGAGTCCGAGTGGTTGGTCTTGGCGATGCCGAAGTCGCAGAGCTTGAGCGTGCCGTCGCTGGCGAGGAGCACGTTGTGCGGCTTGATGTCGCGGTGCACGACCCCGCGCTCGTGCACGGCCTGCAGCGCGGTGGCGATCTGGCGCAAGGCGCGGGTCGCGCCTTCCCAGGTGAAGCGCTTGCGCTTCTCGAGCAGCTCCTGCAGCGAGGGCCCGTCGACGCGCTCCAGGATCAGGTAGGCCACCGAGCCCTCGCCGCCCGCCTCCAGCACGCGCACGATGTTCGAGTGCTGCAGCTCGGCCATCAGCCGCCCCTCGCGGCGGAAGCGCTGCAGCGCCTCGGGGTCGACGGCGGAGAAGACCTTGATCACGAAGGGCGCCACGCCCCCGTCCGGGCGGCGCGCCTGGTAGACGCGGCCCATGCCGCCCTTGCCGATCAAGCGACCGGTGATGAACCCGCCGAAGGACTTCCCCAGCAGGGGGTCGTGCTCGCTGCTCTTGGAGAGGTCGGTCTCCGCCTCGGCCAGGAGCTCGGTGTAGGTGTCGCCGTCGATCACCCCGCTGAAGTGCAGGTAGGTGAGGAAGGTGCTCGCCTGGACCACCGAGCTCTGGGTGGCTGGCGCGCGCTCGGCCCAGGTCGCCCGGTGCTCGTCGAGGAGCCCGGCCTCCACCCCGCGGTCGCGGAGCAGGCTGCAGATATGATCGATCGCGTACTGCACGGTATCGAGAGAATGCCCTCTCCGACTGCCCGTCGCAAGGTGAGCCAGATGACGTGCTCTTGGTTAGGCTGAACCCAATGGACATCGAAGCCGAAATGGAGCGCCTCAGCCGCGAGGCCCGCGCCAAGCTCGAGGCGGACGCCCCTCGCGCCGCGGGGGACGACGCGGCCCTCGACGACGAGCTCGCTCGCCTGGAGCAAGAGGTCAAGACTCCCCCCCGCACCGAGCCCAGGAGCAAGCTCGACGCCGAGGCCGAGCGCGAAGCGGCCGAGCTCGCGAACAGCGGGACCTTCCCCTGGGAGAAGCTGTTCCTCGTCGTCGGCGCGGTGGTGGTGTTGGCGGTCGTGTGGGCGCTGGTCAAGAAGCTGCTCGCGATGCTCCCGGTGCTCCTCGTCGTCGGCTTCCTCGGCTGGCTGGCGTGGAAGTTCCTCGGCCGGCGCAAGACGTCCGACCCCGACCTCGAGTGAAGCGGAGCGAGCTGAGGGCGCTCCTCGAGCGAGCCGGGATCCGCCCCAGCAAGGGCCGCGGCCAGAACTTCCTCGTCGAAGACAGCCTCGCCGAGGCGATCGTGCGCGACGCCGGCGTCGACGGCGAGACCCTGGTGTGGGAGGTCGGAGCCGGACTCTGCGTGCTGACCCTGCCGCTCGCCCGGGTCGCCGCCGCGGTGGTCAGCGTGGAGCTCGACGCCGCGGTCGCCGAGGTCGCGCGCGAGCTGCTCGCCGAGCAGGAGAACGTGACCCTCATCGAGGGCGACGTCCTCGACGGAAAGCACGCGCTGAACCCCGAGGTCCTCGCCGCGCTCCGTGCGCGGAGCGAGTGGCCGCGCCTGATGATGGTCGCGAACCTCCCCTACGCCATCGCGACCCCGCTCTTGATCCGCGCCCTCGCCAGCGAGCTCCCCGCGCTCTGCGGGATCGTGGTCATGGTCCAACTCGAAATGGCCGAGCGAGCCGTAGCCCAGCCCGGGACCCCGGCCTACGGCGCGGTCTCGGTGCTGCTCCAGGCCATGACCTCGGACGCGCGGATCGTGCGGACGGTCCCTCGCACGGTGTTCCATCCCCGCCCCAAGGTGACCTCGGCCATCCTCTCGCTGACGCCCAGCCCGGAGCGGCTGGCTGGCTTCGCCCAGCTCGAGCCGATGGTCCGCGGGCTGTTCAACTTCCGCCGTAAGTCCTTGCAGAACGCTGCCAAGCACGCCGCTGCGCGGGATCCCCAGCTGGCCTGGCTCCCCGACGCGCTGCGAGCCAGCGACCTCGATCCTCAGGCGCGCTGCGACGGCCTTCCGGTCGCGGCGTTCCGGGCTTTGGCCGCCTCGGGACCGGCTGGCTAAACGCGACCGGGGGAGGCACGCCTTTTGCTAAACCCGAAAAGTCTCTAAGTTTACGTAGACAACCCTTGCGGAGGTAACGCGGCGCGTTTACAACCCAGCGTTTGTACGGGGCTTCATGGGGCGGATTTCTCAGAGCACGCGGGAGCGCATCCGCGAGCGAATCGACATGGTGCAGTTGGTCTCGGAGTACGTCCAGCTGGATCAACGCGGTTCGCAGGACTTCTGGGGTCGCTGTCCGTTCCACGACGAGAAGAGCGCCTCGTTTCACGTGCTGCCCGGGCGGGGCATCTTCAAGTGCTTTGGCTGCGGTAAGGGAGGCGACATTTTCAGCTTCGTGAGTGAGATCGAGGGCGTCGGCTTCGCCGACGCGTTGCGGCTGCTCGCCCAGCGCGCCAACGTCGAGTTGGAGGAGGCGACGCCGCAAGAGCGCGCGCGCGCTGCGCGGAAGCAAGAGCTGCAGCGCGCGATGAACCTCGCGTGTGACTTCTACGCCTCGGTCCTCTGGAGCGACTCCCCCGCCGGCGTCAGCGCCCGCGACTACCTGCGTGAGCGCGGGATCAGCGACGAGACCGCCCGCGCCTTCCGCCTCGGCGTCGCCCCCGCCGACTGGAACACCCTCGTGCAACACGCCGCCCAGCACCGCGTCCCCCTCGACGCCTTGTGCGAGGCCGGCCTGGCTCGCCGCCGCGACGGCGGCCGCCCCTACGACTTCTTCCGCGACCGGCTGATGTTCCCGATCTGCGACGTCCAGGGGCGGGTCGTCGCCTTCGGCGGGCGCACGCTCTGCGGCGACGAGCGCAAGTACATGAACTCGCCGGAGGTCCCCGGCCTCTACGAGAAGCGCAAGCTGCTCTACGGCCTCGACCACGCCAAGCGCGCGCGCCCCAAGCGCCTGGTCGTCGTCGAGGGCTACATGGACGTGGTGATCCCGCACCAGGCGGGGCGCGACGAGTTCGTGGCCGCCCTCGGCACCGCCTTCACCCCCGAACAGGCCAAGCTCGCCGGACGCTACGTCGACGAGGTCGTGCTCCTGTTCGACGGCGACGAAGCCGGCGCGCAGGCGACCCTGCGCGCCTTGGCCAAGCTCGTCGGGCAGACCGGGATCACGATCCGGATCGCGCGCCTCCCCGCGGGGATCGACCCCGACGACGCCGTGCGCCAGGACCCCGCGCTGCTCGACGCCGCCCTCGAGGGCGCCGACGACGTGGTCGGGTTCCTCGTCGGCGAGGCCCTCCGCGGCTTCGACCGCACCTCCCCGGCGGGGCGCGAGCGGGTGATCAAGGCCGCGCTCAAGCTGCTGGCGCCGATCCCCGACCCCATCCGCCTCTCGGCCGAGATGAACACCGTGGCCGAGCGCTTCGGCGTCCCCGAGACCGTGCTCCGCGAGGAGCTGATGGCCGCGCGCCAACCCAAGCGCCGGCGCCGCGGGCGCTTCCGCGAAGAGCAGCCCGTCGACGCTCCGATCGAGCTCTCGGGCGTCGAGGAGAAGCTGCTCGAGGCCCTGTTGGCCGTCCCCACCGGCGCCGCCCAGGCGCTGGCCCAGGGGATCACCCCCGACCTGTTCAGCGCAGGTCCGGCCCGCGCCGTGGCCGCCGCGATGTTCGCCATCGCCGAGCAAGGCGTCGAACCCACCCGAGTGCTCGATCAACTCGACGGCGTGGCCCGCGACTTCGCGGGGACGCTGATCGGCAAGATCGACTCGAACAAGGACTACGAAGGGGAGCTGGCTGGCGTCGCACGTCTCGTGCAACGCGTCACCAAGTCCCGATTGCAACGCGTACGACAGCAACTGAGCCAGAAGCCAGACCCTGAGACCGAGCGCCGCCTGTTGGAGGAATGGAAGACACTCAACAGCCGCTTGAAACGAGCCGGGTCCAACCCTTCCAAGGCAACGCTGTCGTGAGGATTTAGAGGAGCGGGTAATGGCTGCCAAGCGCCAGACCAAGAAGAAGACCACCACCAAGCGGACGCGCAAGAAGCGCAGTTCGAAGGCAAAGTCCGCGACCGCCACCGCCGAGAAGGACGAGGACTCGAAGGACGCGAAGGACGAGGACGACCACGACGACCTCGAGTCCGACGACTTCGAGGACGACGACGAAGAGGAAATGGGCGAGCTGGCCGAAGAGCTGGCCGATCAGAACGAGAAGATCGACGACCCGGTGCGGATGTACCTCACCCAGATGGGTGAGATCCCGCTGCTCACGCGCGAGAAGGAGCTGACCCTCGCCAAGCAGATCGAGGTCTACCGCAAGCGCTTCCGCTACCTGCTGATCTCGAACCACGAGATGATGAACCGCTCGGTCGACATCCTCGAGAAGGTGCTGAGCAACGAGCTGGCCTTCGACCGCACGCTGAAGATCGCGGGCACCGACGAGACCGGCGCGACCAAGCCCAAGCTCACCAGGCGCCTGACCGGCGTGATCCGCGACGCCAAGGAGATCATCCGCCAGACCTACAAGATGTACCTCCGCCTGCGGGAGAAGCGGGTCTCGCAGAAGGAGCGCGAGTCGCTGCTGCGCCAGATCAAGGTCCGCCGCCGGCGAGGGACGACCCTGCTCGAGGAGTGCGGGATCCAGATCAAGATCGTGCGCCCCTGGCTGGACGTGATGCGCGCCGACTTCCGCGACATGAAGTACATGCGCCGCCTGGCCCGCTCCGACACCCCCAAGGGCAAGGAGTCGGCGAAGAAGCTGCGCCTGCTCGAGGATCGCTACGGCGAGGAGTTCGACTTCGAGAGCTCGCTGGGCCAATACAGCAAGACCTGGACGAACGCCAAGGCCAACAAGGCGACCTACTATCCGATGACCTACTCCAAGCGCATGCGGCAGAACTCGCGGCGCTTCGAGGCCTACGAGAAGGCCAAGCGCGAGCTCTCGGGCGGCAACCTGCGCCTCGTGGTCTCCATCGCCAAGAAGTATCGCAACCGCGGGCTGAGCTTCCTGGACCTGATCCAGGAGGGGAACACCGGCCTGATGAAGGCCGTCGAGAAGTACGAGTACCGCCGCGGCTACAAGTTCTCGACCTACGCCACGTGGTGGATCCGGCAAGCGATCACACGCTCCATCGCCGACCAGGCGCGCACGATCCGCATCCCGGTGCACATGATCGAGACCATGAGCAAGTACCGGAACGTGCAGAAGCGCCTGGTGCAGCAAATGGGCCGCGAGCCCGAGGTCGAGGAGGTCGCCTCGGAGATGGGGATCCCGGTCGCCGAGTGCCGCCGGATCATGAAGATCAGCAAGCAGCCGATCTCCCTCGATCGCCCGATCGGCGACAGCGAGGACGGCCACTTCGGTGACTTCATCGAGGACAAGGGCGCCGAGAGCCCCGTCAACGCCGCGACCTACGAAATGCTCAAGGACAAGCTCGAGCGCGTCCTGGAGACGCTGACCTTCCGCGAGCGCGAGATCATCAAGCTCCGCTACGGGATCGGTGACGGCTACACCTACACCCTCGAGGAGGTCGGCCGGATCTTCAAGGTCACCCGCGAGCGCGTGCGCCAGATCGAGGCCAAGGCCGTGCGCAAGCTGCAGCACCCCGTCCGCAGCCGCATGCTCGAAGGGTTCCTGGAGGCCGTGCCCAGGTGAGCGAGTTCAGCCTCCCCGCCGTCCAGACCCTGGGGTCCATCGACCGCAAGATCCTCAGCGCCGAGCGCCGCCTCGCGCGCGCGCCCAGCCGCGCCGCGCCCCAGGAGGCGCGGGTGGCCGAGGCCAAGAAGGCGCTCGAGGAGCTGAAGGCCAAGAACAAGCAGGCCGTCCTGACCCTCAAGAAGCTCGAGGCCACCGTCAAGGACAAGGAAGAGGAGGTCGGCAAGACCAACGTCGCCCTCAACACCGCCAAGAGCAACGAGGAATACCAGACCCTGCTGCGCAAGATCGATCGGCTCAAGACCGAGATCAGCAACACCGAGACCGCGATCCTCGAGGCGTTCGAAGGCCAGGACAGCCGCGACGCCGAGGTCAAGCGCTACGAGGCTCGGCTCAAGGAGCAGGAGGCTGAGCTCGAGCAGGCCCTCGGCCGGGTGAAGGAGGAAGAGGACGAGATCAACGCCGAGCTCGACGCCCTCCGCAAGCAGCGCGACGAAGCCGCCACGCACATCGGCCAGGACCACCTGGACCTCTACGACAAGGTGCTCTCCAGGACCAAGGACACGGCGATCGCCCAGATCATCAACGAGAACTGCGGCGCCTGCGGGATCCGCGTCCGCCCCGACCAGATCTCCCAGGCCCGCGGCGAGAAGCTCG
>Ga0070727_10002727_pt1 | contig 16651 bp, 12 predicted proteins | sample tdAd472_FD_66722 | JGI IMG/M metagenome (GOLD analysis project Ga0070727, IMG submission 66722) | Marine sediment microbial communities from the Atlantic coast under amendment with organic carbon and nitrate - tdAd47.2 | ecosystem: Environmental > Aquatic > Marine > Coastal > Sediment | place...
CTGGTGCTCGACGAGCCGACCAACCACCTCGACCTCCACAGTCAGGACCTGCTGTTCCGGGCGGTGAGCGACTTCAAGGGCACCTGCGTGTTCGTCTCCCACGACCGCGAGTTCATTCGCCGCCTGGCGACCTCCGTGCTCTCCATCGAAGACGGCCGCGTACGCCACTTCCCCTGCGACTACGAGCAGTACCGCTGGCGGCTGGCTCAGGAGGCCAAGGAGCGCGCCGACTACGAGAAGTCGCGCGCGGCGCCGAGCAAGCCCAGCCAGCCGAGCAAGCCCGCGAAGTCCAGCAAAGCTGGCAAGCCCAAGCCCAACCGCAAGACCCGCGAGCGGCGGAGGTGGGAGCGCAAGGCCGAGGAGCTGCAGCAGAAGATCGAGGCCGCGGAGGCCCGGGTCGGCGAGCTCGAGGCGCTGATGGGCGAGGCGGGCTTCTTCGACGACCAGGAGCGCAGCGTGCCCCTGATCTACGAGCACAAGGAGCTGCAGCAAGCGATCGAGGCCGACTACGAGTCGCTGGAGTTTGCCCTGCAGTCCCTCGAGTCGGAGTCCTGACGCCGGCGCGAGGCTACTTTGGCTCTAGCTGTGCCTTCAGCTCCTCGAGCATGCCCGGGGCCTGCTCGTTGCCCAGGCGCGCGGCGGTCTCGAGCCACTTGATCGCGCCCTCCACCGACCGAGGTCCCCCCTCTCCCGCCGCCAGCATGTAGGCCAGGTTCAGCATGGCCTGGGTGTCCGCGCGGCGGGCAGCCTGGGTGTAGAGCGCGCGGGCCTTGGGCAGGTCGCGCGCCCCGCCCCGTCCGCTGTAGTGGTAGCTGCCGAGGACTTGCATCGCCTGGGCGTCGTCGTAGGAGATCGCTTCGCGCAGCGCCTCGAGCGCCTGCTCTGGATCCTGCTCGACCCCATGGCCGTTGAAGTGGGCCATCGCCAAGGCCACGAGCGCCGTGCCGTGACCGTAGTCGCCGGCCTGGCGGTAGAGCTCGGCGGCGCGGGAGAGGTCGCGCTCGACCCCCTGCCCGTTGGCGTAGCACATGGCGAGGTTCAGGATCGCCTTGGGGTTTCCGTCCTGAGCCGCTTGCTGGAAGAGCTCCTTGGCCCGGGCCGGGTCCTGCTCGAGGCCCAGCCCGTGGAGGTAGCACCAGCCGAGGTTGTTGCGCCCGTGGTGCCCCCCAGCCTCGGCGGCCTGGCGGTAGTAGTCGAGGGCCCTGGCCAGGTCCTTCTCGACGCCGACTCCGTTGAAGTGGGCGAAGCCGAGCGCGGCTACGGCCTCCAGGTCCCCGCGGCGCTGGCTTTGGTGTACCACTCCAGCGCCCGGGGGACGTCCTGCTCGACCCCCAGCCCCCTGAGCAAGCACTGCGCGAGGCGCATCATGCCGCGGGGGTTGCCCGCCTCCGCCGCGGAGCGAAACAGCTCGGCGCCGCGCGCGAGGTCCAGGGGGGTCCGCTCGCCCGAGAGGCACCGCCAGCCGAGGTCGACCCGAGCGTCGAGGTCTTCCTCCGCCAGGGCCTGCAGCTCGTCGGTGGACTTGGCGTAGTGTTCCCGGGTGACCTCCGGAGAGGGCAGCGGAGACTGCGCGATTCGCGGCTTGGCCGGCGGGGCGTCCTGGGCCTGGAGGCAGCAGGCGCTCAGCAGCGCGATCCAGGCCAGGCGAGGCGCGCTCATTGTTCCTGCTGGGCGGTGAAGGCCGCGCGCAGTTTGTCGAGCTCGGCGCCCAGCTGAGGGTTGAGCTGCAGGGCCTCCTGCTTGAGGGTCGCCGCGCTCTGGGCGTCGCCCAGCGCTTCGGCGATCAGGATCCGCAGGAGCAAGAGGCGCGCTCCGGCGCGGGGGTCGACGTCGGGGTCCTCCTGGGCGAGCTTCGCGAACTTCGCGTACTCGCCTGCCAAGGTTCGCTGGGCGCGCTTCAGGAGCATGCCCGCGTCTTCGTCGCTGTACATCGCCGCCGCCAGCGCCGCCTGGGCATAGGCCTGTCGCAGCTGGAGGGACTGGGGGGGGTAGCGGAAGCCCAGCTGCTCCATGTAGGCCATGCCCGTGGCCGTGTCGTTGAGCGCGAGGCAGGCCTCCAGCACATGCATCAGCGAGGCCGGCGCCGGGAGCAGCCCCTGCTTGCTCGAGACCTCCATGTAGTCGCGGAAGGCCTGGGTCACGGCCTTCGCGTGCTCGGTGCGCTCTTCCCGGGTCTCGGCCAGCTTGCGCAGCGCGCTCTCGGCGTCGATGAGGTTCATCCAGGCGACCCCGTAGTAGCGGTCGACCTGCGCCGCGACCTGGATCGCGCCACGGAAACGGCGGGCGGCCTCGGCGATCAGACGCTTGCGCTGCGCCTCGTGCTCGACGAGCTGCTGCTGGCGCCGGGCTTCGTTCTGCTCGGGGGTCAGGTTCGGGTCTGGCCGGTACTCCAGGTCCTTGAACGCCATGTTGCGGTAGACGAGGCCGAGGTTGTTCCAGCAGAAGCGGACCGACTTCGAGGGGGAATAGCGGTGAACGTTGATCCCGTTGAGGAGGGCGTACTCCGCGGACTGCCAGTCCTTGAGGTTGAGGTAGGCGTTGCCCAGGTTGTTCCAGCCCTCCACGTGCACCGCCCCCAGCTTGAGCGACGTCTCGATGGGGCCGACCGCCTCGAGCCACTCCTCGTTGTAGAGGTGCTCCATGCCCAGGCTGGAGTATGCCCGCGCGCAGTAAGGGCGCTTGGCGATGGTGTCCTCCCAGATCCCGGTGGCCGAGGTCCAGGTGTGGATTCGCAGGACGGTCCCCACCGAGAGCACCACGGTCAGCGCGGCGAAGGCGAGGGGCATCAGGACCCGGGTGCGCGGCTCCGCCCGCTCGAGGTTGGGGTACCAGCGAGCGCAGGCGACGACGATCGCAGCGGGCAGCAGCGCGCTCGGCAGGTAGAGCCGGTGATCGACCATCAGGTCGAGGATCGGGAGGAACGAGCTCTCCACGATGTGGGTCAGGTAGTACCAGACGACGGCCAGCGGGATCAGGCGGTGCCCACGGAACAGGAGCTTGAAGGCCAGCGCCCAGATGAGGAGATGCCCGAGGAGGGCGAACAGCACGTCACCGACCTTGTTCGGCCAGCCGGTCGCCGCCGAGTGGGGGAAGCCATGCTCCACCGCCTGGTCGATGGGGAGCAAGAACTGGTTGAGGTAGCGGAGCGTGATGTAGATCTGCGAGGTGAAGTACTCGAAGCGCGTCGCCCCCGCGGCCGAGGTCGTGGGGAACCACAGCGCGCCGAGCTTGCTGGGGCCGTAGTAGGCGAGCATCGCCAGCCCGCCCAGGGCGAACGGAGCCATGCAGGCGAAGGGCGCCCACCAGCGCTTGCCTTTGAAGAACAAGACCTCGATCGCGAACAGCGCGCCCGGGATCACGAGGGTGTTCTCCTTGGTCAGCGCGCACGCGGTGACGCAGAGCAGGACACCGCCCCACAGCGCCCAGGACGGCGAGGCGTCCTCCTCTCCGCGCTCCGCTCGTAGCCGCGCGCTGACGTAGCACACACAGGCCCCCAGGAAGGCGGTGGCGCCCATGACCGCGTAGCGCTGGGCGATGTAGCTCACTGCCATGACCTGGACCGGGTGGACCATCCACAGCGCCGCCGCGCCCAGCGCGACCCAGTGCTCGAGCCCCGGGCGAACCTCGCTCCGCGCCAGCAGCAGCCCGCGGACGAGGAGGAACAGCAACATCCCGTTCAGCGCATGAAAGGCGATGCTCACCACGTGGTACGACCAGGTGTACTGCACGGCGGGCGTGTAGGGGTGGGTGGTCGGCGTGTCGGCGATCTGAAAGTTGAAGTAAAAGGTGACGTTCACCAGGCAGCGGTTGGCGTTGAGCTTCACCAATTCGAACCAGCTGTCGAGCTCGCCCATGGGGTTCCAGAGCTTCTGGTTGCGGGTGACCACTGGGGCGTCGTCGAAGATGAAGGGGACGAACACCGAGTAGGTGAACACGGCCACCGCCAGGACCAGCAGCAGGTAGAGCGCGGTCCACGTCCCCGAGAGGTCGTGGGTCATGCGACGAAACCACAGCGGGCGCGGATCGAGCGCCGGCCTGGCCGCGGCCTCCGGCTGCGCCGAGGCGTCGGCCTGCTTGTGCTTCTTCTTCTGCTTTCGGCGACGCTTCGCCATGCCCTGCGCTGCTCCTGGTGCTCGAGGAGTTTAGCCCATCACGGGCGCGCCAACGGCACCCGGTCGAGGTCGCGGACCGCGACGACCTTGGGGAACACCGCCTCGGCCTCGCGCACGAAGGGCTTGGTGCTGGGGTAGCGCTGAGAGAAGTGGGTCAGGACCAGGGTCCCCAGGCAGCCGCCCTCCTGGGCGATGGTCGCCGCCTCGGTGGCGGTGAGGTGCTTGTGGTCGCGGGCCAGCTTGCGGTCGCGCTCGAGGTAGGTCGACTCGATCACGGCGAGGTCGGTGCCGCGCACCAGCGCGCGCGCGCCCTCGCAGGGGCGGGTGTCCATCACGAAGCCGAAGGCTGCGCCGCGCTTGGTCTCGGTGACCTCCTCGAGGGTCACCAAGCGCTCTCCGACCTGGAGCTTGCCCTCGCGTTGGAGCTCGCCGACCTGGGGACCGCGGAGGCCGATCTCGCTCAGCTTCTCCTTGTCGAACCGGGTCCCGTCGCGCTCCTTGATCCGGTAGCCGAAGGTGTCGACCGAGTGCACGAGGGGGTAGGCCTCGATCACGAAGGTCGCGTCCTCGCTGACCACCCCGCCGTCGCCCGAGACCGGGCAGGGGACGAGCTCCACGGCGCGGTGGTAGATCGTGCTCCGGATCAAGCGTTCGTAGTAGGCCTGGCCGCTCTTGGGGAAGAAGATCTCGACCGGGTGCTTGACGCGGTCGAGGGAGAGGCGCTGAACGATCCCGGCCAGCCCGAGGGCGTGGTCGCCGTGGAAGTGGGTGATGAAGATCCGCCGCACCTCCGGGACCGCGACCTCCGCCAGGATGAACTGCCGCTGGGTGCCCTCGCCGGGGTCGAAGAGGAACCCTGCGCCGTCCCACCGCAGCAAGTAGCCGTTGTGGTTGCGGTAGCGGGTCGGGACCTGACTCGAGGTCCCCAACGCGACGAACTCCCTCAGGCTCACGCAGGCTCCGGTGTGGGGTGTGGGTTCGTTCTAAAGCCTTGACCGGACGCTCGCTAGCGCGAGGCGTCGGAGCCGCCAGATATCTTCCGTAAGTCTTGGCAGGATATGCCAGATTTCCGTCGCGCGGACTTCGGGATATCCGCTTCAACTCCAATGGCGATGGGCTATACTGACCCCCCTGCATGTCGGACTATTTCGGTCCGAAATGTGCAGCCTCGACTGGAGCTCATGGACCGAATCCGCAGGATTTATAAGGACGGCCGCAAGCTCGCCCACGACGGCCGCAAGCTCGCTCGGCTGGCGCTGAAGAAGCGCGTCGCGCTACCGCGCGAGTTCCAGATCGAGGTCACCAACCGCTGCAACCTCGACTGCGACATGTGCCCGCGGCTGACCCTGCTCAAGGTCCCCGAGGTGGACATGAGCCAGGAGACCTTCGACGCGGTGCTCTCGCGCATGGTCGAGCCGGAGTCGGTGACCCTCACCGGGTGGGGCGAGCCGCTGATGCACCCGCGGCTGTTCGACTACATCGACGCGATCAAGGCCCGGCACCCCCAGTGCGCGGTGGGTTTCACCACCAACGGGCACCTGCTCGCGCCTGGCATGGTCGAGAAGATCCTCAGCCGCCCGGTCGCGCGGGTGAACGTCTCCCTCGAGGAGCTCCCCTGGGAGAACGCAGTCGCCGCGAACGCGTTCGCGGCGCCGCCTCCCCCGCCGGACGACGCGCGCCGGGGCAACCCGATGAAGGGCGGTGACAACCGAATCGCCCGCGACGGTCACCCGACCCCGCCCAAGGTCGTCGACCACCTGAGGCACTTCCTCGCCCAGCGCAACGCCCAGGCGGCACGTGGCGAGCCGGCCCCCGAGGTCCGCCTGCAGGTGGTGCTGTTTCCCAACAGCGCGGAGACCGTCCAGCGGCTGGTCGACTTCGGCGCCGACCTCGGCTTCCAGGCGATCAACGTGGTTCGCCTCGACGTGCGCGGACGTCCCGACCTCACCCGCCCCGAGCCCGAGGAAGAGCGGCAGCTGATCGCCCTCGCCCGCCAGCGGGCCAAGGCGCGCGGGATCCCGCTGGGCTCGGTCAACGACCACGGCTGGGCGCTGCGCCTCGGTTCGCACAACGACCGCTTCTGCATGCGGCTCGACAACTACGTCTACGTCGACGTCGCCGGCAACGTGGCACCTTGCTGCTTGCTGCGCGCTCACCACCTGGGCAACCTGCGCGAGCAGAGCCTGGACGAGGTGTGGAACTCGACGGAGTTCAAGCGCTTCTACGGCCCGGGTATGCACCCGGCGTGCGCAGGCTGCGACGCCTTCATGCACGGTTACCATCACGAAACGACGGGGAAGGCCGGCACCTCGCCGGTCGCCCAGGGGAGTTTGTCATGACGAAGAAGGTCTGGTTCCTCGAGCCACCCGCGGTCACCGAGCGCAACCCGGAGCGGTTCGCAGGTTGCACCTACGAGGTCTATCACTTCCCCGATCTGGGCAACCTCTACCCGTTCACGATGCTCCTCGAGCGTGGGGTCGAGGTGAACTTCTTCGACGCCGCGCTGCTGGGCGACGACGAGCAGGCCTTCGCCGCGCGGCTGCAGGCGAACCCCGCCGACTACTTCGTGCTCCACGCGGTGGTCCTGGCCAAGCCCACGGACCTCTACTGGGTGCGCAAGCTGCGCAGCCTGTTCCCCGAGGCCAAGATCCTGATCCACGGCCCCGAGGCGACCCGGGTCCCCGAGGAATACATCGACGGCGACGAGAACGTGATCGTGATCCGGGGCGAGGTCGAGCGGGCCATGGTCGACCTCGTGACCGGGGAGATGACCGAGCCCTTCGGGATCACCCGCCTCGAGAACGGCGAGTACAAGACCTACGACCCCGACCCTCGCGGCTACATTCCCTTCGACGACCTCCCGATCCCGGCTCGCGACCACCCCTCGCTGCTCCCGTTCAAGGAGCGCTACTTCAACCCGAAGTACAAGGGCCGGCCGCATGCGCTGATGCTCACGTCCCGCGGGTGTTCGTTCCGCTGCAGCTTCTGCGTGCCCAACGCGATCTCGTTCCAGCGTGAGATGGAGGGCTTCCGCACCCTCGGCCGCAAGCCCGCGGTCAAGAAGGCGTCGCCGGAGCGGATCGAGGCCGAGTTCAAGTGGCTCAAGGAGCACGGCTACAAGTCGATCCACATCGCCGACGACCAGTTCCTCTGGGCCAAGAAGCGGACCCTCGAGATCTGCCGTCGCGTGGCGCCCTATCAAATGGAGTGGGGCATGCTCTCGCGCGCTGACTTCCTCACCGACGAGGAGGTCGTCAAGGCCCTCGCCGACGCGGGCTGCGTCTCCATCGACATCGGGGTCGAGAGCCTCAAGCAAGACGTGCTCGACCGGATCAACAAGGACCTCGACGTCGAAGACGTCTACACGGCGGTCAAGCTGCTGCGGAAGCACGGGATCTCGCCCAAGCTGAACATCATGTTCGGCACCGTGCCCGACGAGACCCGCGAGGACATCCTCTGGACCTTGCGCGAGCTGAAGGTCATCGACCCGGACCACGTGATGTTCGCGATCGCGACGCCCTTCAAGGGCACCGCGTTCTACGACCACTGCAAGGAGAAGGGCTACCTGATCGACGACAGCGACAGCGTGAACCCCATGGGCAAGGCCATGATCAGCTACCCGCAGCTGACCAACGAGGACCTGGAAGAGCTCGAGCGCCACGCCTACCGCTCGTTCTACCTGCGCCCCAAGGTCGTGCTCCGGCGGCTGAAGCGCGTGCGTCGCCCCTCGGACCTGATCAACGACCTCAAGGTCGCCAAGCAGGTCCTGCTCCACTAGTTTCAGGGGGCCTCTCCGAGGCCCCCTCGCCCTCGCAAGTGAATTGCTCGGGCTCACCCCCAACGGGCTGAAGGCTCGGGTCTTCTTTCAAGTCGCGACTGATATGGGGTGTCCTGACTGAACGGGCGCGGCGATCACGCCGCGGCCGCTTACGTTTCTGTGACCGTTGCTGCTGCAACACTTAGGTCGTGGTGCGGTGCAGGCGCGGTTCGGTGGGACCCCGTGGTGGTGCGGGGGCACGGTAGGGCAACGGCTTAGCGTCGGCGCGCGGCGTGCACTCTGCTCAGCATGAGTCGTTGGAGAGAACGTCCGGCCTGGGTGCTGGTCGTGGCCCTGTTCTGTGCGCCGGCCTGGGGCCAGTCGGCAAATGAAGTGCGTGACCTGCAGCGGGTGCTCAACTCCGAGCGCAGCGGGGTCGGGCTGAGCGCGATCGCCGAGGACGGGCTCCTCGGGCCGCGGACACGGGCGGCGATTCGGAACCTGCAGCGACACGCGGGGCTGCCGATCACGGGGGTCGCCGACCGGGTGACCATCGGCGTGGCCCACCAGGGCCGGCGGGCTGCGGTGCGCGAGCTGCAGGAGGCGCTGAACCGCGAGCGGATCGCCTCGGGTCAGGCGCCCATCGGCGTCGACGGCAAGTTCGGCAATCAGACCTCGCGCGCGGTGGGCGACTTCCAGCAGCAGCGAGGTCTGCCCTGGAGCGGGAGGCTCGACGCGCGCACCCGCGCTGCGCTGGCGACCCCCGCTCCGTCGGGGAGCTCGAGCACGGTGGGCATGGTGGGTGCGTTGACGGGGGCGACCGCGCCGGCCAAGGGCGGCCCCGAGCTGAGCCGCGGCGCGCGGCGCAAGGTGAGCCTGCTGCAGACGCGCCTCAACGACTATCGCCGCGCCCAGGGGCAGTCGCCGATCGGGGTCGACGGGGCGTTCGGTCCCCAGACCGAGCGCGCCTTGAAGCAGGCGCAGGCCGCGCTGGGCCTCCCCGCCAGCGGGGTGGCCGACCCGCGGACCTGGGACGCGCTGGTCGCCGCGACCGCGGGCGGGCCGCTGGGGCCTGTGAACCCGGCCGCCTACCCCGTCTCGGGCGCCCGCTACAAGCGGGGCAACAGCGGCGACGCCGACGTCGAGATCCACCTCCTCGACCCGCTGAGCATCGGAGGTCAGCAGCGCAACCCCCTGGCCTACGAATCGCGCATGACCATCGACGCGGACGGCGCCGGCAACGCCTGGACCACCGACCCCTGGGGACAACCGACCACCAGCCTGACCTACCCCAACGGGACCTCCCTCGACCCCACCCGGATCAACTACACCGTGCTGCCCATTGGCTTCGACGCCCGTCACCCGGGCGTTCGGCTGGGCGACGTGGTCGCCGTGGTCTACCGCGGGAAGGTCGCCTACGCGATCTACGGAGACCGCGGCCCGCGGAGCAAGATTGGTGAGGGGTCGATCCGGCTCGCTCGTGAGCTGGGGATCCCCAGCAGCCCGATCCACGGTGGGGTCTCCGGGGGCGTGCAGTACGTCGTGTTTCCCCGCTCGGGGACCGGGCGTCCGCTGAGCCAGGCCGAGATCGATCGCCGCGGGGAGCGACTGCTGCGCGCGGCTGGGGGGAGGCCCTAGCCGCCCCGGGGTCACTCGTCGATGAACGCCGATCCGCGGTGTCCGAGGCTCCACTCGCGAGCCACGCGCTTGGTGCGCGTGCTGAGGCTCCCGCGCTCGATCGCGTTCAAGACCTGCACCGCGGTCGGACGCTGCGCGGGCTCGAGCTGGAGCATGCTCGCGATGAGCTCGCAGAAGGACTGCGGCACGTCGTCGCGCACCTCCGCGACCGGGGCGGGGCCAGCTTCGATGGCGGCGAGGATCTCGCGCCGGGTGTCTCCGGGGAACGGTCGAGAGCCGGTCAACAGGCGGTAGACCGTGTTGCCGAGCGCGAACACGTCGCCGGCCGCCGAGCTGTCGCCGCCCTTGAGCACCTCCGGGGCCATGTAGCTCAGGGTCCCCACCATTTCGGTGTCGCTGGCCGCCTCGTCCTCGGAGTGCGTCGCGATCCCCAGGTCGATCAGCTTGACTTCTCCTCCTGGCGTCACGAAGACGTTGCCCAGCTTGAGGTCCCGGTGCACGATCCCGCGCTCGTGCAGCGCGGCCAGGCCCCGCGCGCAGCGCTGGAGCACGAACACGCTCTCGGCGACCGAGAGTCGTCCGCCCTGGAGCTCGCGTTGGACGGCGCAGAGGTCCTGGCCGTCGAGGTATTCGAACACCAGGAACGGGAGGCCCGTTTGGGGGTTGGTCCCCCGGTCGAGCAGCCGGACCACGTTCGGGTGCTGAATCGTCTCGAGTACGTCGCCCTCGTGCTCGAAGCGTTCGCGGAAGGTGTCGTGCAAGTCGTCGTCCACGAACCGCAGCAGCTTGATCGCCACCTGGGTCCCGTCCGGCGCGGTGCCGCGGTAGACCCGACCCATGCCGCCCACGCCGAGGGGGGCGTCGACGCGGTAGTCGCCCAGGCGCAGCTGCGGCTCGGGCACGGGCAGCCGCGCCGACTCGTGGTCGTGCAGCCGCGTCTCCTCGTCCTGGTCCCCGCTCATGTCCCCACCCTGGATCGCAGCGCGTAGGTTTGCAAAGCAAGGACCACGAGCGAGGCCGCTAGGTCTCCTTTTGATAGGCCTGCTGGCCCTCCGCAGAGGCACACCAGCTCTCGAGGGCGTCCGCGGCCTCGCCTCCTGAGCCGTAGCGCTCCGCGGGGTCGCGCTTGATCAGCGTGTTCACGATCTCGGCCAGGCCGGGGCTGAGGTCGGGGCGGTGCTCGCGGGGGTCGGGGATCGGCCCCGAGACGATCCGCTTGAAGATCTGGTAGGGCACGACCCCTGGGAACGGGCGGCGGCCGGTGAGGCTCTCGAACAGGCTGACCCCCGTCGCGAACAGGTCGCTCTTGGTGTCGGCCTTGCCGCCCTCGATCACCTCAGGGGCCACGTAGTAGCTCGTGCCCAGGGCGTAGCCCGATTCGGTGAGGTGCGCGGTGTCTTCCTCGTGCTTGGCGAGCCCGAAGTCGACTAGCTTGACCAGCCCGTCGCTGGCGCGGCGGATCACGTTGGCCGGCTTGACGTCGCGGTGGATCAGCCCCTGATCGGCGAGGGCCTGGAGCGCGCGGCACACCCCGGCGTAGATCCGAGCGGCTTCGTACTCGCCCAGGGGCCCCTCACGGAGCACCACGCGGTCGAGGGAGTCGCCCTCCACCGCTTCCATCACGAGGAAGTAGCGGCCGGCGTCGTAGCCGTGGTCGACCACGCGGACCACGTTGTCGCTCTCGAGCGAGGCCAGGGTGCGGATCTCGCGCAGGAAGCGAGCCACCGCGGTGCGATTGCCCGAGAGCCGAGGGGCGAGGATCTTGAGCGCGACCTGGGAGTTGTCGTCGCGGCGGACCGCCTTGTAGACGGTGCCCATGCCGCCCCGGCCGTACTCCCCTTCGACGAGGTACTTATCGAAGTAGTAGGTCGGCTGCGCCGGGGCCTGGGTGTCGAGGCGGGTCGTGTCGTCCTCGAGGGTGGTGACCTCGGCGTCGCCCGGGGCCGCCCGCTGGGGGAAGGGCTGTTCGACCGGGAGCTCGGGCTCGTCGGCGGCGCGGTGGGTCTCGCGTTCGCGGAGGAGGACCGAGACCTTGGCCAGGAGCTCGGCGTTGCGGTAGGGCTTGACCAGGTAGTCGTTGGCGCCCGCCTCCAGCCCGGCGACGATGTCCTCCTCCTCGCTGAGCACCGAGATCAGCACGATCGGGAGCTGGCGCTTGTCGAAGGTGTCGCGCAGGGAGCTGGTGAGCTCGAGCCCGTCGAGCTTGGGCATCTGAATGTCCGAGACCACGAGGTCCGGCGGATCGGCCTGGATCCCCTCCAGAGCTGCCTGGCCGTCGGGGAATTCGGAGACGTCGAAGCCCTTGCGGGTCAAGAGCATGCGGGCCGCTCGGCGGACGGCCTCGTTGTCTTCGACCAGGGCGATCTTGGCGCTCAAAGGGTACTGCCTCTCGCGAGCTAAGCCTTCAGCGGACCATACACAAGTGGCCCCCCCCCCGCCACGTCGGCGGAGACGGCTCAGGATCGGGGCCGCCTCGATTAGATGCCCTTCAGCAGGTGCCCGAGCTTGTCGCGCTTGGTGTCCAGGTAGCGCGCGTTCTCAGGCGCACGACCGACCTCCAGGGGCACGCGTTCGACGATCTCGAGGCCGAAGCCCTCGCGCAAGCCTACGATCTTGCGCGGGTTGTTGGTCATCAGGCGGATCTGCCGCACCCCGAGGTGGACCAGAATCTGCGCGCCGACCCCGTAGTCGCGCATGTCGGCGCCGAAGCCGAGGACCTCGTTGGCTTCGACGGTGTCGAGCCCGCGGTCTTGCAGCGCATAGGCCTTGAGCTTCTCCTTGAGCCCGATCCCGCGGCCTTCCTGGCGCATGTAGAGCAGGATCCCGGAGCCCTCCTCGGCGATCTTGGCCATTGCGCCGTCGAGCTGTGCGCCGCAGTCGCAGCGCAGCGAGCCGAGCACGTCCCCTGTCAGGCACTCCGAGTGCACGCGCACCAGCACCGGCTGCTCCTGGATCGGCGGGTGCTCTCCGCTGCTCTCGCGCGCGCCGATCCCGCCCAGGCAGAGCGCCAGGTGCGGGCGGTCGTTGTCGTAGTCGTCCAGGTAGACGTGCAGGTCCCACTCGCCGTACTTGTTGGGGAACTTGATCGTGACCGCCCGCGCCACGTGCTGCTCGGTCTGCCTGCGGTAGCGGATCAGGTCGGCCACCGAGCCCATGTTCAGCCCGTGGGTGGCGCAGAACTCCTTCAGCTCGGGGACCCGCGACATGGTCCCGTCCTCGTTCATGATCTCGCAGATCACGGCAGAGGAGCGGAGGCCCGCCAGCCGGGCGAGGTCGACGCCCCCCTCGGTTTGGCCTGCGCGGACCAGCACGCCGCCGGGCTGCGCGCGCAAGGGGAACACGTGCCCCGGGCGCGCGAGGTCCTCGGGCTTGGTCTCCGGATCGACGAGGAGCTTGATGGTGTGGGCCCGGTCGGCGGCGGAGATCCCGGTGGTCACCCCTTCCTTGGCGTCGACCGAGACGGTGAACGCCGTGCCGTGCAGCGCGTCGTTGCGTTCGGACTGCGGGTTGAGGTTCAGCCGATCGCAGGTCTCGCCGTCCATGGCGACACAGATCAGCCCCCGCCCGTGAACGGCCATGAAGTTGACGATCTCGGGGGTGATCTTCTCGCTGGCGACGACGAGGTCGCCCTCGTTCTCGCGGTCCTCGTCGTCGACGAGCACCACCATGCGTCCGGCGTTCAGGTCCTCGAGCAACTGCTCTACGCTGGCAAAGGTCATGGTCCTCCGCGGTCCCTCCAGACCGCGGGCGTAGGGTAGCACGGGGCTGGTTTACGGCACCCGCGGGCGCAAGAGCCTTCAGCCTCGGAGAGACCCCCTGGGACTCAACGGCTGGCGACGTCCTCGTCGATCCGGGGAACCTGGATCGCGGCGGCGACGCTGGCGGGCGCCCCGGGCGGCGGGCCCCAGTGGGGGCCCACGCGTTCGGCGACCAGGCGGTCGAGTTGGACGTTCCCCTGCGTGGGCAGCTGCCCGGTGCTCGTGCCCAGCGCGAGGCCGAATCCGCTGAGGATCAGGAGGCTTGCGGCGAAACCGGCGTGAGTCAGGATTCCGCCCTTGCGGCCGCGCAGGGAGCGAATCAGGCCCGCGCCGCCGAGCATCAGGGCCATCAGGGGAAACAGGTAGAGCAGGGCCACGCTGCCAGGCTGCGCCATCCAGGGCACCTTGGCCAGCACGCTCGGACCGGTGAAGTAGTGGCTGGGGTCGGTGCTGGGGAGGCAGCGGTAGCCGAAGAACGCGAGCGGGTAGAGGCTGACGAGCACGGTCCAGGCCATGACCCCGTCGGGGCCCTTGGCGAACAGGCTCTGGCGCAGGACGACGCAGGCCACGACCAGGTGCAGGGCGATCAACCCGGGCATCGCCATGTGGGCGGAGACCCCGAACGCGGTGTAGGCGGGGGCGCCGGCGGGGTTGCCCAGCACCGCGGCCACGCTGAGCCCGCTGATTGCGGCCAACAAGACGCCGGCGGCGCCGAGGGCTGCGCCGCGGGCGACGCAGAGCAGCGCGAGGGCGCCTGCCACTCCGCTGGTGACCGCTGCGCCAAAGCCCATGTGGCCGCCGTAGCTCTCGCGCGCGGCTGCGCCGAGGACCCCCGCCAGCGCGAGGCTGGTCACGAGGCCGACCGCGAGCTGTCCGCCGCTCTGTTGGGTCGAGCGGTCGACCTCGATCGTCCGGAACGGGTCGTCGAGGTCCGAGCCGGGCACGTCGACCCGAGCCTTGCAGTCGGGGCAGCGAGCTTTGGAGCCCGGCTTCTTGCCGTGGGTCTCGATCCGCGAGCCGCACTCGCAGAGGGCTTCCCGCTGCCCGAGCTTGGTCTGCAGGCTGCGGACCTGGCGGGCGGTGAGCAGGTCTTGCTCGAACAGGACCCGCGAGAGCGTGGTGGTCTCGCCGTTCTCGCGCAGGACCTTTACGGTGCGCATGGCGTCGCGCGCGGCCTCGCGCTCGACCCAACCTTTGGCGAACGCCGCTTTGCCGAACGCTACGTCGGCGGGGTGATGTCGTCCCATGACCAAGTCCTCCCTGCCTGAACCTCCTCCTCAGTGCACGTCGTGCACCAGACGCAAGTCTTTACGCTACGGCAAGCACCCCGAACGCAGGTCACGCTAGAGACGTGTCCAACGTTCGGGGGCAGGCAATCTCGGCAAAGACGACGGCGAGGTTCAGGGCTTCTCCTGCACACCCGTATGCAGGCAGGTGGGCCCTGGGTATCAGCCCTGTTCAGGTTTTACCTAGCGCAGCAGGGCCACCGAGCGGGTGGCCGTGAAGCTCGTGGCGGCGTCGTCGTAGCGACCGAAGGCGCGCAAGGCGCGCAGCTGGGCGCCGCCGGTCAGCTCTTGCTCGAGCTGGGCGCGGAAGGCCGCGAAGCTGGTGAACAGCTGCAGGCGGAAGCCGCGGACCACGGCGTAGAACCCGGCGCCGCCAGCGAGGGTCAGGTTGGACTGGAGGTCGACCGGGGCCACCAGGCCGTAGTCGACCCGTGCGAAGGCCGCGCCCGCGACGTCGACGGTCAGGGCGCCCGACCCCTGAACGAACGGGGTCGGGGTGGCCGGGATCCAGCCCACCCGGAGGAGCGAGCCCGCCTGGCTGCGGTCGATCACCGTGTCGGCGTCGAAGTCAGGGGTCGCCGCGGGGTCGCTGGTCACCGGCGCGACGAAGCCACGCACGTGGACGGGGGTGCCGGAGCCGATCGCGGCCAGGCCGAGGCCGGCGGTGTCGACCACCAGCGCGTCCGGGTCGGCCTGGGCGACACCCTCCACGCTCCAGTCGATGTCGCGCGCGAGCCGGCGGCCGACCCGCGCGACGTCGAGGATCAGCTGGCCGCCGCCAGGCGTCCCGACCGTCGCGCCGTTGAGGTCGGTCTCGATCAGGCGCACGAATCCAGCCCCGGGCTGGGTCAGGTCGAGGGCCGACCCGTTGAAGGTGCCGTAGGCGAGGATCCGCTGGCCCACGTTGATCGCGTCCGGGTTCAGCGCGCCACCCTGGCCTCGGCGGGCGACCCGCGTCTCGGCGAAGGACGTGCGCAAGGTCACCGTGTCGTTGAAGGTCAGCGAGCCCCCGGGCCCCCGGCGCACGGCGACCCCGCGCAGCGTCAACACGGCGTCGGAGCCCGCGCCGCCGCTGCGAGCGACCACGATCCCGCCGACCTCGTCCAGGTTCTGCGGGAGGAGCAGCACCTGCGTCGCCGCGTGGCGCCGGGTCTGGGGGTCGAGGGTCCCGCGAGCCACCACGAGGGTCCCGTCCCCGCGGGCGGCGAGGGCGTCCAGGCCTGCCTGGCCGCTGAGCACCTGCCCGTCGAGGCTGAACAGGGTGGAAGAGGTCGTGGTCACGGTGACCGTGCCCCGGCTGACGAGGCCCAGCCCCACGCGCACGTCGAGCTCGAACTCCGCGCCGCTGAAGCCCGAGGCTAGCCCCGGCACCCGGGTCGGGGTCGGGTTGGCGGGGTCGATCGAGGCGTAGAACACGCTGTCGAGCTGGACCGTGTTGGCTGCGCTGTCGACGACCAGGGACTGGTCGAGGTCGAAGTCGACCAGGGCGAAGTGACCCCTGCGAGCGCCGACCACGAAGCCGCCGCCAGGGAACAGGATCGAGATCGCCTGTTGCCCGCTCAGCGGTCGCCCCGAACCGTCGAGCACCCGCGCGGGGGTGGTCGATCCCTGGAGGCGGACCTGAGCCGAGCTGAAGTCGAGGGTCATCGAGGCGGAGGTGTAGGTCCCCACGGGGATCGTGGCCGCCGCGATCACCTCGCTCACCGAGACGAGCTGCGCGAAGTCCACGCGGGTGCGCTGCGGCAAGACCTCCACCACCGCGCCGTTCGCCTTCTCGAAGCGGAAGGCGACGATGTCGATCTCGAACAGGTCCAGCTCATCCGTGGGGGCGTCGGTGACCGCGACGGTCACCTCACCGGAGTCCGCGGGGGTTCCCCCGCCGCCTCCGCTCCCGCCTCCACAGGCGACCAGGCAGACCGTGAGTGTGGCGGCCACGAGGCCGCGAAGGGAAGTGCAACGCATGGAAGTCTCCTTGGACGGACCCCGGGCGCTCGCCTGGGGCGTCAGGCCGTGTTCAGGGATTGGCGCGGGGCGAGCCAGAGCCCACACCCTCGCGCCGTCTGCCCGCAGTAACGGGAGCCCTCAGGAGAGGTTTCGGCA